>WBZN01000077.1_pt1 | contig 154731 bp, 133 predicted proteins | sample 5204281 | NCBI WGS metagenome assembly WBZN01 (sample SAMN12344347, study PRJNA552823) | activated sludge metagenome | biome: Activated sludge suspended growth; feature: Nitrification reactor; material: Wastewater; isolation source: activated sludge from nitrification reactor of wastewater...
GGGGGCGATGGCACGGTCCAGGGCAGTATCGTCGGCCCGAGGGGCGAAGGCCTGCGAGGGCGGCCCGAGGGCGCGATCCGCAAATCGCCCGTAGCTGTACAGCGCGAGCCAGGAGCAGACCGCAAGCGCCACCGTGGACACCAGCAGGCGGCGCAACCAGCGCCGCCATGCGGGCAGGTGGCGTCGCGTCTTGTCTCGCGGCTTCATCGGGCTCCTCATCCTGTCCGTCAGGGAGGTTACAATTCGCACTAAAGCTGAGGGCAGGTCAATGTCGTCTTCGAAGCTGACCCGGGGCATCGGGCGATGGGATCTGGTCGCGCTGTTCATCAATTCCATCGTCGGCGCGGGCATCTTTGGCCTGCCGGGGCGCGTTCAGGCACTGGTCGGCGGCTATGCCGTCCTCGTCTACCTCGGATGCGCGCTGTTGGTCCTGCTCATCATGCTGTGCTTCAACGAGGTGGCGAGCCGATTTACGCAGACCGGCGGCCCCTATCTCTACGCGCAGGAAGCGTTCGGGCCAATGGTGGGATTCCAGGTGGGCTGGCTCACCTGGCTGTCGCGCGTGTTTGCCTTCGCTGCGCTCGCGAACCTGGCCGCAGACTATCTCGCCCACTTCGGCGGGGTGCTCGGCACCCGTCCCGGTCGGGCGATGGTGATCACCGGCCTGGTGATGGTCCTCGCGGTGGCGAACGTGCGCGGCGTCCGCACGGGCGTGGCGATCGTAAACGTGTTCACCATCGGCAAGCTGATCCCGCTGGTGCTTTTCGTCGCGCTTGGCGTCGCATTCGTCGAACCTGAGCGCCTGCGCCCCGGTGCCTGGCCGGGTATCGGTGCGAGCGCATCGGCGCTGCTGCTGCTGATCTTCGCGTTCACTGGTTTCGAGAAGGCGTTCATCACCGCGGGTGAGACCCGCGATCCGCAACGCACCGTCCCTTTCGCGGCCCTGACGGCCCTCGGGGTGGTCGCCACGCTCTACATCCTCATCCATATCGTCTGCGCGGGAACCTTGCCAGGGCTTGCGGATTCGTCGCGGCCGCTCGCCGATGCGGCCGGGCAATTCCTCGGCCCGGCGGGAGGGCTCTTCATGGTCGTCGGCGCAGCGGTGTCGATCTTCGGAACGATGAACGGGAACATGCTGGTCGCGCCGCGTCTCCTGTACGCGATGGCTGAACACGGACAGCTGCCGCGTCCGCTGGAGGCAGTGCATCCGGTCCGCCACACGCCCCACGTCGCCATCTGGGTGACTGCGGCCGTCATGCTGGTGCTGAGCCTGTCAGGCTCCTTCATCACGGCCGTTGCGTTCAGCACGCTGGCAAGGCTATTCACCTACGGACTGACCTGCGCGGCGGTGCCCGTCTTGCGCCGCCGCGATCCGGACACTGTGGCGCCTTTCCGGCTGCCCGGCGGCAGCGCGATTCCGCTGGCGGCGCTGCTCGCGATCGGCTGGGTGCTGACGACGGTGGCGGCGGTCCAGTGGCGGGATCTCGCCATTGCGGTCGGCATAGGGCTGATCGCGGCAGCGGTGCGCCGATGAACCGGCGGGATTGCGGGAGTCATGTCATGCATGCACGCGGGAAAAATGGCCTGGCGTCGATCCGGCCGATGGCAGTCGTCGTCAGCCTGATGGCGCTGTTCTGCCCGGATGCGGCATGGGCGGCCGAGTCGACCTTCCATCCATACGAATTGCGCAACAACAGTCTCGGCAGGAAGGAGGGCGATCGCTTCATCAGCCGCGCCGAGGCGCGGGCCGACCTGCAGGTGCTCTCGGAAGCGATCGCAGGGAACAGCTCCTACATCTGGTCCTCGACGTTCGACTATCGCAGGGCGCTCGCACAAATATCCTCTGCGTTCCCGAAACGGGTGTCGGTCAATGGGCTCTCGTCCCAGCTCAACCGGTTCGTCCGGCTCTTCGGGGATGACCATGCGCAGGTAGTCGACTGGGACGAGCGGATCCCGCAGGCCGGTGTCCCTTTCAGGATAGGGAAGGCCGGTGCGCGCTACTTCCTGTACACACTTTCCCCGGCGGGATTCCTCGTTCCCGATCATCCGTACGTGCGCTCGATCGATGGCATCGCCATCGAGGAATGGATGCGCGTCGCGGGCGACATCGGCCAAGGGCCGCTGAGCTCGGTGGCCGCGAGATTCGGGCGCGCGCAACGCATGTTCCCCTACATTGACTACCTGCGCGGCGAGATGGGCCTGCCCACCGGGAGCGCCGTGTCGCTGGAGATGGTCGCGGAAGATGGATCGCGTTCCGTGACGCTGCGCGTTCCGCTGCAGGCGAGTCCCGGTGAGAACTCCAAGCCCTTCGCCTTGCCACAGGAGAGCCGGATGCTCGCCGGCAACATCGGCTACCTGCGAGTCCCCGCGCATACGGGTGAACTGGCGGATCGGCTGGTGCACGACATCCCGCGGTTGATGGCGGAGTTCCGCGACACGGCCGCCCTGATCATCGATGCCAGGCAGTGCGGAGGCGGCAAGCGCGCGGTGCTGAACGCGCTGTTTCCCTATTTCATGCGCGCCGATGACCCGCCCTATGTATTCAATGTCGTCAAGCTGCGCAGGTCGCAGGTCGGGCCGGGGCAGGATCCGGCGACCCTCTTCGACGATGAAGACAAGAGGTTCCTCTATGTCGGCGACGCGGACTTGCCGCCAGCTGATGCGGCCGCCTACCGGGAGTTCGCCGCCCACTTCATTCCCACATGGACGCCACCGGCGGGGAAGTTCACCGACTGGTATTTCATGGCGCTCAAGCCGCAGCAGGACAAGCCGTACTACGGCAAGCACGTCTACCTGCTGATCGATTGGGGTGTCGGCAGCGCCGGTGACATCTTCGCTTCCGCCTTCAAGAACTGGCCGGGCGTCACTCTTGTGGGGACGCCGACGATGGGCCGCAGCGGGCAGGGTCGCGAGTATCGACTTCCCGCCAGCGGCCTCGAGGTGAACCTCTCGACGATGGCGTCGTTCCAGAAGAACGGCGAACGCTACGACACGGTCGGCATCCATCCCGATATCGCGCTCGAGCCGATTCCGGCCGACTGGATCGGCAAAGGCGACAGCGTGCTCGCGCGGTTGCAGGCCCTGGTCATCGGGCGCCTGGGCAAGCTGGCCAACACGACGCCGGCGCAGGCCAAGAAATGAGGTACCCGCTCGCCGCAGCGCTGGCGTTGTCGCTCGGGGCCATGCCCTCCCTGGGCGCCGAGCCGGATCAGTTGCTGCGCGACATGGTGGCAATTCGCAGTGCCAAGGGTCATGGCAAGGTTCCGCAGCTGGCCCAGATGCTGGCGGATCACTTTCGTCGCGCCGGCTTTGCCGACGAGGATATCCGCATCCTGCGGACGCGCACCGAAGACGGAGAGGCATTGGCGGCGCTGATCGTGCGCTATCGCGCCGCTGATCCCGGGGGCGCCCGCCCAATCGCGCTGCTGGGGCACATGGACGTGGTCGATGCCGACGCCACGCTGTGGGAGACCGATCCGTTCACCCTGACCGGGCGCGATGGCGACTGGCATGGTCGTGGCAGCGCCGACAACAAGGGACCGATCGCCGCCATCGCCAGCACCTTGATGCAGCTGAAGCGATCAGGCTGGGTGCCGGGCCGGGACTTGCTCCTGGCATTGTCGGGGGACGAAGAGTCGGGGAGCAGGACGACGATGATGTTGACCCGCGACCCCTGGCTGCGGCAGGCCGAGTTCGCCATCAATGGCGACACCGGCGGCGGCGAAGTGGATGCGGATGGCGGACATCCGGTCTTCGAACTGCAGGTGGCGGAGAAGACATCCGTCAGCTTCAAGCTGGCCAGCCGCAATCGGGGAGGGCACAGCTCAGTGCCCCGTCCGGACAATGCCCTCTATGAAATGGCCGAAGCGATCAAGGCGATGGAAGCCTTGCGCTTCCCGGTGCGCATCGACGATGCCAACCGGGGCATGGTCGAGGGCCTGGCGAGGGATCGGGGCGGCGATCTCGGCAAGGCATTTTCCGTGCTGCTCGCCGATCCCACGGACCGGGCGGCGCGGAGGGTGGTCGAGGCGCATCCGGAGGATGCGCATGTGCTATGGACCACATGCGTCCCCACGATGATTTCCGGCGGCAGTGCGCGCAATGCGTTGCCGCAGCGTGTGGAGATGATCGTCCACTGCCGGATTTTTCCGGGCGATTCCATTGAAGCCGTGCGGGCCGCGCTGGTGGAGGCGGTGGGTGATGCGGATGTCAGCGTCGAAGTGGATGCGGCGCGCGGCTCCAGCCCGCCGTCGCCCATGCGGGAGGATATAATGGCTGCGGCAGGGCGGGCTTTCGCCAAGCTGTACCCGGGCGCGGAGCTGCGCACTTCGATGTCATCCGGAGGCAGTGATGGCCGGTATTTCCGCCAGGCCGGCATCCCGACCTATGGCGTGAACCCCATGGCACAGGTGCGGCCAGCCGACGATCGTGCGCACGGCATCGGCGAGCGGTTGCGCATCGATTCCTTCGACAAGGCACCGCCGTTCTGGGAGGCATTCCTGCGCGAGCTGGCTGCGCAGGAACGTGTTCAGTAGCCGGCAGTACACTCCGTTCACCAGATCACTACGGCAGTCGAAGACATATGCAGGAACCCACCTCCCGCAACGCGAATTCCGTGGAGCGCACCGGCCGCTATCCCATCGCGCGGCTCGGCAACGGCAACGCCGGGCATCATTTCTTCGGCTACTACAACAAGTCCCCCTGGGATGCGCAGGGCAGGCGGGTGCTCGCCCATCGTGTCCACGTCTTGCAGGCCGAACTGGGCCCGCATTTCGCGGCGCAGGTGGGCTGCTTCGAACTGCGGGGCGACGGCTTTTTTCGGGCATTCGGCGAGACCACCACCTGGAACTTCCAGATGGGTTGCCAGCTGCAGTGGCTGGAGAACACGCGCTCGAGCGTGATCTACAACACGCGCTGCTTCGAACCGAAGGCCATTTATCCAGACTTCGCCTCGACAATCCTGGACGTGGACAACGGGCAGTCCCGCCGGCTGCCGCTGCCGGTGTACGTGGTGGCCTCGAGTGGCGAGTATGCACTGTGCATCAGCTATGACCGCCTGCAGCAGGCGCACCCGACGATCGGCTACCTGCCGCACACGTCGCGGGCGCCGCTCACGCTGGCGCCCGCCGATGACGGCATCCGGCGCATGGACGTGGCGAGCGGCGAGCACGCGCTGATCATCAGCCTGCGCCAGCTGCGCGATTTCCAGCCGGTGGCTTCGATGGAGCGGGCGTTCCACTGGGTCACGCATCTCGAGATCGCCCCGGGCTCGGCACGCTTCCTTTTCCTGCATCGCTGGACCGAATGTTTCGAGGATGAGACCCGTTGGCTGCATCGCCTCCTCACAGCCGATGCCGATGGCGGGAACCTCACGCTGCTCGAATGCGGCGACCATCCGTTGCCGCCGCTGCCGGAGCCCGGCGCGCCCAAAGCCGGCATCTTCGACTACGAAAAGGCCACCTGGCAGATCTCGCATCCAGCATGGCGCGACGACAGGCAGATCATTGTCTGGGGGCCGCACCATGCGCAGGCCCATTACCACCTCTACACCGACCGCAGCGACACCGTCGAAGTGATCGGCCAGGGCGTGCTCACCGAGAACGGGCACATGACCTATTCCCCCGATGGGCGCTGGATCCTCTCGGACACATATCCCGACGAAACCGACCACCGCCTGCTGATAGCCTTCGATACCGCGAGCGGCAAGCTCCACGAGCTCGCGCGCCTGTACACCGATCCTGCGCTTGGCAAGGTCAACCGCTGCGACCTGCATCCGCGCTGGAGCCGCGACGGACGCCAGGTGTGCATCGATTCGGTCCATGAACGGGAGCGACAGATGTATGTCGTCGATGCAGGGGGCCTCTGCGCAGGCAGATAGGCGCAGGTTCCGGGCGGGACCCGGCGGACCTTGATCGAACAGGGCAGTTGTCGGGATCAACGGGGGCATATCGGCATGAGGACGGGCGTCGCTGGGCGACCGACAGGAATTCAGGCGACGGAGCCCCGGGACGTGGTCGTGGTCGGCGCCGGCGTGATCGGCATTGCGACCGCACTCACGCTCCTCGATCGTGGTCATGGCGTCACCGTGATCGATGCGGCGGCCGGTGCTGGCCTCGAGACATCGTTCGCCAATGGCGCGCAGTTGAGCTACGCCTACACCGATGCGCTGGCCAGTCCCGCGACTCTTGCAGCGCTGCCTCGCTTGATGCTGGGGCTCGACCCGGCATTTAGATTGCGGGCCAGCTTCGATGTGGACTTCCTGCGCTGGGGCCTGTCATTCCTGCGCAACGCGACGCCGGAGCGCTTTCGGCGCAACACGATCGAGGGGATGGCGCTCGCATTCCAGTCGAAGATTGCGCTGAAACGGTTGGCGTCCCGGTTCGGAATCGATTTCCTCCACTCGGCACCAGGCAAGCTCCATCTGCTGCGCTCGGCGAGGAGCATGGCGAGGGCGCGTGAAGCCGCGGCGCTCAAGGTTCGCTTCGGTGCCCGGCAGCGAATCGTGGATGCGGAGGAAGCGCTGGCAATCGAACCTGCACTGGCGGACGCCCGGTCCCAGATCGTCGGGGCAGTCCATACTCGCGACGAGGAAGTCGGGGACCCGCACCGCTTTTGCACGCAAGGTGCGACTGCGATTGCGGCGAGCGGTCGTGGCGAGCTGCTGTTCGGTCACCCGGTGGATCGCATCGACCGGGAGGGCGATCGCCCCCGCGTACACACGCGAACAGGCAGGGCGATCGATGCGGACCATGTGGTCTTGTGTGCCGGCCATCAGTCGGGAGTGCTGGCGAAGCGCATCGGTGCAAGGCTGCCGATCATGCCGATGAAGGGCTATTCGATCACGGCGCCACTTGGCGACGCCGCGCCACGCGTGAGCATCACCGATGCAGCCAACCGCGTCGTGGTTGCGCGGCTCGGCAAGAGCGTGCGGATTGCGGGGATTGCCGACCTCGGTGCGGCAGACCCGGGGTTGGATCCCGCGCGACTTGCGGTCCTGGTGAACAGCGCGCGCCGCGTGCTGCCCAACGCGGCCGACTATGGCGCCGTCGAATTCGCCTGGGCGGGGCTGCGCCCGATGACCCCGGACTCGCTGCCGATCATGCGAGTCATTGCCCCCGGTGTCATCGCCAATGCCGGGCACGGTTCCCTCGGCTGGACGCATGCGGCGGGGTCCGCCCAGAGGGTCGCCGACCTGATCGAAGGGGCAATCTAGCGATCGTGTAGAGGCGGGGCCCGGCCAGGGCAACCTGCGGTCACATGACGCAACCTGGGTTGCCCGCTCCCTGCGCCATCGGCTACAAGGAACTGAAAGCACGTACCCCGCGATGGCCGGCGCTCCAGGCCGTGCGAACCCGTGCATGCGTGTGCGTTCCGGTAGCAGGCAGGCCTTGCGGCCCGGGTGCGCAGCGCAATTGTGCCGGCCTGGCTGGTTGAACGATGACATGGGGCTGTCGAGGACGCGCGGGGGCTCATGGCAACACGGGACGGCGAAGAGCCGAAGGACGAATCGTATCGGCTGGATGCCCAGCTCATCTCCGATTTGTGGATCTTTCGATGGGCTGCGCGCTTCAGTTCCTTCACGGGCGCGGCGGATCGCCTCAATGTGACGCAAGGTGCGGTGAGCCAGCGGATAACCCGGCTCGAAGGCAGGCTCGGTACGCTGTTGTTCCACCGGACAAGGCGCGGGCTGACGCTGACCGACGCGGGAGCGGGCGTGTACCAGGCGATGAACGATGTCGCCGCGACACTGAATCGCACGCTCTCGCGCTTCGACCGTGTCCAGCGCCGCTCGCTCGTGATCAGTTGCATGCCCTCGCTTGCCACCGAATGGCTCGTACCGCATGTCGACGGCTTCTACGCCGAGCACCCCGATGTCGAACTGTTCATCCGCGCGGAGCTGTTGTCCGCAACGGCGGAGCGGATGGAGGATGAAGGCATCGACGTCGTCATTTGCTACCAGACGGAACCTGCCACCGACCTGCAGGAGCTCGCGGTACTCGACGAAATGATCGTGCCTGTCTGCTCGCGCGACTACCTGCGCGAAATGCAGCGTGCAAATGGCCCGCCGCCGATCACGAGGCTGCACGACGACGTGCCCTGGCTGGGTGGCCCGCGCGAATTCGAATGGGATGCATGGACGACACAGAATGCCAGCTGGGCATGCCAGGTCGTCAGCGAGCGACACTACAATCTCGCGCATCTCGCCTACCACGCGGCGCTTTGCGGACAGGGCGTTGCGATGGGCAGGGTCGTCCTGGTCAACCGCCTGCTGAACAGGGGTGAGCTGATCCCTGCGACGAGCCTGATGCCGGTGCGTGGTGCCAGCTACCGCATCCTCACCCACCGGCCCGGGGCAGCCGCTTCGCCGGTCCGGCGCTTCGCGGCTTGGTTGCGAACCGAAATGGAAAAGAGCCAGCAGCAGACGCTGACGACCATCTCGGAAACCTGAGCCCGACCGTTGCTACGGACAGCATTAGGAAAAGCAGGATTTACGACCGGCGAGCCCGCGGAGAACAATCCGGCTGCACTGCAAATCTCGGAGAAGATTGTTGCGCGACCGGGGTCTCGCTCAGGTGGATCAGAAGAATCGGGTGCGGGAGGCATTGCGAAGCGGGCGTGAAGTCGCCTGGCTGCGCGATTCGGTCTCCGACGAGACCGCTCTCGGCCCGACGATTCCGTCTTCGGAAGTCGATGCGGCCGCACGGCGTTTCGCGCGCTTCCAGGGTGTGCTGGCCCGGCTTTTTGCGGACAAGGGTTGGGACGGTCTCGTTCGCTCGGCGTTGCTCGACGCTCCGGCCTGCGCCGGCGGGCTCGTCAAGGGCGACCATGATCTGCCCATCACCGGCTCGATCAAGGAACGGGGGGGTGTCCATGCCCTCCTGGCCATCGTCGAGCGGATCTCTGACCGATGCCATCTTGCGCTCGACCGGCTGGCGTCGGCCGAGGCCGGCGACGTGCTCGGGCGTCACACGATCGTCGTTGCGAGCACCGGCAATCTCGGCTTCAGCGTCGGGGTCTTCGCCCGCGCATTCGGCCTGCAGGCGCAGGTGCATATGTCGGCGGATGCACGCGGCTGGAAGAAGGAGCGCCTGAGGGAGGCCGGGGCGCAGGTTGTCGAGCACCGCTGCGACTACTCGGAAACCCTGCAACGCGCGCGCGCCGCGGCGTCTGCGACGAATTGCTGGCTGATCGATGACGAGTCCGGCCGCGATCTGCTGACCGGGTACGCGGTCGCCGGTGCGGAGGTTCGCGAGCAGCTCGAGGCGCGCGGCACGGTCGTCGACGCCGCCAGGCCACTGGTCGCCTACCTGCCCTGCGGCATCGGCGGGGCGCCAGGCGGAATCACCTACGGCCTGAAAAGGTACTTCGGGCGTGCTGTCGTGACCGTGTTCGTCGAGCCCGTGGCATCGCCCTGCATGCTTGCGGCCCTGGCCCTGGGCAACGGTGCACCTGTTTCCGTCTACGACTATGGCTGCGACAACCAAACCATTGCAGACGGGTTGCAGGTACCCGTTGCGTCGAAGCTGGTTCTTGACGCGGTCGGTGGCGCGGTCGATGCGGCCATCTCGGTTTCCGATCCCGCGATGCTGCAGTGGATGGCGACACTCTGGGACTGGAGTCGCTTGCAGTTGGAGCCCTCGGCGGCCGCCGCGTTCGCTGCCCGCGACTTGCTGCTGTCGGCTGCCCGCCATCAACAAGGCTGGCCGCCCTTGAACAGCGCCACACACCTCTACTGGGCAACGGGTGGATCGCAATTGCCGAAGGGTGAGTTCACTCGGCTCCTGGGGGCGGGCCAGTGAGGCGCGTTGCTCTCCTGCAGCTGCTGCCCCTGGTGTGGGTGTCATGGGCGGTGGCGCCGCCGCCGGGCATGGCTCCAGTCGAGCCTGGTCAGCTGGCGGCCATGCTGCAAGAGTCGGTGGAACAAGGCTCTCCCGGACTCTCGGCCGCCATCGGCAACTGCCGCGGTGTCATCTGGACCGGGGTGGCCGGACTGACGGATGTCGATGCGCGACGCATGGTGGATGAAGCCAACTTGTTCGGCATCGGCAGCATCACCAAGGTATTCATGGCAGTGATCGTGCTGCAGCTCGTCGAGGAAGGACGGCTGCGCCTCGATGCAACGCCAGCCGAAATACTCGGTGAAGGCCGGGTTCGTGGCATTGCCAATGCAGATACCGCGACGGTCGCAGACTTGCTCGGGCATCGCGCCGGAGTGCCAAGCTGGGAGGATGACCGGCGCTGGATTGCCCGGGGGCGTGGTCGAGACCTGGACCCTGCGCACATGTGGGGCAAGGAGGAGGCGCTCGACTACATACGGGGTACTCCCGCGGTCGGTCCAGCCGGTGACCATTTCGCCTATTCAAACAGCGGATACACGCTGCTCGGCTTGATGGTCGAGAAAGTCACGCAGCACACGGCGGAAGCCGAGATCCGGCGACGCGTGCTGGTTCCACTGGGCCTCGACCATACCTTCATGGAAGGCTTCGAGCCTGGACACGATGCGCTCGTTCCACGGCGATACCAGTTTGCAACCGGGAAGTTCCGCAGCGATGCAGGCATCGCACCCAGCTTCGTCGAGGTCCGGCCCGGCCTGATCGACACCGGCCGGACGAACCTTTCGGGCGAATGGGTGGCGGGCGGCCTGATTTCCTCGCCACGCGATCTCGTGCAGTTCGCACGCGCGCTACGCGACGCCCGCCTGCTGAAGCCACAGAGCCTCGCCTTCATGGAGCAATGGGGGGCAGGGCAGGGTCGCAGCAGTTACGGCCACGGCATCTTCCGCTTCCGGGTGGGCGAATCCTCGTTCATCGGGCATACCGGCGGCGTGCTCGGGTTCAGCGCCGTGTTGTGGTGGTCGAAGGACAGCGACGCGATCGTCGCCGTGCTGGGCAACGCCAGTGGCGTTCACGCGGGGCCAAGTCCGTTGAAGGCATCGAGCGTGGGCCTGAGCCAGGAGTTTGTCCAGCTTGCGCTCCGGTACGCCGGGCAACAGAGCGGTTGCACGAAGGCTGCGATGAATGAGGCTGGTCAGCGGGTGGGCAGCTTCGGCCTTGTCGACCGACAACAGAACCACAGATCTCGAGTCAGGGGATGAAAATGTCCGAATCCAGAAAAGTTTCCATGAGGGTTGTGAGATTGCTCGGCCGGTCGGGCGGGAGCTTCTGCATGGCCAGCCTGCTCGCGGCAACCGCTTGGGCGCAGTCCGTGCCCGCTGCACCGGCCGCAGCCACCGCGCGAGCAGAGGATGCAACGCAGCTGGCCGAAGTTGTGGTGACTGCCCAGAGGCGCGCGGAAGCGCTGCAAGACGTGCCCATCTCGATCACCGTGTTGACGGGGGCATCGCTCGACCAGTCGACCCAATCGCTGACCGAGGAAATCGGACGGGTCCCGGGCATCGCGATGGTCGACTCCAACCTCGGGGGATCGTTCATTTCGCTGCGCGGCGTCGGGTCCACAGGCACCAATTTCGCCGGCACCAATACCGTTGGCTACTACCTGGACTCGGTGCCCTTTGGCTTCATCCGCAATGCACTGACCCCGAACTCGAGTGCGTTCGACCTGGAGCGCATCGAGGTGCTGCGCGGCCCGCAGGGCACGCTCTACGGCGTCAATTCGCAGAATGGCGTCATTCGTGTCCTGACGCATGACGTCGAACTCGACAGCTTCAGCTTGAAATATCGCGGGGCGGTCTCGAATACGGAGGACGGCGGCATCAACTATCGCGGGGATGCGGCGCTCAATGCCCCGCTAATCGACGACAGGCTCGGCGTGCGCCTCGTTGCCGGCTACGAGGACTTCGATGGCTGGATCGACCGGCCCAACCGCAAGGATGCAAACGACCTGCGGCGCGTGACGCTGCGCGGGAAACTCAAGGCGCGGCCGACCGACGAGCTGACGCTCGGTGCCTCCTTCTGGCATTCGGGCATGGACTCGCACGCGCGCCCGACCGGGTTTGCGGACAACACCACGCCTGTCGTCGTGGATGAACCCATGAGCGAAGACTACGACATCTACGCGTTCCAGGTCGGCTATGAGTTTGGCGGCGCATCGCTGACCAGCGTCACGAGCCTGATGGACTACGCGAGCTACAGCGTCACGGACGCTTCCTATGGGCCGGGAACCAATTTGTTGTCGAGTGACTTCAAGTCCCGCGTGGTTTCGCAGGAGGTCAACGTGGCATCGACGGGCGATGGCCCGTGGCGCTGGACCGGAGGGCTCATATTCCGCGACGTGAAGGACCGGTTTGCCCAGCTGTCGCCGCGCTACGTGAATCCGCGCGGCACGCAATACAATGACTACTCCTCGTCATACGCGGGCTTTGCGGAGATCACGCGGCGGATGGCCCAGGGCAGGCTGGAGTTGACGGGTGGCGCACGCTACTTCCACGATCGCACCCGAACCAAGCCGCTCTCGATCCTGAACAACGTGAATGCGGTGCTCACGGAGTCGCGTGCGACCTCGAGCAAGGTGTCACCTCGCGTGGTGCTGACCTGGCTTCCCGGCAACGACCTGACCGTCTACGCGTCCTACTCGGAGGGCTTTCGCGGCGGCTTTCCGCAGAGCCCGACTGTCAAGGCCATCGCGCCCGATTTTCCCGCGGTCGCGCCCGACAATCTGCTGAACTATGAAGTCGGCTCGAAGGGTGTCATCGCGGATGGCCTCATCAGCTACGATGCCGCGGTGTTCTACATCAAGCGCGAGGACATCCAGCAGTCGCTGTCGGTCAACGCCGTCAACGGCGCAGGAGCGCCCGTGCGCGTGGCCGCGGTGATCAACGGCAAGTCCGCAAGCGGCATCGGTGCCGAAATCGGCCTGTCGTTCCGGCCGACACGTGACCTTTCCTTCGGTGCGAACTATTCGTGGAACGACCTGAAGCTGGATGCGGACATTGTTCCCGCAAGCGGCGGGCCCCTGTTTTTCAAGGGCGATCGGCCGACGAACTCGCCGGAGGAAACCGCATCCGCATGGTTCGACCAGGCGTTTCCGGTCGGCGCCCTGGAAGGCCACCTTTCCGGGTCGCTCAGCTACATCTCGGAGCGTGCGAACCGTGCCCTGGTCAACGGGGTGCGGGTCCTGACGACGAGCGATGACACTTTCACGTCCCGGGCCAGTTTTGCCGTGACCTCGCCCAAGGGTTGGCGCCTGTCGCTGTTCGTGGACAATCTCAACAACTATGACAAGACACCGATCCCAGATCTGTACGTAAGTCCGTCGGGATCCAACAGGGTCAGGCCGCGCACGATCGGCCTGCAGTTCGAGCACCGCTTGTGAAATGGGTGATCGGCGCGATCCTGGCGACGGGCCTGGCGGCACCCGCCTGTGCAAGCGGCCATCCACTCGAGGACCGGATCCGGGCGATTGTCCGCAAGGACACGGGGATGGACAGGCCGGGCTGTGCGATCGACCTGCTGAAAGGGGGCGCGGCGTTCCTGACCGTGATCGACGGCGCGGCGGACGTGGCGACCCGTCGGCCGATCGATGCGGATACGCAGTTCTACTCCGCGTCGGTCGCCAAGCAGTTTACGGCGCTCGCCGTCGCGCAATTGGTCGTAGCAGGGAAGGTCCGGCTGGACGACGATATTCGCAAGTACCTTCCGGAGATGCCCCGCTATCGGTTGCCGGTCACGGTTTACATGCTGCTCCACCATACCAGCGGAATCCGCGACATGCTGACGCTCGGAGCGTTTGCGGGCTATCCGGAATCCTCGGCCACCTCGCGCGATGAGGCCCTGCGCCTCGTCTATTCCCAGACCGACACGATCTTCGACCCGGGCGGCCAGTTCCGCTACTCGAACAGCGGGTACTTGCTCCTTTCAGAGATCGTCGCACGCGCGTCGGCCACGCCTTTCGTCGACTACATGCGCACTCACGTCTTCGTTCCCCTCGGGATGTCGCGCAGCCGGGTGCTGTCCGGCGCGCGAACCACCGATGCGAACGCCGCGCACGGTTACGCTGCCGATGGCCCGGCGTTCAAGCTCGCCGATACGCATCCGTATTACGGAGGGTCGGGCGGCATGGTTTTCACGCTGCGCGACCTGGCCAGGTACGATCGCGACATACAGGTAGGCCGCAAGGTCTGGACGCAGGCAATCGAGGAGGTCATGCTCGATCCGGGCAAGCTTGCGGACGGGTTGCCTGCGGCGAGTCGCGGTGTCGTGTATGCCGCGGGCCTCGGCCTCAATGGGCCATGGATCCAGCATGGCGGCGCAGGTGAGGGCTTCAGGAATCTTGTCGCCTGGTTGCCAGGCGGGCGGCTGAGCATCCACGTCCTCTGCAACAATGGGTCGGTCGATCCCGCAATGATTGCCGAACAGATCGTCGATGCGCTTGCGTCCTACCCATCGCTGCGGCCCGCGATGCCGCCGATCGACGGTCGATACGCGAGCGCGGACTTGCCCGTCATCTACTCGCTGCAAGCGGCAGGCGATGCGAAGTTGAACGTCGGCATCACGCCTCGAACTGCTGGGCTGGGCCGCGATCTAGCAGTCCAGCTCACGAAGGCGGCCGATGGCGCCTATACCGGCGACGGATTGCGGATCCTCCTCGACGAGGACAGGGCCGGTTTCTCGCTCGGCGACGATCGCGGCCGGGCGGGAACGATCCACTTCCGGCGCGAGCCTTGAAGCCTGGGATGTTGCGAAGCGTCGGGTACTTGCGGGTCGCAGCGCTGTGCCCGGCGCTGTTGCTCGCGTGGACACCCACTGCCTCAGGGCAGTCCCTGCGCACCGGGGCGTCGATTGAGGTCCATGAGATGTCGATTGCCGGGCTGCAGCAGGCACTGACCGATCACGAGGTCACTTCGCGCCAACTGGTCCAGGCATACCTCGACAGGATTGCGGCCTACGACCGCGACGGGCCGTCCCTGAACGCAATCGCTTCGCTCAATCCTGGTGCGCTCGCGCAAGCGGATGCGCTCGACCGGGAGCGCGTGCAGAAGGGGGCGCGTGGGCCGCTGCACGGCATCCCGATTTTGCTGAAGGACAACTTCGGGACGATTGACCTGCCGACCTCAGCCGGCACCCTCGCACTGGCGACGTATGTGACGCACGAGGATGCCACGCAGGTCCAGCGGCTGAAGCAGGCCGGTGCCATCATCCTCGGCAAGACGACGATGCACGAGTTGGCGATGAACATCCTCAACGTATCGTCGCTCACCGGGGAGACCCGAAATCCCTACGACCCGCGGCGCTCACCCGGAGGATCGAGCGGGGGAACGGGCGCGAGCGTCGCCGCCAGCTTCGCGGCAGCGGGCATGGGAACCGATACCTGCGGGTCGATCCGGGTCCCCGCGGCCTACCAGGACTTGTTCGGCATGCGGGCGACATCCGGCCTGTCGAGCCGCGCCGGAATCATTCCGCTGTCCTCGACCGAAGACGTGGCGGGCCCACTGACGCGCAGCGTGGCGGACCTCGCGATCATGATGGACGCGACCGTCGGCTTCGACCCGGGCGATCCGTCCACCGCCGCCATGAAGGACCGCCCGGCTCCCCACTACCGGGAGAACCTGCAGGCCGGCGCGCTGCGCAGCGCCCGGATCGGTGTACTGCGCCACTACATGGCGCCTGGCGAAATGAACGCAGTCATGCGCGACAAGACGCTGGCGGCGCTCGAGGCGATGCGGATGCGGGGCGCGACCCTGGTCGACGTGGAAGTACCGGGCCTCGATCCGGTGCTCAAGGCGGCCGGCGGCATCATCGTCCAGGAGTTCCGTCATGACTTCGAAGGATTCCTGCGCCATCACCCGGGTGCGCCGATCTCGACGGTGCCGGAGCTCGTCGACGGCGGCCTGGTTCACGAGGCGATTGTCGATCGACTGAAGCGCCGCGCTGCGTCGCCGGAACGCGATGACAAGGCGATCGCCGATATCCTGGCCAAGCGGGACGAAGCGCGGCGCATGCTCATGGAAGCGATGTCGCGAGCGCAAGTCGACGTGCTGGTCTACCCGACCATCACGCAGCCGCCGCCGGTCTGGGGGGGCGAGACATCCGGCGTCGCGACCTGCGGCCTGAGCGCGGCGACGGGCTTGCCGGCGCTTGCGCTGCCGCTGGGACTGAGCGCAGAGCGGCTGCCGGTCGGCCTGGACATCCTTGGCCGGCCGTTCGACGAGATGCGCCTCCTCAACCTGGCCTACGATTGGGAAGGCCTGGCGAAGCCCCGCGAAGCGCCCTTCAGTACGCCGCCGCTGGTGCAGGGAAAGGGCCCCGCGGCCATTCGATTCAGTGTACGCCTCAGCAGTCGCGGGAAGGGCGGTCGCGCCGATGTCACCTTCACCTATGAACCCGCCATGGCGGCACTCAGCTACGATCTGCGCATTTCCCGCATGGGAAAAGATGTGCCCGTTGCGGTGACCTTGCAGCGGGCCGAAGCCGGCAAGCCGGGACCCATCGTCGCCGTCTTGTCGCGCCCTGGCGAGACCGTGGCGCATTCCGCCAGGCGCCTCACTCCGCGCCAGCATGAAGACCTTGTCGCGGGGCGGCTGCTGGCCGGATTTTACAGCCACGAATGGCCGCTTGGGCTCGCACACGCCCGCCTGGAGTTGCCCGCGAGGTCCACGCCTTGATGGGTACGCCGTTGCGCCTGGCGGCGATGGCGTTGGCGTGCGTCTTGGACGGGTCGGTTGCAGCTGCAGCGGCGCCTCGCCATGCGCAGGAGGCGGCCGACCTGCTGATCGTCGGGGGAACTGTCTACTCGGGTGCGGAATCGGACCAGCCGTTCGTCGGCGATGTCGCCATTCGTGGCGATCGGATCATCCATGTCGGGGCGCAACGGCGCTTCAAGGGTGTGCGCACGATCGATGCGCGCGGCATGATCGTTGCGCCGGGATTTGTCGACGCGCATGCGCACCCCGACACCTATATCCGCTCCCGCAGTGCCACCCAACGCCTGAACGCGCCCTGGCTCATGCAGGGCGTCAGCACGATCATCATCGGTGTGGATGGCACGGGTACGCCGGACATCATGGCGGACACGGGTGCCCTGATTGCATCGAAGATCGGCACGAATATCGTGCCCTTCGTCGGTTTCGGCGCCCTCCGATCACGCGTACTGGGAGGGAATGCGCGCGCGCCGACTGGCAGCGAGCTCGACAGCATGAAGGCACTGGTGGTGCAGGCAATGTGCGAAGGGGCCACGGGCTTTTCGACCGGCCTGTTCTATGCGCCGCAGAGCTTTGCACAAACGAGTGAGGTGATCGCACTCGCGAAGGAAGCCTCGCGACTGGGCGGGATATACGATACGCACCTGCGCGACGAGTCCAACTATTCGATCGGCCTGCTCGCCGCCGTGGAAGAGGCCATCCGGATCGGACAAGAGGCCGATATGCCCGTCCATCTGGCGCACCTGAAGGCATTGGGAGTCGATGTGCAGGGGCTGGCCCCGCAACTGATTGCGTTGATCGAAGAGGCACGCAGTCGGGGCATCGAGGTCACGGCAGACCAATATCCCTGGCTGGCGTCCGGGACCAGCCTGGTAGCCGCCCTGATTCCGGGATGGGCCATGGACGGAGGGCGCGAGGCCCTGCTGGGCCGGCTGGACGATGCGGAGACATCGGCGCGCATAAGGGCTGGAATGCGGGACAACCTGCGAAGGCGCGGTGGTGCGGCATCGCTGCTCCTGACCAGTCCGGGCGGGCCATTGACCGGCAAGACGCTCGATCAGGTCGCGAGGGACTGGGACGTCGACCCGATCGAGGCGGCGCTGCGCATCGTGCGTGGCTCGCCCGCAGGCGGGGTGGCCGTGCAGGGCACGGGAGTCGCCTCGTTCAACATGAGCGAGGCGGATGTCGAAGCGATCATGAAGCAGCCGTGGGTCGTGACCGGCTCCGACGGGTCCGACGGACACCCGCGGCAATTCGCGACCTTTCCTGAAAAATATGCAACCTACGTCCGGCGAAAGCGCGTCCTGGACCTTGCAGGTTTCATACGGCGCTCGACGGGCCTGACCGCCGACATCTACCGACTCGACAGGCGCGGCTATCTTCGCGAAGGCTATTACGCCGATGTCCTGGTATTCGACCCGGACAACTACGCACCACGTGCGAGCTATGCCAATCCCGACGTGCCCAGCGCAGGGGTGCGGGCGCTGATCGTGAACGGTGCAGTCGCCGTGGCCGACGATCGATTGACGGGGGCCGCTGCAGGGCGAGCCCTGCTGCGCACGCCGTCGGCTGCGACGGGTATTTGCGCGCATCGGTGAACGAGCGGGTTCGGGCGCAAGGGGCCGCGACTGCCCTCGTCGGGGTCGATTCGCTAAGATCGGTCCATGACCCTGCAAAACCACATTGCGCTCGTCACCGGCAGTTCCTCGGGCATCGGCCGCGGCGTCGCCATCGCGATGGCCGCTGCCGGAGCGGATCTCGTCATCAATTGCCCGGGCGCAAGCGAGCGCCAGGCCGCGGAGCAGGTTGCCGGGGAGGTGCGCGCGTGCGGGCGACGCGCACTCGTCGCTTGCGCCGATGTCAGCGATGCCGCGCAGGTCGAAGCGATGGTTGCGGCCGCGCTCGGCGAGTACGGGCGCATCGACATCCTCGTGAACAACGCCGGCATCGCGATTGCAGGCGCGGCGCACGAGATGCCGGTGGACCTCTGGGACCGCGTGATCGCCGTGCACCTGCGCGGTACCTTCCTGGTCACGCGCGCGGTGTTGCCGCAGATGTATGCGCGCGGCTACGGGCGCATCATCAATACTGCGTCGCAGCTCGCCTACAAGGGCGCGGCTGCGTTCTCCGCCTACACGGCCGCGAAAGGCGGCATCCTGTCGTTCACCCGCTCGGTGGCGCTCGAGGTCGGTGCGCGCGATATCACCATCAATTGCGTGGCGCCCGGTGCCACGCGCACGCCGATCCTCGCCGACGTGCCGGCCGCGATGCTGGAGGATATCCGCAAGGCGATCCCGCTCGGCCGGCTTGCGGATGTCGAGGACATCGTGCCGAGCTATTTGTTCCTCGCGGGCAAGGGGGCGCGGCACTACCAGGGCCAGTGCCTGAGCCCGAACGGCGGCGACGTCTTCCTTTAGGCCGCCGACAGCGCGGCCGCATCACGACAAGTACCTATCCTTGGGCAGCGCGATCGCGTGCTAGGTTCGGTGCCACTTTGGGTCCATTCCGGCCTTGGGGGGCATGATCAATGAAGTCGATGCGATCGCTCGCTGTTTCCGTCTGCCTGGCTGGAGCCGCAGCCGGCATCTCGTTGCCCGCGGCATCGGCACCCGCCGTGCCGCAGCTGGTGCGCCCCGACGGCACCTACCCGACCGTGCCGCTCGCGAAGGACGTGGTCGTCGTCAAGGTCGTGCAGAACTCGCCCGTGAACCTGCAGAAGGCGCCGACAATCGCCGAGGGGCTCGCCACCAACCTCGAGCGGATGGCGCACTGGATCAACGAGGCCTGCACCAAGGGCAAGAAGCCCGATTTCATCCTGTTCAACGAGTTTCCGCTCACGGGCTACTCGGCCGGGACGCGCGAGGAGAAGCTCAAGTTCACCATCCAGGTCCCAGGCCCCGAGACCGACCGCCTCGGCGAGCTCGCCAAGGCCTGCGATACCTACATCGTATTCGGCAGCTATGCCACCGACCCCGACTGGCCGGGACATATCCTCAGCCTGAACCCCGTGATCGGCCGCGACGGCAAGGTGAAGCGCGCGTACTGGAAGTCGCGCAACGCCATCCGGCTCAATCCGAAGGAAGAAGTCCCCACGACCACCGTGGAGAACGTGCGTGACCGGTTCCGCGCGAAGTACGGCATCGAGGAGGAGTTCCCGGTGCTGATGACCGAATACGGCAATATCGCGGTCAGCACGGTGCAGGTCGATCCGTTCGTGTTCGCGGCCTACGCGATGCGCGGCACGGAGATCATGCTGCGCACGGCGACGCTGTTCACGAAGGTCGACGTGCAGGCTGTCGCGTACTACAACAACATGTATTCGGCCATGTCGAACATTACCTTCCCGCCGGGCTCTGGCGTGCCGGCGCAGTTCGGCGGCGGCTCGCTGATCGTCGCGCCCGGTGGCCGCGTGATGGCCGAGGACCCGAGCAACAACGACAGCGTGATCGAGGCGGAGATTCCGATCGCGAAGTTCCGCGCGGGGCGCACGATCCCGCGTTATCCGCTCGAGATCGTCAAGCCGGTTTTCGACCAGTACGTGCAGGAGATCCCGCTCAACGTCATGGACCTGCCGGCGGACAAGCTGCCGCAAACGAACGAAGGCATGAAGGAACTGCTGGATCACGCCAGCCGCTGGAAAACTCAGGCTCCGGAGTAGCTGCCGGGCGCCCGGCGGGCGCGCAGCGGCGGCGATCGCGTCAACCTGGCGTTGCGCGGAGCCGCTCCTGCGCGGCCCGCGCCGCGATCCACTCCTCGTTGGTCGGCTCGACACCGACGAGGACACGGCTCTGCGCATCCGAGATCACGAACGCATTGGCTGCATTGGCCGCGGCATCGAGGCGCAGGCCGAGGAAGCCGAGGTCACGGCAAACCCGCTCCCTGATGAACGCGCAGTGTTCGCCGATGCCCGCCGTGAACACCAGTGCATCGAGCCCACCGAGCGCCGCGGTGAGCGCACCGATCTCGCGCACGACCCGGCGGACGAACAGCGCGAGGGCGAGCCGCGCGCGTTCGCCGGGCTCACCCTGGTCGCCTTCGTGCTGGACGATCACGCGCGGTTCCGCCGAGATGCCGGACACGCCCAGCAGGCCCGAGCGGTGATACAGCACCTGGCCGACCTCTGCGAGCGACAGCTTTTCGATCTCCATCAGGTACAGCACGGCACCGGGGTCGAGCGCACCCGTGCGCGTGCCCATCATCAATCCGTCGAGTGCGGAGAACCCCATCGTCGTGGCGACGCTGCTGAGGTCCTTCATTGCACACAGGCTGGCCCCGCTGCCGAGATGGGCGACGATCGTGCGCCCGCGCGCGGCATCGCCGTGGCGCTCGGCCAGGGCGACGGCCATGTAGGCATAGGACAGGCCATGGAAGCCGTAGCGCCGCAGGCCCCGCTGCCAGGCGTCGTAGGGTAACGGCAGCAACTTCTCGACATCGGGCATGGTGTGGTGGAAGCCCGTATCGAAACAGGCGAACTGCGGCAGCCCCGGTGTCTCCCGCAAGAGCGTCTCGATCGCCTCGAGGGCGAAGGGCTGGTGCAGGGGGGCCAGCGGAATGTAGCTGCGCAGCTCGGCCAGCACCTGCGCATCCACTCGCACCGGCTCGAAATACCGGGCGCCGCCGTGCACGACCCGATGGGCGACGGCGACGATGTGCCGGCCGCCGATGCGGGCGAGGAGCTTTTCGCGAATGATCGCGAGCGCGTCGTGGTACGGGCGCTCCTTGCCGAGTACGAGCGGGAAGGGCGGCGTGCCCGATGCGCCAAAGTCGGGATTCGGCCCGCCGATGCCCTGCACCTTGCCGTTCCAGAGCGGTTGCCGCGCAAGCGGCCCGGCCGCTGCGTCGAACACCGCGAACTTGATGCTCGACGAGCCGCAGTTGAGCACGACCAGTACGCCGCTGCCGCTGGAAGGTTCCGTCATGGCGGTGATGTCCGATAGTGATGAGCCAGCAGCAGTGCAATCGCGCAGGAGGCGATGCGCGAGGTGTCGGAGTCGGCGCGACTCGTCAGGATGACGGGCACCCGGGCGCCGAGAACGATGCCGGCGCTGGTCGCATCGCCGAGGTAGACCAGCTGCTTCGCCAGCATGTTGCCGCTCTCGAGGTCCGGCACCACGAGGATGTCGGCCTGGCCGGCGACCGGCGAGACGATGCCCTTGGTGCGCGCGGCGGCGATTGACACCGCGTTGTCGAAGGCGAGCGGGCCGTCGAGCGTGCCGCCGCTGATCTGGCCGCGATCGGCCATCTTGCACAACGCCGCAGCGTCGAGCGTGGCCGGCATGCCCGGATTGATCGTTTCCACCGCGGCGAGGATCGCGACCTTGGGATCGGCCACGCCGATCACGTGCGCCAGGTCGATGGCGTTGCGCACGATGTCGGCCTTCTGCCCGAGGTCCGGCGCAAGGTTGATCGCCGCGTCGGTGACGATGAACGGGCGCGGGTAGTGCGACGTCTGCAGCACGAAGCAATGGCTGATGCGCCGCTTGGTACGCAGCCCGGAGGCCGACGCGACCACCGCCGACATCAGCTCGTCGGTGTGCAGGCAGCCTTTCATCAGTGCCTCGACCTTGCCGTCGCGCGCGAGCTCCGCGCCTCGCGCCGCGGCGGCGTGGCTGTGGGGCACGTCTTCGATGGTGCAGCCGGACAGGTCGAGGCCCGCCTCGGCCGCCGCCGCCTCGATGCGTGCGCGGGGCCCGACCAGCACCGGTTCGATCAGGCGCGCCGCACGCGCATCGAATGCGCCGGCCAGGCTCGGCGAGTCGCAGGGGTGCACCACCGCGACCCGGATCGGCGCCATCGTCGCCACGTGCGCGAGCAGGCGCTGCAGGCCGTCGTTGCCGGCCGGATCGCGGCGGATCTGCGGCAGCGTGCTGCGCGGTCGCTCGATCCGCCGGTCCGGGGCAATCACCTCGACTTCGCCGTCGACCACGACATCACCGGCCCGGTTGCTGCACGTGCAGGCAAGGATCACGCGCCTGGTCGCTGCATCCTTGGCCGCGACCTTGATCAGCACCCGCAGCAGGTCGCCGGCCTTCAGCGCCGCGAGCACGCGCAGCTTGCGGCCGACGTGCACGGTCCCTGGGCCGGGCAGCCGCATGCTGAGCAGGCTTCCGATCAGCACCTCGCTCCAGAAGGCGTTTGCGCGCGTGCCGGCGGGCGAACCGCCGAGTTCGTCGTCGGGCGGCTCGGCCTGACCCGACAACTGCGCAGGCAACATGAGGTCCTGCCGACTGAGCGTATGTTCGATGTCGGCGCTGTCGCCGACGGCCAGCTCGTCGAAGGTGCGGTTGCGCAGCGCTCGCAGGTCGTTGTCGTGGGTCATGGAGTCGGTCCGGTTGGGGTGTTTGCGCAGCGGCCGCTCATGCCGCGGCGCCCGTCGGCGCGGCGGGCGGGTTTGCTGCCCTGAGTTCATCGAACACATCGAGCCTGCGCAAGAGCCACTTCTCGCACTCGAGCAGCACCATCAGGACGGCGCCGGCGAGGACGATGACGGCGCCTTCGGGCAGCGACAGCGGGCGGCTGCCGAGCAGCGTGTGCATCGCCGGCAGGTACGTGAAGGCCAGTTGCGCGGCTACGACCCCGGCGATCGCCCAGAGCACCGCCGGCGTCCCGCGCAGGCCGGCCAGGGAGAACGAACTGCGGTACATGTAGCGGACGCTGAACAGGTAGAAAATCTCGAAAACGCAAAACAGGTTGACCACCATCGTGCGCGCGGTCTCGACTTCCAGCCCGCGGGCGCGGGCCCAGCCGAAGATGCCGAAGGCGCCGGCACTGAACAGCGCCGATACGAGGAGGACGCGCCAGAGCATGAAGGGCGAGACGAGCGGCGCATCGCGCCCCCGCGGGGGACGCGCCATCACGCCGTGCTCCGGCGGCTCGAACGCCAGCGACAGGCCGAGGGTGATGGTCAGCACCATGTTGATCCACAGGATCTGCACCGGCGTCATCGGCAGAATCCCGCCGAACGCGATCGCCAGAACCACGGCCAGAACTTCGCCGCCGTTCGTGGGCAATGTCCAGGCGATGACCTTGCGGATATTGTCGTAGACCGCGCGGCCCTCGTGTACAGCGGCGGCGATGGAAGCGAAGTTGTCGTCTGCCAGCACCATCTCGCTCGCTTCCTTCGCGGCCTCGGTGCCCTTGCGGCCCATGGAGATGCCGATGTCGGCCTGCTTGAGCGACGGCGCGTCGTTGACTCCGTCGCCGGTCATCGCGACCGTGTGGCCGCGCGATTGCAATGCGCGCACGATGCGCAGCTTGTGCACGGGGGTGGCGCGTGCGAAGACGCTGGTCGATTCCGCACGTTCCGGCAGCGCGGCTTCCGCAAGGCCGTCCAGCTCCCGGCCGGTGAGGACACTCACTTCGTCGGCGAGCTGCAGCTGGGCGGCGATGGCTGCCGCGGTGACGGCGTGATCGCCCGTGATCATCTTCACCTGGATGCCGGCGCTGCGACAATCGGCCACCGCGCGGATCGCTTCTTCGCGCGGTGGGTCGATGAAGCCGACAATGCCCGCGAACACGAGACCGCCGACGTCCCCGAGTTCGAATCGCTCGGGCACATGGGCGAGCCGGCGCGAGGCGAAGCCGAGCACCCGCTGGCCTTCGGCGCCCGCGGCGTCGATCGCGCGCTGCCAGGGGGTGGCATCGAGCGGCTCCGCGCTGCCGTCGCGCCCGGCCTGCTGCGTGCACAAGGCCAGCAATTTCTCCGGCGCGCCCTTGACGCAAACGAGTGCGCCGCCGTTCTCGCTGTCGGCATGCAGGGTGGCCATGAAGCGGTAGGTGGCGTCGAACGGCACTTCATCCAGGCGCGGATGGGCGCTGCGCAGCGCGGCGGCCTGCAGGCCGGCCTTGCCGGCGAGTGCGAGCAGCGCGCCTTCCATCGGATCGCCGTCGATGCGCCAGCCGCCATCCTTGCCGGCACCCAGCTGTGCGTCATTGCACAGGAGTCCGATGCGCGCGAGCCGCACGGCAGCCGCGAGCGCCACGTCGCCACCCGAACTCGCCCGCAGCCGGCCGGTCGGCGCATAGCCGCTGCCTTCGGCCTGTGCCCAACCCGCGGTCGTGACGACGCTGCGAGCGGTCATCTCGTTGCGGGTGAGGGTGCCGGTCTTGTCGGAGCAGATGACGGTGGTTGCGCCCAGCGTTTCAACCGCGGGCAGCCGGCGCACGATGGCGTTGCGCGCAGCCATGCGCCGCACGCCGATGGCGAGCGTGATGGTGATGACCGCCGGCAGGCTTTCCGGCACCACGCCGACCGCGAGCGCAACGACGATCATCAGCGCGTCGAGCCATGGGTAATCGCGCACGATCAGCGCGAACAGGTACAACACTGCTGCGGCCGCAATGGAGATGGCGGTGAAGACGGAGCCGAAGCGCTTGATCTGGCGCAGGAGCGGCGTCGTCAACGTCTCCACCTCCTCGATCAGGGCGCCAATTTGGCCGATCTCCGTCTGCGCGCCGGTCGCGACGACGACAGCGCTCGCCTGGCCCGCCGCAACCAGCGTGCCGGAGTAGAGCATCGAGCTGCGATCGCCCAGTTCGGCATCGTCCGCCACGGCGTCGGCATGCTTCTCGACCGGCACCGATTCGCCCGTCAGGACCGCCTCGTCCACGCGCAGGCCGCGCCCGCGCAGCACTCGTGCGTCAGCCGGCACGCGATCGCCCGCCTCGAGCAGCAGCACGTCGCCGGGCACGAGATCGGCGACCGGCAGCCGCACGCGCTTGCCGTCGCGCAGCGCGTGCGCGAACGGCGCGAGCATCGAACGCAGCGCCGCCAGCGCCTCTTCGGCGCGTCCTTCCTGTATGTAACCGACGATGGCATTGATCAGTACCACCGCCGCGATCACGGCGGCATCGACATGGTGATGCAGGAATGCCGCGAGCACCGCGGCGGCCAGCAGGAACAGGATCAGCGGATCATTGAAATGGCGCAGCAGTCGCAACCAGGCCGGCAAGCGCTTCGGCGGTGCAAGCGCGTTCGGGCCGTGCTCGCGCAGGCGGACGGCGGCGTTGGACGAGTTGAGGCCATCCTGCGAAGCCGCGAGCGCCTGCAGGGTGGCGTCGATGGTGAGCGCATGCCAGCGCGGGGAAGCGGCCTGTCGGGTCATGGCGACTCAGGCATTGTCGGCCTCCGTGGAGGCGGGCTGCGGCGATGCGGGCGCACGCTGCCCCCAGGTCCATCCGGTGATCTCCGGCATGTCCTCGCCGAACTTCGCGATGTACTGCTTGTGCTCGATCAACTTGTCGCGCAGCGCCTGCTTGGCATGGGCGGCGCGGACCCCTAGGGATGGGACGCGATCGATCACGTCAACAGCAAGATGGAAGCGGTCCAGGTCGTTGAGCACGCACATGTCGAACGGCGTCGTGGTCGTGCCTTCCTCCTTGTAGCCGCGCACATGCAGGTTCCCGTGGTTGGTCCGCCGGTACGTGAGTCGATGGATCAACCACGGATACCCGTGGAATGCGAAGACGATGGGTCTGTCGGTGGTGAAGATCGCGTCGAAGTCCCGGTCCGAAAGCCCGTGCGGATGCTCGCCCGGCTGCTGGAGCGTCATCAGGTCGACGACGTTGACGACGCGGACCCGCAGGGCGGGCAGGAACTGGCGAAACAGGCTCACGGCGGCGAGGGTTTCGAGCGTGGGCACGTCGCCGCAGCAGGCCATCACGACATCCGGCTCCTCGCCCTTGTCGTTGCTGGCCCATTCCCAGATGCCGATGCCTGCGGAGCAGTGCTTGATGGCCTGGTCCATCGTCAACCATTGCGGGGCAGGCTGCTTTCCCGCGACGATCACGTTGACGTAGTTGCGGCTGCGCAGGCAATGATCGGTGACGCACAGCAGGGTGTTCGCATCCGGCGGCAGGTAGACGCGCACGACCTCCGATTTCTTGTTCATGACGTGGTCGATGAAGCCGGGGTCCTGGTGGCTGAAACCGTTGTGATCCTGCCGCCAGACGTGGGAGGACAGCAGGTAGTTGAGCGAGGCGATGGGCCGTCGCCACGGGATGTGGTTGCAGACCTTGAGCCACTTCGCATGCTGGTTGAACATCGAGTCGACGATGTGGATGAAGGCCTCGTAGCAGGAGAAGAATCCGTGCCGGCCGGTCAGGAGGTAGCCCTCGAGCCAGCCCTGGCACTGGTGCTCGCTCAGCATCTCCATCACGCGGCCATCCGGCGCCAGGTGATCGTCGAACGGATACCGGTCCGCCATCCAGGCGCGATTGGTTACCTCGAGAGCATCCTGCCAGCGGTTCGAGTTGTTCTCATCCGGGCTGAACAGCCGGAAATTGCGGCTTTCCATGTTCAGCCCCAGCACGTCGCGCAGGAAGGTGCCCATGACGCGAGTGGACTCGGCGGCGGCCGCGCCGGGTTTCGGCACGGCGATCGCGTAATCGCGAAAATCCGGCAGGCGCAGGTCCCGGAGCAACAGTCCGCCGTTGGCGTGTGGATTGGCGCTCATGCGGCGCTCGCCCCTTGGCGCGAGTTCCGCCAGCTCCGGCTTCAGCCGGCCGGTCCCGTCGAACAGCTCCTCGGGCCGGTAACTTTTCATCCAGCGCTCGAGGATCCGCACGTGCTCCGGCTTCTCCTGCATCTCACCCATGGGTACCTGGTGACTACGCCAGTAGTCCTCCGTGCGCTTGCCGTCGATCTCCTTCGGGCAGGTCCATCCCTTCGGCGTGCGCAGCACGATCATCGGCCAGCGCGGCCGCTCCATGGCACTGCCGCTGCGGGCCTCGGCCTGGATCCGGCGGATTTCCCCGACACATTTGTCGAGGGTTGCGGCCATCAGTGGGTGCATCGCTTCCGGCTCGTGCCCTTCGACGAAATGGGGCGCATAGCCGTAACCGAGGAACAGCCGCTCCAGCTCTTCATGGCTGATGCGGGCAAGCACGCTGGGGTTCGCGATCTTGTATCCGTTCAGGTGCAGGATCGGCAGTACGGCGCCGTCGGTCGCCGGGTTCAGGAACTTGTTGGAGTGCCACGAAGTCGCCATCGGCCCCGTTTCGGCTTCACCATCGCCGATGACGCAGGCCACGATCAGGTCGGGATTGTCGAAGGCCGCACCGTAGGCATGCGACAAGGCGTAGCCCAGCTCGCCACCCTCGTGGATCGAGCCGGGCGTTTCGGGCGCCACATGGCTCGGGATTCCGCCGGGAAACGAGAACTGCTTGAACAGGCGCCGCAGGCCCTCTTCATCCTGCGAGACGTCCGGGTAGACTTCGCTGTAGGTCCCCTCGAGGTACGCATTCGCGACGAGCGCCGGGCCGCCATGCCCGGGACCCGCGACATAGATCATGCCGAGGCCCTGCATCCTGATGACGCGGTTGAGGTGGGCATAGATGAAATTCAGGCCGGGCGTGGTTCCCCAGTGGCCGAGCAGGCGCGGCTTGATGTGCTCCTTCGCGAGCGGCGCCCTCAGCAGCGGATTGTCGTAGAGATAGATCTGTCCGACCGACAGGTAGTTCGCGGCCCGCCACCAGGCGTCCAGCAAGCCGATTTCCCGCGCCGACATCCGCATCAGAACCGCTTCCCGATGGTGAACGTGCCGTAGACCGGCACATCACCCTGTCCTTCGAACTCGCGGGTGCGGTGGTAACGGGCGAGTGCAAAGCGCCAACTGCCGCGATATGTCGCGAAGCCGTAGCCGACGTCGGCCACGAGCGGTTCCTTGTCGACGCTGTGGCTCGACTTGAACGTATTGCCGTCGAGGGTGATGTCGTGCAACACCCAGCGTGCATCGACCGCAATGAACAGATGGGCGTTCCAGCTGCCTTGCGGCTGCGCGTGCATGGGCGCGGTGTTTTCGCCCGCCGGGCGCAGCGGTGCGGTTCCGAAGTCGTCCGGGATGCGTGCGCCATAGCGCCACTCGCCGCCGGCGTTGGCGTAGGTTGCGAAATTTCCGAGGCTTGCGCCCCAGTGGCGCGTCAGGTCCCATCCCCAGCCAGCCCCGTTCGCGCGTCTCCGGATGCGCTTGCGGCGCTCGTGGATCAACTGCAGCACGGGCTCGTCGCGGAGCTGGTGTTGCCAACCGTTGAAATGATCGGAGCCGATGATGTCGTGCCACCAGTCCTGGACCTGCCTGGCGCGCGCTGCCGGACCGACCACGCCGAAGCGCAGCTGCGAGCTGCGCAGGTGGTCGCCCTTGCGAGCGTGGTAGCCGAGGCTGAACATCAGTGCGCCGGCATAGGGGCGATCGTCCTCGATCAGGTCGCTGCGCGTCTCGTCGGCGGGCGTGTACATCAACTGGCCGAACCCGGCGGTCATGTTCTGTTCGTCGAAGCCCGCCGGATTCAACCAGGACAAATAGCGATTCAGGCGGCGCGCCAGGCGCGGCAGGCAGGGGTCGTCCACGTAATCGACGAGGTTCGGCGAGACCACACTGACGAGGAAGCCGTTGGAGTAGCCCTGGTCCTGGGCCAGCCCGCCGAACAAGTCGTTGTCGATGCGCACATTGAGCGCAGGATGCGTAGGCAGCCGTGACTTGCTCGTCGCGCAGCCGTCGGCCGCAACGGCCATGGGCGCCAGCGCGCAGGCTGCGATGATGAGAGGGCCGAGGAGACGGTGCTGACGCATCGAAATGCCGTCATTTCCTTTCGGGGTCGAACATGGCACGCACCCGCCGCAGGCTCTCTTCCTCCTGCGCCGACAGCTTGCCACCTTTGGCAATCATGTCCGCGATGAAAGCGGCCGTATCGTGGCGTTGCTCCGGGGAAGCGCCAGCCAGCAATTTGGGAACGGCGGCGATGGCCGCCTCCGGGTCGCGTTGGACCAGCAGGGCCTGGCGGCGCACCAGTGCGCGGAACTCCGCCATCGCGGAGCCTTCGACACCAGGCCTGTCGAGGTGCAGTCGCATGACTTCCCATGCATGGTGGAAGTGCCGCTCGTCCGCTTCGCCGCGTGACTTGAATACGTAGCACAGGCTGCGCACCAACGCCTCGGGCTGTCCGCCCCGTTCAATGTCGGCTTCGAGCCGGGCGAGTTCGCTGGCCATGAACGCCCGGTGTTCCGGAGTATCGCCCGGGTGCGGCCGCACCGGCGACTCGTCGCGCAGGCTCTGTCCGGCGAGCGCCTGCATCGCGGGCGAGCCATAGATCGCGTCGAAGACGATCGCATAGAAGGCGTCACGCTGGTCGCGGGCACTGTCGAGCCCCTGTTCGATCGATTTCGAAAGCGCCGCCTGCGCCTGCAGGAAGGCATTGTCGGCATCGGTCGCTTGCCGGCGTTCACGTACCTGTTGCGCGGCCTGCGCGATCATCGGGGCGAACGGATTGCGGTCGGACCACCACTCATAGCCGATCCGCAGCGGATGCAGGGCCTGCAGCCAATGCGCCGACCAGGGCGTCGACATGGCCTGCACCCAGGGCTGCAGCAGGTTGCGATACAGGGCGAGGTTGATCTCGGACACGCGCGCGGCGGCGGCAAAGCGTCGCTCGCTGGCCGAATCCGGCTTGACGATGTCGCGCACCGCTCCGACCCCGCTGCGGCGGATCTTCATCAGGTACGGATCGCCGGCCGGGTCCGCTTCGGCCGAGTCGGCGGGGCGATCCTCGACGTCCGCGCGATAGATGCCGGCCGGCAGCAGGTCGATGAGGTCGATGTTGGCCGCGAACTCACGATGCTCCTTCCGCCCGACACTGCCGGAGACGAAGATGCCGAGGTGGCCGATGCTGTCGTGGGTGGCGTAGACGATGGTCTGGTCGTGGCCGATGACGTCGTCGTCGCTGCGGTACAGGTCGGTGATCCAGCCGAGTGCCTGTGGCGGCGGGGTGATGTTGTCGCCGTAGGAGCAGAACACCACGATGGGCGAGCGGATATTGCGCAGGTCGATGCGCACGCCGTCGGAAGTGACGAGTTCGGCGGTCGCCAGCTTGTTGCCGATGAACAGGTTGTCGACGATGTACTGCATCTCGCCGCCATCCATGAACACGTGGCCGCCCCAGTATTTCTCGAAGCCGAGATAGCGCGGTCCCTCGGTATCGACGGCCGCGTAGAGGTTGTACTGCTTGGACCACAACGTGTTGGCCGGATCGAGGTTCTCGAAGTTCTGCACCAGCCAGGCGCCGTCGAAGCGGCCATCGCCGAGGTCGCTGGTCAGCGCGGTCAGCCAGCTGCCGCCGAGCAGCCCGCCAGCGTAGCGCATCGGGTTCTTGCCGGCCCAGTACGACAACGGCGCGCCGGCGAGGATGATCGGGCCGAACAGCTCGGGCCATACCGCGGCGGTCATCAGCACCTGCCAGCCAGCCTGGCAGTTGCCGACCACGCAGGGCTTGCCGACGGCCTGTGGATGCAGCTCGGCGACCTTGCGCAGGAAGGCGGCCTCGGCGCGCATCACGTCTTCGACGGCCTGGCCCGGCACCGGTTCGGGCGTGAAGCCGACGAAGTAGCAGGGATGACCGGCCGCGAGCGCGGCGCCTATCTCGCTGTCCGGCTTGAAGCCGCCGATCCCTGGGCCATGGCCCGCCCGCGGGTCGACGACGATGAAGGGGCGCTTGCGCGGATCGACCGGCTGCGCGGCGCCGGGAATGATGCGCACCAGGGCATAGTTCACCGGTCGCGGCAGGTCCATGCCGGACATCACCGGCTCGGACGGGAAATGGAGGACGTTCGGGTCGGTCTCTTGCAGATGATCGTGGTACTGGTTGCCGCGCTGGCGGCGGATGTCGGCATACAGCAGGCCGCGCTGCCAGGCATCGACCGCGTATTGTGCGGCCGCGGCCGCAAGCTGCAGCGGACCGGCAATCGTCGTGGGGGCAGCCGGTCTTTCCTGCGGCCCGCTGCTCATGCGCTCATGTCCAGCACGACCCGGCCTTCGATCTGGCCAGCGTGCATGCGCGCGAAAATGTCGTTGATGTTCTCGAGCCGGTCTCGGGTTACCGTGGCAGCGACCTTGGCCTGCTCGGCGAATGCGAGCGATTCGGCGAGATCCAGTCGCGTGCCGACGATCGAGCCGCGCACGGTGATGCCGTTCAGCACCATGCCGAAGATGTCGAGCGGAAACTGGCCCGGCGGCAACCCGACCAGCGACATCGTGCCGCCACGGCGCAACATGCCGGTGGCCTGCGCGAAGGCCTTGGGCGAAACCGCGGTGACCAGCACGCCATGGGCGCCACCGATCTCCTTTTTCAGGAACGCGGCCGGATCCGTGTTCGACGCATTGACCGTGACCGTGGCACCCAGGCGCCCGGCCAGCCGGAGCTTGGCATCGTCGACATCCACCGCCGCCACGTTCAGGCCCATCGCCTTTGCGTACTGCACGGCCATGTGCCCGAGCCCGCCGACACCGGAGATCACGACCCAGTCACCGGGCTTGGTGTCAGTGACCTTGAGCCCCTTGTACACGGTGACCCCGGCGCACAGCACCGGCGCGATCTCGACGAAGCCGATGTTGGCGGGCAGGTGGCCGACGAAATCGGCCTTGCCCACGGCGTACTCGGCGAAGGCGCCGTTGACCGAATAGCCGGTGTTCTGCTGTGCCTCGCACAGCGTTTCCCAGCCGCCGAGGCAGTGCGTGCAGTGGCCGCAGGCTGAATAGAGCCAGGGAATGCCGACCCGATCGCCTTCCTTCACATGGGTGACACCAGCGCCCACGGCTGCAACGAAACCCACGCCTTCGTGGCCCGGGATGAATGGCGGCCGCGGCTTCACGGGCCAGTCGCCCTCGGCCGCATGCAGGTCGGTATGACACACGCCGCAAGCCTCGATCTTGACCAGCACGTCGCCCGCGCCCGGACGCGGCACCGCCACTTCCTCTATCGCGAGCGGCTGGTCGAATGCACGGACCACGGCGGATTTCATGACTTTGTTCATTGCGATTCCCCAAGCAGCGTGCACTTCAGGCCATCTGTGCGATGGTCTTGCGGAAGCGGGCCAGCGACAGTGCGAACAGCACCCCGCCGATCACCGCCAGCCACAGGAACGACTTCCACACCACCGCGATGCCCGCGCCGCGGAAGAGGATGGCCTGGCCGATTTCGACGAAATGGGTGGTGGGCGCGGCCAGCATGATGTCCTGTACCAGCTCGGGCATGCTCTCGCGCGGCGTGGACCCGCCCGAGAGCATCTGCAGCGGTATGATGGTCAGCACCATCAGCATGCCGAACTGGGCCATGTTGCGCGCCAGCGTGGCGAGGAATATGCCCATCGAGGTGGTCGCGAAGAGGCACAAGGCCGCGCCGGTGAAGAAGAGCGGCAGCGAGCCCTCCACCGGCACGTGCAGCATGCCGCGTACCACCAGGTTCAGCGACAGCGCGGCGGCCACCAGCACCACGAGGCCCATCGCCCAGACCTTCGACAGCATGATTTCGAACGGGGTCACCGGCATCACCAACAGGTGCTCGATCGTGCCGTGCTCGCGCTCACGCAGCAATGCGGCGCCGGTCAGGATGATCGACAGCATGGTGATCTGGTTGATGATCTGGTTCAGGCCGCCGAACCAGGACTTCTCGAGCGCGGGGTTGAAGCGGGCGCGCAGCGCAAGGTCGACCGGTGCGGCCGCGGTGCCGCGCTCCCGCTGGACGAACTCGCTCACTTCGCCCATCACGATCTGTTGGATGTTGCCGCTGCCGGTGAATGCCTGGCTCATGCGGGTGGCGTCGACATTGAGCTGGATCTGCGGTGCGCGCCCGGCCAGTACGTCGCGCTGGAAGCCCTGCGGGATGTGCAGCGCGAACGTGAAGAGGCCGGCGTCCATGCCCTTGTCCACCTCGTCCATGCGCAGCAGTTGCGGCGTGACGAATTGCGGGGGATAGAAGGCCGAGACGATGCGTTGCGACAGCGGCGAGTCGTCCTCGTCGACGATCGCGATCGGTGCGTTGTGCAGCGTTTCGGGCATCGCCGTGGCCGCGGTGTAAACCGACCCGGTGAATACATAGAGGATCAGCACCAGCATCATCGGGTCGCGCCCGAGGCTCCACAGCTCCTTGACGCCGAGACGATAAATGTTGGCGAGGCGGCGCAGCTTTTCCCCGGCGTGGCCCATCTCAGCGCTCCTGCTTCTTCAGCAATGCGATCGCGGCGCCGAGGATCACCGGCACCGACAGCAGCATCTGCCAGAGGGACCCGGACAGGTCGGCGAAGCCGAGCGCCTTGTTGAACACGCCGCGGCTGATCGTGATCATGTGCGTGGCCGGATAGATCTCGCCGATCAGCTTGCCGCTGCCTTCCAGCGAGGACACCGGATCGAGCAGCCCGGAGAACTGGGTGGCCGGGATGATGGTGCCGATCATGGCGAGGAACATCGCCGCGATCTGGCTGTTGGTGACCGACGAGGCCAGCAGGCCCATGCCGGTGGCGGCGAAGCTGAATATCAGCGCGGCGAGAGCCAGCGCCAGGAAACTGCCGGTGATCGGCACGCCGAAAATGGTGACCGCGAGCAGGGTCATCAGCCCGAAGTTGATCATCGCGAGCCCGACATAGGGCAGTTGCTTGCCGAGCAGGAACTCGCTGCGGGTGACAGGGGTGACATAGAGGTTGGTGATCGAACCGGTCTCCTTTTCACGCACCACCGCGAGCGCCGTCAGCATCGCCGGCAACATCAGCAGCAGCATCGGGATCACCGCCGGCACCATGGCCGGCAGGCTCTTGACGTCGGGGTTGTAGCGAAATCGTGTCTCGACACTGGCGGCGGGTGCCGTCCCGATGCCCTGCGTTGCGGCTTCCTTCGCGAGCCAGCTCTGGTGCATGCCTTGCACATAGCCCTCGACGGTTTCGGCGCGAGCGGGCATGGCGCCATCGACCCAGGCGGCGATCTGCACGCCGTTGCCGCGCAGCGCGTCGCGCATGAAGCCATGCGGGATCTCGATCGCGAGGGTGAGCTCGCCGCTGCGCATGCGCCGGTCGAGTTCCGCGTAGTTGCTGATCGGCGGCTGTTCGATGAAGTAGCGTGAGCCCGACAGTTGCAGCGCGTAGTCGCGGCTGAGCGTCGTCTGGTCGCGGTCGAGCACCGCGTAGCGCAGGTCTTCCACGTCCATGCTGATGCCGAAACCGATCACGAACATCAGCAGGATCGAGCCGCCGAGCGCGAGGCTGGCGCGGATCGGGTCGCGCTGCAGTTCCAATGACTCGCGCCAGAGGTAACTGATCATGCGTTGCACGCTGAACGGGGCGCGCCGCGCGCGGGCCGCGGGAGCGCCGCCGGCGCCTTCTGCCTGGACCGGCGCGGGCGCGGCGGCGCCGGCTTCCGGTGCGTCGCCTCCGGCCTCGATCAGGTAGCCGATGAAGGCCTCTTCCAGTGTCTTCGCGCGGCGCTTCTCCACCAGTCTTGCCGGTACATCGCTGTCGAGCACCTTGCCCGCGTGCATCATCGACATGCGATCGCAGCGCTCGGCCTCGTTCATGAAATGGGTGGAGATGAAGATCGTCACCTTGTCGCGTCGCGACAGTTCGATCAGCAGCCGCCAGAAGGCATCGCGCGCCACCGGGTCGACACCCGATGTCGGCTCGTCAAGAATCAGGAGCTCGGGGCTGTGCACCATCGCCACCGCCAGCGACAGGCGCTGGCGCATTCCGAGCGGCAGGGCTTCCGGCAGGCTGTCGAGGTTGCGGGACAGGTCGAAGCGCCCGGCCATCTCCTGCACCCGCGCCGCGATCTTCCCCTCGGCGACATTGAAGAGGCGCGCGTGCAGCACGAGGTTCTGCTCGACGGTGAGCTCGCCGTAGAGCGAGAAAGCCTGCGACATGTAGCCCACGCGGCGGCGGCTGTCGATGTCCTTCGGGTCGACTGCCTGGCCAAACAACCAGGCCTTGCCTTCGCTTGCTTCAAGGAGGCCGGTCAGCATCTTCATCGTGGTGGATTTTCCGCAGCCGTTCGATCCGAGGAAGCCGAAGATCTCGCCGCGACGGATGCGGAAGCTGACGTGGTCGACTGCGACGAAATCGCCGAAACGCATGGTGAGGTCCTTCGCCTCGATCGCGATATCGTCGGCATCGGCCTGCAGCGGGGGAATCACCACCGGAGCGTAGCCGCGCTTCTTCTCCTCCGGCAGGAGCGCAATGAAAGCCGATTCCAGCGAATCGGTGCCGGTTCGCCCGTACAGTTCCTGCGGAGTGCCGGTGGCGAGCACCTTGCCCGCGTCCATCGCCAGCAGCCAGTCGAAACGCTGGGCCTCGTCCATGTAGGCGGTGGCGACGAGTACGCTCATGTGCGACCGCTGGCCGCGGATGCGCGCGATAAGGTCCCAGAACTGCGCGCGTGCCAGCGGATCGACGCCTGTCGTCGGCTCGTCGAGGATCAGGAGGTCCGGATCGTGGATCAACGCGCAGCACAGGCCGAGCTTCTGCTTCATGCCCCCGGACAGCTTGCCCGCCGGGCGGGCCAGGAACTTGTACAGGCCGGTGGACTGCGTGAGATCGTCGATGCGTCGCCGCCGCTCGGCATCGTCGTGGCCGAAGAGTCGGGCGAAGAACTGCAGGTTCTCCTCGACCGACAAGGTCGGATAGAGGTTGCGGCCGAGGCCCTGCGGCATGTAGGCGATGCGCGGGCAGACCTTGTTGCGGTGGCGGCGCTCGCGCATGTTACCGCCGAGCACTTCCACGGTGCCGTCCTGGACCTTGCGCGCGCCCGCGATCAACGACAGCAGACTCGACTTGCCGACGCCGTCCGGGCCGATCAGGCCGACCATGCATCCGGCCGGAAGCGCCTGGTCGATGCCGGCGAGCGCTTCTACCTTGCCGTAGCGCAGGCGAACACCGGCCAGCCGCACCACCGGTTCCGCAACGGCCTGCGCGGACATGGGATCAGTCCGCCGACCCGGCCGTCAGCGCAGGATCGACGGCCAGCGACTTCGGCCATTGCGTTTGCGGGTCCAGCTTGATCCAGGCGACGCCGGGCACGCCGGTCTTGACCTGTTCGATATGCCTTCTCAGCAACGCCGGCGGGATCTGCGCGCGCACCCGGAACATCAACTTCTGTCGCTCGCTCTCGGTCTCGACCGTCTTCGGCGTGAACTGGGCCTGGCTCGCGACGAACGAAACCTTCGCCGGGATCACGAGGTCCGGTGCCGCATCCAGCACGATGCGGGCTTCGCTGCCGAGCGCGATGCGCCCCGCGGCGGTCTCCGGCACGAAGAAGGTCATGTAGACGTCGGACAGGTCGAGCATGTTGAGGACACGCCCGCCTGCGGCAAGGACTTCGCCGGGCTGCGCGACACGCAGCTGCACGCGGCCATCCTGTGGCGCCTTGAGCACGCTGTCGGCGATATCGGCCTCGACCCGCGCCACCGTGGCGACTGCCGCGTCGACGGTGGAACGCGCGCCGACCACCTGCGCCCTGGCGGCGGCTACAGCGGCCTCGGCGGCCGCCACCTGCGCGCGGGTCGCAGCGAGCGCGGCCTCGGCCCCGCGTACGCGCGCGCGGTCGTCATCGAGTTCCTGCACGGAGGAGGCGCCTTCTGCCGAGAGCGTCTGCGAACGGGCCAGGCGCCGCTGCGCTGCATCCAGTTCGGCGGCGCTCTGCGCGACCTGCGCCTTCGCGGCGGACACGTCGCTCTGGCGCAGGGCTACCTGCGCTTCGGCGGCCGTGGCAGCGTGCTCGGCTTGCTGGCGGCTGGCCTCGGCCTCCGCGCGCTGCGCCTGCAGCGAGGCGGTCTGCATCTTCGCGAGCGGCTGTCCAGCCGTGACGAAATCGCCCTCGTTGACCAATATTTCCTGCACCCGGCCGGGCAGCTTGCTCGCTATGTCGACTTCGGTGGCTTCGATGCGGCCGTTGCCACTGACGAATCCTTCACTCAAGTCCTCGCGGAAGAAATTCGACCAGGCCCACCATGCGGCTGCCGCCGCGACGGCAATGACGAGCAGAGGCAGGAGTTTCTTCTTCAGGGCGGGCGGGATGTTCATGGACAGGCCTCAACGGGAAGTTGCGGGGGCTGGCGTCGGCGCGGTGGCGCCCGGGGCGGCGTTCCGTGTTCCTCCGCCCAGCGCGGTGTACAGCGCGACCTCGTTCGACAGGAGGGCGCGGCGTGCCTGGACCAGTTGCTGCTCGGCCGAGAGCAGCTCGCGCTGCGAGTCGAGTACATCGAGGAAGGTCGCCGAGCCACTGTCATATCGCAATTGGGACAAGCCGGCGCGCTCGCGGGCGATGGCCAGCAGTTCGCGTTGCAGATCGCGCTGCTCCGTGAGCCAGCGACGCGCGGACAACGCATCGGAGACCTCCCGGAAGGCGGTCTGGATGGTCTTCTCATAGTCCGCCACGGCGATGTGCCGCCGTACTTCGGCTACATCGAGGTTGGCTCGCCGGCGGTCCATGTCGAAGATCGGCAGCGAGAGAGCCGGCGCAAAAGTCCAGGCCCTGCTGCCAGATGAAAACAGGCCGTCGAGCTCGGCGCTGGCGGAACCCAGGCTGCCCGTCAATGCGATGCGGGGAAAAAAGGCCGCACGCGCGGCGCCGATGTCGGCGTGCGCCGCAATCAGGCGGTGCTCGGCGGCCTGGATGTCCGGGCGGGCCATCAGCAGGTCGGAAGGCAAGCCCGGCGCCAGTTCGGCCAGCACCACGGTTTCGTCGAAAGGGGGCGCATCGGGCAAGGGCCCCGGATCGGCGCCGAGCAGCAGGGCGAGCGCGTGGGTCTGCGCGGCCCGTGCCTGTTCCAGTTGCGACAGGAGGATCTGCGCCTGGCTCAGCAGGGTGTGGACCTGGGTCAGCTCGAGCCTCGATGCCGAACCCACCTCCAGGCGCCGGCTGAAGATGCGGAACGAATCCTGGCGCGTCTCGACCGTGCGGCGCGCAAGCGCCACGCGCTCATCCAGATCACGCTCGGCGAGGTAGGCGTTCGCCACCTGGGCAATCAGCGCGGTACGCGCCGCCTGGCTGCCGGCCTCGGTGGCGAGCCACTGTTGCAGCGCCGATTCCTTGAGGTTGCGCACCCGGCCCCACAGATCGAGTTCCCAGCTGCTCACGCCGAGCTCGACACGGTATTCATCGCTTGTGACCGGGCTGCCGCTCAGGTTCAGGTCGCCGGGCACTCGGGCGCGGGCACCTTGCCCGCCCACGCTGACCTGCGGCAGCAGGTCGGCGCGCTGGATCCGGTACGCGGCCCGGGCCTCCTCGACGCGCAGGAGGGCGACGCGCAGGTCGCGGTTGTTGTCGAGGGCGGTCTGGATGAACCGCTGCAATTGCGGGTCGGTGAAGTAAGCATTCCACGCAAGCGCAGGCGCGGGCTGTCCCCGCGTCGTTGGCGGCGCGTCCGGCCATGTGGTGGGCACGGGCAGGGCAGGAGCCGCGAATTGCGGAGCCAGCATCGAGGTACAGCCCGCGCAGAGCATCGCGATGGCGGCCGTGGCGACGGTGTGGCGAACTGACAGCTGGCTCATGGAAACAATGTCCTGGTCAGGTGACCGGGTCGAAAGTGTCGCGACTCCGGGGGTATAACGACCCAAGAGTCATTATCATACACGCTAACGACCGTTGGGTCTATAATCACGCGTGATGAACGAGAGCCGCAAGACCGCACGCACCACCAGGGGCCGCAAGCGCGTCAGGCTGACGCCGCAAATCCGCACCGAGCGGATCCTCGACTCGGCGCTCGACGAATTCGCGCGGCACGGGTTCGCAGCCACCAGGATCGAAGACATCGCGCGCGGTGCGGGGCTGGTCAAGAGCGGTTTCTACGCGCATTTTCGCAGCAAGGAACAGGTCTTCGAGGCCTTGCTCACGCGCCACCTGATGACCGAAGACGTCATCCCGTTCGGCAAGTCCGATACGCTCGAATCCTTCGTCGACCGCTTCATCGACAGGTCGTATTCGCAGCTGGCCGACCCGCGCCGCCAAGCCATCCTGCGCCTCCTGCTCGTGGAAGCGCACCGCATCCCGGGAGTCGTCACCCAATGGCGTCGCGACGTCGCGCGCCCGCTCATGGATGCCCAGGTCCGGGTGCTGCGCGCCGCGGTGACGCGCAAGCAGCTGGCCCCGGGCCCCCTCCTCGAGAATTTCTCCTTTGCTTACCTGCCGCTGCTGTGGGTGCTGACGATCGCACCGCTTGCCGAGCGCGTGGGGGCGGGCGGTCCGGACCTTGCCCTGCACCGCCGGATGCATCGCCAGATGATGTTGTCTCTTATGCAACCCCTGGCGCATGGCGACGGGACGCCTAGTCGTCCGTGACCAGCAGCGGGCTCACGAAGCCCGGCGGCTTGACCACCAGCAGGTCGCAAGCGGTGCGCTCGAGCACCCGCGCCGCAGTCCCGCCTCCGACCGAGTGCTGCCAGCGGGGCCGCGCCGCCACGCCCATCACGAGGACCGCCGGTTCGCGCTGCGTCGCCAATCTGACGAGGCCGTCGAGGCCGCTGCCCTCCGTGTAGTGCGCATCGATGCCCGCCTCGCGGGCGAGTCGCTCCACGGCCGCCCGTGCCCGCGAATGCGCCTGCGCGCGTTCGTGCGCGCTGACCGTTTCCCCCGGCAGGTGAGGCGGATTCTGCAGCACATGCAGCAACTCGACATCGCCACCGAGGGCTTCGCCGAGCCGTCGGCCGATGCCCACCATCGCCTGATCGAGCGCAGGCGGGTAGTCCGCGGGGTGGCAGGGATCGACCGCGACGGCGACCCGCGGCCGTCGCGGCCAAGTCGTTTCGCGCACGAGCAGCAGTGCCGCGGGAACCTGGCGGACCAGGTTCCAATCGGTGTGCGTGAGCATGGAGCGTGGCACCGAGGCGTGCCAGTGGGTGTCCTTGACGACGAGATCCGGCCTCGTGCGGATGATGTGATGGCCGATGCCTTCTTCGAGCGGTGCATGCCACTCGGCGGCCGTCGTGACCGGGAGGCCGGCCTCCCGGAGCGGCGCCGCGAGGAGTTCCAGGCTCTCGAGATGACGGGTGCGCAGCCGCGCGCGGTATTCCGCAATTCCCTGTGTGCTGCTCGAGCCCTCGGGTACGGCCTGGTCCACATCGCACACGTACAGCTCGAGTGCGGCACCGCTGCCGCGCGCAATGCTCGCCGCCTTCTCCACACTCGGCCAGCGGTTCGCGGTGGGGTCGACAACGACCAGTATCTTCTGCATGACGTGCTCCATCGCGCAATATGTCACATGTTCCCGTCCCGGCACAGTGCTTGTCTTTGCGGCGGGCCGCGGACTATGTTTAATGCCATGAAGACCCTGCGCCATTTCGTAGACACGCAAGACTTCTCCAAGGCCGAGCTGCTGACGATCATGCAACTGATCGCCTGGCTCAAGGAAGCGGACAAGGCGGGTGCCTGCCCGCCCCTGCTGAAGGGCGCCTCGCTCGGCATGTTGTTCGAGGAGCCTTCCACCCGCACGCGCATCTCGTTCGAAGTCGCAATGACGCGGCTCGGGGGCCACGCCCTGTACCTGAAGCCCGGCGAGATCCACCTCGGCGTGCGCGAGTCGCTCAACGACACGGCGGACGTGCTCGAGCGCATGGTGGACGTGATCGAGGCGCGCACGCTCAAGCACGCGACTGTCACGGGACTCGCCGCCAAGGCGGACGTGCCGGTGCTGAACGGCCTGACCGACTACAACCACCCGACGCAGGTGCTGTGCGACGTCTTCACGATGAGCGAGTACCTGCCGCCCGGCAAGCGGCTCGAAGACCTGAAAGTCACGTTCATCGGCGACGCCACCAACGTCTGCAACTCGCTCGCCTCGATCTGCACGCAGATGGGCATGCATTTCACGCACGCGGCGCCCGCCCGCTACCAGATCGGGGAGCAGGTGCGCGCGATCGCCAAGGCCAATTGCGCGGCCTCGGGCGGCAGCCTGCAGATCACCGAGGATCCGGTCGCCGCTGTCGCGCAGGCAGACTTCCTCTACACCGACCTGTGGTGGTGGGTAGGGCAGGAAGCCGAGATTCCCGACCGCACCAAGGCCTTCATGCCGCGCTTCCAGCTCAACAAGGGCCTCGTTGCCAAGGCGCCCGCGCACTGCCGCGTGATGCACTGCCTGCCGGCCTCCCGCGGCGTGGAGGCGACCGACGAGGTGCTCGACTCGCCGCAGTCGATCATCTTCGACCAGGCCGAGAATCGCCTGCATACGCAGAAGGGCCTGCTGGTGTGGTTCGTCTACCCGCGCATGAAGCACGCCAGCCCGGAACTGCGCGCCTACCACGCCGGCCGCATCGAGAATTTCCTCGACCGACGCCTCGAAGAGCAAGAGCGCGACCTTACCAACCGATAGGCGGCACCATGGCAACAACGCAGGACTCGGGCCGGGGATTCAATCGGGTTCTGCGCCGCCTCGACGCGACGCTGTTCACCGTCTGCGCGATCCTCGTCATCGATCAGCTGGCGGCATCAGCCTCGATCGGCGCCCCCAGCATCTTCTGGTGGCTCTTCACGCTGGTGTTCTTCTTCGTGCCCTATGCGCTGATCTCGGCGGAACTCGGTGCCGCATACCCGGAGGAGGGCGGCATCTATGCCTGGGTGCGCCGCGCCTACGGCCCGCGCTGGGGCGCGCGCACCTCCTGGTTCTACTGGGTCAATGTCGCGCTGTGGATGCCCTCGGTATACATCCTGTTCGCGGGCATCTTCGCGCAGATCTTCGCGCCCGACCTGTCGCTGTGGGCGAAGATCGCGATCGGCATCGTGCTGACCTGGGTCACGGTCTACCTGAACGTGATCTCGCTCGACGTCGGCAAGTGGATACCGAACGTCGGTGCCGTCATCAAGGCCGCGATCATGGTGGCGATCGGCGTCGGCGGCATCTTCTACGCGCTGCGCCACGGGGTCGCGAACGACATGTCGCCGCGCGCGATGGCGCCCACGCTGGGCGCGGGTCTCGCGTTCCTGCCGGTCATTGTCTACAACTTCCTCGGCTTCGAGCTGATGTCCGGCGCGAGCGAGGAGATGAAGAATCCGCAGCGTGACGTGCCGACGGCGATCGCAACGTCGGGCTTGCTGATTGCCGCCTTCTACCTGCTCGCGACCGCCGGCATGCTGATCGCGTTGCCCGCCAGCGAAATCGGGCTGATCGAGGGCCTGCTCGATTCGCTGCACAAGCTGTTCGACGGCTATCGTTGGGGATCGGCCTTCGTGACCCTGCTCGGCATCGGCGCGCTCTTCACATTCGTCGCCAACATGGTGACCTGGACGATGGGCGCGAACCGCTCGGCGAGCGAGGCGGCCGAACGTGGCGACCTGCCGCGCCTGTTCGGCAAGCTGCACCCGACGCATCGCACGCCGGCGAGCGCCGCGATCGTCACCGGCATCGTGTCGACCGTCGTGATCGTCATCTACGGCCTGTTCGCCACCACGGCCGAGGACCTGTTCTGGGCCCTGTTCGCCTTCAGTTCGATCGTGTTCCTGATGCCCTACCTGCTGATGTTCGCCGCATTCGCCAAACTGCGGGTCACCGAGGCCTCGCATCCGCGGCCGTATCGCGTGCCGGGCGGCAGCCTGTTCGCGAGGCTGGCTTCGACCATTTGCATCCTGTTTGTCCTGCAGGCGATCGTGCTGTTCGTGTGGGTGCCGGGCGAGCCGCTCGACACGTCTCAGGCCGTGCCGCTCGTGGTCGGCGTCATCCTCACCTGGATCGTCGGTGACGTGCTCATCTATCGCGCCCAGCGCAACGCCCGCGCCAACCAGGAAAGGACAACGGCATGACACGCCTCATCGATTCCACGCCACGGCGCGACGGCTTCCACATGCCCGGCGAGTTCGAGCCGCACGCCGGCACCTGGATGCTCTGGCCCGAACGGCCGGACAACTGGCGCGAGGGCGCCAAGCCCGCGCAGCGGGCCTTCGTCGCGGTGGCGACCGCCATTGCGCAGTTCGAGCCCGTGACGATCGGCGTCAACCAGCGCCAGTTCAGCAACGCCCGCGGCAGCCTGCCGCCCGAGGTCCGGGTCGTCGAGATGTCGAACAACGACTCGTGGATGCGCGACTGCGGGCCCACGTTCGTCGTGGATGGCAAGGGCCAGGTGCGCGGCGTCGACTGGCAGTTCAACGCCTGGGGCGGGCTCGACGGCGGCCTGTACTTTCCGTGGGATCTCGACGATCTCGTGCCTGAGAAGGTCCTCGGGATCGAGGGCATCGATCGTTACGACGCTCCGTTGATCCTCGAGGGCGGCTCGATCCATACGGATGGCGACGGCACGCTGTTCACGACCGAGGAATGCCTGCTCAATCCCAACCGCAACCCGCAGCTCTCGAAGGCCGACATAGAGAAGCTGCTCGGCGACTACCTCGGCGTGCGCAAGATCGTGTGGATCGACAAGGGCATCTACCACGACGAGACGAACGGCCATGTCGACAACATCTGCGCGCCCGTCAGGCCCGGCGTCGTGACGCTCGCGTGGACCGACGATCGCAGCGACCCGCAGTACGAGATTTCGCAGGACGCGTTCGAGCGCTTGTCCGCCGCCACCGATGCGCGCGGCCGCAAGCTCGAAGTGGTGCGCGTGCACATACCGAACCCGGTGCTGATCACCGCAAAGGAGTCCGAGGGCGTCGACAGCGTGCAAGGGACGCTGCCGCGCAATGCGGGTGATCGCCTGGCGGCCTCCTACGTCAACTACTACGCCTGCAACGGCGGCATCGTTGCGCCGACCTTCGGCGACCCGCATGACAAGCCGGCACTCGAGCTGCTCGCAAAGCTGTATCCCGAACGGCGCGTGGTCGGCGTGCCCGCCCGCGAGATCCTGCTCGGCGGCGGCAACATCCACTGCATCACGCAGCAGCAACCCGCGGCGCGCCCGCGCGCCTGACGCGTGCGCATCGTCATCGCACTCGGTGGCAACGCGCTCCTGAAGCGCGGCGAACCGCTCGACGTGCCGACGCAGCGGCGCAATGCGCAGCGCGCCGCCGCGTCGATTGCCACGGTGGTCGCGGGCAACGAGCTGATCGTGACCCACGGGAATGGCCCGCAAGTGGGCCTGCTCGCATTGCAATCGGCAGCGGGTGGCGATGCGCCATACCCGCTCGACGTACTGGGCGCGCAGACCGAGGGCATGATCGGCTACATGCTCGAGCAGGAACTGATGAACGCAGTCGGCGCACGGCGCATCGCCACGCTGCTGACGCAGACCCGGGTCGACCCGGCGGATCGCGCCTTCGATCATCCGACCAAGTTCATCGGCCCGGTCTATGCGGCTGACGAAGCCAAGCGTCTCGCGGCGGAACGCGGCTGGCGCATTGCGCCCGACGGCGAGCGCTGGCGCAGGGTTGTGCCCTCGCCGGAGCCGACGGACATTGTCGAGGTGGGCGCGATCGAGCTGCTGCTCGTCGCCGGCTATCTCGTGATCTGCGCGGGCGGCGGTGGCATCCCCGTGGGACTCTCGGCCGCGGGCAAGTACGAGGGTATCGAGTGCGTGATCGACAAGGACCTGACCTCCGAACTGCTCGCCGAGCGGCTGCGCGCCGACTGCCTGGTGATGCTTACGGACGTACCCGCCGTCTTCCTCGACTGGGGCAAGCCGCAGGCGCGCGAACTGCGCACCGCGACACCCGCTGAGCTCGCGCAGTACCAGTTTGCATCCGGTTCGATGGGACCGAAGATCGAGGCGGCGCGCCGCTTCGCGACGAGCGGCCCGGGCCGGCGCGCCTGCATCGGTTCGCTCGACGATGTTGCCGGCATTCTCGCGGGCACTGCGGGCACGACGGTCAGCAGCCGCCAGGTCTGACCGCGATCGCGGGCGGGCGCGGTCGCGCGCACCGGCAGCGCCCCCTCAGGCGCCAGCGATGCCGCGGCACCAGCAAGCACCCGCCGGCCGGACCGCGCTGGAGCGTGCACCTCCTTCTTTTATGGCGCAGTCGCGCACGCATTGGGCGGGTCGGCCTTCCGGCCCGAGAGCTCGATGATCATCGTCATGCCCTCGGCCGAGGCCGTGATCCTGCCGGTGTACTTGTCGGTTCCTTCGAAAGTCATTTCGCCGGTGCCCGTCATGCGCATGCGCCCGGTGCAGACTGTGTCCCAGGTGGCCTTGTTGTCGATGCGCTTGAAGTTGGTACTGCGGCAACTCTGGTCCGCGGCGGGCGGCGGCTGCGTCCACACCAGCGGAGCGCAGAACTCCGATGTCTGCGGCGGCGGCGTGAAGGGCATGCCTGGCATCTTCACCTGTGAAGTCGTGATCCAGCGAACGCCGTCGGCCGCAAAGGCGATTCCGACGAGGGCAGCGATGGCGGCGACGCCGCCCAACCAGTGCTTGGCCATGAGACGCTCCTTGTCCCTGCAGGCAGCGGCGAATGTACGCCCGTCGCCGTGGCCGCGGAAGGGGAGCCCGATTGGCGCGGCGCGCAATCATGGCGACGCGCATGTGCCGGGCTGAGCGACACGACGGGATGCAACCGGACCTTCATGCCCGTGCCGATCTTCCCACCAGCAGCCGGTGGCACCGAAATGGCCGCAGCGCGCTCTTGGCGCTGCCGTGCGGACCGATAAGCAGCAGCGGCGCTTCTACGGCGAGGGCTGCCAACGCGGGTGCGTCGAGATGCGCAAGGCCGTGAAGGCCGAGGCCGGACAGCAGTCCATTCGGCCGGCCCGACGGCGATGCTTCCCCGGTGACTGCGGCCGTGCCGTGCGATGCAATGGCGTCGCCGTTCGGGGAAGCCTGCTTCTTCATGTCCTGTTCCCCACCGTCCACGCGAGCGGCGCAGGCGACGCCGGACGGGCAGGGCGCAGCCGACGCTTTATCGGCACTTGTGAATCGCCCCGCAAGTTGTCGATTAATCGGGCGATGAAAACAAATCGGCCCTCGAGATGGTGCAGGCACGGAAAATGGCGGACACTGGGGGCTTGGCGGTCCGGGGAGAAACCATGCGCACGTTCTCCATCGCGTTCGGGGTTGCCGTCTCGATGATCGCGGCGCCGTGCACGCTGGCGCAGGAGCATGATCGGCATGATCACGCCGCCGCGCTCGGCGAGGTCAACTTCCCTGTCTCGTGCAACGACGAGGCCCAGGTGCGCTTCAATGCAGCGGCGGCACTCCTGTACTCCTTCTACTGGGAGAAGGTCGATGCAGCCGTGGCAGCGGTCCTGCAGGCGGACCCCACCTGTGCAATGGCGCATTGGGCACAGGCCGTCGCGAGTCTCGACAATCCCCTGGGTTCGCCGCCGACGCCCAGACAGGAGCAGGAAGGCTGGGCAGCAGTCGAAAGGGCGAAGCAGCTCGGTGGCAAGACGCAGCGCGAGCGCGACTACATCGCGGCGGTCGAAGTCGTTTTCAAGGATCATGCGACGGTACCGTTCAGGTCGCGTGCCGCGAGCTACGAGAAGGCACTCGAGCAGTTGCACACGCGCTATCCGCAGGACGCGGAAGCGGCCGTGCTGTATGCCTACTGGATGCAGGTTACCGCGGACCGGAACGACATGACCCACGCGAAGCAGCTGCAGAGCGCGCGCCTGCTGGAGAAAGTTGCGCAGGCGCAGCCGCGGCACCCCGGCGTCGTGCATTTCCTGATTCACGCCTACGATTTCCCGTCGATCGCGGAGCATGGCATCGATGCAGCGCGCCGCTACGCGGCAATCGCGCCCGATTCGCCGCATGCCTTGCACATGCCATCGCATATCTTCTCGCGCGTGGGCTTGTGGCAGGACTCGATCGACACGAACCGCCGCTCACACGCCGCCGCCACGACGGATCGCGATCGCTATCATGCAATCGACTATCTCACGTACGCGTCCTTGCAGCTGGCGCGGGACATGGATGCGCGCCAGTGGGTTGAGTTCGTCGAATCGAACGAGACGCCCAACGAGCACACGCGCCAGATCGCGTACGCCGCCGCGGTGATCCCGGCGCGATACGCACTCGAGCGCGGCGAGTGGGCGCAGGCGGCGCAACTCACCCTGCATCCTGCGCAATCGGCCTTCGACTGGCGCGACTTTCCGGAAGGCGAAGCCACCAACGCATATGCACGTGGGCTGGGTGCGGCGCGCATGGGCAACGCGTCCGCGGCGAAGGCCGAGGCGGATCGCCTCGGCAAGCTGCGCGAGGCCATGGTCGCGCAGAAGAAGGACTACTGGGTCGAGCAGGCGGGCATCCAGCTCGACGCGATCAACGCCTGGATCGCGCGTGCCGAAGGCCGCAACGAGGAAGCCGTGACACTGATGGTGGCCGCGGCCGATCGCGAGGACAGGACCGAGGAGCACATCATGATGCCCGGGCGGGTCATCCCGGTGCGCGAAATGCTTGGCGAGCTTTTGCTCGATCTTCAACGGCCGCAGATGGCTCTCGCGGCGTTCGAGGAATCGTTGCGGAACGATCCGAATCGTTTCCGCTCTGTCTACGGCGCCGGGCGAGCCGCCGAGCTGGCGGGCGAGCGCGACAAGGCGCGAGCCTTCTATTCGAAGCTGCTCCTGCAGGTCGGCCCCAATGCGAACGGTCGCGACGAAATCAGGTATGCGCGTGCGGTCGCGAACCGCGTTCGCTGATATTCCGCCAATGCGAATCCTGCCGGCTGTCGCCTCAGTGTCGGGACGTCTTGCGACGATAGCGGCTTGCTGCAGAGCGCGCCGCTGACCGATTTCGACCTGGGTCCTGTCTCAGGCTCGCTGCGCCTGGGGTCGCTGGAATGGGCGCTCGACGCCGGCAGCATCCATTCCTATAGCTACCAGGGCACGCCTGGCTTGAAGCCGGCCAGCGCCGATTCGCTGTCCGCGGGCTTCGGCTATCCGGTCCAGAATGGCACGTTCTACAGTTACGCGATGCTTGGTGGTGATTTCCGCACATGGCGGGAAGATGTGCAGGTTCCTGAGCCCGCCACGCTGCTCCTGATGTCTTTCGGCCTGCTTGCGCTGTGGTGTGCGCGCACGCGTGGCATGCAGCTCGGGACCTGACGGGACCGGCCTTCCCTAGCCCTTGACGAACTCCTCCGTCGCGCCCGAAGGGCCACCGACCGCGGCGTCGTAGTTGCCGCTCAGGTAATTGCTGATCAGGTCGGCGACGCGCGACAGCATCGCGTTGTCCTGGCCGCCGATCGTCCACGCGCCGCTCATGGCTGCTGCCCGCTGGAAGAACTCGGGCTCGGCGATCACTTGTCCCGTTGCCTTGTCCTGCAGGCGAACCTTCATGATGACCGCGGAGCTGCCGGCGAGCGCGCCGGCCCAGAAGCGGGCACCGCCACCGATGAACTTGATGTGCTCGATACGCGGGCTGATGACCAGTGTTCGCGCATTCGCGCCGGCTTCGCGCTTCCATGCGCTGATCAGGGGGTTGAGGCGCTGGGTGAGATGTTCCTGGATTTTCGCGGCCGCCTTGTCATTGGCATTCGATCCCTGATAGGCCGCCGCCAGGGCGATCGGCTGGAGCTCGAACGAACTGAAACCGGCGAGCTTCTCGCTCGGGGGCGGATTCGTCGTCGTCGTGGGCTTGATGTAGGTCGTCGCGCAGGCCGCCAGCGCGACGCAGGCGACGCCCGCGGCCAGGGCGCGACGGGTCGTCAAACGGCGATTTGCAAGTCTCGTGGGTTCCGTCATGGTCATTCTCTTCATTTCCTGTCGGGCATTGGCACGAAGCAATCATCATGGCAGGCCGCCGATGGCTTGCAAACCTGAATGCGACAAACCAGGGCTTCGCGTTGCCGGTTGGTCGGCATTCCAGAGCGGCCCGGGCGGCTGCGCGGGCGTGCGCACCGACAGTTGCCGCGCCGTCTGTCGCTCGGCGGGACCGGGTCCTTGGTGCGTTTTGGTCCCGACGCGACCCTTCCTGCGGCCAGTGCCTCGGGCAGTTTCGAAATTCTCGGGGCGAATTCCTTCCCAAGCGGAACCCACACCTTTCCCCGCCTGGGGAGTGCAAATGCCGGAACCCGCTCTCGCGTCCCGCGTGACCCGTTCGTTCGTGCAGCGCATCGCCGCGCCGCCCGAGGACGTCCAGCAGGCGCGGGCCACGGCACTGCGCTGGCGGTCATGGCCGGGAAGACGGTGGGCGGCTCGCAAGGATGGCGGAGCAGCGCGCCGGCCAGGGCCTGAAGCGCCTGGTCGACTTCCGTGGGATGAGCCGCATTTCCTGTGAACGGGTTCACAGGGCGTGCATCGCAGCAGGCGCGTGGGCTCAGGCCAGCCCGCGGCCGGTCGTTAACCCACGAGCCAACAAGGAAGTGTCCCGCGACCCCCATGCGTCCAGCCGCCGCCAGCCTCGTTCCACGCCGCGCCCTCGTCATCGACAAGGACGCGACCACGCGCGAAACGGCGGCGACGCTGCTCAGGGAGCAGGGATTCACGGTCGTCACCGCGGGCGATGGTGCCGAGGCGCTGACTGTTTTTGCGCGCGACTGGTATCCGCTGGTGATCGCCGGCCACGATACACCGACACTCGATGGCTTCGAAGTCGCCTCGCGGCTGCGAGTCATTGCCCTCGCGCCCGTCTACGTCATCCTGCTGACCGGAAGCACCGATGCGCTGGAGCACGAGCGCGGCTATTGCGCCGGCGTGGACCAGTTCCTTCTGTTGCAGAATTTCCCCGGGGAAGCTGTGGCGAAAGCCGAGGCGGGCATGGTGGCCCTGCGCCGGCGGCGTTCATCACGGACCGGCGCCGACGACGAACCCGCGACAGTGGACCTCGAGAACGGTGCACACACCGCGCGCCACCTGATCGGACGCCTGCACGCGGAGATCGCCCACGCGGCGAGGACGGGCAAGCCGCTGAAGTTGTTGAGCATCGGCATCGACACCGACGATGAACTGGCATTCGCGCGCTGCAATGTCAATGCGTCCGTGTCGAGCACGCTGCTGGCGGCTGCGCACGGCACGATCCGCCCGAAGCTCGACTGGGTGGCGCGCCTGCCCGCACCCGCCCATGCCTGCCGCCTCGTCGTGGTCATGCCGGAGAGCACGCCGGCGGCTGCTGCCGCGGTAGAGCAGGGGGTACGCAACGCTTTCGTGCACTGGAACGTCGAGTCCGCTTCGAGCGATGTGCACTTGAGCTGCGGGCTGGCTACGGTCGCCGGCGGCGATGCGCCGACCACGGCGCTGGCGCTCCTCAGCCAGGCGGAGCGCCAGCGTCGCGCCAGGGATACCCCTGCGGCGGACAGCGCGGCGGTCCAGAGAACCGGCGCGGCCTGAGGGCGTTTCCTGGCGAGATACAAATTGCGCCCAGCTACCTTGCGGGCGCAAGGTAGCTTTGATAGACTTCATTCCCATGAGCTTCAGCGAGAAATTCGTTGCCGTGCGCAAGGGACTCCTGGAGTTCGCCGTACTGCGCGTCATCGCTGGCGAGAAGCTCTACGTGGCGGATTTGCTGAAGCGCCTCGCCGGCACGGAGTTCGCCACGCAGGAGGGCACGCTCTATCCGTTGCTCTCGCGCCTGCGCCGCGAAAGCCTCGTCGACTACGAATGGCAGGAGTCGGATGCCGGCCCGCCGCGCAAGTACTATCGCCTCACGAAGTCCGGCCAGCAGGCTCTCGCGGAACTGCAGGGCTACTGGACCCATCTCACCCGCACACTCGATCGCATAGGGAACTGACATGCGCAAAGTCACTCTGGTCAGCCTGGGCGGCAACACCTATCAGCTCGAGGACGAGGCTCATGTGGCCGTCGCCGCCTACCTCGAGAAGGCCGGGCACACGCTCGCGGCCAATCCGGATCGGGCAGAGATCCTCGCCGACCTCGAGCAGGCGATCGCGGACAAGTGCGACACCTTCCTGGGCAAGAACAAGGACGTGATCCTCGTCGCCGAGGCCCAGCAGATCATCCGCGAGATGGGGCCCGTGCAGGGCAATGGCGGCGAGGCCAGCGAGGACGGCGAGGGCGCGGCGGCCGCGGAAGCGAGCCCGGCGCGCGCGCGCCGGCGCCGCCTCATGCGCCTGCCCGAGGAGGGCATGATGGGCGGCGTGTGCTCGGGCGTTGCTGCCTATTTCGACATCGACGTGGTCTGGGTGCGCCTCGCCTTCGTGCTGCTCGTATTCACGACCGGCGTCTGGTTCTTTGCCTGGCTCGCCATGCTGATCGTCATGCCCGCGGCGCGCACGCCCGAGCAGGTCGCCTCGGCCCGTGGCGAGGCGCTGAGTGCGCGCGAAGTGATGGACTTGGCGAAGCGCAAGTCGGCCGACCTCGGCAAGGCGGCCGCTTCCGGGCTGCGCGATGCGCAGCGCAACCTGCGCGAGACCTTCGGCGCGGGCCGCTAGCGACCCAGCAGGCCGTGCGCGTCGGCGTCGCGCAGGCGGATGGCGTCGAAGCCGGTGCAGCCGCCAATGCGGCTTGGTCGGCGGGCCATGGGTGCTTTACCGGATCAATCCACTGTGGAGGATCCGGGCGCCGCGTGCGCCGAGCGCATCGAGGCGGGTGGGGTAGGCTGCGGCATCGAGCGGGGTTGCCGCATCCCGGATGAAGGCCACGCGGAAACCCTGTTCGAGGGCATCGAGCGCGCTGTAGTAGACGCAGATGTCGCCCGCAAGTCCGCACAGGAAGAGGTCGGTGGCACCCTTGCCGCGCAAGTAGTCGGCGAGGCCCGTGCTCTTGCGGCGGGCGTTGTCGAAGAAGGCGCTGTAGCTGTCGAGGGCTGGGTCGGTGCCCTTGCGGAAGATCGCTTCGAATCGCGCCGCGTCGAGCGCGGCCGCAAATTCCGCGCCCTGGCTGCCCTGCACGCAATGATCGGGCCACAGGGTCTGCGCGACACCATCGAGATCAACCTGCTCGAAGGGCTTGCGGCCCGGGTGGCTCGAGGCAAAGCTCGCGTGGCCCCGCGGGTGCCAGTCCTGCGCCGCCGCCACCAGCGCAAAGTGCGGCATGAGCCGGTTGACGATCGGCACGATGACATCGCTGCCGGGAACCTGCAGCGTGCCGCCCGGCAGGAAGTCGTTCTGGACATCGATGACGACAAGTGCCCTCACGTCCCTTCCCCCGGCTGGTTGCGCTGCCGGCGCAGGCGTTCGCGCTGCGCATGCAGCGCCTCGCTGATCCCGACCTTGTAGCCGTGGGGATTCTCGAAGCGCAGGTATTCGGCCGGCAGGCGCACGAGGCGCGCGGCGGCTCGCGCCTTCGCTTCGGCGAGCGGTGGTGGCGCACCGACGCGGCGCCCGCCGGTCATCACCGGCCGCAGCAGCGGTTCACTCGCGATTCCCGCCGTGCGCATTGACTTGTGTTCCTCGAAGGGATGCACGAGGCGGACGGGCGCCGCTTCGTCTTGCGCGGCGATGCCGTCGACGCCGAGGAACTGGCCGTCGCCGGCGATGTAGCGGTGGACCTGCTTGCGGCCGGGCAGGGTGGTCTTGGCGAGGCTCTCGGATATCTTGATGCGTGGCTCACCGTGCGCCACCGCCAGCTTGTAGACGCCATCGAGCGCCGCATCCGGCTGGCCAGTGACGACGCTCGTGCCGACGCCGTAGATGTCGATCGGCGCGCCCTGCTGCCGCAGGCTGCGGATCACGTACTCATCGAGCTGGTTGGAGGCCGCGATCTTCACGTCCTCGCAGCCCGCCGCGTCGAGCAGGGCGCGTGCGCGGCGCGCGAAGAAGGCGAGGTCGCCGCTGTCGAGGCGGATGGCGCGCAGCCGCCCACCCCGCGCGCGCATCTCGTGCGCGACGGTGATCGCGTTCGGAATGCCGCTGCCGAGCGTGTCGTAGGTATCCACCAGCAGCACGGTGTTGTCGGGGCGCGCGGCGGCAAAGGCGCGAAACGCCGCCAGCTCGTTGCCGTGCCACTGGATGAAGGCATGGGCCATCGTGCCCTCGGCGCGCAGCCCGTAGCGCCGCGCCGCGTAGACGTTGCTCGTCGAATCGAACCCGCCGATGAAGGCCGCGCGCGCAGCCGGCACGCCCGCGGGCCCCTGCGCGCGCCGCAGGCCGAATTCGCTCAGGATCGCATCGCCTGCCACCAGGCGGATGCGCGCGGCCTTGGTCGCCACGAGCGACTGGTAGTTGAGGATGTTCAATACCAGGGTCTCGACCAGCTGCGCGGCGATGACGTCGCCCTCGATGCACAGCAGCGGCTCCGTCGGGAAGACGACTTCCCCTTCCGCCACGGCGCTGATTTCGCCGGTGAAGCGCAGCTGGCGCAAGTACCCGAGGTAGCTGGCGTCGAAGCCCTGGCCTGCGAGCCAGTCGATTTCTTCGGCAGTGAAGCGCCAGTCCACGAGCGCAGCGAGGACTTCCTCCAGTCCCGCGAACACGGCGAAGCCGCCGCCGAACGGCAGCTTGCGGAAGAAATAGTCGAACACGCCCCGGCGGCCCGCCTGGCCGTCACGGTACAAGGCCTGGCCCATGGCGATCTGATAGAGGTCGGTATAGGTGCCGGTGAATTCGCTGTGCATCTATAAGGTATACCCGCCGCCGGGCGGGTGAGTGTAGGGGGTGAGTTCGACCTGCGGTCAGGCATCGCGGGTCCGCTGTGGGCCCGCTGGCCTGATGCCAAGATCGGGTGGCGAATACGGCTACGATGGCAAGCCCGCCTGTGCATCTGTCAGGCGGCCGCCCCAGGGCCGGCGCCGCATCCATTTTCCGAACGGAGAACTGTCCAGATGTCCAACAGAACCCAGGTCACCCTGCTCGCTGCGGCCCTTGCAGCCTGCATCGCGCCCGCGATGTCGGCGGAGCCCGCCGGCACGGAGCTTCCGGTACGCATCATCCCGAACGTGCCGAAGAGCGCCGAGGCCTACTACGCGCCAGACAGCCTGCACGTGATCGCCCAGACGCAGGATGCGGCTGCCCGCAGGGCGCCGGGCCACGACAGCGGTGCGCTCACCTACGTGTTCACCGACACGGGCACGGACGTCCATCGCATCAACGACCAGGGCCAGGACGCCTGCTCGTATTTCTTCCCGGACATGAAGCGCATCGTCTGGACGTCCACCAAGGACCATCCCGACATGCCGGTCGGCAACTGGTCGGACTCGAACGACTACCCGCAGGGCGCCGAGCTCTACACCTCCGACCTCGACGGCAAGAACGTCAAGCGCCTGACGAACAACAAGTGGTATGAAGCGGAAGTATCCGTCTCGCCCGACGGCAAGTGGATCGTCTTCGGCCGCCAGATCGACGGCAAGATGGACCTCTGGCGCATGCGCCCCGACGGCACCGGCGAGCAGCAGATCACCTTCACGGACGACTGGCAGGAAGGCGCGCCTTTCTACCTGCCCGACAACAAGACGATCCTCTATCGCGCCTGGAAGCGCAGCGAGTACGGCAAGGTGAAGCCGACGCCGATGACCGTCTTCACGATCCGGCACGACGGCAAGCAACACACCGTGCGCACATTCGACCACGACATGAACTGGGCGCCCTATCCGGCCCCGGATGGCCGGCACTACGTGTTCGTGCGCATCGTCGAGGGCAACAACTGGGAAATCTTCCTGGGTGACCTCGCGGGCGGCGAGCCGAAGCGCCTCACCTACAGCCCCGGCTTCGACGGATTCCCGTCGCTCTCGCCGGACGGCAAGAAGATGCTGTTCGCGCGCAGCACCGGCGGCGGATTCATGTCGAACCTCTACACGCACGTCATGGACGTGTCTTCGCTGAACCTTGGCCCGGCCAACTTCAAGGGCGTGCCGGACATCAAGGCACCGAAGAAGTAGCGGACAGGCGGGGCCACGTCGCGTGGTCCTTGCTCGCCATCCCCGCGCTGGCAGGGCTGCCCGTCCTGCCAGCGGCGGGGCACGAGCCGCGTCCCTGCGATTCCTGCGACGTGCAGAAGGCTGCCTCGCGCAGGTGACGTGACCGCCCCGGGAGTCCGTCCCCGTGAGGTATCCTGCGGGGCGATGGGCGCGCCCGCAGGCAACGAAGGCTATTCGGTTCTCGAGAACGCCTCGCTGCGCGAGCGCAATACCTTCGGCGTGCAGGCTCGCGCCGGCCTGCTCATCGAGGTGCGCGAGCCTGCGGCGCTCGCGGAGCTGTCCGGTTCCGTGCGGCTGCGCGGCGAGCCCTTGCTCGTGCTCGGCGAAGGCAGCAACGTGCTGCTGACGCGCGACTGGCCGGGCGTCGTGCTGACGATCGCCGCGCGCGGCATCGAGGTGCTCGACGACGACGGCGCGACCGCGCGCATCCGCGTGCAGGCCGGCGAACACTGGAACGATTTCGTCTACTGGTCGTTGGCCCAGGGCTTCGGCGGCCTGGAGAACCTGGTGCTCATCCCGGGCGCGGTCGGCGCGGCGCCGATCCAGAACATCGGCGCCTACGGCACCGAAGTACGCGAGTTCATCGCAGCGGTCGATGCGTGGGACCGCGAGGCGATCGCAATGGTGCGCCTCGACAATGCCCAGTGCGGATTCTCCTATCGCGATTCGCACTTCAAGCGCGCCGGCGACCGCTATGTCGTCACCGCCGTCACCTTTGCGCTGACCCGCCGCCCTGCACTGCGGCTCGACTACGCCGGCGTGCGTGACGAGCTCGCGGCGATGGGTGTCGTGGATCCGACGCCCGCCACGCTCGCCGGGGCGATCGCGCGCCTGCGCCGGCGCAAGCTGCCCGATCCGGCGCAGGTCGGCAATGCAGGCAGCTTCTTCAAGAACCCGGTGGTGGGAGATGCGCTCGCGCTGGCATTGCGCCGCGAACACGCCGGCCTGCCGGCCTGGCCGGCAGGCGAGGGCAGGACGAAGCTGTCCGCCGCATGGCTGATCGAACGCGCGGGCCTCAAGGGCCTGCGCGAGGGCGATGCCGGCATTTCCGCACGCCACGCGCTGGTGCTTGTCAATCACGGCCGTGCGAGCGGCGCGCAACTCTGGGCGCTCGCCCAGCGCGTGCGCGACACGGTGCGCGAGCGCTTCGGTGTCGACCTGGAACCCGAGCCGCGCGTCATCTGAGCGGCGGCGAGGCGGCCGGCCAGCCCGGGCTTGCTATTAATTAAATGTTGAATTAATTTAGTGGGCATGACAGCCGCACGCCGAAGACGGGCGCCGCGGGCCGGCCGCACGGTCGGCCGGCCGCGCGGCCAGGATCCCGGCGTGCGCGCCCGGCTGGTCGACGCGGCGATCGCGCAATTCATCCGGGTCGGCATCCAGGGCGCGTCGTTGCGCGCGATCGCGGAAGAGGCGGGCGTGACCCCGGCCATGCTGCATTACTACTTCGGCGACAAGCGGCAGATGACGCTGGCGGTGGTCCAGGAGCGCCTGCTGCCGGCGATCGAGCCCCTGCGGGCCGGGATCGAGGCCGCCGCGCCGGACGCAGCGGGGCTGGTCCGCGCCTTCGTGGAAGGCGTGGGCGACATGGTCGAGAGGCACCCGTGGCTGCCGCCCTTGTGGATCCGCGAGGTGCTGTGCGAGGGCGGCGCATTGCGTGATGCGCTGTTCAAGGGCCTCATCCCGAAGCTGCCGCAGAGGCTTGCACGGGGCTTCGCGACGGCACAGGCCGAGGGCCGCATGCACCCGGACCTCGACCCGCGCCTCATGGTGGTGTCCCTTGTCGGCCTGACATTGTTTCCCGCTGCAGGGGCGCCGATCTGGCGCCAGTTGTTCACCGCGGACGATATCGGTGCCGACGTGTTGCGCAGGCACACGCTGGCGCTGCTCGACCATGGCATGGGTGCGGGCCGACGGGACGCCGGGCGCAGGGGAGGGACAACCGGATGATTCATCGCCACCACCGCGCTGCTGGTTTCGGGTTGCTGCTGGCGATCGCGGCGTTGCTGGGTGCGTGTGCCAAGGCGCCGCCGCAGGCGCTCGGTACGCTCGAGTTCGACCGCATCTCGCTGCCATCACCGGTCGCGGAACGCATCGTCGAGGTCGGCGTGCGCGAGGGCGAGCGCGTAAGGGTGGGGCAGCTGCTTCTGCAGCTCGATGCGTCGCACACCCGCGCGGAACTCGCCGCGGCGGAGGCGCAGGCGCAGCAGCAGCGCGAACTGTTGCGCGAGGCGCAGGTGGGGCCGCGCAAGGAAGACATTGCGCGTGCGCGCGCCGACCTCGCCGCCGCGGTGGCGACCGCCCGGCAGGCGCGCGCGAACTACGAGCGCCTGCAGCCGCTTGCGGGCGAGGACTACGTATCCGCCGCCGACCTCGACCGGGCGCGTGCCGCCGCCGGGTCGGCGGATGGCGCGGTGGGCGCCGCTCGTGCGGCGCTCGACGTGCTGCTGCATGGCAGCCGGCCGGAACAGATTGCGCAGGCCAGGGCGGCAGTGGCATCGGCAGAGGCGCAGGCCGCGGCGCAGCGAGTGCTGCTCGGCAAGTTGGACGTGGTTGCGCCGCGCGACGGCATCGTCGACAGCATCCCGTACAAGCTCGGCGATCAGGCGCCGGTCGGTGCGCCGCTGGCGATCCTGCTGGCCGGTGAGGCGCCGTACGCGCGCATCTATGTGCCGGAGCCGCTGCGCGCGGGCCTGCGGGTCGGCGATCGGGTGCGCGTGTTCGTCGATGGGCGCGAGCAGTCATTCGAGGGCCAAGTGCGCATGATCCGCAACGAGCCGGTGTTCACGCCGTACTACGCGCTGATCGGCGACGATGCGGCGCGGCTCAGTTTCATTGCGGAAGTGTCCCTCGGCGGCGCTGCGGCCGAGCTGCCGGCGGGGCTGCCGCTGCGCGCCGAACTGCCGGGTGCGATGCCTTGAGTGCGCGGCCACCGTCCGGCGTCGACACCGCCATCCGGGCACGGGGCCTTGGCAAGCACTTCGGCGGGCTCGTCGCTGTCGACAGGGTCGATCTCACGGTGCCCGCCGGGCAGGTGTACGGTTTCCTCGGCCCCAATGGCTCCGGCAAGTCCACCACCATCCGGATGCTCTGCGGCCTCTTGTTGCCCAGCGCCGGTGAGATCGAGGTGCTCGGCCTCGAAGTGCCGAGGCAGGCCGAGGCGCTGCGCAGCCGGGTCGGCTACATGACCCAGAAATTCTCGCTGTTCGACGACCTTTCCGTGCGCGAGAACCTCGAGTTCGTGGCTGCAATCCAGGGTGTCGCGCAGGCCGAAACCGCGGCCCGTGTCGATGAGCTGCTGGCCCGCTATCGCTTCGAGGATCGCGAGCGGCAGCTGGCAGGCACCTTGAGTGGCGGGTGGAAGCAGCGTCTTGGGCTCGCGTGTGCCGTAATCCACCGGCCGGAGCTCCTGTTCCTCGATGAACCGACCAGCGCGGTCGACCCCGAGTCGCGCCGCGACTTCTGGGAGAAGCTGTTCGAGCTCGCCGATGCCGGCACCACGATCATGGTGTCAACCCACTTGATGGACGAGGCCGAGCGTTGCCACCGGCTCGCCATCCTCGATCGCGGCCGGCTGGTCGCGGATGGCACGCCGGCGCAGCTCGCGGGTGCGCTCGCCGGGCGCACCCTGCTGGTCGAGACGGCGACCCCGCGTCGCGTGCTCGAGGCGTTGGTCGGCGTCGCGGGCCTCCTGAGCGTGGTGCAGATCGGCAGCAACCTGCGCGTCCTGACCGGGGATGGCGCCGACCCGAGGCGGGCGTTGCGTGACATCGAAGCCGCGCTCGGCGAGACCGGGCTCGCCGCCGACGTCACCGAAGTCGCATCGAACCTCGAGGACGTATTCGTCGCGGCGACCCGCAACGGGTCCCGGCCCCCGGAACGCGCGCCATGAAATGGCGCCGCCTGTGGGCGATCACCACGAAGGAGCTGCGCCAGCTGCGGCGGGACCGCGTGAGCCTCGGCATGATCGTCGGCATCCCGGTGATCCAGCTGGTGCTGTTCGGTTATGCCATCAACACCAACGTGCGCGACATCGCGGCCGGCATCGCCGACCAGGCGAATACCTCGGCGTCGCGGGCACTCGTGATGGACATGCTCGCCACGGACGTAGTGGCGCCGGCTGCGAGCGCCAACACGCCGCAACAGTTGATGGAAATGATCCAGCGCGGGCAGATCGGTGTCGGCATCGTCATCCCGCCGGACTTCGAACAGCGCCGCCACGACGGCCGGCCGGTCGCGCAGGTGCTAGTGGATGGCAGCGACACCGCCGTGCAGGCAGTGGCCGCGCAGCTGGCCCAGGTGCCGGTCGATGGCGCAGCCCCGGACCCGCGTGCGCCCGCGCGCAGTACGCCGCCGGAAGGCGCGATCAGCGTGGTGAGCTTCTACAACCCCGAGCGTCGCTCGGCGGTCAACGTCGTGCCGGGCCTGATCGGCGTGATCCTGACCATGACGATGGTCATGTTCACCGGCATCGCAATCGTGCGCGAGCACGAGCGCGGCAACATGGAGATGCTGATCGCGACGCCCCTCACCAGTGCGGAGCTGATGATCGGCAAGGTGCTGCCGTACATCGGCATCGGCCTGCTGCAGGTGAGCGTGATCCTCGCGCTCGGGCGATGGCTGTTCGCGGTGCCGGTGCGCGGCGGCCTGCTCGATGTCTATGTGGCCGCGGGCCTGCTGATCGTCGCGAATCTCGCGCTCGGGCTCCTGATCTCGACCCGCGCCCGTTCCCAGTTCCAGGCGATGCAGATGACGATGTTCGTGTTCCTGCCGTCGATCCTCCTGTCCGGCTTCCTGTTTCCATTCGCCGGCATGCCGAAGGTTGCGCAGTGGCTGGCCGAGGTCTTGCCGTTGACGCATTTCATCCGGCTGATCCGTGGCGTGATGCTGCGGGGCGCCGGGCTCGCGCAGCAATGGACCGAAGTGGCGGCGCTCGCGGGCTTCACGTTCGTGATGATGGCGGTGGCGATCCGGCGATTCAGGAAGCGGCTGGACTGACGGCGGCGTCGCCGGCCGGCCGCCATTGCCCTACACTTGCGCTCCGGCAAGCCATAGGTCAGCAATGGAATTCACCTCGCCCGAGTTCTGGATCGCAGTCGGCCAGATCATCCTCATCGACATCCTGCTCGGCGGTGACAACGCGGTCGTCATTGCGCTCGCCTCGCGCCGCCTTCCGCATGATCGGCGCAAGCAGGCGATCTTCTGGGGTGTGTTCGGTGCGGTGGCGCTGCGCGTGGTGCTGATCTATTTCGCGCTGCAACTGCTGCGCGTTCCCTTCCTCAAGCTCGGCGGCGGCCTCCTGCTGCTGTGGATCGGCGTCAAGCTGCTGCTGCCGCAGAAGGAGGGCGAGGGCCACGACATCGACGCGAGCACGCACCTGCTCGGCGCGATCCGCACGATCGTGGTGGCCGACGCGGTCATGAGCCTCGACAACGTCATCGCCATCGCCGCCGCGGCCAAGGACCATGTCGGGCTGGTGGTGTTCGGCCTGATCGTGAGCGTGCCGATCATCGTCTGGGGAAGCCGCTTCGTCCTGAAGCTGATGGACCGCTTTCCCATCGTCATCGTCGGTGGTGCGGCGTTGCTCGGCTGGATCGCGGGCGACATGATCGCCCACGATGTTGCGCTCCATGCGCACGCCGCGGCCTTGCTGCCCGGCAAGTGGCTGTATGCCGCGCCCGTCGCGGGCGCGGTGCTGGTGGTGGCGATCGGCAAGCTTCTGGCGGCGCGCCTGCCGGAAACGCCCGCGGCGGCGGGGCCGGTGGATCTTGCGCGCCGCGACGGCTCATGAAGGAGTGTCCATGCTGAACCTGCTGATTGCCGTTGACGGTTCGACGTATTCCGATCGCGCGATCGACTATGCGCTGGCCCGCGCCGCGGCCACCCGCGATGGCGCCGAGGTGCACCTGCTCAACGTGCAGGCGCCGCTCGCCGGCGTGAACGTGAAGCTCTTCATCAGCCAGGACAGCCTGCAGGCCCACTACCGCGAGCAGGGCACGGCCGTGCTCGCAGGCCCGCGCAAGCGCCTGTCAGGGAGCGGGCTGCCCTTCGATCACCATATCGGCGTTGGCGATCCCAGCCAGGTGATCGTCGAGTATGCGGGCAGCAAGCGCTGCGACGAGATCGTGATGGGCACGCACGGGCGCGGCTTCCTCGGCGGGGTGGTGCTGGGGTCGGTCGCGCAGCGGGTCGTGCAACTCGCGCCCTTGCCGGTGGTCCTGGTCAAGTGACCGGTCAGGATTCCGGCGACTCCGCGGGCTCGAACACGCCGAGCGTGCTCTGGTATTTTTCCACGTACCAGCGATTCTCGTTGTTGTAGCGCGGTATCGTGACGGGGCGAATGCCGGCGGCATCTTCCTTCCAGACGCAAGGGCAGGGCACGGCCTTTCCCGGGGCTTGTTCGCCCGCCCGGCGCAGTTCCCCGGGCTGCACCCGCATCGAGCGCAGGGCGCGGTACAACTTCGCCACATTCCGCGGGCCCCCGTTGTAGGCGGCGACCGGAAAGATGCCGAGCACCGCGGGGTTTTCCCTGTAGGCGAGGCGGATGTCGGCCTGCATCTGGGACAATTCGATGTCCAGCAGGCAAATGGCCGCCTTCATCGCATTCAGCAGGTTCGTGGCGCCGCGCTCGAAATCCGGATCGATGCCGGCCCGCGCGCAGCGGCGGACGACCAGCGCGTAGGTGCCATTGCCGCGCCGGTTCGTGAATTGCATGGGGCCGAGCGCCGCAGCGCTCGAGACGCTGTAGCGGTAGGCCTCCTGGCGCTTGAGCCCGTACTGGCTCAGGACCTCGTCCAGCGCGCCATTGCCCTTCTCCCTGAAATCGGCATCGTCCGTCTGCTCGATGACCGCGAGGGTCGTGACGACTTCGATCGGGATCACATCGGCGAGCAGCTCGCCCGGGAACGCGCTGCTCGGCACCCCCGCCTTGCGCAACTCATCGCTCGCCTTGCGCGCCGTCGCACTGAGGTACTCGCGCCCGCCGTCGACGAAGCCCGGGTCGAGGGTGTCGTCGGTGAACGGCAGGTAGACGATGGGCTTGGCGGTCGCCGCCACCGCCCGCCAGCGCTTCTTCCTGAGCAGCGCGTTGTCGAATACCGGGAACTTCCGGCCGTACACCTTGAGAGGCTCGCCGTTGCGGGAGAAGGCGAACATCAGCCGCTCGGCACCCGTGCCCTTGACGTGGCGAGCCTGCACGCCGGGCGTGCGCACGATGAATCGCATCGGCCTGCCGCCCGGTCGCCACCTGACAGGAGGCCGGGGAATCTCGATGTGCGCGATGGTCCAGTCCTTGCGCACTTCGCTCCACAGCGCAAAAGCCACCGGGCGCCCGCGCAGCACTTCCCTGCGGCCCTTGCCGGTGAACACATAGTCGAGCCTGGCGTCGCGCAGCAGCGCCTGGGCTTCCGTCACGAGGTCGCGGATTTCGTCCTGCCGTTGGCGACGGCCCTCGACGAGGACCTCGGTGAGCCCGGATGGCGTCGCGGGCGCTTCGGGCTGCTCCGATTCGGCGACGGCCAGCGGCACCTCCGCTTCCTCCAGCGAGGCGTCTGCCGGCGCGACGTCAGCCGGTTCGTCGTCGCGCGCAGGCCCGTCGGGAACGACCGTCGGCTCGGCTTCCCCGACGGCTACGCCCGTCGTGTGGCAGGCAGCGCAAGCGAGGAGCCCCAGCAGCAAAAGGGCCTGTGCGGCCCGGCGCGTCGTGAGCGAGCTCAGCATGGGGCATGCAGGGTATTCAGCCGCCGCCGGCCCCCTCGCGTCACTCGCCGTCCTTCAGCGCGGCCAGCACCTCGAGCGACTTCGTGACGTGGTCGCGAGGGGAGATCTTGTCGTCGGCCGAGGACAACGTCGCCAGGATCTTGCCGCCGGGCGCAATGACGAACGTGGTGCGCTCCGTGAAGGCATGGTCGATGTCGATGCCCCGCGTGTCCTTCATGCCGGGCTTGCCTTCGAAAACCTTCAAGTCGTAGGACTTCGCGACCTTGCCGTCGGGGTCCGAAGCCACCGCGAACTTGCCGGCGCAGTACTCGGGGTCCTTCGAGAACTCATTCAGGCGCGCGATGCTGTCGTGCGAGACACCGATGATGGTGGCACCGGCGGCCGCGAATTTCTCCGCGTTCACCGAGAACTCGTGCGCCTCGATGTTGCAGCCTTGCGTATAGGCGGAGGGGTAGAAATACACGACCACCGGGCCTTTCTTCAGGGCCTGCGCGAGCGAAAAATCGAACTCCTGTCCGGCGAGGGACGCCTTGGCCGAGAAATCGGGGGCAAGGGCGCCGCTCTTGAGTGCGGCGAGGGCGGGCAGCGACAGGGCGCAGCACAGCAGCGCGGGATACAACGGGGATTTCACGGCGATCTCCTGCAAGGGTCCGGACCGCCAATGATACCGCTGCCGGGGGTCTCCTGGCCCGGCGCGATGGTGGATCAGGAGAGCAGGATGGGGACGCGTCGCCAGCCGCCTGAAGGATAGGTTTCGCGCTCGAGCGATTCGCCTGGCGCAAGCACGATCCGGGACGTCCCTCGCAACAGAGCCTCCACCGCCACGACGAGCTCAAGCGTTGCGAGGGGGCGGCCCGGGCAGACGTGGACGCCGGCGCCGTAAACCAGGTTGTGTCGCGCATGCTCGCGCGGCTGGTAGGCGTCCGGGTCGCCGAACACTCGCTCGTCGCGGTTGGCGGACGCCCAGTTGAGGTAGACGCGGGTGCCTGCGGCGAGCGTGAAGCCGGCCACCCGGGTGGTGGCGGTCACGACGCGCCGGTTGACGAGGAAGGGATCGTCGATGCGCAGCATTTCGTCGATCGCGGGCGCGAGCTCTCCCGGCGCCGCACGCAGGGCGGACTGGATATCCGGGTGGGCGGCGAGGAAGTGGATTGCGACGCCGAGCGACGCCGCGATGGAACCGAGGTCGCCCGCCGTCCAGTTGCGCAGGATCGAAACGACTTCCGCGTCGGTGAGCGGGCGGCCGCAGATGCGCACATCGAGCAGCTCGGCAGTCGGATCACGCGGCGCCGCGGCCCCGAGGGCGCGTCGCCGCCGGATCTGCGCCGCCACGATGTCATCGAATGCGGCAGCCGCCGCATCGGTGCGCGAGCGGTCCGCCGACCGTGTCGCTTCGTGGCTGTCGGCGAGCCACGCGAGGAGTTCGACTTCGACGCCCTGCCAGCCGAGCCAGTCGGCCTGCGCGCGGATCGCAAACGGATAGCCGATGTCCGTGACCGCGTCGATGAGGGTCCCGCGTGGCAAGGCTGCCATGAGCGCGTGTGCGCACGCGCGGATGCGCGGCTCCAGCGCGCCCATGCGCTGGGGCGTGAAGAAGCCGTCGATGAGTGCCCGGTACGCCGCATGCTCGGGCCCGTCGAGGCTGTTCGGGATCTGGCGGAAGGTCGAGGCCGCCGATGAAAAGGTCACGGGGTCGCTGGCCGCCGCGAGCACGTCGGCGTGCCGGAACAGCGTGACGCCCCGCGGCGATTGCGCGACCGGGCAGGCCGCGCGCATGCGATCGTGGCTGCCGCGCTGGTCGGCGAGGACTTCCGCCGACAGGGGTTCCCATGCCGGAATGCCGCCCTGCATGCGTTCCCTCAACGCTGCGACTGCACGATGCGCGCGAGCGTGAGCATCGGCACCCCGCCGGCTTTCACGACGACGTCGTCGAAGCGCCGCAGGTCGTAACGGGCACCCAGCGACTGCCGCGTTTCGTTGCGCAGCCGGTTGATCTCGCTGTGGCCGATCTTGTAGCCGCAGGCCTGGCCGGGCCAGGCGCAATAGCGATCGACCTCGCCAGTGACTTCCGCGACGCTCGAGCCGTTGGTCTCCGCAAACCAGCGGATCGCCTGCTCGCGCGACCAGCGCTTCGCGTGCAGGCCGGTGTCGACCACGAGGCGGCACGCGCGGAACGCAATCGACTGCAGGTAGCCGAGGCGCGCGAGCGGGTCGTCGTCGTACATGCCGAGTTCGTCGGCGAGCTGTTCGGCATACAGTGCCCAGCCCTCGGAATACGCATTGAAGGCGAGCAACGATCGATAGAGCGGCAGGTCGAAGGTGTATTCGCCTTGCCACACATGGCCGGGGATCGACTCGTGGTAGACGAGCGTGGGCATGCTGTAGCTGCGCCACACGGCCATGTCGTGCATGTTGATCCAGAACTTGCCCGGGATCTTGCCGTCGATGGTGCCGGCGCCGCCGTACGCGCCCGGGGCGCCGGGCTCGACCTCGGGCGCCATGCGCTTGATCTCGAGGTTGCCGCGCACGAGCGTCGCGAAGGCGCGCGGCAGTTCGGGCCGTATCCGCTGCGCGCTCGCCTCGAGGAGCCGCATCAGGCGCGCGCGATCCGCGTCGGTGTTTGCATACTGGTAGCGCGGGTCCTCGCCGAGCGCGGTCATGCGCTCGCCGACCGTGCCCTGCGTCATGCCGCGGCTACGAAGGATCGCATCCATGCGCGACTGCAGCTCACCCAGTTCCTGCAGGCCGCGCTGGTGGATTTCCTCCGGCGTGAGGCGGGTCGTCGTGCCGGCGACCAGGCACCAGGCGTAGTACTCCTCGCCACGGGGCAGCTTCCATACGCCCGCGTCGCTGTTCGCCTTGCGCCGCTGCGCCTCGAGCTCGCGTTGCTGGCCCGCGAGCGCGGGTGCGATGCGCGCCTTCGCCATGGCTGCGGCCTGCCGGCCATAGTCGCCGCCGAGGTGTTTCGCGCGCGTGGCGAGCGAGGCGATGATCGGCCAGGCGGCGACCTCGCCCGCCTGCGCGAGGGTGATCTGGGCGATCGTCTTGTCGAGCAGGAAGGCGGGCGCGATGACGCCCTGGGCCGCATCATGCGCGAGGCGCGCGGTTTCCCCCTCGATCTGCCCGGCATAAGCCTCGAGCCGCGACAGGTAGGCGTCGGCATCCTCGCGGGTCCCGATCGTGTGCTGCTCCGTGAGCAGGCTCGGGATCTCGAGGAAGGCGCCGGTGTTCTGCGCGACCACATAGGGTGCGTTGCGCCATGACCAGTTGAGGTTCAGCAGCGCGACATCGCCGTAAGGAAAGCGGAAGCCCTCGGCGGCGAAGCCATAGGCGGTGCGCAGCACGTCGGCATCGGTGCGCAGCCTGTCGCCGAGCGCCGCGACGTCGAGCGCTTCGAGCGCGGCGAGCCGCGCGGCCACGCGTTGCGCGATGCGTGCCTGTCCTTCCGGGGTGCGATCGGTGAGCCGTGCCTTGAGCGCGGCGCGCGCGCCCTTGTCAACCCCGAGGCCGGTCGCATTCTCCGGATAGTCCGCGAGCAGGTCCTCGCCCATCTGCGCAAGCAGTCTCGCCGCCGCCGCATCGGCGGCCGTGGCTGCGGGTGCGCCCGCCGCCGCGACTGCGGGAATCCCTGATGCCAGCATCGTGGCGCTGCCTGCCGCTATGAACTGCCGCCGGTTCGTGGTCATGCGTCGATCCCCTGCCGTAGTAAACTGCGCGCCCGGACCCGAGGCCCCCATGAACGCACCCGCCTTCAGCACATTCTCCGCCATCGCCGAGTTCTTCGTCACGGCCGGCGTCTTCTACATCGTACTGCGAAGCTACCGCCAGAAGGGATTTGCGTGGCTGTTCGCCGCCGCGCTCGTCGTCTTCGAGTTTTCGGTCAACATGATGTACATGATCTTCCGCATGCGCGAAGCGTCGGCCGGTGGCGAGGCGACGAGCACGCCCCATCCGCTCGCGCCCTTCATGGCGGCGCACGGCATCCTGTCGCTGCTCGTGTTCCTGCTGCTCGTCGTCTATTCGTACCTGGCGTTCGTGGCGGACCGGCGCGGCCGGCATTTCTTCCACGACCATCCGGGCATTGCGTGGTCCTTCCTCGGACTCTGGGTCCTGAGCGTTGGCTCGGGCTGGGCGCTCTACGCGATCAACTACCTGTGATCGCGGCGGCGAGGCCGGCGATCGCGATCAGGCTTGCGCCGACCGTGAGATAGCGCACCGCCGCGCGCGCGCGCTGCACTTCGTCCTGTGGCGCCGATTGCATGACCGTGTAGACCGCCACCAGGGTCAGGTGCGCCGAGACGAGCAGCACGAACACGAAGCCGAAGAAGATGTGCGCCAGGTCGAGGGCCGCATAGAGCCGAGTACCGTCCTCGAGCGGCGTCACGAGCGGCAGGCCCGTGGCCACGGCGCCGCAGATCACGAAGAAGGCATGCAGGCCGACGCGATAGTGCGTGCGCTGCGCATGTTCGCGCACCCGCAGCCAGTGGCGCAGTTGATAGAGCGCGTAAGGCACTAGCGCGACCATCGCGCCAAGCCAGTGGACGAGGATCCAGTACTCGCGGCGCGCGCGCGGCATGGCGAAGAACAGCAGCACCGATCCCGTGAGCAGGGCCAGCAGCAGGCCGGCCAGCGTCACCATCACGAGCGGGGAGCGCCAGCGTTCGATCCGGGTTGGGGGCATGCGCGCAGGATGACGGCGATGCATCGCGCGGGCAATCCGGGGAGGCCGCATCCGCTACAATCCCGCGGATGTCGCCAGCGTTCGACGCGCGGCTGCGCGAGGCCGTGCAGCTCGAGAATTCCGGTCGCGTCCTCGAGGCCATCGCGGCCTATGAGCGCTTGCTCGCGCAATGGCCCGCGCTGCCTGAGAGCTGGTTCAATCTCGCCGTGTTGCAGCGGAGGGCGGGTCGCTTCGAGGCCGCGCTCGAGGCCTATCGCCACGCCCTCGAGCAGGGCGTTTCCATGCCTGAGGAGGTGCACCTCAACCGGGGTGTCATCTACGCCGATCACCTGCGGCAGGACACGGCCGCCGAACGGGAGCTTGCCGCGGCTCTCGCATTGAATCCGGGGTACGCACCGGCACTGCTCAACCTGGCGAACCTGCACGAAGACCTCGGCCGGCGCGACGAGGCGCTGGCGACCTACGAGCGCCTGCTTGCCATCGATCCCGGTCACGGCGAGGCGCTCGCACGCCATGCCTCGCTCAAGGGCGCGACGCATGCAGGCGATCCCTTGATCGCACGGCTGCAGGCCGCCCTCGCGCGGCCGGGCCTGCCCGCGGCAGATGCCGCGAGCATCGGCTTCGCGCTCGGCAAGCTGCTCGACGCCTGCGGCGCCTACGATGCGGCGTTCGAGGCGTTCGCGGCCGCCAATCGGGCCAGCCGCGCGAGCGTCGCGACGCAGGCACCGTTGTATGTCCGCGCGCGCGAAGAAGCCCGCGTCGATGCGCTGCTCGCGGCGTTCGGATCACCCGGCGGGACAATGGCCGCCCCGCCAGTCGCGCTGCCGCCGGGTGCGCCGCGCCCCATTTTCATCTGTGGCATGTTCCGTTCCGGTTCGACGCTCGCCGAGCGCGTGCTCGCACGCCATCCCCTGGTGACGGCGGGAGGGGAGCTCGACCTCCTGCCGGCCCTCGTGCGCGGCGAACTCGCGCCCTATCCGCAGTCGCTGGCGCGGGCCACTCCGCAGGCGCTTGCGCGGCTGGCGTCCGGCTATCTCGAGGCGCTCGCGCAGCGCTTTCCCGGCGCGCCGCTCGTGACCGACAAGCGCCCGGACAATTTCCTGCACATCGGGCTCATCAAGGCGCTGTTCCCCGCGGCGCGCATCGTCCACACGACGCGCGCCGCGCTCGATAATTGCCTCTCTATCTATGGTCTGCACCTCGACCAGCGCATGGGCTACGCGCTCGACCTGATGGACACCGGCCACCACTACGCCCAGTACCGCCGCTTGATGGCGCACTGGAAGGCGCGCCACGGCGCGGACATCCTCGATCTCGACTACGACGACGTCGTGCGCGAGCCGCAGTCCGCGATCGAACGCCTGCTCGCGTTCTGCGGACTCGAATGGGACGACGCCTGCCTAGAACCGCAGCTTGCGGCAGGCGCCGTCAAGACCGCGAGCGTCTGGCAGGTGCGCCAGCCGATCCACGGCCGATCGTCCGGGCGCGCGGCGCACTACACCCGCCAGCTTGCCCCGCTGGCGGCCTGGTTCGAAGCGCAGGGCATCCGCTGATGGCCCCGCGCAGCGATCTCGAGTTCATGCGGCGTGCGCTCGAGCTGGCGGGGCAGGCCGAGGCGCGCGGCGAAGTGCCGGTCGGGGCCGTGCTCGTGCGGGACGACACGATACTCGGCGAAGGATTCAACCAGCCGATCGGCGCGCACGATCCGACCGCGCATGCGGAGATCGAGGCGCTGCGCGCGGCGGGCCGCATGGCCGTGGGCTATCGGCTGACCGACACCACGCTATACGTGACGCTCGAACCCTGCCTCATGTGCGCAGCGGCAATCGTGCACGCGCGGGTGCGGCGCGTCGTGTTCGGTGCCTGGGACCCGAAGGCGGGCGCGGCCGGCAGCACGCTCGACGCCTTCCGCCTGCCCGCCATGAATCATCGGGTCGACGTGTTCGGTGGTGTGCTCGCGCAGGAGTGTGGCGAGCGCCTGAGCCGGTTCTTTGCGGCGAGGCGCGAGGCGTGAGCGTGCGCAGTATCTGTGTCTACTGCGGCGCGCAGTCGGGCGGCCCGGCCGCGTACGCACGGGCGGCCGCCGCGCTCGGTGCGGCCATCGCGCGCGAGGGACTCATCCTGGTTTATGGCGGCGGGAGCGTCGGCCTGATGGGCGTGGTCGCGGATGCGGCCCTTGCCGCGGGCGGCAAAGTCATCGGCGTGATTCCGCGGCTGCTGATGCGGCGGGAGCTGGTGCACCGGGGCCTTACCGAACTGGTCGTCACTGAATCGATGCGGAGCGCAAGTCGAAGATGGCCGAGTTGTCGGACGCCTTCGCAGCCTTGCCCGGCGGGATCGGCACGCTCGACGAGTTGTTTGAGATGTGGACCTGGGCGCAGCTCGGGTTGCACGCGAAGCCATGTGCCCTCATTAATACAGAGGGTTATTACGATGATCTCATGGCATTCCTCAGTCGTGCCGAGCGGGACGGCTTCCTGCGGCCAGGAACCCGCGAGCTCTTGCGGGTCGTCCCGGATCTGCCCTCGCCGTCGGTTTTCTTTACAGCCGGATAATCCCGATCGGTCGCCAAGACTCTAACTAATTGATTTTATTTCGGGATGCTCGTCTGGCCCGGTTGTTGCTTTGCAAAGACCGTCCACAGGAGGTTCCCGCAGAAAATGACCAAGAAGTTCCGCCTCGCGCTTGCAGCGCTCGCCATCGCCGCTTCAGGCGCCGCCCATGCCGACTACATCGATCTCGGTTCGATCACCGCACCGGAGCTCGTGAATTTCGGCAACAGCTGGATTTACACCGAACCGACGAACTTCGTCGATGAGTTCGCGTTCACGCTGACGAACGCGGCTTCGGCCTACGGGATGATCCTCGAGGGCAACTGGTGGTTTGGCCAGACGGACGTGCAGCTGCTCTCGCTCGTGTCGAACACCTACATCAACTTCGACTTTTCGCCGGGGCATTTCAGCTTCACGGGCCTGACCGCCGGAGCCTATTCGCTCTTCGTGTCGGGCAATACTTCGGGCTTCCTCACCGGTTACACCGGCACGATGGACTTCCGTCCCGCCGCCGCGCGGGTTCCCGAGCCGGGCACGCTCGCGCTGTTCGGCGTCGGCCTCGTCGCGCTCGCCTTCATGGCGATGCGCCGCCGCGTCCGCGGCTGATTTCCGCCTGATCCGCTGTCCTCACTGCGCCGCGACTTCGGTCGCGGCCGCAGTGGGCGGCAGCAACTCCGTCTCCGCCTGCAGCGCCGTCTCGATCGACGGCAGCGTTTGCCACTCGAGCACGCTCAGGTACTGGCGCACGCGCTGTTCGAACTGCACCGGCTCCCAGCCGCGCGCATAGCCGCGCTTTGCCTGCAGGTACCAGCCCTCCTGCGCCAGGAGCGGCAGGCTTTCGCGCACCTGCGACCATCGATCCGGGTTGCCGCCGCGCGCCTGCGTGATCACCCGCGCATCCTCCAGGTGACCGAAGCCGACGTTGTAGGCCGCCAGTGCCATGGACGTGCGGTCGGGTTCGGGGATGCGCGCCGGCAGCTTGTCGCGCACCTCGAGGAAATAGCGCGCACCGCCGCGAATGTTCTGCCGCGGGTCGAAGGGGTCGTCGACGCCGAGTGACGCGGCCGTAGCCGGCATCAGCATCATCACGCCAAGCGCGCCGTTGTGCGAACGCGCGTCGCGGTCCCATTGCGATTCCTGGTAGCCAATGGCCGCGACGAGGCGCCAGTCAAGGCGCGTCTCACGGCCGGCCTCCTCGAACCATGGACGCAGCAGCGGCAGGCGCGTCTCGATGTGGCTGCGAAAGCCGCGGGCGATGCCGGGCTGCATGCGGGGCCTGCGCTCGTCGCCCGAGACCGCGGCTGCGGCGATCCGCTGCCTCGTGCCCTCTGCGGCTAGGAATGCGTCGATCGTGGCGCGCAGCGCGTTCGAGCGCCGCCGCACCATCCACTGCACCGGGCGGCTCTGCTCGAGTTCGAAGGCCGCCAGCAGTTCCGGATAGGCCTGGTGGATGAAGCGGAACGCCGGCGCATCGACGATCGTGATATCCGCCTCGCCGGCGGCCAGGATATCGAGCGGCCGGTTGCGGGCGTCCGCGGGAAGTTCCTGCCATTGCAGCCCCTGGCCGAGGCGGTCGCGCAGCCCAGCGAGCATGTCGGCCTGCGGGCTGTCGGCCTTGGACACGATCCGCCGGCCGCGCAGCGCATCGATGCCCTTCGGCTTGACGGCCCCGCGGACATAGACGACGAGCTGGGCGACTTCATCGTAATTGCGCGATGGCAATGCGAAGACCTGCCAGGCGCCGCGATAGGTGAGCTGGGCCGCGGCCATGTCGGCTTCGCCGGTCCTGAGCGCTTCGACGGCCTGTCGCTCCGACTCATAGGGCGTCATTGCGAGGCGCACGCCGAGCGAGCGCGCAAAATCCGCCGCGAGCTCGTACTCGAGCCCTTCCGGACCCTGGGCGCCGATGTAATAGGTCGTGGGCAGGTTGAGCGTTGCGACGCGCAGCTCGCCGCGTTCGCGTATCTGCTCGATTGTGGTGGGCGGGGCGGTGCACTGCACCAGTCCCGCGAGGGTGGCCAGCACACTGAGGGTCCGCCACCGCCGCGGACCACCGATGTGGCGCATCGAGCCACCTCACAGGAGACAAGGACTTCGGCTAGAATACCAAGCTCAGCGTCGTGCACGAAATCGTGCGGCAGGCTTGAATCCCCAGCTCTCTCAATGAGTTACGTGGAATCAAACCTTTCGCACGCGGAAATGCGCACCCGGAGAGGTACCGAAGTGGTCATAACGGCGCCGACTCGAAATCGGATGGTCGGTTAATCCCGGCACGTGGGTTCGAATCCCACCCTCTCCGCCAATTCGCACCAGGGACGGTCGCGGCTTCAGAGCTTGTGCGTCGACAGCAGCAGGCTCGTTTCGGTGCTCGAGATGCCCTCGACGAGCCGGATCCGCGCGAGAACGCGATCGAAGGACTCCAGGCTGTCCGCGCGCAGCTCGGCCACGATGTCCCAGCGGCCGTTGGTCGAATGCAGCGCGCTCACCGCCGGGTCGCCGCGAAGCGCGCGGATCACTGCCTCGGTACGATTGCCCTCGACGAGCACGGTCATCAGGGCGCGGATGTGCTGGGCTTCGACCTGCGGCCGCAGGCGCAGCGTGTAGCCGACGATGACGCCGTCCCGCTCGAGCCGGGCGAGCCGATTGGTGACCGTGCCGCGCGCGACGCGCAGTGCCTTCGCCAGCGATGCGATCGAGGCGCGGGCGTCCTCCCGCAGCAGGGCGATGAGCTTGCGATCGACCTCGTCCATGGGGGCTCCTGATACGGCGTCTACAAGGGTTCAATCATATCGTCAGTATTCTATGACTAATTGATCAAATAACTGATGATTATGGACAGTTTACTGGCTTTTCAGTGACATGAGCCGAACCGACACTGGGAGGAGGCGGTGAATCGGGGGAGAGGTCCATGGTCGATTACATCGGTGTCGAGCGCATCCAGGCACTCATGTCCCGGGTCGGGGTTGCACGGCTGCTGGCCGGGCTCGCAGGGGAGATCGAGGCCGATTTCCTGCGCTGGGGCGAATTCGAGAAATCGGCGCGGCACGCGATCCATTCGCAGGTCGGCGTCATCGAGCTGATGCCCACTTCCGACGGCCACTTGTATTCCTTCAAGTACGTCAACGGCCACCCAAAGAACACGGCCGAGGGCCTGTTGACGGTCACGGCCTTCGGGGTGCTCGCCGATGTGGCCACCGGCTACCCGCTGCTGCTCTCGGAGATGACCTATGCGACGGCGCTGCGCACGGCCGCGACGTCGGCGCTCGCGGCGCGCGCGTTGGCGCGCCCGTCGTGCAGGACGATGGCGCTGATCGGCAATGGCGCGCAGAGCGAGTTCCAGGCGATCGCCTTCCACGCCATGCTCGGCATCCGCGAGCTGAGGCTCTACGACACCGATGCCCGCGCCACCGACAAGCTGGTGCGCAATCTCGCCGGGCAGCGCCTGTCCGGCCTGCGCCTGGTGCGCTGCGAGTCGGCCGCCGCGGCGGCGCGTGGGGCGGACATCGTGACCACCGTCACGGCCGACAAGCGCAACGCCGTCATCCTCGCGCCCGAGTCGGTCGAGCCCGGCATGCACCTCAATGCGCTCGGCGGCGACTGCCCCGGCAAGACCGAATTGCATGCCGGCATCCTGCGGCGCGCCGACGCGCGCGTGTTCGTCGAGTTCGAGCCGCAGGCGCGCATCGAAGGGGAGATCCAGCAACTCGAGCCGGCCTTTCCCGTCACTGAATTGAGCGTCGTGCTCGCAGGCGGCGCGCCCGGGCGCACGAGCGCGGCGGACGTGACGATCTTCGACTCGGTGGGCTTTGCGCTCGAGGACTTCTCTACGCTCCGCTTCCTGCATCGCCTGAATCGCGAGCAGGGTGGCCTGAGGCGCGAGATCGACCTCGTGCCGGATCTCGCGGATCCCAAGGACCTGTTCTCCAGCCGGCCCGCCGTGGCTGACCGGGCGCGGGCATGAACGCGCCCGCCAGCCCGCGCGTCGCCAGCCTGATCGGCGTGCCGACCGACATCGGGGCGAGCGCCCGCGGCGCTTCCATGGGCCCCGAGGCGCTGCGGGTGGCGGGGCTGCGCGAGGCGATCCTGCGCCAGGGCATGCAGGTGATCGATCGCGGCAACCTTGCGGGCCCGGTCAATCCCTGCGAGGCCCGCCAGGGCGGCTATCGCCACTTGCCGGAGGTGATCGAATGGAATCGCGCGCTGCATGACGCAACGCGGGCCGAGCTCGCGGCCGGGCGCATGCCGATCATGCTCGGCGGCGATCACTGCCTCGGCATCGGTTCGATCAGCGCGGTGGCGCGGCATTGCCGTGACAGCGGCCGCAAGCTGCGCGTGCTGTGGCTCGATGCGCACACTGATTTCAACACCGCGGCGATCTCGCCGAGCGGCAATGTGCATGGCATGCCGCTCGCCTGCCTGTGCGGCTTCGGACCGCAGGAACTCGTCGCGATCGGCGGGGAGGGACCGGCGATCCGGCCTGAATGGCTGCGGCTCATCGGCATCCGCAGCGTCGATGCCGGGGAGGCGCGCTTCGTGGACGAGCAGGGCCTCGAGGTCTACGACATGCGCTGCATCGACGAGATCGGCGTGCGCGAAACGATGGCGCGCGCGCTCGCCGGCATCGACGACGAGACCCACCTGCACGTGAGCTTCGATGTCGATTTCCTCGACCCGCAGATCGCACCGGGCGTCGGCACGACGGTGCAGGGCGGGCCCTCGTACCGCGAGGCGCAGCTGTGCATGGAGATGATCGCCGACACGGGCCGGCTCGGCTCGCTCGACGTGGTGGAGCTCAATCCCGCACTCGACGTGCGCAACCAGACCGCGGCGCTCGCGGTCGAGCTGATCGAGTCACTGCTCGGCAAGACGACGCTCGCGCGACGCTTGCCGGCGCAGCGGCCCTACGCCTTGGGGCAGGCCGGTGCCTTCGAACGCATGAGCTTCATCAGCTCGTCGAAGCGCGCGAGGTCGGCCGGGTCGGGCGGCGGGCCGTCGCCGCCGAGGAAGGCGCCGAAGACCGACGCGCCGTCCTGGTCGTAGAACAGCACGCCCCGCGGCGCGACCTGGTCCTTGTTCTTGCCCGGCAGCTTCACGGCGTAGATCGCCGAGTAGAGGTCGGGGCGCAGGTGGCCGCGCAGCGGGTGCGAGTACTCGATGTTGAAGTACTTGCTCGACTTCGACGGCGTGCCCTTGCCCGCCGCGCTCCTGATCTCGAACACGTTCGCGCCTTTCATGATGAGGAAGGTCGCTTCCTTCCAGGCGCCGATGGCGGCCCAGATTTCGGCGAAATCGGCCGCGGGCGCCGATGCGGACGCATCCGCGCCGAGCGCGCTGGCCACGGTCGCCTCGGGGAGCGCGAGGCGCGTGGCGGCCACCGGCGGCATCGTGCCGGGATTGGCGGCGTAGAACTCCGCCACTTGCCGCGCCTGCTCCGGGCTGGCGCAAAAGTCGGCGGCGAGCACGCTGCCCGTGATTCCCGGGCAGAGCAACAGCAGGGCGGCGGTTCGGGTCGCGGGCGACATGGGCTTATCCTTTCTTCCAGAGGCTGCGATCGGCGAGATAGCGCGCCGCGTCGCGGCCGTCGGTCGGCTGGTAGTGCGAGTAGAGATTCGGCGGAAAGGCCTCGGCGTAGTCCGCGTAGAGGTCCCTGTAGAGCGAAGGATGGATGGTCGGCAGGCGCCGCTTCTCGCGAAACGCCTTGATCGGGATGCGCGCGAGCACCGGGCCCTCGGCCGGCGAGTTCGCCCTGGCGAGTTGTGCACCATCCGGGCCGTAGATCGCGCTGCCGCCCGAGCTGATGTCGTCGAACGACCCGGGGTTGCCGGGCGAGATCGCATTGTTCGCGATCGCGGTGTACATCTGGTTGTAGCGCGCGTTGGCGCGGATATCGTATTCGTCGAAGCCGCCGGTCGCCGTGCGCAGCATGATCTCGCCGCCCCGCAGCGCGAAGGCCCGGATGATCTCCGGCTCGAGCTGCGTCGAGGTCGTGCAGAGGTTGCCGATCGGAGTGCGGGTCACCGGCACGATTTCCTCGTGGCCGTACATCTCGACGTACTGGTCGAGCACGTCGTAGATCGTCGTGGTGAAGATCTCGAAGGCGCCGCCGAACAGGCCCTTGATGTTGCGCGCCTTCCAGTGGCGCCCGACGATCTGGCCCTCGCCATCGATGATCGTGGTGATCGACAGGACGTGGTTCGGCCAGGCCGGGTCGCGCGCGTAGGAGCCGAACACGACGTAGCAGCCATAACGCTTCGCGCGCGCCGCGATCGCCTCGATCTCGGGACCCGGGATGTCGATCGCGACCTTGAGCAGGTCCTCGCGTCGCCAGCGGGCATCGAAGCCGGTCAGCGGGAACTCGTGGAACATCACGAGGTTCTTCGGCCCGAGCCAGCCGTTGGCCGCGTCGATGAGCCCGAGCATGTGGGCGAGGTTCTCGCCGATGCTCGCATCCCGGTTCTGCGCATCGACCGCGCGCACGCGCGACTGGACCACGCAGAGCGAGATCTCGTCGCGCGCGAGCGGGACCGTTTGATATTGCGGGTGGCTCATCGACGCGAGGCGCCGGCGGCTATTTCGCCGGCTCCTTCTCCGCAGCGCCCTCGGCCATCTGCTGGCGCGAAAGCTCCGCCTTCACGTGTGCCGGGGTGCGCACCGCGAGCCAGGCTGCAATGACGAGACCGCCCGTGAAGAGACCCATTTCGAGACCGTATTCCCATGGCTTTTCCCAGAACTCCGTGAACAGGTGCCAGCGTCCGGCGATCTCGACGGCGTTCCAGCCGATGATGGCGGTCGGAATGCCGTAGCGGATCGCGGTCGTGACTTTCCAGAACTTCATCAGCCGCAGGAAAAGATAGGCCGCCCAGATCACCATCAGGAAGAAGATGCCATAGGTGACCGGATGGTGGTCGCCGAGGATGTTCTCGTCGTAGATGAACAGCAGCATCAGGTAGCAGAACCAGAGCACGTAGATCGTCTCGAGCGAAGTGATCGCCGCGAAATTGCGCTGGTGCCCCGGGTTCGGCTTGCCGGTCTTCAGGTGGGCATGGCGCTGGATCCACAGGAACATGTTGCACTTCGTCTCCTTGTTGAGGAGGAAGTACACGAGCGTCGACATCATCACGCCGATCGAGGACATCATCACGAGGTACTCGGCCTTGGTGGCGATCTCGCCCGCGACGCGCGTATCCATCAGGTCGGGTACGCCGAGGGTATGGGCCGACCAGACGAAGGAGAACTCGATCCAGCCCGTCCACAGGAACGTGCCGGCCCAGAACCCGAGCCAGGTGGCCGAGACTTCGTTCGTCTTGCGCATGCCGATCACCAGCAGCACGGCGCCGAACAGGCCCATCACGAAGGCGGACTGATAGACGTACTGCTCGCCGAAGACGTCTTCCATCAGGATCATGACCGTGTGCCCGAGGGCCTGCACGACGAACACGATCAGGAAGGCGAGCAGGCCGATGTAGGGCGGCCGGTACAGCAGCCTCTTCAGGGCGCTTTGCGGGGCGGCGTTCTCGTTCGACACGGCGTTCATACTCTTTTCTCCGGCATTTCGAGGTATTGCAGCTTGGCTTCGACCTTGTCCCACTCGCCGGCATCCGCGGGGCTCGCGCCCTTGTGCGTGATGACCGGCCAGAGGACGGCGAGTTCGCGGTTCAACCCCGCGAATTTGTTCTGTGCGGACGTCAGGTCGTCCTCGGAGGCGATGGCGTTCACCGGACATTCGGGCACGCACAGCGTGCAGTCAATACATTCGTCCGGGTCGATGACGAGGAAGTTCGGGCCCTCGTGGAAGCAATCCACCGGGCACACTTCGACGCAATGCTGGTACTTGCAGCGGATGCAGCTTTCGGTCACGACATGGGTCATCGAGGCCCTCCTTATGCGCGCGAGTCTAGGCATCGCGCCCCGCCGTGTGTGTCAACGGTACGTCAACGTGCCGTTGCGCCGCTGCCGGTGCGGGGGCTGTCCGCCTGTCGGCTAACTCACTTGCGCCGCCGGCAGGCGTACTTCGAGCACGAGTCCGCCCGCCGGCCGCCGTCGCGCGAGGACACGCCCGCCGTGCAGCGTGAATACCCGGCGCGCGATCGCAAGGCCGAGCCCCGTGCCGGTGGGGCCGCCCGCGACGCCGGGCCGGGGCACCCGGAACCAGGGCTCGAAGATGCGTTCGAGGAACTGCTCCGGCACGCCAGGCCCCGAGTCGAGGATTTCGACGTGGATGTCCTCGCCCGCCACGGCCGTGACTTCGACGAGGCCGTCCGCGGGACTGTGCCGGATGGCATTGCGCACGAGGTTCTCGAAGGCGCTGTGCAGCAGATCGGGGTCGCCCACCACGTAGAGATCGGACGCGACCTGCAGCTGCAGGCGTACGCCGCTGCGCGCGGCCTCGACCTCGGCGTCCTGCGCGATTTCGCGCAACAGGTCCTCCGTGCGCACCAGCCGGCGCGTCATCGAGGCGGTGTCGTCGAGGCGCGAGTAGCGCAGGATGTCGCCGATCAGCACGTCCATGCGGCGGATCTCGCGATCGATGCGCTCGCGGTCGAGCGCACTCACGCCCTCGCGGTGCGCCGACAGCACGGTGGCCGCCTGCAGGCGGGTGAGGGGGGAACGCAGTTCGTGCGACACGTCGCGCAGCAGGCGCTGGCGGTATTCGAGCAGGGTCGCGAGGCGCTCGGCCATCGCGTTGAAGTCGGTGGCCAGCGCGCCGAGCTCGTCCGCGCGCCGGGCGATGCGCCCCGGCACGCGCGCGTCGACCTGTCCCGAAGCGAGGCCGCGCACGGCGAGCTGCAGTTCCATGATCGGGCGGGTGAGGGCGCGCGCCACGAGCCAGGCGGCCGCCGCGATCACGAGCAGCGCGATCGCGAGCAGCGCGAGCGTCGTCGTCCCGCTGCCGAGGGGCCCGACATTGCGCGGCATCACGAACATCGACAGCACTTCGCCGTCGCGCCCGATCAGCTGGGGCGCGAGGATCGTCGGCCGGTAATTGTCCGGGTGGGGCTCGGGGCCGTGTGCCGCGATCGCCCGCATCGTGCGCGCGGCCCAGCCCGGCAGCTCGCGGCCGCGGATCTCCGAGCCGTCGGGCGCCACCACATAGACCGTCACGTCGCCCGGTATGCCGGTGTCGCCGCGCTCGAGCCAGGTGCGCAGCCCGTCGATGCCGCCCGCGGTGAGCGCGTCCGCCGCCTTGCGCCCGAGCGGACTCTGGCGGGCATGCACATAGCCCTCGAGTTCGTGCGAGGCGAGCACCGCGATCGTCGCAAGCGCGAGCGCGATGAACAGCACGATGGCCGCCGCGACCGTCAGGAATAGCCGCCAGTAGAGCGGCGAGCCGGGTGGGCGCAAGGTCATGGGGCGCCGTCCTTCATGTCGCGCCCTCTGCGACGTCGAGCACGTAGCCGTGGCTGCGCACGCCGCGGATGCGCGGATTGTCGATGCCCGCGTCGGCGAGCTTGCGGCGCAGCTTGCTCATGATCGTGTCGATGCTGCGGTCGTACGGCTCGAGCCGGCGCTGCAGCGCGAACTCGGTCAGTTCGCCGCGCGACAGCACTTCGCCCTGGCGGCGCATCAGCACTTCGATGACGCGCATCTCGGCGGGAGTGAGCGCGATCGGCTGGCCGTCCGCCAGCAGCTCGAAGCGCTTCAGGTCGAGGCGCAGCCTGCCGCTTGCGAGCTCGTTGCGGGTGGCCGTACCGCCCTCGCGCGGCGGCGCACGTTTCAGGATCGCGCGGATGCGCGCCGTGAGTTCGAGCGGGTTGAAGGGCTTGGCGAGGTAGTCGTCGGCCCCGCCGGTCAGGCCCGCGATGCGCTCGGCGTCGGCGCCGCGCGCCGTGAGCATGATCACCGGCACTTCGGTGGCCCGGCGCAGCCGCGCCAGCACCTCGAAACCGCTGATGCCCGGCAGCATGACGTCGAGCACCACGAGGTCCGGCGGGCTCGCTTCGAGCCGCGCAAGCGCCGCTTCCCCGCTCGTGGCGGCCTCCACCCCGAATCCATGCAGTTGCAGGATTTCCGCGAGCATCGATGCCAGGCTCTCGTCGTCGTCGACGAGCAGGATGCGTTGGGGCGGATGCGGCTGCATGGTCGCAGTGCAGAATACGGTATCTTGCCCAATTTGCGCGCCGGAGGACGGGTACATGGCCGAAGCGGGGTCGGGCGACACGCCATCGAATGCGGCGCAGCTGGCGTCACCTTCCTACCTGTTGCCGGCGCGCGACCCGCAGTTCCTGCTCGGGGACTCGATGCGGGGCGTGCGCTTCCTGCTCGAGTATTCGAAGGCGGAGGAAGTGCTGCGTCGCTGGCGCGTGCACTCGACGATCGTGGTCTTCGGCAGCGCCCGCGCCGGCGAGCATGCGCCCGGCAGGCCGGGCGCATGGTACGCCGAGGCGCGCCGCTTCGGCCGCTTGGCATCGGAACTCGGCGGCGCGTTGCGCACCGACGGCTGCCAGCGCGAGAACGTGATCGCGACGGGCGGCGGCCCGGGCATCATGGCCGCGGCCAATCGCGGCGCGACGGAGGCCGGCGCGCCGTCGATCGGCTTCAACATCACCCTGCCGCAGGAGCAGGAGCCGAACCCGTTCACGACGCCCGAGCTCACCTTCCGCTTCCACTACTTCGCGATGCGCAAGATGCACCTCGCGATGCGCGCGAACGCGCTGGTGGTGTTCCCGGGCGGCTTCGGCACCCTCGATGAGCTGTTCGAGATCCTGACGCTGCAGCAGACCAACAAGGCCCCGCGGATCCCGACGGTGCTGGTCGACGAGGCCTACTGGAGGTCGGTGATCGATTTCCGGGCGCTCGTGGCTGCGGGCATGGTGGGCGAAGCGGACCTCGCGCTCTTTCGCTTCGCGCGGGACGCCGACGAGGCCTGGGCGCAGCTGCAGGTGAGCCGCGCGATCAATGGGGGCGGGACTCCGGTACCATAGCGCCGTGTCGTTCTTCCTGATCGCCTTTCCCGCGCTCTTCTCGATCATCAATCCGCTCGGCGGCAGTTTCATCTTCCTGTCGGCGACCGACCACTATCCGCGCCCGGTGCGCGCGCAGCTCGCGCTGTGGGTCTCGATCTACAGCTTCGCGATCGTGACGGGCTCGGTCTACATCGGCGCGTACGTGCTCGAGTTCTTCGGCATCTCGATCCCGGTGCTGCGGGTGGCTGGCGGGATCGTGATCGCGCTCACCGCCTGGAAAATGCTCAACGCACCCGACGATGTCGCCCCGATGCAGGAGCGCGCCGCCGAGAGTGCCGCGGTCGCGCTGGTCGAGCGGGATACGGTGCGCCGGATCGCCTTCTACCCGCTCGCGATGCCGCTCACCACGGGGCCTGGAACGATCGCGGTCGCGATTTCGCTCGGCACCAGCCGGCCGCGCGACATCGGCCACCTGCACTACCTCGGGTTCGTGGTCGAGGTCGCGGTGACGGCGCTGTGCATCTGCGCGCTCATCTACCTGCTCTATCGCTGGTCGGACCGAGTCTCGCGCCTGCTCGGCAGCACGGGCACCAATATCATCATGCGGCTGTCGGCCTTCCTGCTCTTCTGCATCGGCGTGCAGGTGCTATGGAGCGGCGTCAGCGGGCTGCTGGCGCAGTCAGGCGCCTGACTTGCCGCCGCGCGGCGCCTGGCGCGCCTGTGCATAGGCGCGGGCGAACGCCTCGACGAAGACATGCGGCAGCTGGTGTTCCGGCATTTCGGTGATGTTGCGGTAGAAGTCGGCGTACAGGTCCCAGTATTGCGCCCGCTGGCTGCCGACGGGCTTGCCCTTCTTGAGCGCCCGCTCGAAGCGGCTCTCGAGCTCGGCCGGGTCGAGGCGATCGAGGAATTCAATGAAGGCGGCGCGCAGGGCCGTGCCCGCCGCGCGTTCGTGGCCGCGGGCGTCCTCGAAGCGCTCGCGCAGCCACTGCACCGCGTCGAGCCGCCGGCTGTCGTGGCTCGCGAGGACGCTCGACACGAGGTCATCGACGGCGCCGCGATCGAGCGGGAACGGTTCGTCGGCCGCGGCGGCCGGCAGTTCGATGCGGTAACTGTTGCGCACCTCATGGTGATGACGGCTCAGGTCCTTGAGTCCGAGCAGGGCCTCGCGGAACAGCTGGCCGGCGAGATGCAGCATGCGTGTCTGCGCGTCGGCCGGCAGGCGATCCGGATCGATGCCCGCGCCCCGGCAGAAGGCGGCAAGGCCCGTCTGCACGTCGTGGAAGGCGGCGGGTTGCGCGGCCTCCTGCGCGCGCGCGGCGCGCGCGAGCCGCGCCATGCGCCGCGCGACCGCTTCAGCCTCGGCCTGGCGGGCGATGTTCGAGTCCCGCAGCGGGTCGAGCGGCGTTGCGACCGCCTGGCCGAAGGCATTGACCGCGCGGAAGCTGTCGCTCGGCGACACATCCGAGGCGAGCAGCGAGGCCAGGTTGAGGGAGGCACCGATGTCGCCGTCCGTCGCCACGGGATCGCCGCGGCTCCCCCCGAGGATGTCGAGCGCCACGCGGGCGCTGTCGGTCGGCGGAAAATCGGTGGCGGAGTCGAGTGCGACGAGCAACTCGTATTCCCCGAGTCGGACCAGGTCGCCGTTGGCGAGCTGGTGGGTGGCGTGCTTGCCGATCGGCCGCTGCGCGTCGTTGACGTAAGCGCCGTTGGTCGACAGGTCCTCGAGCAGCCAGTGGCCGTTGCGGAAATGCACGCGGGCATGGCAGCTCGACACATAGCGCAGCGGATCGGGAAGCACCCAGTCGTTGTCCGCGGCGCGGCCGATCGTGCCCCCGCCGACGCCGAACACGATCGACGAGCGCTCTCCGAGAGCGCGACGCTGGGGACTGACGACACGAAGCCTGAGCGCCATGGAGGACCGTTCGAGCGGACCCGCCGCAGGGTCCGTACAGACATATAATGGGAGGCTTAAATTAACAAGCGCACCCCGACTCTCGATGGCAGCCAGTCACATTTTCAAAGTCATGTTCGTCTACCAGGGCAAGGTCTATGAGGTGTATGCCCGCAAGGTCCACCACGGAAATCTCTTTGGATTCATAGAGATAGAGGAGCTGGTGTTCGGTGAGCGCAGTTCCGTGGTGCTCGACCCCGGCGAGGAGCGCATCAAGGGAGAGTTCGAGGGGGTCAAGCGCAGCTGGCTGCCGCTGCACTCGGTGCTGCGCATCGACGAGGTGAGGAAGCAGGGCGTCAGCAAGATCACCGCGCTCGAGGGTGGCAATGTCGCCCAGTTCCCGGGGCCCATATACACGCCGCCCCCGGGCGGTGCGGGACCGGGAAAGTAGGCCGCCCGCCCGATGCTGGTACTCACAGGCGCTCCCGCACTCTCCACGTTTCGACTCGCGAAGCTCCTCGAACGCCTGCGCGCACTTGAGCCGCGCGTGCACGCCGTCGATGCGCGTTTCATGCACCTGGTCGACGCGGCGCGCGAACTCACGTCGCCCGAGCGTGCGCTGCTCGAGACCCTCCTGACCTATGGCCCGCGCACGCCGGCCGCGGCGGGCGCGGCTGCGGGCCGCACCCTGCTCGTCGCGCCGCGCCCCGGGACCGTGTCGCCGTGGGCGAGCAAGGCCACCGACATTGCGCAGGTGTGTGGGCTTGCGGCCGTGCGGCGGATCGAACGCGCGATCGAATACCGGATCGCCGGCGTCGACGCGCTCGATGACGGCGCCTGCCTGCGGCTCGCCGCACCGCTGCACGACCGCATGACCGAGGCGGTGTTCCTCGCCGCGGCCGACCTCGCCGTGCTCTTCAGCCATGCGGCCCCCGGGAAGCTGCGCCGCATAGCGCGCGCTGGCGGCCGGCCCGCGCTCGAGCGCGCAAACCGCGAACTCGCGCTCGCGCTGTCGGACGACGAGATCGATTACCTCCTCGCGGCCTTCGAGCGCCTCGGGCGTGACGCGAGCGACGCCGAACTGATGATGTTCGCGCAGGCGAACTCGGAGCATTGCCGCCACAAGATCTTCAATGCCGACTGGATCATCGACGGCGCGCCGATGCCGAAGTCGCTGTTCGCGATGATCCGCAATACCCACGCCCGCAGTCCGCACGGCGTGCTGTCCGCCTACCGCGACAATGCGGCCGTCATCGAGGGCGGCGTCGGCGCGCGCTGGCATGCCGACCCGCACGGCGGCGCCTACCGCCGCAGCGTCGAGCCGATCGACATCCTGATGAAGGTCGAGACGCACAACCACCCGACGGCGATCTCACCGTTCCCGGGGGCCGCGACCGGCGCGGGCGGCGAGATCCGCGACGAGGGCGCCACCGGCCTCGGCGCCAAACCGAAGGCGGGCCTCGCCGGCTTCTCGGTCTCGCACCTGCGCATCCCCGGCCTGCCGCAACCCTGGGAAGCGGTCGGCAGCAAGCCCGGCCGCATCGCCTCCGCGCTCGACATCATGCTCGAGGGCCCGATCGGCGCCGCAGCATTCAACAATGAATTCGGCCGGCCGAACATCTGCGGCTACTTCCGCAACTTCGAGCTGCGCGGCGCGGGCGACCCCGCGGAGCGCATGCGTGGCTACCACAAGCCGATCATGATCGCAGGCGGCGTCGGCAACGTGCGCCGCGCGCACGTCGAGAAGGGCGAGGTGCCCGTCGGCGCGAAGATCGTCGTGCTCGGCGGGCCGGCCATGCTGATCGGCCTCGGCGGCGGCGCCGCGTCCTCGGTCGGCAGCGGCGCCTCGAGCGAGGCGCTCGATTTCGCATCCGTGCAGCGCGGCAACCCGGAGATCCAGCGGCGCGCACAGGAAGTGATCGACCGGTGCTGGGCGCTCGGCGACGGCAACCCGATCCTCCTCATCCACGACGTCGGCGCGGGCGGCCTGTCGAACGCGGTGCCCGAAGTCGTCGCGCACAGCCGGCGCGGCGCGCGCATCGAGCTGCGCGAGGTGCCGAACGACGAGCCCGGCATGACGCCGATGGAAATCTGGTGCAACGAGGCGCAGGAGCGCTACGTGCTGACGATCGCGCCGCGCGACATCGGGCTGTTCACTGCCCTGTGCGCACGCGAGCGTGCGCCGTTCGCGGTGATCGGCGACATCGACGACAGCGGGCGGCTCGTCGTGCACGACCGCCTTGCGGGCGAAGATGTCGTCGACATGCCGATCGACGTGCTGCTCGGCAAGCCGCCGCGCATGTTGCGCGACGTGCAGGCTATCCGGCCCCCGCGCGCGCCGCTCGCGGCAGCCGCGCGCATCCGGGACGCGGCCGCCTTGCGCGAAGTGGCGCTGCGCGTGCTGCAATTTCCCGCGGTGGCGGACAAGACCTTCCTGATCTCGATCGGCGATCGCACTGTCGGCGGGCTCATCAGCCGCGACCAGATGGCCGGGCCCTGGCAGGTGCCGGTCGCGGATGTCGCGGTGACGCTCGCCGACTACGAGGGCTACGCGGGCGAGGCCATGGCGATGGGCGAGCGCACGCCCGTGGCGGTGCTCGATGCGCCGGCCTCGGGCCGCCTCGCCGTCTGCGAGGCGGTACTCAACATCCTGGCGGCCGATGTCGCGGCGCTGCGCGATATCCGCCTATCGGCCAACTGGATGGCCGCCTGCGGCGAGCCGGGCGAAGACGCGGCCTTGTACGCGACGGTCCGCGCGGTCGGCGAAGAACTCTGTCCCGCGCTCGGCATCGCGATCCCGGTCGGCAAGGACTCGCTGTCGATGAAGACGGCCTGGCGGGAGGGCGGCATCGACCGAGCCGTCGTCGCACCGGTCTCGCTGATCGTGTCTGCCTTCGCGCCGGTGCGCGATGCGCGCCGCACCTGGACGCCGGCGCTGCGCACCGATGCCGGTGCGACCCGCCTGCTGCACGTTGCGCTCAACGGCACGCGCCAACGGCTCGGCGGCTCGATCTTCGCCCAGGTCCACGGTGAGCTGGGCGACGAATGCCCGGACCTCGACAAGCCGGCCCGGTTGGTGGCATTCGCCGCGGCGCTCGGCGCCCTGCGTGACGCCGGCCACGTGCTCGCCTATCACGACGTATCGGACGGCGGCCTGTTCGCGACGCTTGCGGAGATGGCGTTCGCGGGTCATTGCGGGCTCGACGTGAGCCTGCCTGCGGGCGACGGCGCGGCGGTCGCGCAGCTCTTCGCCGAGGAGCCGGGCGTGGTGTTGCAGGTGCGAGCCGGGGCGCTAGACGCCATCCGCGCCACGTGGCGCCTGCACGGCCTGGAAGCCTGCGTGCGCGACATCGGCGCGCCCGCGGCAGGCATGCACGTGCGCATCGTCGCCGGCGACCTGGCGCTCGACCTGCCGTGGCAGGAGCTGCGCGCGGCCTGGTCGCGCACGTCCTGCGAAATGCGCCGCCTGCGCGACGAGCCCGCCTGCGCGGACGAGGAGTACGCGGCCGCCTGCGACGCGGCGGACCCGGGCATGGCCGTCGCACTCGGCTTCGATCCCGATGAGGACATCGCAGCGCCGTTCATTGCCCGCGGCGCGCGCCCGCTCATCGCAGTTCTGCGCGAGCAGGGCGTGAACAGCCAGGTGGAGATGGCCGCGGCGCTCGATCGCGCCGGCTTCGAAGCGCACGACGTGCACATGACCGACTTGCTGGCCGGCACGCGCAGGCTTGCGGAGTTCCGCGGCCTCGTCGCCTGCGGCGGGTTCTCTTACGGCGACGTACTCGGCGCAGGCGAAGGCTGGGCCAAGTCGATCCTGCACCATTCGCGCACGCGCGACGAATTCAGCGCGTTTTTCGCCCGCCCCGACAGCTTCACGCTCGGCGTGTGCAACGGCTGCCAGATGCTCGCCGCCCTGAAGGAGCTGGTGCCCGGCGCGACGCATTGGCCGCGCTTCGTCAGGAACCGCAGCGAGCAGTTCGAGGGGCGTTTCTCGCTCGTCGAAGTCCTGCCGTCGCCCTCCATCCTGTTTGCCGGCATGGCGGGCTCGCGCCTGCCGGTCGCCGTCGCGCACGGGGAGGGTCGGGCGGAATTCGCGTCGGACGAGGCCGAGGAAGCGTTCGCTGCAGCGGGCCTGACGGCCTTCCGCTACATCGATACGCGCGGGGCGGTGGCGACCCGTTATCCCGCCAATCCCAACGGTTCACCGCGCGGCATTGGCGCCGTCACCAGCGCCGATGGCCGCGTGACGCTCACGATGCCGCATCCCGAGCGTTCCTACCGCTACGTGCAGAATTCCTGGCAGCCGCCGGGCGCCGGGGAGGCGAGCGGCTGGATGCGCATGTTCCGCAACGCGCGGGTGTGGGTGGGCTGAACCGGCCGCGCCGCTCAGGCGGCGAGCGCGCCGGACCTCACGAGCTCGCCCACGGCCGCGATGTCGCGGTCGAGACGGTGGTCCTCGCGACGGAACGGCACGCGCTCGCGGATGCGCCCGTGCAACACCTCGAGTTTCGCGCTCGTGTGCAGCGGGCGCATCACGTCGATCGCATGGGCAGCGGCGAGGAATTCGATCGCAAGCACCGAGGCGGCGCGATCGCACATCGTGAGCAGCTTCTCGCCGGCCCAGGGCGCCATGCTGACATGGTCTTCCTGGCCCGCCGAGGTCGGGAGCGAATCGACCGACGCCGGGTGTGCGAGCGTCTTCAGGCTCGAGGCGAGCGCGGCGGCCGAGACGTGCGCGATCATGAAACCCGACTCGAGGCCCGGGTGGTCCGCCATGAACATCGTCAGGCGCGGATTGACGCGGCGATCGAGCAGGTCGATGCGCCGTTCCGACATGGAGGCCGCATCCGCGGTGGCGATCGCCATGAAGTCAGCGACATAGCCGATCGGCGCGGCGTGGAAATTGCCCCCCGAGAGGATGTCGCTGCCGAACACCAGCGGATTGTCGGTGGCGGCATTGACCTCCCGCTCGAGCACCGAGCGCGCGTGCGCGAGCGTGTCGGCCCAGGCGCCGAGCACCTGCGGCATGCAGCGCACGGCATACGGATCCTGCACGCGATCGCAATCGGCGTGGCTGCGGTGGATTTCGCTGTCGGTGAGCCAGGTGCGGAAGCGGTGCGCCACCTCGATCTGGCCGGCGAGGCCGCGCGCATCGTGGATGCGTGCGTCGAAGGGGGCGTGGCTGCCCGCCAGCGCCTCGACGGTGAGCGCGCCCGCGGCGATCGAGCAGGCGAGCAGGTTCTGCGAAGCGAACAGGCCCTCGATCGCGAGCGCGCAGGACAGCTGCGTGCCGTTCAGGATCGCGAGGCCTTCCTTCGCCTCGAGCACGAGCGGCTCGATGCCGGCTGCACGCAGTACTTCGCTGCCGGCGAGCGTGCGTCCGCGATGGTGGGCCTCGCCTTCACCGATCAGCGCGAGCGCGAGGTGCGCGAGCGGCGCGAGGTCGCCCGAGGCACCCACCGAGCCGAGGCTCGGCACGACAGGCAGGACGTTGTGGTCCACGAGCGCGAGGATCGCGTCGATCACCTCCGGGCGTACGCCCGAGTAGCCGGTTGCGAGGCTGTTCGCCTTGAGGATCAGCATTCGCCGCACGATCGCATCGGGCAGCGGCTCACCGACACCGCAGGCATGGCTGCGCACCAGGTTGACCTGCAGCTGTGCGACGGCGCTGCGCTCGATGCGGCGGTTCGCGAATGCGCCGAAGCCGGTGTTGAGTCCGTAGACCGCGGCCTCGCCTTGCGCGGCAGCCGCAACCAGGCGAGCGGACTCCCCGAGCCGCACATGCGCGTCCGGCGCTAGCGTGAAGGCGCGGGCCTTGCGGGCGTCGTTGGCGAGGACCTGCAGGGTGAGGGAGCGGCCGTCGAGGGCGATGGCGGTCATGGCGCGAGCATACGCCGACGGCCGGTTGGTTGCGGGCTGGAGGGGGAGTGGGACCTCCGGTTCCTCACGGGTCGAGCGCCGCCTGCGGCGGTCCCCTCGTCGCGGCGGCGCCCGGCGCACTGTGTTGGTAGTAGCTGAAAGACCTGCATACGCCGGGCGCTGATCGCCGCTCCTCGGCGCTCTCCACGCTCGTCACCGGAGGTCCCACTCCCCCTCCGGCGCGTGGCCAGCTACCCGACGCACGCAGCCCTGCTGAGGTGAGAAAAGGTCACCTCACGTGGCGTTCCTCACCTCAAGAAGGTCGAGCTGTGTTTTGCGAGGGCCGGCCGGAGGCGCGGTGATTCATCCGCGGACGAGCGTGGAGGGCGCCGAGGAACGGGGGTCGGAGCGAGGCGAACGCCTTCGTCTCAGTTTCTGACGACACAGTGCGCCGAGCGCCCCCGTTCCGAGGGGACGCCCTCGCAGAGGGCGCGCCCGGATAGCGAGGAGGCGGATGAATCGCTGCGCCTCCGGCCGGCCACACGCATCACGCCGCCCGCACCCGCATCACGCAACCCGCCGCTTCAGCGTGTGAGCGGCTTGTAGCGGATGCGGTGCGGCTGCGCGGCTTCCGCGCCCTTCCTGCGCTTGAAGTCCTCGACGTACTCCTGGTAGTTGCCCTCGAAGTACACGACCTGCGAATCGCCTTCGAAGGCGAGGATGTGGGTCGCTATGCGATCGAGGAACCAGCGGTCGTGCGAGATCACGACGGCGCAGCCCGGGAAGTTGAGCAGCGCTTCCTCGAGTGCGCGCAGCGTCTCGATGTCGAGGTCGTTGGTCGGCTCGTCGAGCAGCAGCACGTTGCCGCCGGAGCGCAGCACCTTCGCGAGGTGCACGCGGTTGCGCTCGCCGCCCGACAGCTCGCCGATCAGCTGTTGCTGCTGCGTGCCGCGGAAGTTGAAGCGGCCGACGTAGCCGCGCGCGGCCGTCTCGTAGTTGCCGACGCGGATGATGTCCTGGCCGCCCGAGATTTCGTCGAACACGCTCTTCCTGTCGTCGAGCGAATGCCGGGACTGGTCCACGTAGGCGAGCTTCACCGAGGGGCCCAGGCGGACCTCGCCGGCGTCCGGCGCTTCGCCGCCCGTCAGCATGCGAAAGAGCGTGGTCTTGCCGGCGCCGTTCGGGCCGATGATGCCGACGATGCCGCCCTTCGGCAGGCTGAAGGACAGGTCGTCGATCAGCAGGCGCTCGCCGTAGGCCTTGCGCAGGTTCTTCGCCTCGATCACGAGGTCGCCGAGGCGCTCGCCCGGCGGGATGTAGATTTCGTTGGTCTCGTTGCGCTCCTGGAATTCCTTCGAGGCGAGCTCCTCGTAGCGGGCCATGCGCGCCTTGCTCTTGGCCTGGCGTGCCTTCGGGTTCTGCCGCACCCATTCGAGCTCGCGTTCGAGCGTCTTTCTGAGCGCTTCGCGCTCGCGCTCTTCGAGGGCGAGGCGCTTTTCCTTCTGCTCGAGCCACGACGAATAGTTGCCCTGCCACGGGATGCCGTGGCCGCGGTCGAGTTCGAGGATCCACTGCGCCACGTTGTCGAGGAAGTAGCGGTCGTGGGTCACCGCGATGACGGTGCTCGGGTACTCCTCGAGGTAACGCTCGAGCCAGGCGATCGATTCGGCGTCGAGGTGGTTGGTCGGCTCGTCGAGCAGCAGCATGTCGGGCGCAGAGAGCAGCAGCTTGCAGAGCGCCACGCGGCGCTTCTCGCCACCCGAGAGCTTGCCGATCTTCGCGTCCCAGGCGGGCAGGCGCAGTGCGTCGGCCGCGATCTCGAGCTTGCGCTCGATTTCCCAGCCGCCGGCCGCGTCGATCGCGTCCTGCAGCTTCGCCTGCTCCTCGAGCAGCGCCGTCATCTCGTCGTCCGACATCGGCCCGGCGAACTTTTCGCTGATCTCGTTGAAGCGCGTGAGCTGCGCGAACGCGGTGCCGAGGCCCAGCACCGTTTCCTCGCGCACGGTCTTCTCCGGGTCGAGCTGCGGTTCCTGCGGCAGGTAGCCGACCTTGATGCCGGCCTGCGGGCGCGCTTCGCCCTCGATGTTGGTGTCGATGCCGCCCATGATCTTGAGCAGAGTCGACTTGCCCGCGCCGTTCAGGCCGAGGACGCCGATCTTGGCGCCCGGGAAGAACGACAGGCTGATGTCCCGCAGGATCGTGCGCTTCGGCGGCACGACCTTCGAGACGCGATTCATCGTGTAGATGTATTGCGCCATGGAATCCGGTCGGGTGGGGTGGGGCGGCGCGCATTATGGGGTAGAGCCGCGCTCCTGTGCTAGGCTCGGCGGTTGTGGCATCGGTGCTCGTCGTCATGGGCGAAACTATCGCCCGCTATGGATTCCCAGACGGCCATCCGTTCGGCGCCGACCGCCATGACGCGTTCGTGCGCCAGTTCGAGGCGCGCGGCCTCGGCGCGCGGGTGCGCGTGGCGGCCCCGGTGCCGGCCGAGCCCGATGAACTCCTGCTTTTCCACACGCCGCTCTACGTCGATTTCGTGCGCGAGCGGTCGGCCACCGGGCAGGGCTTCCTCGACGGTGGCGATACGCCCGCCTTTCGGGGCGTCTACGAGGCAGCGGCGAGCGTGGTCGGCGCGACGCTGGTGGCGGCACGGGCGCTGATGGCGGGCGACGCGCAGCGCGCCTTCGTGCCCATCGCGGGCCTGCACCACGCGGCCCGCGATCGCGCGGCGGGCTTCTGCGTGTTCAACGACATCGGCGTCGCGATCGAGGTGCTGCGGCGGGAACATGGCCTCATGCGCATCGCGTATGTCGACATCGATGCGCACCACGGCGATGGCGTCTTCTACGCCTACGAGGCGGATCCGCAGCTGGCCTTCGCCGACATCCACGAGGAAGGGCGCACGCTCTATCCCGGCACCGGCGCCGCCGACGAGACGGGCAAGGGCGCGGCGGCTGGCGCCAAGCTCAATATCCCCGTGCCGGCCGGAGCCGACGACGCGACCTTCGCGGCCGTGTGGCCGCGGGTGCTCGGGTTCATCGAAGCGTCGGACCCTCAATTCATCATCCTGCAGTGTGGCGCCGACAGTGTCGCGGACGATCCCATCACCCACCTCGCCTTCACGCCCGCCGCCCATGGGCGCGCGGCGCGCGACCTCGCCGCCCTCGCCGACCGGCTGGGGCATGGCCGCGTGCTCGCGCTCGGCGGCGGCGGCTACAACCGCGCGAACCTCGCCATGGCCTGGAACGACGTGGTGGAAGGCCTCGCCGGCTAGTGCGGCCGGCGGCCACGCCGAGCCACGCGGCGGGCGGCGTTCGGGTAGAATTCACCATTCCCCGGGTTTCCCCGCCGCACCGAGAGCACCTGCCCATGTTCCGGACCTCCATGGTCATTTCGAGCTTCGATCCCGAACTTGCCGCCGCGATCGAGGGCGAGCGCCGCCGCCAGGAAGAGCACATCGAACTGATCGCCTCCGAGAACTACGCCAGCCCGCGCGTCCTCGAGGCGCAGGGCTCCGTGCTCACCAACAAGTACGCGGAGGGTTATCCGGGCAAGCGCTACTACGGGGGCTGCGAATTCGTCGACATCGCGGAGCAGCTCGCGATTGATCGCGCCAAGCAGCTCTTCGGGGCGGCCTACGCGAACGTGCAGCCGCATTCCGGTTCGCAGGCGAACGCGGCCGTTTACCTTGCGTTGTGCAATCCCGGCGACACCATCCTCGGCATGAGCCTCGACCACGGCGGCCACCTGACCCACGGAGCGAAGGTCAATTTCTCCGGCAAGCTGTTCCGCGCCGTGCAGTACGGCATCCGCCCTGACAACGGCGAGATCGACTACGACGAGGTCGCGCGCATCGCGCGCGCGGAGAAGCCGCGCATGATCGTCGCGGGTTTCTCGGCCTATTCGCGCGTGATCGACTGGGCGAGGTTCCGCCGGATCGCTGACGAAGCGGGCGCGTATTTCTTCGTCGACATGGCGCACGTCGCCGGGCTCGTCGCGGCCGGCATCTACCCGAACCCGCTGCCGCACGCCGACGTCGTGACGACCACCACCCACAAGACCCTGCGCGGCCCGCGCGGCGGCCTGATCCTCGCGCGCGAGAATCCCGAGCTCGCGAAGAAGTTCAATTCGCTCGTTTTCCCCGGCACGCAGGGTGGCCCGCTGATGCACGTGATCGCGGCCAAGGCCGTGGCGCTGCTCGAGGCGCTGCAGCCGCAGTTCAAGGATTACCAGCAGCAGGTGCTCGTCAATGCGCGCGCGATGTGCGCGCGGCTCGCGGCGCGTGGCTACCGCATCGTCTCGGGCGGCACCGACAACCACCTTTTCCTCGTCGACCTCTCCGACAAGGCGATCACCGGCAAGGAGGCCGATGCGGCGCTCGGCCGGGCCAACATCACCGTCAACAAGAACGCGGTGCCGAACGATCCGCGCCCGCCGATGGTGACCAGCGGCCTGCGCATCGGCACGCCGGCCGCGACCACGCGCGGCTTCGGTGTCGCCGAGGTCGAGGCGGTCGCGGGCTGGATCGCCGACGTACTCGACGCGAACGGCGGCGACGCCGCAGTCGAGCGCGTGCGCGGCGAAGTGCTCGCGCTCTGCCGCCGGTTTCCCGTCTACGGCGCCTGACGCGGGCGCGCGGGGAGCGCAATGCACTGCCCGTTCTGCGGCCACGAGGAGACCAAGGTCATCGACTCGCGGCTCGCCGGGGAGGGGCGGCAGATCCGCCGTCGCCGCGAGTGCCTCGCCTGTGCAGAGCGTTTCACGACTTTCGAGACCGCGGAGCTCGTGATGCCGCTCGTAGTGAAGGCGGACCGCAGCCGCGAGCCGTTCGACGAGCAGAAGATGCGCCACGGCATCGTCAAGGCGCTCGAGAAGCGCCCCGTGTCGCAGGAGGCGATCGAGGCCGCCGTCACCCACATCTGCAACCGGCTGCGCAGCCTCGGCGAGCGCGAAGTGCCCTCGCGCGGCATCGGCGAGTTCGTGATGGAGGAGCTGCGCCACCTCGACGAGGTCGCCTACGTGCGCTTCGCTTCCGTGTACCGCAGCTTCCAGGACGTCGAGGCCTTCCGCGACGAGATCGAGAAGCTGCGCCACCACCGCCGCAAGCGCGAGGACAACCTCGACCAGTTGCCGCTGCTGCCGGGCGGCGATCCGGCGGGCGTGAAGGACGGCAAGCCATGACCGCCTTCACGGCGTTCGAGGAACGCGCGATGCACCGCGCGCTGGCGCTCGCCGCGCGGGGCCTCGAGTCGGCGGATCCGAATCCGCGCGTCGGTTGCGTGATCGCGCAGGACGGGGAGATCGTCGGCGAGGGCTGGCACCGGCGTGCCGGCGAGGCACATGCCGAGGTCGAGGCGCTGCGCGCAGCGGGCGAGCGCGCCGCCGGCGCCACCGTCTTCGTGACGCTCGAGCCCTGCTGTCACCAGGGCCGCACGCCGCCGTGCACCGACGCGCTGATCGCGGCGCGGGTGTCCCGCGTGGTGTTCGCGCTGCGCGACCCGAATCCGCGCGTCGACGGCGGTGGCGCCGCGCGCCTCGCGGCCGCCGGCATCGGGATCGCGAGCGGATTGCTGGAAGCGCAAGCGGCGGCGCTCAATGCAGGATTCGTCAAGCGCATGCGCGACGGGCGGCCCTGGGTGCGCCTGAAGACGGCCGCGAGCCTCGACGGGCGCACCGCGCTCGCGAGCGGCGAGAGCCGCTGGATCACCGGCGAGGCGGCCCGTGCGGACGTGCACGACTGGCGCGCACGCAGTTCGGCGGTGGCGACCGGCATCGGCACCGTGCTCGCCGACGACCCGCGGCTCGACGTGCGGCGCACCCGCCCGCCGGAGCGCGCCCCGGCGCGCGTGGTTTTCGACACGCGGTTGCGCACGCCGCCCACCGCGCGCCTGTTCGATGCGCCGGGCGAGGTCATCGTCCTGCACGCGGCGGCGGGCGGTACCGCGTCCGAGGCCGGCGCGCCGCTTGCGGCCCGCGGCGCGCGCGTCGAGGCGGTGGCGGCGGCCGCGGGCCGGGTCGATCCCGCTGCGGCGTTGCGCCGCCTGGGCGAGCTCGGCATGAACGAGCTGTGGGTGGAGGCGGGGCCCACGCTCGCAGGCGCGCTGCTCGAGGCGGGGCTCGTCGACGAGTGGCTGCACTATCTCGCGCCGAAGCTGCTCGGGCCCGGCGCCCGGCCGCTTGCGCAGTGGCCGTTCCTCGCGCGGCTGGCCGATGCCCCGCGGTTTTCCCTCGCCGAAGTGACGGCGCTCGGCGAAGATCTGCGCCTGCGCCTCGTTCCGGGGGGGGAAGCCTGAGCATGTTTACGGGAATCATCCAGGATGTCGGCCGGATACGCGCGGTAACGGCGCGCGGTGGCGACGCGGAGTTCGTCATTGCGGTCGGGCAACTTGCGCTCGGCGCGACGCGGGCCGGGGACAGCATCGCGGTGAACGGCGTGTGCCTCACGGCGACACGCGTCGGGGCCGGCGAGTTCGCGGCGGACGTCTCGCGCGAGACCCTCGCGGTGACGACCCTGGCAGCGCTCGGTGTCGGCGCGCGCGTCAACCTCGAGCCCGCATTGCGCGCGGGCGATGCCCTGGGCGGGCATCTCGTGTCGGGCCACGTCGATGGCATCGCCGAGGTCCTGTCGCTCACGCCCGATGCGCGCTCGGTGCGGGTCGCCGTGGGCGTGCCGCCCGCGCTCGCGCGCTACATCGCCCGCAAGGGCTCGGTGGCGCTCGATGGGGTGAGCCTCACCGTGAACGGAGTCGAGGGGCGCGTGTTCGACGTGAACCTCGTGCCGCATACGCAGGCCGTGACGACGCTCGGCGAATGGGCGCCGGGCGCGCGCGTCAATCTCGAAGTGGACCAGGTCGCGCGCTATGTCGAGCGGCTCGGCGGGAACTGAAACATGGAACTGCACAGCATTGCCGAAATCCTGACCGACCTGCGCGCCGGGCGCATGGTGCTGATCATGGACGACGAGGATCGCGAGAACGAGGGCGACCTCGTGATGGTCGCGGAGAAGGTGCGCGCCGAGGACATCAACTTCATGGCGCGCTTCGGCCGCGGGCTCATCTGCCTCACGCTCACGGCCGAGCGCTGCCGCCAGTTGCGCCTGCCGCTCATGGTGAGCAGCACGCAGCGCGACCACCGCACCAACTTCACGCTGTCGATCGAGGCGGCCGAGGGCGTGACCACCGGCATCTCGGCATACGACCGTGCGCACACGGTGCTCGCGGCGGTGCAGCCGGATGCGAAGCCGGAAGACCTGCGCCAGCCGGGGCACATCTTCCCGATCATGGCGCAGCCGGGCGGCGTGCTGACGCGCGCCGGGCACACGGAGGCGGGCTGCGACCTGGCGCGCCTCGCCGGATTCGAGGCCGCCGCCGTGATCGTCGAGGTGATGAACGACGACGGCACGATGGCCCGGAGGCCGCAGCTCGAGCAGTTCGCGCGCCACCACGGCCTGAAGATCGGCACGATCGCGGACCTTATCCGCCATCGCCTGCGCAACGAGCGTTCGGTGGAGCGCATCGCCGAGCGCGCGGTGCAGACCGAGTTCGGTGAGTTCCGCCTCTGTGCCTACGAAGACCATGTGCAGCGCGACGTGCACCTCGCGCTCGTGCGCGGCGATGTCACCGGCCAGCGCGTGCCGCTCGTGCGCGTGCACCTCGCCGACACGCTGCGCGACGTGCTCGGCGCGGAGGTCGGGCCGCCGCGCGCGTGGACCTTGCGTGCCGCACTCGCGCGCATCGCGCGGGAGGGCTGCGGCGTGGTCGTGGTGCTGCGCCGGAACGAGGCGCCACGCGACCTCGTGGCGGCGATCCATGAGCGGGAAACGCCGCCTCCGCCACCGCAGGGCGAGGTGCTGCGCACCTTCGGCGTCGGTGCGCAGATCCTCAAGGACCTCGGCGTGCGCCGCATGCAGGTGCTGTCGGCGCCCAAGTACATGCACGGCATTTCCGCCTTCGATCTCGAGATCGAGGGCTACGTCGACAACGACGCCTGACGGCCCCGGCTATACTGAGCCCATGCCCCCCGTCCTCACCGGCGAGCTCGCCGCCGCCCAGCTTTCGATCGCGATCGTCGCGGCCCGCTTCAATGACTTCGTGGTCACGAGCCTGCTTCGCGGCGCGGTCGCGGCCTGGGAGGCCCACGGCGGCGCCGCGGACCGGCTGGTGATCGCCCGCGTCCCGGGCGCATTCGAGCTGCCGGCCGCGGCGCGCCAGTGCGCGGTGAGCGGGCGGTTCGCCGCGGTCGTGGCGCTCGGCTGCGTGATCCGCGGCGATACCGCGCACTTCGACTATGTGGCGGGGGAGTGCGCACGCGGGATCGCGCAGGTTACGCTCGATACGGGCGTGCCGGTGATGTTCGGAGTGCTCACGGTCGAGACCGTCGAGCAGGCCGTGCAGCGTGCCGCCGTGCGCGCCGGCAACAAGGGCGGCGAGGCGATGCTCGGCGCGATCGAGATGGCGAACCTCCTGCCGAGGCTCGCATGAACGAGCCGCTGACGGCGCGGCGCGCGGCATCGAATCGCCGTGCGGTGGCGCGCAAGCTCGCGGTGCAAGCCCTGTATCGCTGGCAGGTGAACGCCGGCCCCTGGCAGGACCTGCTGCTCGAGTTCGCCGACGCCGAGGACATGCCGAAGGCCGACCGCGAGTATTTCGAGGCGCTGGTGCGCGGCATCGCCGAAGAGGGCGGCGCTGGCTGGGACCGCGATCTCGCGCGCTTCACCGATCGCGCGCCCGCCGAACTCGATCCGGTGGAACACGCCGTGCTGCTGATCGGTCTCTTCGAGCTCAGCCGCCGCCCGGACGTGCCGTACCGCGTCGTCATCGACGAGGGCGTCGGGCTCGCGCGCCGCTTCGGTGCGACCGACGGCCACAAGTACGTCAACGCCGTGCTCGATCGCGCAGCCCGGGAACTGCGCCCCGACGAGCGCTGACCGCGCCATGCCGCTCAGCGAGTTCGCGCTGATCGAGCGGTACTTCCGCGACCTCGGGGCGCGGCGCGACACCCGCATCGGCGTTGGCGACGACGGCGCGGTCCTCGCCGTGCCCCCCGGCCAAGAGGTCGTCGCGGTCGTCGATACCCTGGTCGAGGGCGTGCATTTTCCGGCGGGCACGGCCGCGCGCTCGATAGGCCACCGTGCGCTCGCCGTGAACCTGAGCGACCTTGCCGCCATGGGTGCGACGCCGGCCTGGGCCTTGCTCGCGCTGACGCTGCCGCGCGCCGACGAAGCCTGGCTCGCGGAGTTCACCGCGGGTTTCGCCGCGCTGGCGCGCGCCCACGACGTGCAACTCGTGGGCGGCGATACGACGGCGGGACCGCTCACGATCACGGTCCAGGCCCTCGGCCTCCTGCCGCGCGGGACCGCCCTGCTGCGCGGCGGAGGGCAGGCGGGCGACCTGGTTTTCGTGACCGGGACGCCGGGCGATGCGGCGGGCGGACTTGCGCTGCTGCAGGAGCGGATGCGGGCGCGGCCCGATGCGGCGGCGAACTCGCTCGACGCGTTGCGCGACCGATTTCTTTTTCCCACGCCGCGCTGTGCGACGGGCGCGCGGCTGCGCGGCGTCGCGAGCGCCTGCATCGACATCTCCGACGGGCTGGCCGGTGACCTCGCGAAGCTGGCCGCGGCCAGCGGCTGCGGCGCCCGGGTCGATGTCACGCAGTTGCCGCTGTCGGCGGCGCTGCTTGCGGTCGCGGGGCGGGCCGCAGCCGAGCATTTCGCCCTGACCGGCGGCGACGACTACGAACTGTGTTTCACGGTGCCGGCGCAGGCGCCGCTGCCCGATGGTCTCGCCTGCACCGCGATCGGCCAGCTCGTCGAGGGCCGCGGCCTCACCGTCTGCCGGGGCGGCAGTGTGATCGATTTCTCGCATTCGGGGTTCGATCACTTCGCGAATTGACGCCGCGCGTCACAGGCCTTCCGCCCCCCCGGCGATCCGCGAGGCGCATCACAGATCGGTCGCGGGGCCCCACATATTCTGGCCCGCGATGTCCACGCCGGCCCACAAAGCGCTCCCCAAAGGCAGGGTGCCCGACAAGATCGGCAAGTACGAGATCGTCAACGAGGTGGGCAAGGGCAGCACCGGCACGGTCTACCTGTCGCACGATCCCTATTACGGCCGCGACGTCGCCATCAAGGTCTACAACATCGACGCCGGCGGCGACGAGGAGCGCGCGCGCATCTCGCGCAAGATGTTCCTGTCGGAAGCGCACATGGTGGGCATGCTGCAGCATCCGCACATCCTGCCGATCTACGATGCCGGCGAGGAAAACGGCCACTGCTACATCGTCACCGAGCACGTGCATGGCGCGCGCACGCTCGCGGCCTACTGCAAGGCCGACAACCTGCTGCGCATCGACGACGTGGTCGAGATCGTCTACAAGTGCGCCAAGGCGCTCAACTATGCGCACTCGCGCGGCGTGATCCACCGCGACATCAAGCCGTCGAACATCATGCTGACGCAGGACAGCGACGTGCGCATCATCGACTTCGGGATTGCGCTCGTCGCCGACTCCGATATCTCGCGCATCGAGGGCATCGCCGGCAGCCCCTCCTACATGTCACCCGAACAGGTGCAGAGCCTCGAGCTGACCAACCGTTCGGACCTTTATTCGCTCGGCGCGGTGATGTACGAGATGCTGTCCGGCATGCGGCCGTTCCGCGCCGGCAACCTCGCGAAGCTCCTGCACCAGATCGTCTATGCGACGCCAGCGCCGATCCACACGGTCGCGCCCGACGTGCCGGAAGAGCTCGAGACCGTCGTCGCGATGGCGCTGCAAAAGAGCCCCGACAAGCGCTACAAGAGCGGCCTCGACCTCGCGGCCGAGCTCACCCGCGTGCACCAGAAGCTGCGCCAGCGTTACGCGCGGATCGACCAGCAGGAACAGTTCGCGACGCTGCGGCGCCTGAAGTTCTTCCACGAATTCTCCCATGCCGAAATCTGGGAGGTCCTGCGAGCGAGCAACTGGCAGGACTACGCGGGGTCCGAGGAGATCGTCAAGGAAGGCGAGATGGACGACCGGTTCTACGTCGTCGTAGCCGGCGAGTGCGCCGTCGAGCGCCATGGAAGGCGCCTCGGCGTGCTCGAGGGCGGCGACTGCTTCGGCGAGACGAGCTACGTGCAGGGTGCCAAGCGCACCGCCACGGTGAAGGCCAATGGGCCCGTCACCGTGCTTAAAGTGAGCTCGACGCTGCTCGAGCAGGTCTCGGCTTCCTGCCAGCTGCGCTTCAACCGCGTGTTCCTGCGCGGCATGATCAGCCGCCTGCAGAACGCGGAGCAGCGGGTGGCGGCAGAAGCCGCGCCTTGAACCAGTCGAGGATGATCCCGAGCCGCTCGACGCGCTGGCCGGGCGGCCCGTTGCGCGACAGCCCGTGCGAGGAGCCCGGGAACAGCGCGAGTTTCGCCGGCTTGCCGAGCATCCTGAGCGCGTTGTAGTAGCCGATGCCCTGGTCCTGCGGCGTGCGGTAATCCTGCTCGCTCTGGATCACGAGCACCGGCGTCCTCACCCTGTCGACGAGATTGATCGGCGAGCGCTCGAAGTATTCGCGCGGCGAACGCCACGGATAGTCGTGGAACCAGCGCTGCGCGAAAAAGGCGTTGAGGTCCGAGACCACCGTGTGCGAGGCGAAATCGACGACCGGGCGCTCGACCAGCGCCGCGGCGAAGCGGTCGGTCTGGCCGATCGTCCAGCTCGTGAGCACGCCGCCGCCGCTGCCGCCGCCCACGCCGAGGTGCGCGGCATCGACGTAGCCGCGCGCGATCACCGCATCGAGCGCCGCCATCAGGTCCTTGTAGTCGTCGCCCGGATAGCGGAACTGCACGCTGTTCGCGAAGGCCTCGCCGTAGCCCGTGCTGCCGCGGGGATTGGCGATGAGCACCAGCATCCCCGCGTTCGCGAGCACCTGGAACTCGTGGAAGAACCCCTCGCCGTACATCGCGTGCGGCCCGCCGTGGATGTAGAGCATCAGCGGATACTTGCGCGCGGCATCGAAGCCGGGCGGCTTCACGAGCCAGGCCTGGATGCGCGTGCCGTCGAAGGAATCCACCCAGAACTCTTCATACGGCGCGAGCGACGCGCCCGCAAAGGCGTCGCGCCCGTGGGTCGTGCGCTGGGTCCACTTCCCGCCGGGTCGGTCGAGCGTCCAGACGTCGTAGGGCTGCGTCGGCGAGCCGAACACGGCGGCGATGCGGCCGGTGCGCGCGAGCGAGAACTCGCGCAGGTCGCCGCGCAACCCGGCGGACATGGAAACCGGCGTGCCGCCGGCGATACCCACGCGATAGAGCTGCGCGAGGCCGCGATCGGCGGCGACGAACCAGAGGAATTTGCCGGGGGCGTCGAACTGCAGGCGCTCGGCGCCGCCGCGCGGCATTGGCGTGTCGCTTATGGCGGTCTCGCCGACATTGCGGTCGAAGCCCGCGGTGACATTCGTGATCGCGGCGAGGTTCCCCGCTGCAAGCGGCGCGGCGTAGAGCCGCGTCGTTGTCGAGCTGCGCAGCGGCTGCGTGTCGTCGAAACCCGTCCAGGCGATGCGGCCCTGGCGTGACAGGGCGAACAGGTCGCCGTCTGGCCCGCGGCGATCGGTCAGTGCGCGCGGCACCGCGCCCGCGGCCGCTTCGACGCGATAGAGCTCGCTGTCGGCGGGGGCGACCGGCGGGTTTGCATCGGGCAGGGCACTGAAGACGAGTGCCTTGCCGTCGGCGGTCCAGAGCGGCGCGGAAGGCTCGGTATGTCCATCCCACAGCGGCCCGATCGCAGGTCCGTGCTCGCTCGCCGCTTCCACGACCCACAGTTGGGAGCGCTGCTCCGGCAGGAAACCGGGTGCGCCGTCGAAACGGTAGAAGAGCCGCTCCGTGACGTGCGCCCGACCCGCCTTGCCGGCCTTGGGCGCGTCGGCTGCCGCAGGGCGCGCCAGATAGGCGATGCGCGCGCCGTCGGGCGACCACGTGAATGCGCCGACGCCTTCATTTTCCGCGGTGAGCGCCCAGGCCTCTCCGCCCCGCATGTCGAGCACGAAAACCTGGCGCTTCCCGGCGCGGTTCGACAGGAAAGCGAGGCGCGTGCCGTCGGGCGACCACCGAGGGCGTGAATCGTCCGTGGGTCCGCCGACCAGCAGGCGCGGGGCCGCATCGCCATCGAGCAGCCAGATGTCGCCCTGGTACTCGTCCTTCTCGAGGTCCGAATGGGCGACGACATAGGCGATGCGCCGGCCGTCGTCGCTGATCTGCGCGTCGCCCACGAAGGGGATCTGCGCGATCGACGCGGCGTCGAGGCTGGCGCCCGAGGCATGGGCCGGCGCTGCGAGCGCCAGCAGGGCGAGGGACACAACAAACGATCGATACTGCATGTTCGTATCCGTGCAGGCCTGCGAGGTGGCGCCATGGTACAGAAAACGGGGACAATGACGCGATGCAGGTACCCTGGCGCAAGCGCGTTTCCCGGCTGCTGCGCGCCCGTTGGCGCGCGCGCGTGCTGTCCCGCCACGGCATCGGGCTCCTGGCCGAAACGAAGAACGGCACGCTCGCGGTCGACGCACGCGACTTCAATGTTTCGCGCCACCTGCTCGAGCGTGGCGAGTACGACTGGGCCCAGGTCGGCCTGCTGCGGTCGTTGCTCGCGCCGGGCGCGTGCCTCGTCGTGGTCGGTGCGCACATCGGCAGCGTGCTGATTCCGCTCGCCCGGGTGAGCGGGGCCCGGTCCGCGCTCGCCTTCGAGCCGAGTCCGCGCAACCGGCGGTTGCTCACGATGAATCTCGCGCTCAACGGCCTCGCCGCCGTGCGCGTCGAGGCGAGTGCCGTGGGCGCGGCGGCCGGCACGGCGCGCTTCACGGAGAACCCGATCAACTCGGGCAACAGCCGGCTGAGCGCGGCCGGCGAAATCGAGGTGCCGGTCGTCACCCTCGATGCAACGGTGCCGCGGGAATGGCCGCAGGTCGACCTGCTCGTGGTCGATGCCGAGGGCTTCGAAGTACAGGTGCTGCGCGGCGCTGGCGCGGTCCTGCCGCGAACGCGCGCGCTCTACGTGGAATATGCGCCTGAGCAATTGCTCGAGCAGGGTTGCAGCGTGGCGCAGTTCGCCGCGCTAGTCGGCGGCGAGTTCGCCCATGTGTCGGCGGTGCGCGGGGCGAGTGTCGAGCCGGTGGTGGAGGGGCTTGCCGGCTATCTCGCGCGACACGCCGCGCGTGGCACTCGTTTCGACCTGCTCGCGACGCGCGAACCGCTGGCGATGCCCCGCTAGCGGGCCGGCGCGGCGGCCGACGCCGCCGCGTCCTTGTCGCGCTCGACGCGCGCGTAGGCCGAGTGATTGTGGATCGACTCGAAGTTCTCGGCCTCGATCACGTAGGCGGCGACGCGCTCTTCGCGATTGAGTCGCACGGCGACATCGCGCACCAGGTCCTCGACGAACTTCGGGTTGTCGTAGGCATGTTCGGTGACGTATTTCTCGTCCGGCCGCTTCAGGATGCCGTACAGCCCGCAGGAGGCTTCCGACTCCGCCACGTCGATCAGCTCCTCGATCCACATGTGGCTGCGCAGCTTCACCTCGATCGTGACGTGCGAGCGCTGGTTGTGCGCGCCGCGGTCGGAAATCTTCTTCGAGCACGGGCACAGGCTCGTCACCGGCACGACCACCTTCAGCCACAGCGACGTCGTGCCTTGGCGGTGCTCGCCGACGAGCGCCGCGCGGTAATCCATCAGGCTCTGCACGCCGGACACCGGCGCCGACTTCATCACGAAGAAGGGAAACGACATTTCAATATGGCCGGCGTCGGCTTCCAGCCGGCCGGTCATGTCCTCGAGCATCGCCCGGAACGAATCGACGGAAATCTCGCGCTGCCCGTGCAGGATCTCGACGAAACGCGACATGTGCGTGCCCTTGAAGTTGTGGGGCAGGTTCACGTACATGTTGAAGGTGGCGATCGTGTGCTGCTCGCCCTGCGCGCGGTCCTTCACGCGCACCGGGTGCGTGATGTCCTTGATCCCGACCTTGTTGATCGGGATGCGGCGGGTATCGGCGTGGCCCTGGACGTCTTCGACGGCGTGGCCGTGGGGCCGGGGGGCGGTTGCGGTCGGGGTCATGGGACCATTATACGGGCGCGGGCCGGGCCGGCCGTCAGGGTGGCCCACCAATGGTCCGCAGCGGCCAGCAGGCTCGCCGTATCGAGGCCCGCCATGGCGAGGCAGTCCTCGCGCGAGCCGTGCTCGATGAAGCGGTCGGGGATGCCGAGCGACAGCAGCGGCAGGCTGTACTGCTCGGCGGCGAGCAATTCCGTGACCGCTGAGCCGGCGCCGCCCGCCAGCGCATTCTCCTCGATCGTGATCATCGCGCGGTGGCGCCCGGCGAGCTGCAGGACCAGCGCCTCGTCGAGCGGCTTGACGTAACGCATGTTGACGACCGTGGCGTCGAAGCGGTCGCCGATCGCCATCGCGCCCTCGACCATGGCGCCCCAGGCGAGCACGAGCAGGCCGCTGCGTCCCTCGCGGCGCACTTCGCCCTTGCCGACCGGCAGGGCGGTCATTTCGGCGGCGATCTTCGCGCCCGGGCCCTGGCCGCGCGGATAGCGCACCGCTGCGGGGCCGGGCAGGGTGGCCGCGGTGTAGAGCATCTGCCGGCATTCGTTCTCGTCGGCGGGCGCCATCACCACCATGTTCGGGATGCAGCGCAGGAAGGACAGGTCGTAACTGCCCTGGTGGGTCGCGCCGTCGCCGCCGACGAGCCCCGCGCGATCGAGCGCGAACACCACGGGCAGGTTTTGCAGCGCGACGTCATGGATGAGCTGGTCGTAGGCGCGCTGCAGGAAGGTCGAATAGATGGCGACGACCGGGCGCAGGCCCTCGCAGGCGAGGCCCGCGGCGAAGGTCACGGCGTGCTGCTCGGCGATCGCGACGTCGAAATAGCGGTCGGGGAACTGCTTCGAGAAGCCGACGAGCCCCGAGCCCTCGCGCATTGCGGGCGTGATGCCGATGATGCGCTCGTCGCGCGCCGCCATGTCGCACAGCCAGTCGCCGAAGACCTGCGAATAGGCGGGGCCCTTCGCCGCCTCCTTGAAGATCGTCCCGCTCGCCGGATCGAAGGGGCCCGGCCCGTGCCACTTGATGGGGTCTTCCTCGGCGGGCCTGTAGCCCTTGCCCTTGCGGGTCTGGATGTGCAGGAACTGGGGGCCCTTGCTGGCGCGCAGGTTGCCGAGGATCCGCACGAGTTCCCGCACGTCGTGGCCGTCGACCACGCTGTTGTAGGTGAAGCCGAGTTCCTCGAACAGCGTGCCGGGCAGCACCATGCCCTTCAGGTGTTCCTCCGAGCGGCGCGCGAGCTCGCGCATCGTCGGCATCTGCTCGAGGATGCGCTTGCCGCCCTCGCGCATCTTCGCGTAGGTGCGGCTCGAGAGGATCCGCGCGAGGTAGTGCGACAGCGCGCCGACATTCTCGGAAATCGACATGTCGTTGTCGTTCAGCACGACGATCAGGTTCGCCTTGCTGGCTCCCGCGTTGAGCATCGCCTCCCACGCCATGCCCCCGGTCAGTGCGCCATCGCCGATGACCGCGATCACGCTGCGCTGCTCGCCGCGCTGCGCGGCGGCCACCGCCATGCCGAGGGCGGCGCTGATCGAAGTGCTCGAGTGGCCGACGCCGAAGGTGTCGTACTCGCTTTCAGCGCGCGTCGGGAAGGGGGCGAGGCCACCCTTCTGCTTGATCGTGGCGAGCCGCTCGCCGCGACCGGTGAGCACCTTGTGCGGGTAGGCCTGGTGGCCGACATCCCAGACGAGGCGATCGTGGGGCGTGTCGAACACGTAGTGCAGGGCAATCGTCAGCTCCACGGTGCCGAGGCCCGCCGCGAAGTGGCCGCCCCGGGTGGCGACCGTGTGGATGAGGTAGGCGCGCAATTCGTCGGCCAGCGCGCCGAGGCGCTCCACGGGCAGGCGCCGCAGTTCGGCGGGAGATCGGGCAACCGCGGCCAGCGTCGGGAAGGTATCGGCGGGGATGGTCATGGGCAAGGCGAAATTTTACACGCTTGCCCTAGCGCTCGCGGCGCACGACGAAACGCGCGAGCTGCGCCAGCGTGGCGGCGGAAGCTCCGAGGGGGGCGAGGGCTTCGATCGCACGATCGTGGGCGGCGAGCGCGAGGCGGTGCGCCTCCGCGAGGCCGACGCGGCTGGGATAGGTCGGCTTGTTGCGTGCCGCATCCGCGCCGGGGGTCTTGCCGAGCGACCCTGCGCTCCCCTCGACGTCGAGGATGTCGTCCTGGATCTGGAAGGCGAGGCCGATTTCCGCGCCGAAGCGCCCGAGCGCCGCGTAGCGATCGCCACTGGCCACGCCGGCCGCGATGGCCCCGAGGAGTACGCTCGCGCGAATCAGCGCGCCCGTTTTGCGACGATGCATGTTTTCCACCGCGGCGACGTCGAGTGAGCGGCCGACCGACTCGAGGTCGATCGCCTGGCCTCCCGCCATGCCGGCCGTGCCGATGGCGCCGGCGAGCTCGCGGATCATCGCGAGCGGCACGTCGGCCGCGCCGCCCGCGATCCTGCCCGCAAGGACTTCGAAGGCCTGCGCCTGCAGGGCGTCGCCCGCGAGCAGGGCCGTGGGTTCGTCGAATGCGCGATGGCAGGTGGGCCGCCCGCGGCGCAGGTCGTCGTCGTCCATCGCCGGCAGGTCGTCGTGGATCAGGCTGTAGACGTGGATCAGCTCGACCGCCGCGGCGGGCGCGTCGAGCGCATCGAGCGGCGCGCCGAGGGCCGTGCCAGTCGTGTAGACGAGGATCGGGCGCAGGCGCTTGCCGCCGCCCAGCGCGCTGTAACGCATGGCGTCCCGCAACCGGGCGCTCGCGGCGTCGGGCAGCTCGAGGGCGCCATCGAGCACGCCCTCGATGCGCGCGCGCAGGGTCGCGGCCTGCGCCTCGAAATCGGGGTCGTTCACTCGGAAAGGTCGTCCGGCTCGAAGGGCTCGACGACCGGCGCGCCTCCACGGGTGGCGAGGATCTCGACCTTCGCCTGCGCCGCCTTGAGCGACTCCTGGCACTGGCGGGTGAGGGCGACGCCGCGCTCGAACGTCCTGAGCGCCTCGTCGAGCGGCAAGTCGCCCCGCTCGAGCCGCTCGACCAGTTGCTCGAGTTCGCCCAGCGCCTTTTCGAAATCCGGCGCTTTCGTTGCCTTGCCCAACGTGATACCCGCCCTGAAAAAGTGGCGCAACGTTACAGAGGCAGCCGACCGGCGGTCAACGAACTTGCCGCGCCGCGGGCGTGTTGACGGCCCGACCTCGCGGGACTACATTCCATCGCTGTTTTTAGACTCAGTCTAACAATGGAGGACTCCCAATGAAGGCACTCAAGGGTACGAAGACCGAGCAGAATCTGAAGGACGCGTTCGCAGGGGAGTCCCAGGCCAATCGCCGCTACCTCTACTTCGCAGCCAAGGCGGACGTCGAAGGCTTCAACGACGTGTCCGCGGTGTTCCGCTCGACGGCGGAGGGCGAAACGGGCCATGCCCACGGCCACCTGGAATACCTCGAGGCCTCGGGCGACCCGGCCACCGGCCTGCCGATCGGCGACACGAAGCTGAACCTCAAGGCGGCGATCGCCGGCGAAACGCACGAGTACACCGACATGTACCCGGGCATGGCGAAGGCGGCGCGCGAGGAAGGCTTCGGCGAGATCGCCGACTGGTTCGAGACGCTCGCGAAGGCGGAACGCTCGCACGCGAACCGCTTCCAGAAGGCCCTCGACACGCTGTGACGAACGGAGCCGGAACGCGCGAGGGCAGCCTCGAGGCGCCCACGCGCCATCCGATCGACTGGCAGAACCCCGCGTTCTACGACGAGGCCGCGCTCGAGAAGGAACTCGAGCGCGTCTTCGACGTCTGCCATGGCTGCCGGCGCTGCTTCGCGCTGTGCAATGCCTTTCCGACCCTGTTCGATGCGGTCGATGCGACCGACAGCGGCGAGGTCGAAGGAGTCGACAAGCGTCTCTTCCAGGACGTGGTCGACCACTGCTACCTGTGCGACATGTGCTTCCTCACGAAGTGCCCGTACGTGCCGCCGCATCCGTTCAACATCGACTTCCCGCACCTGATGCTGCGTGCGAAGGCGGTCAAGGCGAAGAAGGGCGGGGCGCGCTTTCGCGACCGGCTGCTGTCGGCGACCGGCACGGTCGGTGCGCTGGCCGGCATTCCCGTGGTCGCCGAGATCGTCAATGCGGTGAACGGCACGAAGGCCGGCCGCGCCGTGCTCGAAAAAGCCCTCGGCGTGGACCGCACCGCGCCGATCCCGAAGTACCGCTCGCGCACCGGGCGCGCCCGCGCGCGTGCGCAGATGGCGCGCAGCGCCCGCAATGGCGCGGTGACCGTGACCCCGACCGAGGCGACCCGCGGCAAGGTCGCGCTGTTCGTCACCTGCTACGGCAATCGCAATGAGACGGAGCTGCCCGAAGACCTCGTCGCGGTCTTCGCGCACAACGGCATCCCGGTCACGGTGGTCGGCAGCGAGAAGTGCTGCGGCATGCCCAAGCTCGAACTCGGTGACCTCGAGACCGTGGCGCGCTACAAGGAAGCGAACATTCCGCGGCTCAAGGCGCTGGTCGACGCCGGCCACGACATCGTCGCGCCGATCCCGTCCTGCGTGCTGATGTTCAAGCAGGAACTGCCGCTGATGTTCCCGGGTGACGCCGACGTCAAGGCGGTCGGCGAAGCGATCTTCGACCCGTTCGAATACCTCATGCTGCGGCACAAGGCCGGCCTGCTCAGGATCGATTTCAAGGCGTCGCTCGGCAAGGTGAGCTATCACGTGCCGTGCCACCTGCGCGTGCAGAACATCGGCCTCAAGACCCGCGATGTGCTGCGGCTCGTGCCCGATACCACGGTCGACGTGATCGAGCGCTGCTCGGGCCACAACGGCACCTATGCGGTGAAGAAGGAATTCCGCGCCGCCTCGATGAAAATCGGCAAGCCGGTGATCGATCGGGTTGCGGATGCCGCGGCCGACCATTACTCGAGCGACTGCCCGATGGCGGGGCACCAGATCGCCAGCGGCCTCGGGGAAGCGCGCGAACCCGAGCACCCCATGCGCCTGCTGCGCACGGCGTACGGCCTGTGAGCGCGCTGACACCGGCGGACCTGCTGCCGCTCGAGCAGTACGCGCGCGAGCGCGCCTTGTTCCGCGAACGCGTGATCGCGCACAAGCGCAACCGGCGGCTTGCGGTCGGGCCGAATTCCACCTGGTGTTTCGAGGATCGCCTGACGATCCAGTACCAGGTGCAGGAGATGCTGCGCACCGAGCGCATCTTCGAGGCGGAGGGCATCGCCGACGAACTCGGTGCCTACAACCCGCTGATCCCCGACGGCAGCAACTGGAAAGTCACGCTGCTCATCGAGTTCGTCGATCCGCTCGAGCGTGCGCGGCGACTCGCGGAACTGCGCGGCATCGAGGATCGCTGCTGGGTGCAGGCCGCGGGCCATGCGCGCGTGTTCGCGATCGCCGACGAGGACCTCGAGCGCGAGAACGACGAGAAGACTTCCTCGGTGCACTTCCTGCGCTTCGAACTCACGGCTGCGATGATCGCCGCCCTGCGCGGCGGAGCGCCGCTCACGGCGGGCATCGACCATCCGCGGTACCTGCACGAGGTCGCGGTTGAGGGCGCAGCGCGGGGGGCGCTCATGGCGGACCTCGAGCCGGCCTGAGGGCGTTGGGCTGCGTGATGCGGGTCGGCGGCGCGGTGATTCATCCGCTCCCTCGCTATCCGGGCGCGCCATCTCCGATGGCGTGCCCTCGGAGCGGGGGGCGCTCGGCGCACTATGTCATCAGAATCTGAGGCGTCGCGCACGCCTCGCTCTGACCCCCGCTCCTCGGCGCCCTCCACGCTCGTCCGCGGATGAATCACCGCGCCTCTGGCCGGCAGCTCGCGGCGCACGGTCCGTCGACTTTCTTGAGGTGAGGGTCGCCAGGTAAGGCGATCATCTCTCACCTCAGCCAAGTGGCCTGCGATGGGTAGCTGGCCGCGCGCCGGAGCGGGAGTGGAGCGTCCGGTGACGAGCGTGGAGAGCGCCGAGGAGCGGCGATCGGCGTCCGGCGTACGCAGTTTCTTCAGTTTCTGACGGCACAGTGCGCCGGGCGCCGCCGCGACGAGGGGACCGCCGAAGGCGGCGCTCGACCCGTGAGGAACCGGATGCTCCGCTCCCGCTCCCGCTCCCGCTCCGGCCCGCCGCACGCTGCCCTTCGCAAGTCGTCTGCTAGAATCCGCGCCGCCTCATGAGCCAGACCTACACCGCTTCCGACATCGAAGTCCTCTCCGGCCTCGAGCCCGTGCGCCGCAGGCCGGGCATGTACACGGACACGAGCCGCCCGAACCACCTCGCGCACGAGGTCATCGACAACAGCGTCGATGAAGCCCTCGGCGGCCATTGCGACGAGATCTCCGTCACGCTCTACAAGGACGGTTCGCTCGAAGTGGCCGACAACGGCCGCGGCATGCCCGTCGACATCCACCCGAAGGAGAAAGTGAGCGGAGTCGAGCTGATCCTCACGCGCCTGCACGCCGGCGGCAAGTTCACGGACTCCGCCTACAAGTTCTCGGGCGGCTTGCACGGCGTCGGCGTGTCGGTGGTGAACGCGCTCTCGACCCACCTCGAGTGCTGGATCCGGCGCGGCGGCAAGGAATACAACATCAGCTTCAAGGACGGCAAGGTCGCCTCGAAGCTCGAGGAAATCGGCACCGTCGGCCAGCGCAACAGCGGCACGACAGTGCGCTTCTGGCCCGATCCGAAGTACTTCGACGCCGGCAAGTTTTCGGTGCCACAGTTGCGGCATGTGCTCAAGGCGAAGGCCGTGCTGTGCCCCGGACTGCGCGTGCGCTTCGTGAACGAAGCGAGCGGCGAGACGGACGAGTGGTTCTTCACCGGTGACCTCGGCGCCTACCTGAACGAGGAACTCGGCACCGTCGAGCGCCTCCCGGCCGAGCCGATCGCGGGCAAGCGCGAGGGCGACAGCGATTCCGTGTCCTATGCGCTCGCCTGGGTGCCGGACGGCGCAGCGGCGGTCGCCGAGAGCTACGTCAACCTCATCCCGACGGTCGATGGTGGCACCCACGTCAACGGCCTGCGCGCCGGGCTCGTCAGCGCAGTGCGCGAGTTCTGCGAGTTCAGGAACCTGGTGCCCCGCGGCGTGAAGCTCACCGCCGAGGACGTGTGGGACAAGGTCAATTTCGTGCTGTCGATCAAGATGCGCGAACCGCAGTTCGCGGGGCAGATGAAGGAACGGCTCGGGTCGCGTGACGCCGCGCAGCTCGTGGAGGGTTACGCGAAGGACGCGATCGCGCTGTGGCTCAACCAGCACCCGGACGCGGGCGAGCGCATCGCGCAGTTCGCGATCGCGAACGCGCAGGAGCGGCTGAGGGCCGCGCAGCGCGTGCAGCGCAAGCGCATCGCGAGCGGGCCGGCGTTGCCCGGCAAGCTCGCGGACTGCACCTCGCAGGATCCGGTGCACTCCGAACTCTTCCTGGTCGAGGGTGACTCGGCCGGTGGCTCCGCCAAGCAGGCCCGCGACCGCGAGTTCCAGGCGATCATGCCGCTGCGCGGCAAGATCCTGAATACCTGGGAAGTGGATGCCGGCGACATCGGCAATTCACAGGAAGTGCACGACATCAGCGTGGCGCTCGGCGTCGATGCCGGGTCGGCGGACCTGTCCGACCTGCGCTACCACAAGGTGTGCATCCTCGCCGACGCCGATTCCGACGGGCTGCACATCGCGACCTTGCTGTGCGCGCTATTCCTGCGGCACTTCCGCCCGCTCGTCACGCACGGCCACGTGCACGTCGCGATGCCGCCGCTCTTCCGCATCGATGCCGGCAAGAGCGTCTCGTACGCCCTCGACGAGGCCGAGCGCGACGAGATCCTGAAGCGGCTCGAGGTGGAGAAGGCGCGCTCGAAGCCGGTCGTGACGCGCTTCAAGGGCCTCGGCGAGATGAATCCCTCGCAGTTGCGCGAGACGACGATGGACCCGCGCACGCGGCGGCTCGTGCAGCTCACGGTGAGCGCCGAGGACGAGGCGGACCAGTTGATGGACATGCTGCTCGCAAAGAAGCGCGCGGGCGACCGGCGCGCTTGGCTCGAGCACAAGGGCAACCTCGCGCAGGTCTGACAGGCACATGCAGGACCAGGAACTGAACTTCGAAGGCGTCGAGAAGCAGGCGCTGCGGACCTTCACCGAGAAGGCCTACCTCGACTATTCGATGTACGTGATCCTCGACCGCGCGCTGCCGGCGCTCGGCGACGGGCTGAAGCCGGTCCAACGCCGCATCATCTACGCGATGAGCGAGCTCGGGCTGTCGGCCGCCTCAAAGCACAAGAAATCCGCGCGCACGGTCGGCGACGTGATCGGCAAGTTCCATCCGCACGGCGACAGCGCCTGCTACGAGGCGATGGTGCTGATGGCGCAGCCGTTCGCCTATCGATACCCGATCGTCGACGGCCAGGGCAACTGGGGTTCGTCGGACGACCCGAAGTCGTTCGCGGCGATGCGCTACACCGAGGCGAAGCTGACGCGCTACGCCGAGGTGCTGTTGCGCGAACTCGGCGACGGCACGGTCGACTGGCAGCCGAACTTCGACGGCACGCTCGAGGAGCCGGCGATGCTGCCGGCCCGCCTGCCGAATCTCTTGCTGAACGGCACGTCCGGCATCGCCGTCGGCATGGCGACCGACGTGCCGCCGCACAACCTGCGTGAAGTCGCGGCCGCCTGCCTGCACCTGCTGGAGGAGCCTGAGGCAACGACACGCGCGCTGATGAAATTCGTCAAGGGCCCGGACCTGCCGACGGGCGCGGAAATCGTCTCGCCGCGCTCGGACCTCGTCGAGTTCTACGACAAGGGCAGCGGCAGCTTCAAGGCGCGCGCGGTCTATTCGGTCGAGGACGGCAATGTCGTCATCACCCGCCTGCCGCACCAGGTGTCGGGCACGCGCGTGCAGGAGCAGATCGCCGAGCAGATGCGCGCCAAGAAGCTGCCGATGGTCGAGGACCTGCGCGACGAATCGGACCATCGCAATCCGACCCGCCTCGTGATCGTGCCGCGCTCGAACCGCGTGGACCTCGGGCAGTTGATGGCGCACTTGTTCGCGACCACCGACCTCGAGCGCAATTACCGCGTCAACCTGAACGTCATCGACCTCGACGGCCGGCCGCGCGTGATGGGGCTGCGCGAGCTGCTGTCGGGCTGGCTCGAGTTCCGCATCGCCACGGTGCGTCGCCGCCTCGAGTGGCGGCTCGACAAGGTGGCGCGGCGCCTGCATGTCCTCGACGGCCTGCTCGCGGTCTACCTCAATCTCGACGAGGTGATCCGCATCATCCGCCGCGAGGACGAGCCGAAACCTGTGCTGATGAAGCGCTTCGAGCTGTCCGAGGTACAGGCCGAGGCGATCCTCGAGACGAAGCTGCGCCATCTCGCGAAGCTCGAGGAGATGAAGATCCGCGAGGAGCAGAAGGCGCTGTCCGACGAGCGCGACGAAATCGACGCCACGCTCGGGAGCAAGGCAAAGCTGCGCCGGCTGGTGGCCGATGAGCTGCGCGCGGACGCGGAGAAGTACGGCGACGAGCGTCGCTCGAAGATCGTCGAGCGCGAGGCCGCGCAGGCGATCGACGAAAAGGAGCTGCTCACGAACGAGCCGGTGACGGTGGTGCTGTCGACCGCGGGCTGGGTGCGCGCGGCGAAGGGCCACGAGATCGACCCGCTCACGCTTTCTTACAAGAGCGGCGATGCCTTCCAGTCGGCGGCCCGCGGGCGGAGCCTCCAGCCCGCGATCTTCCTCGACAGCACCGGGCGGGCCTACAGCCTCGCCGCCCATACGCTGCCCTCCGCTCGCGGACAGGGCGAGCCGCTCTCGGGGCGGCTCGATCCGCCCGATGGCGCGAAGTTCGCCGGCGTGCTGATGGGCGAGCCCGAGGACCTGTGGCTGCTCGCCTCGGATGCCGGCTATGGGTTCACCGTGCGCCTCAAGGAGCTGCTTACGGACCGCAAGGCGGGCAAGGCCGTGCTGTCGGTGCCGGATAAGGCGCTGGTGCTGCCGCCGGTGCCCGTGCCGTCGGGAGATTCGCTGGTCGCCGTCGTGAACAGCGAGGGCAAGCTGCTGGTGTTCCCCGCCGCGGAGGTGCCCGAGTTGCCGAAGGGCAAGGGCAACAAGCTGTTCGGCATCCCCGGCAAGAAGGCCGGGGCGCGCGAAGAAATGCTCACCGGCCTTGCCGTGGTGCCGCCGGGCGGCTCGCTCGTCGTGTTGTCCGGCGAACGACGCATGACGCTCTCGACAGCCGAGCTGAAGGACTATCGCGGCGAGCGCGCACAGCGCGGCGCCGTGCTGCCGCGCGGCTGGCGCTCAGTGAAGGGCCTGGAAACGGCCTGAGTGGGTGCCGGGTTTTCGGTTATTGACAGGGCGCCGCTCTGCCAATAACCGAATAACCGAAAACCCGGCACCACGCCTTGGCTCAGATCTGCACGTCCTCCGGGGCGTTGACGAAGTAGCCCTGGATGAACTGCACGCCGAGCTGCCAGAGAACGGCCATCGTGTTGGCGTCCTCGACCCGCTCGGCGATGGTTTCGATGCGGCGCTTCGCTGCGGCGCCCACCAGCGCGCGCACCTGCTGCTGCAGCTCGATGTTGCCCGCCAGCCCCTGCACCAGGGCGCCGTCGATCTTGATGAAGTCGACCGGCATCGACGCCAGCAGTCCCATCGGGTCGCGCCCTCCGCCGAAGCGCTCGAGCGCAAAGCGAAAACCGCGCGCCTTGACGGCTTCGGCGAGCGCCGTGATCGGCCGGACGTAGGCCGCCGCGATTTCCTCGGTGACCTGGAAGCACACGCGTGCCGGGTCGGCGTTGGTGGCCTTGCGCTGGCCATCGAGCCAGCCGGGGAAGGACGGATCGAGCAGGCTGTCCTTGGCAAGGCGCACGAACAGGCAGCCGGGGCGGCGTTGCGCCGCGAACGACAGCGATGCGCCGACGACCCAGCGGTCGATGTTGCGCAGCAGGTCGTTGCGCTCGGCCGCCGCCATGAAATCGGCCGGCAGCACTTCCTTCTTCTGGTGATCGAGCATGCGCACGAGCACGTCGAACATCTGCGGGTCGTCGCCGCGCAGCGAGGCGACCGGCTGCTGCACCAGGCGGAAGCGGTTCTCGAGCAGGGCCGCCTTGATGTGCTTGACCCAGACCTGGTCGTAGGCCTGCACGCGCGAATCGGTGTCGGCGCGATCGAGCGTCGCGACGCGGCCGCCACCCTGGTGGCGCGCGCGGCGGCAGGCGTCGATCGCGTCGTTGATCGCGTCGTCGAGGTTGGGGTTGCCGTGCGGCACGACGCCGAGGCCGATCGAGCAGGTCGCGGACAGCGTCTTGGTGCCGACGTGGAAGACATGCTTTGCGACGCGCGCGACGAACTGCTCGGCCCAGGTCTCGACGTCGCGCTCGTTGCCGCGCTCGAGCAGCAGCAGCAGGGCAGTGCCGCTGAAGCGCCCGGTGACATCGGCGGCATTGGTATGCTCGCGCAGCATCGCCGCGAATTCGATCAGCAACTGCTCGCTCGCGAGCGCGCCGATCTCGCGCTCGAGGGCCGCGAACTTGTCGAGGCGCAGCATCGCGAGGTAACGCACGCCGCCGCGCGCCGGCGTCGAGATGCGTGCGCCGATCGCCTCGAGCAGCGGCCGCCGGTAGTAAAGGCCGGTCGCAGGATCGCGGCGCACGGAGTCGGCGAGTTCGTTCGCGAGCTCGCGCTCGTCGCGCTTGCGTGCCGGAACGATCAGGCGCACGCAGGGCTCGCCGTCGAATTCGCCCTGTGACAGCACGAACTCGAGCGGCAGCAGGCTGCCGTCGGCCCGCTGGGCGTCGGCCTTCAGGCCGTGGTCCGTCCAGCGCCCCTGCAGGCAGGCGACGAGGGCGCCCTTGAGTGCCGCATGCGAGGACTCCGCGAAGATGTCCATCAGCGGCTGCCCGACGATCTGCGCCGCATTGCCGAGGCCGAAGACGTCGACCCAGGAGTTGTTGGCGTCGACCACGATGCCTTCTTGGACCTGCGCGATCGCGTCGTTCGAGCGCTGCAGCACCGTCTCGAGCTGCTTGCGGTAGTCGCGTGCCGACTGCAGGGTCGCGTTCAGCGCGCGCTCGAGGCGAAAGCTCCGGAACTCGCGCTCGATCACCGCACGCAGCCGGTCCGGGCGAGCGAGCGTGATGGCATCGCGTGCGCCCACGGCGAGCGCGGCGGCGATCGCCGCCTCGTCGGCCGCCTCGAGCAGCGCGATGAGCGGCACCTCGGGCGCGAGCTGGGTGCGCACGGCGGCGACGGCCGATAGTTCGCCGTCGGCCCGCGGCTGGCAGATCAGCATTTCGGGATTGAGCTGCGTGAGCGCATCGCCGAGGTCGCCGAGCGCGGGGATCCACGTGCAATGGACCGCATGGCCCGCACGGCGCAGATGGGAATTGATGGCCTCGACCGGGTCGCGCGTGGGCGCAAACACGATCATCGGCACGGCGGATGAGTCCGACAGGGGAAATCTCCGGGCATGCAAGCAGCGAACAGCGAACAGATTACAGTTTACAGCCAGAGGGGAGGCGGACCTAGCCGACGCTTCTGGCCGCGGGCCTTTCGCCTCAATCTGCGACTGTGGTCTTGCCCGGAGCGCCGGCCTCCTCGCGCACGAGCCTCGGCACGAGATAGCCGGGCAGGCGCGCGCGGATTTCCCGCATGAGGGCGCGGGCGCGTGCCTCGGGAACGTCGAAGTGTGACGCTCCCCGCACCCGGTCGAGCAGGTGCAGGTAGTAGGGCAGCACCCCCGCGTCGAACAGCGTCGTGGAGAGGGTGGCGAGCGCGTCCGCGCTGTCGTTGACGCCGGCGAGCAGCACGGACTGGTTGAGCAGCCTGGCGCCTGCGGCGTGCAGGCGCTGGAAGGCCGCTGCGACCGGGCGGTCGATTTCCTGCGCGTGATTGGCGTGCACGACGATCACCACGGGCCAAGGCAGGGCCCGCAGCCACGCCGTGAGCCCCTCATCGACGCGCGCAGGCAGCACCACCGGCGTGCGCGTGTGCACGCGCAGGCGGCGCAGGTGGGGGATCGCGGCGAGGCGGGCGGTCAGGCCCGCGAGGCGCGGGTTCGACAGGGACAGCGGATCGCCGCCGCTCAGGATGATCTCTTCGATGCTCGTGTCGGCCGCGATTGCCGCGATCGCCTCGTTCCAGCGGCCGCTGTCCGACACCTGTGCCTCATAGGGAAACTCGCGGCGGAAGCAGTAGCGGCAGTGCACCGCGCAGGCGCCGGTCGTGACGAGAAGGGCGCGTCCGCGGTACTTGTGCAGCAGGCCGGGTGCCGGGTTGGCGGCGGCCTCGCCGAGCGGATCGCCGTCGTAGCCGGCGACCTCCGCCAGCTCCTCACCAATGGGCAGGACCTGCCGCAACAGGGGGTCGTGCGGGTCGCCATGGCGCATCCGCGCGAGGAAGGCGCGCGGGACGCGCAGGCGAAAGCGCGCCGCCGCCGCGAGCGCCGGCGTCAGCAGCGCCGGGTCGAGTGCGAGCGCCTCGAGCAGTTGCCCGGGGTCGGTGATGGCCTCCGCCATTTCGCCCTGCCAGCTTTCCCTGTGGCGGGCCGCGATTCCAGCCGGTATCATTTGCGCCCTTTTTTTGCGGCCCCGATTCTGGGGATACCCATGGCCACTTACAACACCAGCGAATTCCGCGCCGGCGTCAAGCTCCTGCTCGACGGCGACCCGTATGCCGTGATCGACAACGAGTTCGTCAAGCCGGGCAAGGGCCAGGCGTTCAACCGGGTGCGGGTGCGCAACCTCAAGACCGGCCGCACGATCGAGCGCACGTTCAAGTCGGGCGACACCGCCGAAGCGGCCGACGTCGTCGACGTCGACATGCAGTACCTGTACCAGGATGGCGATTTCTGGCACTTCATGGTGCCGGACAATTTCGAGCAGCACACCGCCGGCAAGCAGGCCGTGGGCGAGGCCGCCCAGTGGCTCAAGGACGGCACCGTCTGCATCGTGACCCTGTGGAATGGCGTGCCGCTGCAGGTGACGCCGCCGCCGCACATCGAGCTGAAGGTCGTCGAAACCGATCCCGGCGTGCGCGGCGACACCGCGACCGGCGGACAGAAGCCCGCCAAGCTAGAGACGGGCGCCGTGGTGCGCGTGCCGCTCTTCATCAACGAAGGCGAAGTGCTGCGCATCGATACCCGCACGGGCGAGTACGTCTCGCGCGCGAAAGGCTGATCAGGGCCAGTCGCAGGCCGCGGCGATGATCGCCGCGACCCGCTCGAGCCCGGCGCGATCGGCCTCATCGAAGCGCGCCGGCCGCGGACTGTCGAGATCGAGCACCCCGGCGAGGCCCGCTGCCCCGGCGAGCCCGGGCCGCAGCAGCGGCACGACGATTTCCGAGCGCGAGGCCGAATCGCAGGCAATGTGACCGGCGAATGCCATGACGTCCGGCACGACGATCGTTTCGCGCCGCGCCGCCGCCGCGCCGCAGACGCCCCGGCCCATCCCGATGCGCACGCAGGCCGGCTTGCCCTGGAAGGGTCCCACGACGAGCTCCGGCACGCCCGCGGCGCTGGTGGTGACCAGGTAGAAACCCGCCCAGTTGAGATCGGGCAGGGCGGCGTACAGCAGCGCCGCGGCGTTGGCGGTGTTGGCAATCCAGTGCCGTTCGCCCTCGAGCAGGCCTTCCAGGTCGCGTGCGAGGTCCGCGTAGGCGCGGGCCTTGTCGGAAAAATCGTAGTGCGACAGCCCGAAGCTCACGCGCGCTCCAGTGCAAAAGGCAGGACGGCGTCGATGTGCGCCGCGCCGCACGCAATCATCAGCACGCGGTCGAAGCCGACCGCGACTCCCGCGCAGGCGGGCAAGCCGGCGGCGAGCGCCGCGAGCAGCCGCTCGTCGACCCGCCCCTGCGGCAGGCCGCGACGCGCGCGCTCGCGCAGGTCCGCCTCGAAACGGGCGCGCTGTTCGGCGGCATCGGCGAGCTCGTCGAAGCCGTTGGCGAGCTCGATGCCGTCGGCATAGAGCTCGAAGCGCCGCGCGACGCGCGGGTCGGCGGCATCGACGCGTGCGAGCGCTGCTTGCGTCGCCGGATAGCTGTGCACGAAGGTCAGCTTGCCCGCTCCGAGCCGCGGCCCCACCTGTGCGCCCATCACGAGTTCCAGCAGCTCATCGCGCGAGCTCGCGGTGACCTCGCGGGCGGCGAGCCCGAGTGCCGCGGCCGCGGAATCAAGGGTCGCGCGCGGCGCGTCGAGCGGATCGAAGCCCGCCTCGCGGGCAAAAGCGCTGCGGTAGGCAAGGTATTCAACGTCGAAGGTCCTGCCGCAGAGCTGCCCGACGAGTGCGGCAACTTCTTGCATCAGGCCCTCGAGCGTCATGCCACGCCGGTACCACTCGACCAGCGTGAACTCCGGGTTGTGCAACCGGCCGCGCTCGGCGCCGCGAAAGGCGTGGCCGAGGTAGTAGATGTCGCCGAGGCCCGCGGCCAGCAGGCGCTTCATGGCGTACTCGGGCGAGGTGTGCAGGGCGTAGCGCCGCGAGTCCTCGCCTGCCAGGCGCACCTCGGCGGTATGGATGTTCACGTCGCTGACCGGCGCATTCACGAGCGCTGGCGGGTCGACCTCGAGCACGCCGCGCTCGTGAAAGAATGCACGCACCTGGGCGAGCGCCGCGGCCCGGCGCGTGAGCATGGCGAGCGTCGCATCGGGGCCGAAGTCCGTCCTGCCCATGGCGTGGCGCCTCAGCCCCGCGCGGACTGCTGCGGCTCGAGGCGGCCGATGCGCTCTCCGACCCGCAGGATGCGGCCGCTCGCAAGCGACCCTTCCCAGCTCGCGCGGCCCGGCGGCAGCAACAGGATCACGGTCGAGCCCATGTTGAAGCGGCCCATTTCCGCGCCCCGCTCGAGTGTGCGCGGGTCGTCGACCGGCAGGCTGGCGAGGCTGCGCGGCCGGCGCGGCGTAATTTCGCCGTGCCACACGGTTTCCATGCTGCCGACATTGAGCGCGCCGACCAGCACCAGGGCGAAGGGCACGGCGCCATCGAAGGCGCAGACCACGCGCTCGTTGCGGGCGAAAAGTCCGGCGACATGCCGCGCGGTGGTGTGGTTGACGCTGAAGAGCCGGCCGGGCACGTACCACGCCTCCGTCAGGCGGCCCGCGAGCGGCATGTGGATGCGGTGGTAGTTGTACGGCGCGAGGTAGATGGTCGCGAAGCGCCCGCCCGCAAAGCGCCCGGCGAGCGGCTCACGGCCCGCGAGCAGCGCATCGAGCGTGTAGTAGTGGCCCTTCGCCTGCAGCAGGCGGTCGCCGACGATGTCTCCGCACTCGCTGACCGTGCCGTCCACCGGCGAGACGAGCGTGGCCTCGCCCGCGGCGAGCGGGCGGGCGCCCGGCTCGAGCGCGCGCGTGAAGAAGGCGTTGAACGAGGCGTACGCGCGGGGATCCTTCTCGATCGCGTCCGACAGGTCGGGCTTGAATCCGCGCATGAACGCGCCGATCAGCGCGTTCTTCAGCCAGCGCATGCGCAGGCGCGCAAGCGCATGCACGAGGCGCGAAAGGCCGTGTTGCGGCAGCAGGTATTGAAGCGCGATGAACAGGCGCGCCGCGCTGCCATCCGGATCCCTCATCCCCGGCTCGCCGCCACGGCGGCATCGAGGTCGGCCGCCAGCGTCTTCGTGTCGAGGGGCGGCGTGAAGACCGCGCGCAACCGGCCGCCATCGTCGAGCAGGTAAAGGGTGGCGGAGTGGTCCATGGCATAGTTGCCACCGGGCAGGTCCACCTTCGCAACGGCTGCGCCGAGGGTGCGCGCGAAGGCCTTCATGTCGAGCGGTGCGGCCGCAAGACCGATAAACTCTGGATCGAAGCTCGCGAGGTAGCGCTGCAGGACCTCCGGCGTGTCGCGCTCCGGGTCGACCGATACGAGATAGACGGTGACCGCCGCCTGCGTCGCGCGCCGCACCCGGGCGAGGAGCGCGAGAGTCGTCGGGCACACGTCGGGACAATGCGTGAAGCCGAGGAACAGCAGGCTCGCGTGTCCCGCGAATCCGGCGGCGGTGAACGCCTCGCCCCGGCTGTCGACGAACGCCGGCGCGTGGATCTCGCGCGGCTCGGGCAGCCAGGTGCCGGACTTCAGCGCCGGTGCCGGCACTGCCGCCGGCGTGAGGGTCGTGCGCGCGATCCATGCGCCAGCGAGTACGCCGGCCACGGCGAGCGCGGCGAAGGGCAACCAGGGTTTCGGGAAAGTCGACATGGCGCAATTATCCCACAACCGCCGCGCGGTCCCGACCGTGCGGGACGCAATCGCGAAGGCGGCAAGGCGCCTGGCGCGCGCGCGGCTCCACTTCGGCCACGGCACCGACAATGCGCGCGACGACGCGGCCGCGCTCGTCTGGCATGTGCTCGACCTGCCGGTGCCGCCGCGCGCGCGCGACTACGCGCGGCGGGTGAGCGCCAGCGCGCAGCGCGAGATCGATGCGATGGTCACGCGGCGTATCCGCGAGCGCGTGCCGGTGGCCTACCTCACCCGGCGCACCTGGTTTGCCGGGCTGGCGTTCCATGTCGATGAGCGCGTGCTGATTCCGCGCTCGCCGATCGCGGAGCTGATCGAGCGGCGCTTTGCGCCCTGGGTGGATGCGCGGCGGGTGGGCCGTATCCTCGATCTCGGTACGGGCTCGGGCTGCATCGCGATCGCCTGCGCCAGGGCCTTCCCCCGGGCGACGGTGGACGCGTCCGACATCTCTGCCGAGGCCCTCGAAGTGGCGTCCATGAACGTGCGCCGGCACCGGCTCGGGCGACGAGTCCGGCCCGTGATGTCGGACCACTTCGCCGCGCTCGCGGGTCGGGCATACGATATCATCGTGTCGAACCCGCCTTATGTCGGGGCCGAAGAGCTTGCGGCCCTGCCACCTGAATACTGGCACGAACCCCGCGGAGCCCTCGCCTCGGGGAAAGACGGCCTCGATTCCGTGCGCACGATCCTGCGCGAGGCGGGGCGGCACCTTCGCCCGCGCGGCCTACTCGTGGTCGAGGTCGGCAACTCCGAGGCGCTCGTGCGCAGGCGGTTTCCGCGCGTGCCGTTCACCTGGCTCGAGTTCGAGCGCGGTGGCGGCGGGGTGTTCCTGCTGACGGCTGAACAGGTTCGCGATGTCCGGTAACACTTTCGGCAAATTGTTCACGGTGACGAGCTTCGGCGAGAGCCACGGGCCCGCGCTTGGCTGCATCGTGGACGGCTGCCCGCCCGGCCTCGAGTTGTCCGAGGCCGACCTGCAGCCCGACATCGACCGGCGCCGCACCGGCACCTCGAAATTCACGAGCCAGCGCCGCGAGTCGGACCAGGTGCGCATCCTCTCGGGCGTTTTCGAGGGCCGCACCACCGGGACGCCGATCGGCCTCCTGATCGAGAACAGCGACGCGCGCTCGGGCGACTACGAGAAGATCAAGGACCGCTTCCGTCCCGGCCACGCCGATTACACCTACCAGCAGAAGTACGGCCTGCGCGACCACCGCGGGGGCGGGCGCTCCTCGGCGCGCGAGACCGTAATGCGGGTGGCGGCCGGCGCCATCGCGCGCAAGTACCTCGCCGGGCGCCTCGGCGTGCGCATCCACGGCTACCTGAGCCGCATCGGTGCGCTCGAACTCGAACCCGTCGATGCCGCGGCGGCCTACGACAATCCGTTCTTCTGCCCCGATCCGGCGCGCGTTCCCGAACTCGAGCAGCTCATCTGGGACCTGCGCCGCGCGGGCGATTCGATCGGTGCGCGCGTCACCGTGATTGCCACCGGCGTGCCGCCGGGGCTCGGCGAGCCGGTGTTCGGCCGGCTCGATGCCGACATCGCGAGCGCCATGATGGGCATCAACGCGGTCAAGGCGGTGGAAATCGGCGCGGGCACGCGCTCGGCGGCGCAGCGCGGCAGCGAACACCGCGACCTGCTGACACCGCAGGGCTTCAGGTCGAACCACGCCGGCGGCGTGCTCGGCGGCATCTCGAGTGGCCAGGACATTGTCGTGCACGCGACCCTGAAGCCGACCTCGAGCATCCAGATTCCCGGCGAGACGATCGATGTCGACGGCAATGCCGTCGGGATCGTCACGACCGGCCGGCACGACCCCTGCGTCGGCCTGCGCGCGACCCCCATCGCGGAAGCGATGCTGGCGATCGTGCTGATGGACCACTACCTGCGCAATCGGGCGCAGAATGGCGATGTTGTATCCAAGACCCCGGTGATATGAGCAGACAATTTCGAGTAGCAGTAGTCGGTGCGACCGGCCTCGTCGGCGACACCATGATCAAGGTCCTCGAGGAGCGCGGCTTTCCGGTCAGCGAGCTCTTCCCGCTCGCGAGCAACCGCTCGCTCGGCAAGTCGGTGGAGTTTCGCGGCAAGAGCCATCCGGTGCTCGAACTCGACAAGTTCGACTTCTCGCGCGCCGACATCGGCCTTTTCTCCGCCGGCAGCGATACCTCGCGCGAGTACGCGCCGAAGGCCTGGGCGGCCGGTTGCGTCGTGATCGACAACACCTCCGAGTTCCGCTACGAGGACGACATCCCGCTGGTCGTGCCCGAGGTCAATCCGCAGGCGGTCGCGGGCTACAAGACCCGCGGCATCATCGCGAACCCCAACTGCTCGACCATCCAGATGGTCGTCGCGCTGAAGCCCCTGCACGATGCCGCCGGCATCGAGCGCATCAATGTCGCGACCTACCAGTCCGTGTCGGGCGCGGGCAAGGAAGCCGTCGAAGAACTCGCCTCGCAGAGCGCCGCGCTGCTGTCGGGCCGCGAGGCCGAGGCGAAGGTGATCGCGAAGCAGATCGCTTTCAACTGCGTGCCGCAGATCGACAAGTTCGAGGCCAATGGCTACACGCGCGAAGAGATGAAGATGTTCTGGGAGACCCGCAAGATCATGGGCGACGGGTCGATCCGCGTGAACGCGACGGCCGTGCGCGTGCCGGTGTTCTTCGGCCATTCCGAGTCGGTCCATATCGAAACGCGGCGCAAGATTTCGGCGGCGGAGGCGCGGGAGCTGCTGGAGAAGGCCCCGGGGGTGACCGTGCTGGACGATCGGGTACCGGCCGGGTATCCGACGGCTGCGACGGAGGCAGCGAACCACGACACAGTTTATGTCGGGCGAATCCGCGAGGATATCTCGCACGATCGGGGTCTAGACCTCTGGATCGTGGCCGACAACGTCCGTAAAGGTGCTGCGACCAACAGCGTGCAGATCGCGGAGATTTTGGCGCGCGACTTTTTATGAGTCATAATGCGGCAGCAAGCGGGTCGCAGCCGAGATTTCGTCAATAACTTGTTGTTTCTAATTGTGAAAATTGCTGCGCCGGGATCGACGGGGAGTCAGAATGATCGCTAAATCGCGGGTACTGGCACTCGCTCTGCTGTTGTTGCCGCAACTGTCCCTGGCCCTCGGGCTCGGGGATGTACGGCTCAATTCGCGGCTGAACGGGCCGCTCGATGCCGAAATCGAGCTGCTCGGCGCGACCCCGGAGGAACTGTCGACCCTCAAGGCCCAGCTCGCTTCCCGCGAGACTTTCGCGCGTTATGCGCTCGAGTGGCCTTCGTTCCTGAACTCGGTCAGCGTGACCCAGTTCCGCGGCGCCGACGGCCGCACCTTCCTGCGCCTGCGATCGCAGGATCCGGTCAACGAACCCTTCGTCACGCTGCTCGTCGAGGTCAACTGGGCGCGCGGCCGCCTGGTGCGCGAGTACACGCTGCTGATGGATCCGCCGGTGTTTGCACCGGGCGCCACGGAGACGCCCGCCCCGGTGGCGGCGCCCGCGGTCGGTGCGCAGCGCGAGGGCGGCATTTCACGACCCACGCAGGAATCCGCGCCGCGCGCGGTGCGTGAACCGGCGACGGCTCCGGCCGCTGCGGGTGAGGGCTCCTATGCGGTGCGCCGGGGAGACACGCTGACCTCGATCGCGGGCCGCCTTGCGGGCGCCGGCGATACGCAACGGATGATGGTCGGCCTCTACCGGGAAAACCCGGCGGCCTTCGGCGACAACATGAGCGACTTGCATTCAGGCGCCGTCCTGCGCGTGCCCGATCCGGCGGCGCTCGCCGCGATCGATGCCGGCGATGCCACGGCCGAAGTACGCCGCCAGTACGCCGCCTGGCGCAGTCGCGCCGGCGCCTCTGCGCCGTCCGAAGAGCGCCTGCGGCTCGTGCCGCCGGGCGAGGCGGGTGCGGGCACCGGCGGCGCCCAGGCTGCGGGCGCGCAGGTCGATCAGCTCAATGCGCGCGTGCGCGACCTCGAGGGACAGTTGAAGGCTGCGAACGCGCAGCTCGAAGTGCGCAACCGCGAACTCGCCGACCTGCAGGCGCGGCTTGCCGCCACGCAGGCACCGGCCGCCGAGCCGGCGCCGCCGCAGGCCGGCGCCGAGGCGGCACCCGAGCCTGCGCCGGAACCGGAGGCAGCCCCTGAGGCAGCTCCGGAGGCAGCGCCCGAGGCGGCACCCGCGCCCGCTCCCGAAGCCGCCAAGCCGGAGCGCCGGCCCGCACCGGAGGCTGCCGCGCCGGTGGAGGAAGGCCCGTCGTTCTTCGATACCCTGCGCGGCCTCTGGTACATCCCGGCGCTGTTGATCGCGGCACTGCTGGTGCTGTTCGGAATCCGCAAGTGGAAGGCGCGCGAAACCTCGGCTTTCGACGACTCGCTCGGCCGCCTTGCGGAGGCGGGCGCGGAGATCGCCGATCGTCGCACGGGCCTCACCGACACCGCCCGCCTGCGCAAGCCGGTCGGCAGCGAGGACGACGAATCCTTCCTCGTCGAGGAGTCGGGTTCGCACGAGCGGCCGCAGATTGGCGAGCCGCCCATGGCGCGCGCGCCCGCGCCGGTCGTGTCGACGCGGGCCGACCAGACGATCAGCGGCGAGACGGCGATCAACCTCGACCAGGGCGATCCGCTGGCTGAAGCCGATTTCCACATGGCCTATGGCCTGTATGACCAGGCCGCGGACCTCGTGCGCATCGCGATCCAGCGAGAGCCGGCGCGCCGCGACCTCAAGCTGAAGCTCCTCGAAGTGTTCTTCGTGTGGGGCAACAAGGAGCAGTTCCTCACGGCGGCCCGCGAGCTCGCGGCTTCGCGCGACGACGCTCCTGCAGGCGAGTGGGACAAGATCGTCATCATGGGCAAGCAGCTCGCGCCCGACGACGAGCTGTTCCAGCAGGCAATTCCGGCGGGTGGCGCCATCGCGGGCGGCATCGACCTCGACCTCGAGGGCGGGCAGAACCGCGTCGACTTCGACTTGCTCGGCGAGCCGGGCGGTGAGGCGCCGCGCGCTACGGCGGATGGCATCGACCTCGATTTCAGCACGGCGCTCGGCGACGGGTCGGGCGACCGGGACCCGACCGGGGAGGCCGGTGCGCTGTCGGCCACCGGATCAGGCGGCGACCTCGATTTCGTGCTCGACGATCCGGCACGCGGCTCGGATGACCGCAGCGGCAACACGACCCGCGAGATGACGGCGCAGATGCCGCCGCAGTCGGCGTCCGAAGCCACGGCCGAGCGCACGGCGCTGATGCCCGATGCGATGGATGCGCCGACGGTGGAGCAGCCGACCCTGCGGATGGCCGAAGGCGGCACGCTGCGCGAAAAGGTCGACGTCGCGATGCGCCAGTCCGGCATGCCGGTCGATCGGACGGCCGAGCTCGCCATCGACGATCTCGGCCTCAACATCGGGCCTGACGCGGATGCGCACGCGTCCGGCGACGCTCCGACCATGGTGGCGGGCCTCGACGCGCGTTCGCGCGAAATCATGGAAGAGGCGGAGCGGCGGGCCGGCGACGAGTCGGACCAGGCCTCGGCGACCGGCAGCTGGTACACGATCGAGGGCGTGGACCAGACCGGCACGAATCCCGCGATCGCGGACGTGAATGCGACGGCATCGCTGCAGGCGCTGCCGGACGTCGCAGGCGAAACCGCGCGCCTTGCGGCGCTCAAGTCGGGCGTCGACGTCGACTTCGGCGCGACCGATGCGTTCGGCGCGTCCCGCGGCGGCGGCCTCGACCTCGACGTGGGCGGCGCGGGGGCGGACAACGAAGGCGCGTTCGCGGCGACGCAGAAGATCGGCCCCGAAGACCTTGCGCTGCCCGACCTCGAGCCCGTGACGATGAGCGAAGTCGGCACCAAGCTCGATCTCGCGCGCGCCTACATGGACATGGGCGATCCGGACGGTGCCCGCAGCATCCTGAAGGAAGTCCTGCAGGAAGGCTCGGTTTCGCAGAAGCAGGAAGCCCAGCGGCTCATCGACACCCTGCCGGGCTAGGACCGCAGCCGCGCATGCCGCGCATCGCCGTCGGCATCGAGTACCTCGGCACGCACTACGTCGGCTGGCAGGCCCAGCAGGGCCAGCCGTCGGTGCAGGGCGCGATCGAGGCTGCGTTGTCGGCGATTGCCGCGGAACCCGTCGCCACGACCTGCGCCGGCCGCACCGACGCGGGCGTGCACGCCCTCGGCCAGGTGGCCCATTTCGACACGGCGGCCGTGCGCGCGCCGCGCGCCTGGGTGCTCGGTGCCAATACGCGATTGCCGCGCGACATCGCGCTCACCTGGGCGCGCGAGATGCCGGCCGATTTCCACGCGCGCCATCGCGCACTTTCGCGCAGCTACTGCTACTGGATCGTCAATCGCAGCGAACGGCCGGCGCTCGCGGCCGGGCGGGCGGCCTGGGTGCATCGGCCGCTCGATGTCGGGCGCATGAACGCCGCGGCGGCGCACCTCATCGGCGAGCACGATTTCAGCGCCTTCCGGGCCGCCGAATGCCAGTCGAAGACGCCGATGCGCCGCGTGACGGCGCTCACGGTGGAGCGCGCGGGCGATTTCGTGACGATCCGCGTGACCGCCAATGCCTTCCTGCACCACATGGTGCGCAACATCTCGGGTTTGCTGCTGGCCGTCGGCCGCGGCGATGCCGCGCCCGCTATTGCCGCCGAAGTGCTTGCCGCGCGCGATCGCCGGCGCAATGCCGCCACTGCCCCGGCCGAGGGCCTGTACCTCACCGCCGTCAGCTATCCGGGCGAGTTCGGCGTGCCCGCGGCGGTTTCCGCTATGATCCCGCCCTGATATGTCGTGGTTCGAAAAAATCATGCCCTCGCGCATCAAGACCGAGCGCCGCACGCGCTCGGTGCCCGAGGGCCTCTGGATCAAGTGCCCTTCCTGCGACGCGGTGCTCTATCGCGCGGAACTCGAGCGCAACCTCAACGTGTGCCCCAAGTGCAGCCATCACATGCGCATCGGCGCACGCGAACGGCTCGCCATGTTCCTCGACGAGGGCGAGGTGCTCGAGATCGGCGCCAACGTCCAGCCGGAGGACCCGCTCAAGTTCAAGGACAGCAAGCGCTACAGGGACCGGCTCATCTCGGCGCAGAAGAACACCGGCGAGAACGACGCGCTGGTGGCGGTGGCCGGCAAGCTGCTCGGCGTCGACATCGTGGCCTGCGCGTTCGAGTTCCGCTTCCTTGGCGGTTCGATGGGCTCGGTGGTCGGCGAGCGCTTTGCCCGTGCGGTCGATTACTGCATCGGGAATCGGGCCGCGCTCGTGTGCTTCACGGCGAGCGGCGGCGCGCGCATGCAGGAAGCGCTCTATTCGCTGCTGCAGATGGCGAAGACCAGCGCGGCGCTCGCGCGCCTTGCGCGCGAGCACCTGCCGTACATTTCCGTGATGACCGATCCCACGACCGGCGGGGTGTCCGCGAGCCTCGCGATGCTGGGCGACCTGAATGTCGCCGAACCGCGCGCGCTGATCGGCTTCGCCGGTCCGCGCGTGATCCAGCAGACGGTGCGCGAGACGCTCCCCGAGGGCTTCCAGCGCAGCGAATTCCTGCTCGAGCACGGTGCGCTCGACATGATCGTGGACAGGCGCGACATGCGCGAGAAGCTCGGCGCCGCGATCCGCCTGCTGCTGAAGCTGCCGCCGCCGGCGACCGTCGCCTGACCGGCCCGCCGTGAGGCCGACCATGCGCACGCTCGAAGGCTGGCTCGAGCTGCAGCAGCGCGCCCATCCCCGCAGCATCGATCTCGGCCTCGAGCGGGCAGGAAAGGTCGCACGCTCCCTTGGGCTCGAGCGGGCGCGTGTGCCGACCTTCATCGTCGGCGGCACCAACGGCAAGGGCTCGACCGTCGCGCTGCTCGATTCGATGCTGCGAGCCGCGGGAATCGCGACCGGCGCCTTCAGCTCGCCGCACCTCGTGCGCTACAACGAGCGCATCCACGTCGGCGGTGCGCCGGTGCCCGATGGCGAGATCGTCGCGGCCTTCGAGGCGATCGAGCGCGCGCGCGGCGCAACGACGCTCACCTATTTCGAGTTCAGCACGCTCGCGGCCTTGCTCGTGTTCCACGAGCGCGCGGTCGGGGCGCAGGTGCTCGAGGTGGGGCTCGGCGGCCGCCTCGATGCCACCAACCTGGTCGATGCGGACGTGGCCGTGCTGTGCTCGGTCGGCTCCGACCACCACGAGTGGCTCGGACCCACGCTCGAGGACATCGGGCGCGAAAAGGCGGGTATTTTCCGTCGCGGCCGTCCGGCCATCATCGCCACGCCCGCCATGCCCGCGAGCGTCTTCAGCGAGATCGGGCGCATCGGGGCGGTGGCGCAGGTCGCGCGGCGGGCCTATGACTGGCGGCCGCGTGGCGCGCGCTGGGACTGGTGGTCGGCCGGGAGGACGCTGGCGGGCCTGCCGCGGCCCGCGCTTGCGGGCGACACGCAATTCGGCAACGCGGCGGCCGCGATCGCGGCACTCGACGCCAGCGTTTTCCGCGTGCCGCACGAGGCCGTGGCGCAGGGGCTCGCGCAGGTGCGACTGCCGGGCCGCTTCCAGGTCGTGCCGGGCGAGGTCGAGTGGATCCTCGATGTCGCGCACAATGTCCCGGCCGCGACCGAACTCGCGCACAACCTCGCCGCACGCCCGGCGCAGGGGCGCACGCTGGCCGTGGCCGGATTCCTCGACGACAAGGATGTGGCGGGCATCGGCAATGCATTGCGGGGGCGATTCGACGAGTGGTTTCTCGCGACGCTGCCGCCACCGCGCGGCCTCGAAGCGCGACAGGGCGCCGATCGGCTGGCGCCGGGCGACGTGCCGCTGGCGACTTGCGGATCGGTGGCGGAAGCCTGCGCGCGCGCGCGCGCGGCGGCGCGCCCCGGTGACCGGGTGGTCGCCTTCGGGTCGTTCCACGTCGTGGGGCCGGCGCTCGAATGGCTTGGGCTATACTGAAATCGGCGTGAACAAGCAGTTCAAAGAGCGGCTCACCGGGGCCGTCATCCTCGTCGTCTTCCTCGTGCTCGTGGTGCCCGCGCTCCTTTCCGGCCCGCCGCAGGCGGTCGCGCCCACCGCGTCCACTGCCGGGGAAGGCCCGCCGATCCGCTCCTACACCATCGACCTCACGGCGCCCGAGGGCGCGCAGCCGCCCATGACGTCCTCGCCGACACCCGTCATCACGCCGCCGGTCGCCCCGCTGCCGGCTGCCACAACGCCTCGGGCCGCCGCAGTGCCATCCGGCGCCGCGCCAGCCGGTGAACCTGCCCGGTCGCCTGCCGATGCGCCCGCCGGCGAGACGGGCGCCGCCGCGCCGGTCGCGGCGGCTGCCGGGGCGTTGGCGACGGCCCCCGCGCCCGCCGTTGCGCCGCCTGGAGCGCCGGCACGGGCAGGCGATGGATTCGCCGTGCAGATCGGCAGCTTCGCGAGCCGCGCCAATGCGGATGGGCTCGTTGCGAAGCTGCGCAAGGGAGGCTTTGCGGCCTTCATTTCGCCCACGGCGGGCGGCCGCAAGCTCTATCGCGTGCGGGTGGGTCCCGTTGGCGATCGGGACGAAGCCCAGCGCCTCGCCGCGCGGCTCGCGGCGGCCGGGCAGCCGGGCAAGATCGTCGACCTTCCGTGACGGCGGTTTGCCGCCGCCACAATTCCATCGAGTACAATTGAGCGGATCATGACGCCTACAGACTACGTTCTGATCGGGATTGTGGCTGTCTCGGCGATTGTCGGCCTCGTTCGTGGCCTCGTGCGCGAGGCGATCTCCCTTGCGACCTGGGTGGCGGCATTGTGGCTCGCCTGGCACTACGGCCCGCAGCTCGAGCCGCGGCTCGGTGGCCTGCTCGAATCCCCCGCCGTGCGGCCCTGGGCGGCACGCGCAATCATCTTCGTCGGCGTACTCGTCGCCGGTTCGCTGGTGGCGTGGCTGGTCGGTTATTTCACGCGCGTCTCGCTCGTCATGAGCGTCGATCGCATGTGCGGCTTCCTGTTCGGCCTGCTGCGCGGCGCGGTCGTCGTGGGGGCGCTCGTGATCCTCGGCCAGGCCCTGGAAATCGACCGGGACGCATGGTGGCAGCGCGCGAAGCTGCGGGTGTTCGCGGAGGGCACGGCGAGCGGCCTGCGCACGCTCGTCGGCGATCGCCCGCTCGAGCGTGCCGAGGCGCTGCTGCTGTCGTCGGACGGGGAGAAATAGCGAATGTGCGGCATCGTCGGCATCGTCGGCACGGGGCCCGTCAACCAGCGACTCTACGATGCGCTCACCATCCTGCAGCACCGCGGCCAGGATGCGGCCGGCATCGTCACCTCGAGCGAGGGCGAGCTCTCCGTCAGGAAGGGCGGCGGCCTCGTGCGCGACGTGTTCCAGCAGCACCACATGCTCGAGCTGCGCGGCAATGTCGGCATCGCGCACGTGCGCTACCCGACCGCGGGCTGCGAGGGCGCCGCCGAGGCGCAGCCGTTCTACGTCAACGCGCCCTATGGCATCTGCCTCGGCCACAACGGCAACCTGACGAACGCGGCGGAGCTCGCCGAGGTGCTGGCGCGCGAGGACCGGCGCCACCTCAATACGTCGTCCGATTCCGAAGTCCTGCTCAATGTCTTCGCCTCGGAGCTGCAGCGCGTCGGCACGCCGCGCGTCACGCCGGCGGACATCTTCGCGGCGCTCTCCGCGGTCTATCGCCGCTGCCGCGGCGGCTATGCGGCGATCGCCATGGTCATCGGCCATGGCGTCGTGGGCTTTCGCGACCCGAACGGCATCCGGCCGCTGGTGCTGGGCACGCGCGATACCGCGAAGGGCGCCGAGTGGATGCTGGCGTCCGAAAGCGTGGCGCTCACCGGCCTCGGCTTCCGCTTCGTGCGCGACATCGGTGCGGGGGAGGCCGTGTTCATCGACGAGCAGGGACGGCTGCACGCGCAGCAACTGGTCGCCGCCGCGCATCACACGCCCTGCATCTTCGAGTACGTGTACTTCGCGCGCCCCGATTCGATCATCGACAACATCTCGGTCTACCGCGCGCGCATGCGCATGGGCGAGAAGCTCGCCGAGCGCATCCGCAGCGAGCGCCCGGACCACGACATCGACGTCGTGATCCCGATTCCCGACACCTCGCGCACCGCGGCGATGCAGGTCGCGCAGATCCTCGGCCTGAAGTATCGCGAAGGCTTCAACAAGAACCGCTACATCGGCCGCACCTTCATCATGCCGGGGCAGGAGCAGCGCGAGAAGTCGGTGCGCCGCAAGCTGAACGCGATCGACTTCGAGTTCCGCGGCAAGGTGGTATTGCTGGTCGACGATTCGATCGTGCGCGGCACGACCTCGGCGCAGATCATCGAACTGGCGCGCGAGGCCGGGGCGCGCAAGGTGTATTTCGCTTCGGCTGCGCCGCCCGTGCGCTTCCCGAACGTCTACGGAATCGACATGCCGGCGGCGAATGAACTCGTCGCGAGCGGCCGCAGCGTTGCGGAAGTCTCGCAGGCGATCGGCGCCGACTGGCTCGTCTACCAGACGCTCGAGGACCTGGTGCAGGCCTGCCGGCACGACGACGCGAAGATCAGCGAGTTCGACACCTCCTGTTTCTCGGGCGAGTACGTCACCGGCGATGTCACGCAGGACTATCTCGAGCGCCTGCGCCTGGAGCGCTCCGACGCCGCCAAGGCCCATCGCAGGAATGGCGACCGCGCGGGCCTCAAGATCGTGCGCGGCGGGTGAAAGGACCCGCGCGGCTGCGTTCGCGCGCGCTGCTGCTCGACTGGCTTTCCCGCGCGCTGCGCGCCGTCGACGGGCGCGAGCGGGTCCGCGCAGCGCTTGCGCAACCGGGCATCGAACCCATCGTTCGCGCCGGCAGGAGCGTCGTGGTGTTCGCGGTCGGCAAGGCCGCGGCGCGCATGACGCTCGGTGCGTACGATGCGCTGGGCCCGCGCATCGGGCGCGCGCTCGTCGTGCTGCGTTCCGGCGATTCGCGGGAGGGACTCGAGGATCGTCCCGGCGCCATCGTGATCGGGTCGGCGCATCCCGTGCCGGATGAGCGCAGCCTTGCGGCGGGCGCGCGGCTGCTGGCCGCGGTCGGCTCGCTCGCGGCCGATGAGCTCCCGCTGCTGCTCATCTCGGGCGGGGCGTCGAGCCTCGTGGAGGTGCTGAGGCCACCCTTCACGCTCGCCGATCTCTCGGCGCTCAACCGGCGGCTGCTCGCGGACGGCGTCGATATCGGGACAGCCAATGCGCAGCGACGCGATCGGTCGCACATCAAGGGAGGGGCGCTGGTGGAGCGGCTCGAGGGCAGGCCCGCCATTGCGCTCTTCATGTCGGATGTGCCGCGGGACGATCCGGAAGTGATCGGCTCGGGGCTCGCCGGGCCCGTGCCAGGCGATCGCGTGCAGCGGCGCGTCGTCGCCTGCGTGGACGATGCCGTCGCTGCGGTGCGTGCGGCGGCAACCGGGGAGGGATTCTCCGTAGGCGCGGCGCCGGAGCGCTTCGCCGGCGACGCCGCCACGCTCGGTGCGCACTTCGCGGCAGGGCTCGCCACGCGCGCCGTGGACGTGCTCGTGCGGGGCGGGGAGTCGACGGTTCGGCTACCTGGCGCGCCGGGGCGCGGCGGGCGCAACCAGCATCTCGCGTTGGCCGCGGCGCGCGAACTGCGCGGCCTCGACGATTTCACCCTGTTGGCCGCCGGCACCGACGGCATCGACGGGCCGACGGACGATGCCGGCGCCCTGGTCGACGGCGGCAGTTGGCAGCGCATCGCCGACGCGGGTTTCGACGGCGACGATTGCCTGGCGCGGGCCGATGCCGGCACGGCGCTCGAGGCGGCGGGCGATCTCGTCCACACCGGGCCGACGGGGACCAATGTGGGCGACCTCGTCATCGGGCTCGCGCGCGTGGTCTAATCGACGCGATGCGCCTGTTACTGATCGACCACGATCCGCGCTACCGGGCGCTCATCCGTCACCACGTGACCTGCCGCTGGACCGCGGCCGACGTGGTGACCTACAACCCCCTGCGGCGTGGCATGCCCGCGCCCGAGTTCCTGGCGCAAGGATTCGATGCGGTCCTGCTCGACCACAGCTCGCCACCGGCAACGGGCTACGCCTGGCTCGAGGAGCTCGCGGCGCGTCCCGGCTTTGCGCCGATCCTGTTCCTGGCCCCGGACGATGCGCTGGCGACGCGCGAGCGCGCGATCGAGGCCGGCGCCTTCGATACCTTCGGCCGCGATGCGATCGACAATGCCCGGTTGCTCGACGCCCTCGAGCGCGCCGCGAGCGCCCACCTCGAGGCGCTCGCGGCCTGGCGCGGCAGCCCTGCCGGCATCGACGCGCAGCAGTTCGGCGCTGCGCGCCTGCGCGGCTATCGGCGGGTCCGCGAGCTCGCGCGCGGTTCCGTTTCCGACCTCTATCTTGCCGAGAGCGAGGAGGCCGGCGAGCTCGTCGTGCTGAAGGTCACCCGCGCCGTGCGCAAGGGCAACGGCGTCGACCAGTCGTTCGACCGCTTCCTGCAGGAGTACGAGATCGTGCGCCGGCTGCGACACCCGAACGTGGTGCGCATCCATGACCTCGGCGTGATGGACGACTTCGCGTTCATCGTCATGGAGTATTTCGCCGGTGGCGACCTGCGCCGGCGCATGCGTGCGCCGCTCACCTTGCGCGAGGCGCTCGGCTATGCGCTCGAGATCGCCCGCGCACTCGCCGCCGTGCACGAGGCCGGCGTGCGCCATCGCGACCTGAAGCCCGGCAACGTCATGGTGCGCGACGACGGCAGCCTCGCACTGATCGACTTCGGGCTCGCCAAGCACGAAGCGCTGGCGTTCGAGATCACGGATACCGGCATGATTTTCGGCACGCCGCACTACATGAGCCCCGAACAGGGGCACGGCCAGCCGGCCGACGAGCGCAGCGACCTCTACAGCCTCGGCGTGATGTTCTACGAGATGCTGGCCCGCGCGAAACCCTACGACGCCGACAACCCGATGGCGATCATCTACCTGCATGCCAAGGCGCCGGTGCCCCGCCTTGCGAATGAGTACGCGCGGGCGCAACCGATCGTCGATCGCCTGATGGCGAAGGCGCCGGACGCGCGCTTTGCCAGCGCCCAGGAGGCCGCGGCCATCCTCGAGTTGGCGCTCGAGGAGCTGGCCGCACCATGACGGACCTGGAGGCCGGCGCGACATTCCTCGCGGCGCCGACGCCCGCCGCCTGGGTCGAGGCAGCCGTCGCGAACTGGCGGCCGCTCCTGACCGACCATGCCAACTGCGAGAAGAAGGCGGCATCGACGGCGCTGGCGCTCATTTTCGCCTATCCGGAAGACATCGCGCTCGGTGTCGCCCTCGCGCGCCTCGCGCGCGAGGAATTGCGCCATTTCGAGCAGGTCGTGCGCATGATGCAGCGGCTCGGCGTGCCCTTCGAGCGACAGCAGCCCGGCCGCTATGCCTCGGGGCTGCGGCGCCACGCGGCGAGCGCCGAGCCTCGCCGCAAGCTCGACCTGATGCTGATCGGGGCGTTGATCGAGGCGCGGTCCTGCGAGCGCTTTCGCCTGCTTGCGCCCCACCTGCCGGAGCCGCTCGGCGACTTCTACGCAGACCTCGAGCGCGCCGAAGCGCGTCACCATGAACTCTACCTCGAACACGCCGCCGCCAATGCGGGCGATGTCGACTGGCGGGCGCGGCTGCGTGGGCTTGCCGAGGTGGAGGCGGACCTCGTGACGACGCCCGATACGGTGCTGCGCTTCCACTCGGGCGTGGTGCCGATTCTTCGGTTGACCGAATAACCGAAGACCCGGCACCAGGTTCACCTCTCGAGTGTGCGCAGCTGTCGCCCCGAGGCGCTCCATTCGAGCACGCTGCCGTGCTCGTACCAGGCACCGAGCACGACGCGCGCCCGCATCCGGCCCTCCACCACGAACTCGTGAACGCCGGGCCGGTGCGTGTGGCCGTGGACCACGACGTCGGCGTCGAATTCCCGCACGGCGCGTTCGATGGCAGCCTGGTTCGCGTCCATGATCTCGGGCCGGGCCCGTCGCGTGTGCTCGCGGCTGCCCGCGCGCGCCTCATCGGCGATCAGCTGGCGATCGGCGAGCGGCAAGGAGAGCAGGCGCCGCTGCCACCCGGGATCCCGGACGATCAGCCGCAGCTGCTGGTATTTCACGTCGTCGGTGCAGAAGAGGTCGCCGTGCGCGAGCAGGGTGCGTACGCCCTCGATCTCCGTGATGACCGGGTCCGCGACGAGCCGGCAGCCGGTGCGTTGCTCGAATCGCTCCCCCAGGAGGAAGTCGCGGTTGCCGCGCATGACGAAGCACGGCGTGCCACTGGCGGTGAAGGCGTTGAGCGCTTCGCAGACGCGTGCCCGGGCCGGGTCGTCATCGTCGTCCCCGACCCAGGATTCGAACAGGTCCCCCAGGATGTAGAGCGCCGAGGCCGCGCGCGCGTCCGCCTGCAGGAACGCGATGAACTGCCCGATCGCCTCGGGCGCTGCCGCATCGAGATGCAGGTCCGAGACGAAGAGGCGAGTCACTGGCCGGGTGGCGCTGCAGGCGGCGTGGGCGGCGGGGCAACGGGCGGAAGCGCGACCGCCGGCGTGCTGGTCGCCGCTTCACCGATCAGCGTGACGCTCTTGATGACGATGGGAGTCAGCGGCGCGTCGGATTTCAGGGTGGACACCGCGCCAGTGGGCTGGACGGAAATGCGGTCGACTACATCCATGCCCTCGATCACCTTGCCGAAGACGGCATAGCCCCAGCGTGTCGGCAACGGGTCGAGGTCGGCGTTGTTGCCGACGTCCACGAAGAATTGCGCGTCGCCCGAGTGCGGGCCCGCGGCGCGCGCCAGGCCAACGGCGCCGCGCAGGTTCTGCAGGCCGTTGCCCGACTCGTTGGGGATCTGCGGATGCGCGGGTTTCAGCGCGTACTCGGGCGTGACGCCGCCGCCCTGGATCACGAAATTGGCGATCACGCGGTGAAAGAGCGTGTTGGTGTAATGACCTTCCTTCACGTAGGTGAGGAAGTTGGCGACCGTGAGCGGCGCGCGCTCGGGATTCAGCTCGATCACGAAATCGCCCAGCGTGGTCGAGACACGCACGCGCGGCTCGTCGGCCGCCCTGGCCATGGTGGCCGAGGCGAGCAGGAAGGCACAGGCGAGGGCGGCGGGGACGCGGTGGCAGGTCATCTTCATCCGCGCATTCTAGCAATCCCTTAAGATGTCGTTCATGTCCGCCTCCGAGGTCGTCACCCGCTTCGCACCGAGCCCCACGGGCGCGCTGCACCTGGGCAATGCGCGCACGGCATTGTTCAACTTCCTGCTGGCCCGCCAGGCCGGCGGCCGCTTCCTGCTGCGCATCGAGGACACCGACGCCGGGCGCTCGACGGATGCCTACCTCGCCGCGCTCGTGGACGACCTGCGCTGGCTCGGGCTCGACTGGCAGGAAGGGCCCGACGTCGGCGGACCTGCGAGCCCCTACCGCCAGTCCGAGCGCACGGCGCTCTATGCCGACTTCCAGGAGCGGCTCCTCGTCACCGGCGCGGCCTATCCGTGCTATTGCACGGCGACCGAACTCGAGCTGTCGCGCAAGGCCCTGCTCGCTGCCGGCAGGCCGCCGCGCTACGCGGGCACCTGCCGCGACCTGACCTCGGCGCAGCGCCGCGACCGCGAGGCGCGCGGCCTCGCAGCCACGCTGCGCTTCCGGGTCGGGCACGGCACGGCGGTCGCATTCGACGATTTCGTGCACGGGCCGCAGCGCTTCGCGACCGACGACATCGGCGATTTCATCGTGCGGCGCACCGACGGCAGCGCCGCCTTCTTTTTCTGCAACGCCGTCGACGACGCACTGATGGGCGTGACGCGCGTCCTGCGTGGGGCGGACCACCTCACGAACACGCCGCGCCAGATCCTGATACTCGCGGCCCTCGGCCTGCCCGCACCGGAGTACGGCCATGTCTCGCTGATCGTCGGCGACGATGGCGCGCCACTCTCCAAGCGCCACGGCGCCACGGCGCTCGCGGAGTTTCGCGCCGCCGGCTACCTGCCCGCGGCCCTGTGCAATCACCTGTTCCGACTGGGGCATTCGAGCAGTGCGCAGGGCCTGCTCGACATGGACGCCCTGGCCCGCGCCTTCGACATCCGCCACCTGGGCCGCGCGCCTGGCCGCTTCGACCGCAGGCAGCTCGATGCCTGGCAGAAAGAGGCCGTGCATGCGATGCCCGACGCCGATTTCGGCGCCTGGGCGGATGCCGCCCTCGCCATGCCGCTCGATCCGGCTGCGCGTGCGGCCTTTTTCGCGGCCGTCAGGCCCAATGTCACATTGCCCGCCGACCTGCGCACCTGGGCGCAAGTCGTGTTCGGCGGGACGCCGCAACTGGGCGATGCCGACGAGGCCGTCGTCCGCGACGCCGGCAAGCCGTTCTTCGATGCCGCGGCCGCCGCGGCCCTGGCGAGCGACAACGACCTGGCGGCGATCACCGCGGCCGTGCGCGAAGCCACGGGACGCAAGGGCCCCGCGCTCTTCAAGCCGCTGCGCCTCGCGCTCACCGGGCTCGACCACGGTCCCGAACTCGCGCCGCTGCTGCGCGCCATGCCGCGGGCGGCCGCGCGCGACCGACTTCTCCGCTACGCACGCTGAACATGCTCCGCATCCACAATTCGCTCACGGGCCGCAAGGAAGAGCTGCAAACGATCCTGCCCGGCAGGGTCGGCATGTACGTCTGCGGCATCACCGTCTACGACTATTGCCACATCGGGCACGCACGCTCCCAGGTCGCGTTCGATATCGTGCGGCGCTGGCTGCGCGCGTCGGGGCTCGACGTCACCTATGTGCGCAACATCACCGACATCGACGACAAGATCATCCGCCGGGCCGCAGAGAACGGCGAATCGATCGATGCGCTCACCGGTCGCTACATCGAGGCGATGAACGAGGACTTTGCGAAGCTCGGCATCGAGCGCCCCGACCATGAGCCGCGCGCTACGCAGTACCTGCCCGAGATCGTCGCGATGACCGGGACGCTCATCGACAAGGGCTACGCCTACGTGGCGGCCGACGGCGACGTGCTGTACGCCGTGGAGCGGTTCGCGGGTTACGGCCGCCTCTCAGGCAAGAAGCTCGAGGACCTGGAGGCCGGTGCCCGCATCGAAGTCGACGCCGCCAAGCGCAACCCGCTCGACTTCGTGCTGTGGAAGGCGGCCAAGCCCGGCGAGCCTTCGTGGCCCTCGCCGTGGGGCGCGGGTCGCCCCGGCTGGCACATCGAGTGCTCGGCCATGTCGGTAGAACTGCTCGGCACGCATTTCGACATCCACGGCGGCGGCATGGACCTCAAGTTCCCGCACCACGAGAACGAGATCGCGCAGTCCTGCGCCGCGACGGGCGACGGGTTCGCCAACATCTGGCTGCACAACGGCTTCGTCAACGTGGACGAAGAGAAGATGTCGAAATCGCTCGGCAATTTCTTCACGGTGCGCGAGGTGCTGCCGACCCTGCGCCACGCGGAAGTGCTGCGCTACTTCCTGGTGTCGAGCCACTATCGGGGGCCGATCAACTACTCGACGGCGCAACTGGCGCAGGCCGATGCCGCGCTCACGCGCCTCTACACGGCGCTGCGCGGGCTTGCGCCTGCGCCGCTGGCGCGCTCGCACACGGCGGCACAGGAGGAGTTCGCCGCCGCCATGGACGACGACTTCAACACCCCGCAGGCGCTCGCCGTGCTGCAAGGCCTCGCGCGCGACATCAATGCGGCGCGCGCGGTGGGCGACACGAAGACGGCCCAATGGCGCGCGAACGAGCTCGTGGCGCTCGGCAACCTGCTCGGCCTGCTCACGGTCGAGGCGGAGCAGTGGTTCCGGCTCGGTGTGCCGGCCGTGGGCGGCGAAGCTGTCATGGGCGACAGCGCGATCGAGGCGCTGGTCGAGGCGCGTCTCGCGGCGCGCAAGGCGAAGAACTGGGCGGAGTCGGATCGCATCCGCGATCAGCTCGCGGCTGCTGGCATCGTGCTCGAGGACAAGCCGGGCGGCACGACGGAGTGGCGGCGGAAATAGAAGCGCGGCGGCGCGCCATTTTCTCGCCCGCTCGATGTGCGGACACGGAGGCATGAGTTGAAAAACGCCCTTTTGCTTGTCGCCCTCGCCATCATCGGCTGGCAGTACTACGCGAAGTCCTCGCAAGTGAAGCCAGTGGAAGAAGGCGGCGATGCCCAGGCATTCGTTGCGGACCCGCCTGCGCAGTCCCCGGAGGAGGTCGAGCCCGCCGCGCAGTTCAGCTGCGATGGCCGCATCTACTGCTCCCAGATGACATCTTGCGAAGAAGCGGAATACTTCCTCGAGAACTGCCCGGGGGTGAAAATGGATGGCGAAGGTGACGGCGTGCCCTGTGAGCGGCAATGGTGCGGACACCGGTAGTGCACTGCCTGTTCGTCACACGCCTGCCGAGAGCGCTGCGAGGAAGTTCGTGTACCACGCCTTGAGGTCGTTGCCCCGCAGCGTCGCGAGCATCGCGCTGTGCCGCGCCTGGCGTTCCGCGAGCGGCATCGCCAGCGACGTCTCGACCGCCTGCGCGACGCCTCGCAGGTCGTAGGGATTGACGATCACCGCGCCGTCGAGCTCGCGCGCGGCGCCCGCGAGCGACGACAGGATGAGCGCGCCCGGGTCGGCGGGGTCCTGCGCGGCGACGAACTCCTTCGCGACGAGGTTCATGCCGTCGCGCAGCGGCGTGACGATGCCGACCTGCGCCGCGCGCATGAAGCCCATCAGGGTGCCGTGCGGGAAGTTCTTGTTGAGGTAGCGCAGCGGCGTCCAGTCGGTGTCGGCGAAGCGGCCGTTGGTGCGCCCGGTCGCCTGCTCGAGCGCTTCGCGGATCGCGGCGTACGCCTGGATGTCGTCGCGGCTGAGCGGCGCGATCTGCAGGTAGATCAGCCGGCCGCGGTGCGTGGCGTGGCGCTCGAGGAAGCGCTGGTAGGCGGTGAAGCGTTCCACGAGGCCCTTGCTGTAATCGAGCCGGTCGACGCCGATCATCAGCCGCCGGCCGATGAGCCCGGCGATCATTCGCTTGACCGGCTCGGTGCGCATCGCGGCGCTCGCCTCCGCGATGACACCGTCGACATCGACGCCGATCGGGAAGCTGCCGGTTTTCACCTGCGGGGCGCCTTCGGGAAACACTCCCGCGAGGCCTGCATGGAAGGACTGTTCGTCGGCGGCCGTCTGGAAGCCGATGAGGTCGTACTGCGCGAGGTTGCGCACGAGGTCCGCATACGGCGGCAGCAGGCGCAGCACTTCGAGGTGCGGGAACGGGATGTGCAGGAAGAAGCCGATCCGCTGCCGCGCGCCGAGCGCGCGCAGCTCGCGGGCGAGCGGGATCAGGTGGTAGTCATGGACCCAGATGCGGTCGTCCGGCCGCAGCAGCGGCAGGAGTCGCTCCGCGAAGCGCCGGTTCACGTCGCGATAACCCTCGTGCCACTCGTGGTCGTAGCGGAAACGGTCGGTCAGGTAATGGAAGAGGGGCCACAGCGTCGTGTTGCAGAAGCCGCGATAGTAGCGGTCGTACTGCGTCTGCGTCAGGTCGATGGTCGCGTAGTCGATGCCGTCGCGCGAGACGATCGCGGGCTGCGCCGCGGGCTCGGCGGCGACATCGCCGCTCCAGCCGAACCACAAGCCTCCCTCGACCCGCATGGCCGCGAGCACGCCGACCGCGAGGCCGCCGGCCGCCGCGGTCTTGCGCGGCAGCGTGATGCGGTTCGACACGCAGACGAGGCGGCTCACAGCGCCGATTCCCACGACTTCGAGAGGCGCATGGCGGAATGGATGATGCCGACCATGCTGTAGGTCTGCGGGAAGTTGCCCCACAGTTCGCCGCTCCCCGGGTCGATGTCCTCGGAAAGGAGGCCCACGTGGTTGCAGCGGGCGAGCATCGCCTCGAACAGCCGCCGGGCTTCATCCCTGCGGCCGGCGCCGGCGAGCGCATTGATGTACCAGAATGTGCAGAGGTTGAACGCGACGGTCGGCGCACCGAAATCGTCGGCGCGATCGTAGCGGGCGAGGAAATCGCCGCGCTTGAGGCGCCGCTCGAGGAAGGCGAGAGTGCCGAGGAAACGGGGGTCTTCGTGCGCGACGAGGCCGATCTCGGGCAGCAGCAACAGGCTCGCGTCGGCGCCATCGCCGCCGAAGACATCGACGAAGCTGCCGAGCGCCTCGTTCCAGCCGCGTTCGAGGACGCGCGCGCGTACCGTGTCGGCGCGCGAGCGCCACAGCTCGGCGCCCGCTGCGTCGAAATGGGCGTGCAGTTGCGCGATGCGGTCGAGGGCCGCCCAGCACATGGCGCTCGAGAAGGTGTGCACTTCGTTGCGCGTGCGGAACTCCCAGATGCCGGCGTCCGGCGCATCGTGCAGGGCCCACGCGTGTTCGCCGAGCACGGTCAGCTGGCGCAGCGCGTCGCTGCCGGCTTTCTCGCGCAGGCGCTCGTCGAAAAAGGCCTGCATGGCCGACAGCACGACGGCGCCATAGGCGTCGTTCTGTCGCTGTCGCCAGGCGGCATTGCCGACGCGCACCGGGCCCATGCCGCGGTAGCCGCCGAGTGCGCCCGCGACCCGTTCCTCGACCGCCGACTCGCCGCTGATGCCGTAGAGCGGCTGCAGCGTGTAGTCGTGCGCGCCCGCCGCCACATTGACGATGAAGCGCAGGTAGGACTCCATCGTGCGGGTGGCGCCGAGGCGGTTGAGCGCCTTCACGGTGAAGAGGCTGTCGCGCAGCCAGCAGAAGCGGTAGTCCCAGTTGCGTTCGCTGGCCGGCGCCTCCGGGATCGAGGTGGTGAGTGCCGCGACGATCGCGCCGGTATCTTCGTAGCTGCAGAGCTTCAGCGTGATCGCCGCGCGGATCACCGGCTCCTGCCATTCGAAGGGCACGGCGAGGGTACGCACCCAGTCGCGCCAGTAATCGGTGGTGCTCGCGAGGAAGCGTGCCGCGAGGCCGTCGACCGACTCGGCGATCGATTCGTCGGGCCCGAGCACGAACGTGAGCGGTTGCTCAAGGGCGAACCAGCGTTCCTCGGCGATGTAGTCGAGGCTCGCGTCGGTCGTGAGGCGCAGGTCGAGCGCGTCGCCGATGTAGCGCAGGTGATGGCTGCCGCGCCGGACGGCAAAGCCACCCTCGCCGTAGCGTTGCCGCGGGCGCAGGCGGACGCGCACACGCGGGCGGCCCGCCACGACCTCGATGGTGCGCACCAGCATCATCGGGCGGAAATTGCGGTCGAACTGGCGAAAGCGCGGGCAGAAATCGACGATGCGCACCGCGGCGCCATCGGCGGCCTCGAGACGCGTCTCGACGACGGCGGTGTTGCGCAGGTAGCGCTGCGTGCTCCGCGCGTAACCCGTGAGTTCGACGTCGAAGTAGCCCTGGTCCGCGCCGTCGAGCAGGTTGCAGAACACCGGATCGCCGTCGAGCCGCGGCAGGCAGGTGAAGACGTGCCGCCCGCGCCTGTCGATGAGCGAGGCGATCGAGCAGTTGCCGATGACAGCGAGGTCGAGGCTTGCGGCCGGGTCGTTCATGGGGCACTCCCGCCGTGGACAGATGAAGATGCAGGGTTCGCGAGGCCCGCCAGCCAGGCGCGCACCGCGGCGGGCGTCGCGACCCGCCATGTCGCGGCCGTTTCGCCGGAGAGCCCGACGTGCACGGAGATGCCCTGCACCGAGTTGGCGTACGCGAAGGCGCTCTCGTCGGTGGTGTCGTCGCCGATGCAGACGGGGGTACGGTCCGCGAACGGCGCGCTGGCGCGCAGCGCCGCGATGCCGGTGGCCTTGGACAGCGTCGCAGGCTTCAGTTCGTAGACGCTCTTGCCTTGCAGCAGCACGAATTCGGGGCCTGCCGCGCTCGCGAGCCCCTCGAGCGCGCGGCCGATCACGCGGCCGTCCACCGTCGAGGCGCGGTAGTGCAGGGCGATCGCGACGCCCTTGTCCTCGAGCAGTGCGCCGGGCCATTGCGCGATCTGCGCAGCCAGTTCGCGGCGCACCCCGTCGAGTTGGCGCGCGAGATGGTCCGAAGTGCGCAACGGCCCGCCCGAATAACGCACTTCCGCGCCATGGATGCCGACTGCCGCAATCCGCAGGGGCCGAAACAGCCGGTCGAGCGCCGCGATCGGCCGTCCGCTGACGAGGGCGAGGGCCCCCTCGAGCCGTGCCGCCACGGCGGCGAGCGCAGCGATGAGCCCGTCATTGACGACCACGGACTCGGGTGCCGCCGCGATATCGAGCAGCGTGCCATCGACGTCGAGGTACAGTGCGCAACGCCCGAGCGCCTCCAGGGGCAGCTCCCGCGGGAGGTCGATGGCGGCAGCCGCCACCCGTCAGACTCCCTGGCGGCGCAGCGACGCTTCCAGCGTGTTACGCATCAGCATGGCGACGGTCATCGGGCCGACTCCGCCGGGCACGGGCGTGATCCAGGCCGCCCGCTCGCGCGCGCCCTCGAACTCGACGTCGCCGACGAGGTGGCCGTTCCCGAGCCGGTTCATGCCGACGTCGACCACGATGGCGCCCTCGCGGATCCACTCACCGCGCACGATGCCGGGCTTGCCCACGGCGACCACGAGCAGTTCTGCGCGACGCACCTGTTCCTCGAGATTGCGCGTGAAGCGGTGGCACACGGTGGTCGTGGCGCCCATCAGCAGCAGTTCCAGCGACATCGGCCGCCCGACGATGTTCGAGGCGCCGATGACCACCGCATCGAGGCCGCGCACCGACAGCCCCTCGGCGTCGAGCATGCGGATCACGCCGTAGGGCGTGCACGGGCGGATGAGCGGATTTCGCTGCGCGAGGCGCCCGAGGTTGTAGGGGTGGAAGCCGTCGACGTCCTTCTTCGGGTCGATGCGGTCGATGACCGCGCCCTGTCGGACCTGGTCGGGCAGCGGCAACTGCACGAGGATGCCGTCGATGCGCGGATCGCCGTTCAGCTCGTCGATCAGCGTGAGCAGCTCGCGCTCCGAGGTCGATTGCGGCAGGTCGTGCGCCACCGACAGCACGCCGGCTTCCTCGCAGGCGCGGCGCTTGTTGCGCACGTAGATCGCCGAGGCGGGGTTGTCGCCGACCATGACGACCGCGAGCCCGGGGCGTCGCAGGCCGCGCGCGATCGCCGCGTCGATTTCGGCGCGGACCTCGGACTTCACCGCGGTGGCGATGCGCTTGCCGTCGATGAGTTTCGCTGGCACCCGGCGCTCCTTGGCGGAAAGGGGGCGCATTTTACGGGATTGTGCGTAGAATTGAGGACCGTTCACGCGGCAACCGGCGGCGGGGCATGGCGCAGTCTGGTAGCGCATCTGCTTTGGGAGCAGAGGGTCGCAGGTTCGAATCCTGCTGCCCCGACCACATCCGGCCCGGTGCGTTGCGCCCGTAGCTCAGCTGGATAGAGCACCGGCCTTCTAAGCCGGGGGTCGCAGGTTCGAGTCCTGCCGGGCGCGTTCCTGTATCATCGCCCGCCATGAAAATCACGACGCTTGCGCTCGCGGCGCTGGTTTCCTTCGCGCCTGTCCAGTCCGCGGTCGCCGCCGATGCGGCGGACGCCGCCGCTTCCGATGACTCGCTCAGCCTCTCGCCCCGTTTCCTGAAGGACGAGCGCTCGCTCACCCAGGGCAGCGTCACGGTGGGCGGCCAGAAGCTCGACTACCAGGCTGAAGCGGGCCTGCTCGTCGTGCATCTCAGCGACCCGATGGATGCCGACCCGCCGCTGCCGAAGGGCGAGCGCGAAGGGCCGCTGCCGCCGCAGCAGCCCGAAGCCGCGATGTCCTATGTCGCATACTTCAAGGGCAAGGCGGCCGATCCGCGCCGTCCGCTCACCTTCATCTTCAATGGCGGCCCCGGCTCCTCGACCATGTGGCTGCACATGGGCGCGTTCGGGCCGAAGCGGGTCATCACGCTGACCGACAGGCATACGCCTCCCGCGCCGTACCGCATCACCAACAACGACTACAGCCTGCTCGATGCGAGCGACCTCGTGTTCATCGACGCGCCGGGCACCGGCTTCGGCCACCTGCGCGGCAAGGACAAGGAAAAGGCCTTCTTCGGCGTCGATCCCGATGCGGACGCCTTCGCGAACTTCATCGAGGAGTTCATCTCGCGCCACGGCCGCTGGAACTCGCCGAAGTTCATCTTCGGCGAGAGCTACGGCACGACGCGCGCGGCCGTGCTCGCGCGCGTGCTGCAGGACAAGCACCGGATCGATCTCAATGGCGTGATCTTCCTGTCGCAGATCCTGTCGTTCGACAACAGCGTCGATGAGCCGCAATTCAATCCGGGCGTCGACCAGTCCTACGCGCTCGCGCTGCCGACCTACGCGGCGTCGGCCTGGTACCACAAGCGCCTGCCGGAGCCGCGTGCCGAACTCGCGCCCTTCCTCAAGGAAGTCGAGGCGTTCGCGCTCGGCGATTACCTGACCGCGCTCGCCGCGGGCGCGAAACTTGATGCTGCGCGCCGTGCCACCGTCGCGCAGCAGCTGCACCGCTACACGGGGCTGCCGCTCGATTACATCGAGCGCGCGAACCTGCGCATCAACGGCGGCGAGTTCGACAAGACGCTGCTCGGCAGCGACCTCACGGCCGGCCGGCTCGACAGCCGCTTCTCGGGCCCGACGCTCGACCCGTTGAGCCAGGAAGCGCAGTACGACCCGCAGGCCTCGGCGATCTCCTCGGCCTATGTGTCGGCGTACAACGAGTATGTCCGCGGTACGCTCAAGTTCGGCGAGGGCAAGCGCTTCAAGGCCTTCGCGAGCCTGTGGCGGACATGGGATTACCTGCACCAGCCGCCGGGCGCGGGCACGAAGGTGCAGAGCGCCACCAATGTGATGCCCGACCTTGCCGTGGCGATGCAGAGGAACCCGAACCTCAAGGTGCAGATGCACGGCGGCTACTACGACCTCGCGACGCCGTATTTCGCGGCCGAGTACGAGCTGTCCCAGTTGCCGATCCAGGCCTCGCTGCAGGCGAACATCGAGACGCACCTCTACGAGTCCGGCCACATGGTGTATGCGCGCGATGCCGACCTGAAGGCGCTGCACGACAGCACCGCCGCCTTCATCCGCAAGGCGAGCAACGACGGAGGTTGAGCGTTACGCGGGCACTGGTATACTCGCCGCCCCCTGACGGTGGACGTAGCTCAGTTGGTAGAGCCCCGGGTTGTGATCCCGGCCGTCGTGGGTTCGAGTCCCATCGTCCACCCCGGTTTTTGCAGGGCCGTTAGCTCAGTTGGTAGAGCAGGAGACTCTTAATCTCTTGGTCGTAGGTTCGAATCCTACACGGCCCACCACCCGCCCCTGATCGATACCGGACCCGCCGCGCCTGCGGCCGGTCCGCCTGATCGATATCAAGTCGATACCGTTATATATTTGAGAATATAACGAAGCATTGCGCCGTCTGGCGTCGTACAGGAAAGGATATTGCGAATGCCCACTCGTCGATCCGGGCCCGTGGCCCGCCGTATGCCCGCCTGCGTGCTGATTTCGGCATGCGCGTGCGTCACGGGGCAGGCGGCCGAGGCCGTGCAGGAAGAGGGCGGGCCCTTTGCCCTGGGCGTCGTCGAAGTGGTGGCGCGGCGCCTGCCGGCGAGCTCTGCCGACGAGGGCGGGAAGGCGGCGATGGTCACGCGCGATGACATGGAGCGCTTCAATCGCGACAACGTCGGCGATGCCCTCAACCTGCTCGCGGGCGTGGCGGTCTCGACCAACTCGCGCAACGAAAAGACGCTGACCGTGCGCGGATTCGATTCGCGACAGGTGCCGCTCTACATCGACGGCATCCCCGTGTACGTGCCCTACGACGGTTACGTGGACTTCGACCGCTTCACCACCGCGGACCTCGCGGGCATCCAGCTGAGCAAGGGCTTCAGTTCCGTCGCCTACGGTCCCAACGCACTGGGCGGCGCGATCAATCTCGTCTCGCGCCGGCCCGGGCGCGCGTTCGAGGGTGATTTCACGGCGGGACTCGGCCGGGCGGGCGAGCAGCAGGCGGCGCTCAATCTCGGGGCGAAGCGCGGCGCGTGGTACGCCCAGGCGGGCGCTGCGTGGATCGAGAGCGACGGCTTCATCCTGCCGTCCGATTTCACGCCGACCGGGACGGAGGACGGTGGCCTGCGCGAAAATGCCTCCCGCAAGGACAGCAAGCTGTCCTTCAAGATCGGATTTGCGCCCGCGGCGGGCAGCGAGTATGCGGTCAGTTACTACCGCCAGGACGGCGAAAAGGGCCAGCCGCCCTCCACCGATCCCGCGGCGGCGCGCTACTGGCGCTGGCCCTACTGGGACAAGGAAAGCCTCTACTTCCTGTCGGACACCGCCCTTGGCGCGAGCGAGTCGTTGAAGCTGCGGCTCTACTTCGATCGCTACGGCAACGAGGTCGATTCCTACACCGACGGCACCTACACGACGCTCAGGACGAGCGGGCGTGGCAGCGTCAGCACCGGGCGCAGCATCTACGCGGACCGTACCGACGGCGGCTCGATCGCCCTCGAGTCGGTGCGCTTCGCGCGCCACAGCCTGCGCGTGGTGGGGCACTACAAGTCCGACGAACATCGCGAGCGCGATGCCAACGGCACGCTCGGATCGCACTACGAGGACGAACTGCTCTCCATCGGCGCGGAGGACCGCTTCGATCTGGGTTCGCGCACGGCCCTGTCCTTCGGCGCCGCGCATCACGAGCTCAAGCCGAAGGTCGTCTTCAATGCGGGCAATCCCTATTCGCTGCCCGGATCGCTCTCCGCGACGGATGCGCAGGCGGGTGTCTACTTCGCCTGGTCGCCGGCCGCACGCCTGCACCTGACGGTCGCCCGCAAGTCCCGGCTGCCGACGCTGAAGGATCGCTACTCGGCGCGCCTCGGCACCTTCATCGAGAATCCGTCGCTCGGGCGGGAGGTCGCCATCAACTACGAACTCGGCCTGCGCGGGAATCCGTGGGAGCGCGCGGAACTGGCGACGGCAATCTTCTACAGCGACATCTCCGACAAGATCCAGGCGGTCAGGAACGTCCAGGGCAACCTCTCGCAGATGCAGAACATCGGCGAGGTGAGGGCGGCGGGCGTCGAGCTCGAATGGCACGTCATGCCGGCGGCCTGGCTCGAATTCGGCGGTGCCTACACTTACCTCGACATCGACAATCGCAGCAATCCGGGGGTGCGCATCACCGATGTGCCGGCGCACAAGCTGACAGCCCACGCGCTGCTTCGCCCCCCTTTCCCGGTCGAACTGGTAGCGTTCGCCGAGCGCGACAGCAGCCGCTGGTCTTCGGATGTCGCGAACCTCGATGGCTTCACGGTGCTCAACCTGAAAGCCGTCTACCGGGCGCCACGCGGCGCGAGCCTCGAGTTCGGCGTCGACAACGTCACGGACGAGGCCTATGCGCTTTCCGACGGCTTCCCCGCGGCTGGCCGCAGCTGGTTCGCGACCGCCCGATTCAGGTTCTGAAACTCATCGCAAAGGAGTACCCATGATGCTTTGTTCGCGGCGCAGCCTGCTCGCCCTGGCTGCCATTTCAGTGGGCGCGACGGCCATCGGCGCGCCCGCGCAGTCCGATCGCGCGGCGCTGGTCACGACATCGATCACGGTCAGCGGGGCCGTCGAGAATTCGCTCACGCTCGGGGTCGACGACCTGAGGGCGTTTCCAACGCAGAAGGTGAGCGAGGTGCCGCTCGTGTGCCAGTCCGGGGCGAACGTCGGCAAGATCGAGAATTTCAGGGGCGTGCGCCTGCGTGACATCCTCGAGAAGGCGAATGTGGTGGCGCCTGCCCACAACGACGTCAAGAAGATGGTGGTCATCGCGGGTGCGAGCGACGGCTATCGGGTGGTCTTCTCGTGGAGCGAGATCTTCAACTCGCCCGTCGGCGAGGGGGTCTACGTGTTCTTCGAGAAGGACGGCATGCCGCTCGCGGACGACCAGGGGCGGATCGCCATGGTTTCGACGAAGGACCTGCGAACCGGGCCGCGGCACGTGAAATGGCTCAAGGACATCGAGGTCCGCAAGATCGTCGACTGACCCGGTCAGCTGGGTACGCCGATGATGACGCTGGATGCCTTGAACAGGGCGGAGGCCGCGCTGCCGGGCTTGAGCGCAAGCGCGTCGCAGCTTTCGTTGGTGATGATCGCGGCGACCGCGATGCCACCCGACAGGTCGATTCGCACCTCGGAATTCACGGCTCCCGGCAGCACGCGTGACACGGTGCCGGCGAGGCAATTGCGGGCGGAATAGCGCGCGCCCGCGGCGTCGGCCACGACAATGACGGAAGACGACTTGATGAGCGCGTAGGCTTCCAATCCGGGGCGCAGCCCGAGGTTCTCGCTGCTCTCGTGGGTCACGATCGCCACGATGGCGTGACCGCCCGCTACCTGCAGGCTCACTTCATCGTTCACTGCGCCGCGGCGGATGGCACTGATCGTGCCGAAGAACTGGTTGCGTGCGCTGGTTCTCATGGCCATGGCCCTCAGCAGGAAATAGTCGTCCGCGATGCCGCGGGTCTGCAGGTTCAGCAGCTCGACGAAGCGCTTGTGCTCGCGCTCGATGATGCGGAAGTTGTCCACGAGCCGCTGGCCGCGCTCGGTGAGGCGGGTGCCACCGCCGCCCCGGCCGCCGGTGACGCGCTCGACCAGGGGCTCGCGGGCGAGGTCATTCATCGCATCGACCGCATCCCAGGCGGCCTTGTAGCTCATGCCGATGGATTTCGCCGCCCGCGTGATCGAGCCGCTGGCGGCGATCGCGTCGAGCAGGGCAATCTGGCGCTCGCCGCCGAACGGCTGCTGGCCGACCGACATCCAGACCGAGCCCTGCAGTTCCAGCGTTCGATTGCCACGCGCCATGCGGTTGCCTGGCCCTTGTACGCCTCAATGGCCCTTGGCGCCGCTCGTGGTCGCGATGAGCCAGGCGAGTGCGACGGCGATGCCGATGGCGGTCAGCTGCTGCGGGCGCGACCACTGCAGTACCGTGCCGTCCATTGCCGAAACCCCGATCGCGGTCGCCACGAACCACAGGGCACTTTGCAGTGCGACACCGGCGATGCCGACGCCCTGCATGAAGCGCACCGCCAGTACATAGAGGGAAACCCCGGCGATGAACGCAGCCAGGGAGGCGACGGCCGCCGACGGGTCGAGGCGGCCCCCCGGCCATGCCCGGGAGGCGTAGACGAAGCCCCGGGCGTCGAACAGGCCCGAGGCGAGGGTCAAGGCGAGGACGAGCGCGAATCCGGCGGCTTTGGACATGATTTCCCCTGTTCTCGTGCCTCCAGCATGCCGGATTCTGGATTGCGCCGGCAATCCGCTATAATCCGCGCCCCTCGCGCAGGGCCGACGGGACGCCAGAGCGAAAGTGGCGGAACTGGTAGACGCGCTGGATTTAGGTTCCAGTGGGGTAACCCGTGAGAGTTCGAGTCTCTCCTTTCGCACCAGACAGCAGGTAACACACGATGCAGGTTTCACTGACCGCCACCGGTGGTCTCGAACGCAGGCTTGAAGTCGCCGTACCGGCCGAGAAGGTCACCGCCGAGGTCGACCAGCGGCTGAAAAAACTCGCGCGTACCGCCCGCTTCAATGGCTTTCGCCCCGGCAAGGCGCCGATGGGGGTGGTGCGGCAGCAGTACGGCGACCAGGTCCACTCCGAGGTCGTGAACGAACTGCTGCGCTCCTCGTTCGCCGACGCGGTCTCGCAGGAGAACCTGAAGCCTGCGACCGGGCCGCGCATCCAGCCGATCGCGCTCGATCCGGGCGCCGACCTCAAGTATGTCGCGACCTTCGAGGTGCTGCCGGACATCAAGCTCGCGCCCGTCGAGGGCCTCGCGATCGAGCGCCCGAGCGCCGCCGTCACCGACGCGGACATCGACGAGATGTTGGAATCGCTGCGCAAGCAGCGTCCTGCGTACCACGCCGTCGAGCGCGGCGCGAAGACCACGGACCGCGTGCAGCTCGATTTCGACGGGCGCATGGACGGCGTGGCCTTCCAGGGCGGAGAGGGCCGCGGCGTGCCGGTGGTGCTGGGCGCAGGCCAGGTCCTCGCCGAATTCGAGCAGGCCTTGTCCGGCGCGAAGGCCGGCGAGGCGCGCACCGCGGTCGTGCATTTCCCCGACGACTACCACGGCAAGGATGTGGCCGGGAAAACCGCCGAGTTCACGATCACCGTGAAGGGCGTCGAGGAAATGAGCCTGCCGGCGCTCGATGACGCGTTTGCAGGGGAATTCGGCGTCAAGGAGGGCGGGGTCGCGCAGCTGCGCAAGGAAGTTCGCGAAAGCATGGAACGCGAACTGGCCGAGGCCGTGCGCAACCACCTGCGCACGCAGGTGATGGACGCGCTGCATCGCGAGAACCCGATCGAGGTGCCGCAGGGGCTCGTCGAGGAATCCGTGCAGGAAATGCAGGTGGACATCGGCCGGCGCATGGGCGCCAAGGACGTGAGCCAGTTGCCGCCGCGCGAGCAGTTCGAGGCTCCGGCGCGCCGCCGCGTTGCGCTCGGCCTCGTGATCGGCGAATTGATGCGCGGCGCCGACCTGAAGGTCGATCGCGCGCGCGTGCAGGAGCGCCTCGCGGAGCTCGTGAACACCTACCCGAATCCCGACGAGGTGCGCCGCGCCTATTTACAGAATGCGGACGCCATGCGGCAGGTCGAGTCGTCGGTGCTCGAGGAGCAGCTGATCGACTGGATCGTGGCCCGGGCGCGCATCACGGACAAGCCCTCCACCTTCAAGGAGCTGACCCGTTTCGGGCAGAATAGCGCGGCATGAACGAACGAGCCCTGAACCTGGTACCGATCGTCGTCGAGCAGACCGCCCGCGGCGAGCGCGCTTACGACATCTACTCGCGCCTGCTGAAGGAGCGCGTCGTGTTCGTCGTGGGTCCCGTCGAGGACTACATGGCGAACCTGATCGTGGCGCAGCTGCTGTTCCTCGAGTCCGAGAACCCTGACAAGGACATCGCGCTGTACATCAACTCGCCGGGCGGCCTCGTCAGCGCCGGGCTCGCGATCTACGACACGATGCAGTTCATCAAGCCGGACGTCAGCACGATCTGCATCGGCTCGGCCGCCTCGATGGGCGCGGTGCTGCTGGCGGGCGGCGCGAAGGGCAAGCGCTTCATGCTGCCGAATTCGCGCGCCATGATCCACCAGCCACTGGGCGGCTTCCAGGGCCAGGCGACCGACATCAACATCCAGGCCCGCGAGATGCAGCGCACGCGCGAGCGATTGAACGAAATCCTCGCCCGCCACACCGGCCAGCCGGTCGGGAAGATCCAGCAGGACACCGAGCGCGACAACTACATGGGCGGCGAAGAAGCGATCGCCTACGGGCTGGTCGACCAGTTGCTCGACAAGCGCATCGCCGCGCCGGCCAAGTGAATCAATGGCTTGGGTGTGACGGGGGTCTTTTGCGCCCCCGTTCACCCCATGCTATAAACATCCGCATGATGGCCACAGGTGCCCCTGAATGACCGACGAGTCCCGCGGCCGCAACGACGACGGCAAGCTGCTTTATTGCTCCTTCTGCGGGAAGAGTCAGCACGAAGTCCGGAAACTGATCGCCGGCCCGTCGGTGTTCGTGTGCGACGAATGCGTCGAGCTCTGCAACGACATCATCCGTGAAGAGCTCGAAGATCGCGCCGACCGCGCGCGCGACAAGCTGCCGAAGCCGCACGAGATCAAGAAGGTCCTCGACGAATACGTGATCGGCCAGGAGCGCGCCAAGAAGGTGCTCTCGGTGGCGGTCTACAACCACTACAAGCGCCTGCAGTCCCGCGGCGGCAGCCGCTCGAAGGAAGACGTCGAGATCGCCAAGAGCAATATCCTGCTGATCGGCCCGACAGGCTGCGGCAAGACGCTGCTCGCGGAGACGCTCGCGCGCCTCCTCAACGTGCCGTTCACGATTGCCGACGCCACCACGCTCACCGAGGCGGGCTACGTCGGCGAGGACGTCGAGAACATCATCCAGAAGCTGCTGCAGAAGTGCGACTACGACGTGGAGAAGGCCCAGACGGGCATCGTCTACATCGACGAGATCGACAAGATCTCGCGCAAGGCGGACAACCCCTCGATCACGCGCGACGTGTCGGGCGAGGGCGTGCAGCAGGCGCTGCTGAAGCTGATCGAGGGCACGGTGGCGTCGGTGCCGCCGCAGGGCGGTCGCAAGCATCCGCAGCAGGAATTCCTGCAGGTCGACACCTCGAACATCCTCTTCATCTGCGGCGGGGCATTCTCGGGCCTCGAGAAGATCATCCTGAACCGCACGCAGAAGGGCGGCATCGGCTTCACCTCGGACGTGCGCGACGTGAATGCCAAGGGTGGTCCCGACGTGTTCCACGAAGTGGAGCCCGAGGACCTCATCAAGTTTGGCCTCATCCCCGAGTTCGTCGGCCGCCTGCCGGTGGTCGCGACGCTCGAGGAACTCGATGAAGCCGCCCTCATCTCGATCCTCACCGAGCCGAAGAACGCGCTCACCAAGCAGTACAAGCGCCTGTTCGAGATGGAAGGCGCCGAGCTCGAGTTCCGCGAGGATGCGCTGAAGGCGGTGTCGCAGCGCGCCATGCAGCGCAAGACCGGCGCGCGCGGCCTGCGTACGATCCTCGAGAACATCCTCCTCGACACGATGTACGAGCTGCCGTCGTTGCGCGGCGTATCCAAAGTGGTGATCGACGAGACCGTGATCGAGGGCCAGACCAAGCCCTATATCGTCTACAAGACGGAAGCCGACGAGCCGCCGCGCAGGGCGCAAGGCCTCGCAAGCTGAGGGCTGGCAGGCGCCCCGCGTCACGGGGCGCCTTGAAATGACGGCGGGGCGCCCCCACGTGTGGGCTAGACTATAGCCGCAGCAGCGCGAGGGCCCCCCCTGTGTCCGAATCCTCCCCGTCGAGCCAGAAGACCACCACCATCGAGAACCTGCCGGTCCTGCCGCTGCGGGACGTGGTGGTCTATCCGCACATGGTGATCCCGCTGTTCGTCGGGCGCGA
>WBZN01000078.1_pt1 | contig 153896 bp, 132 predicted proteins | sample 5204281 | NCBI WGS metagenome assembly WBZN01 (sample SAMN12344347, study PRJNA552823) | activated sludge metagenome | biome: Activated sludge suspended growth; feature: Nitrification reactor; material: Wastewater; isolation source: activated sludge from nitrification reactor of wastewater...
CAGTGGGGCCCGGGTTGTCTGCACGACCGTAACCAGCATTGCTGGGACAAAAGGGAACAACGCGAACACGCGTGAATAGGTCCCGGTTGAACAAGCAAACCAAGACCCGCCCAACAGCGCGCTGGCATACATAAACACCAAGAATACCTGCACAATTGCCGGAGGACGATATTCCTCGGCATACCGAGCCGTCGAGAAAAATTGAGCCATCGCGGCAATTGCATCCGTCGACAACAGATCTCCAATACTGTAGCCCCCGGACTGAACAAGCGCGACCACCGCTATGCAGCCAAGAATCCCACAAAACATGGTGGCATTCCCGAGAGAAACGGCCGCGTTGTTAGACCTGTCCCTGGCGGGCCAGGTGTTTCGGCTCGTCATGTTCACTTGATGACTGGCCTGTCCGAACTGACCTAATCCCGTCACAGTCCCCACATACACCATCAATGTGATTGTCCAGATCATGACAAGTGCCCCAGGCCACACCTCTAGATCCGGGGCTAACATTAAGGGACCTACCGAGTACATCACCCAGAGGAGAGAAAAAAAGGCTCCCGGCGCAAACCAGCTGCCTTGCTCAATTCTGGCCCACCCCGCCATCAGAACGATAGGGATTGCGAGCAACATGCAGATCCACCACGTATTATTGACAGCCACGTTCATTGTCCCGCCTGCCTGCACACGAATCTCGGATGAGCCACAACAGCTCAGCCCGAACGAATCAACGACTCCGCATCTCGGTTCCGAATCTCGCGAACCTCCACACTAGCGGTCGGATTGATCCTTCCAAGAAAAACCAACCGCCCAACAGATAGGTTACGGCAAACACCAGACTCCACGCCAACAGCCCAAACGGAGTGTCACGAGGAATGCCGATGCTGGCCACATAGGCCAAACCTGCACATATCAATGCACCTGCGCTGCATGCGCCTAACTTTCTGAGATCAAAATATTCTAGTGCCCTGCTCAACACGAAGGCCATGATGAAGGCACGGAACGCAACCGCAAGGTTTACCACGAACGCAATCCCGATGAGCCCATAAACGGGAATGAGCAGATAGGAGCCGATAGTCGCCAATACGGCACTGAGAGCCGTCGAGACAAGCGGAGTCCAAGTATCTCGAAAGGCGTAACACGCCTTGATGAACACCGGCTCAAGGACCGCAGCGACAAGTCCTCCACAATAGAATATAAACACCGCTTCCGTCATCTCCAGCCCATGGTGATCAAATGCCCCTCGCATGTAGAGCAGAGCTAAGATTTGATCGCGCAATGCCACACAGCAGACTGCAGTCGGGATAAAGAGGATGATGACCGTGTTACTAATTCGCGTCAGAATCTCCCCTGCCTCCTGCCGCTTTCCCTCGCGCCAAAGTGCCGAAAAGGTTGGGAATACCCCGCGCGATACGTTTAAGGCGACCAGTGCAACCAGTACAATGTTCACCCGGCGCGCATAATTGAGGGCCGCAATGCTACCTTCTGCCAGCCCGGAGGCAAAATAATTCTCTACTGTGGCAAGAACCTGACACGAAAACTCCAACAAGAGTATTGGCATGCACAGATAGAGGAAAGGCCATATCGCTTCCTCCGATTGCTGTCTGCCAAACCTGGCCAAATGATGTCGCCAAAGTAGAACGAACAGGATCCCCCCGCAGACTGCCAGACCGAGAATGCTGCCAGCCACGAGAGCGCCAACACCTAATACGCTGGCAAACATCAGTAATATGGTAATGGCCACCACGTTAAAGCCAAGATCGCTGAATGCAGGAATTGAAAAGTGGCCGTGCGTGTTGAACGCCGCAGACAAGACGAACACCAGATTGAGCAATAGCGCATAGAGGGCTAGCCATGGAACAAAGCTTGTCGCCAGACTCACCACCCGCCGGGACAGGGAGGGAGCAAGCATGCGGATGATTGATTCGGGAGCGACAATGAGCGGAACCATCGCGAATGCCGATATGACAAGTGTGGCAACTATTATCTTCCCCACAAACCTCGCGGCGCGTTCCTCGCCCTCCTTTGCGTGAAGGGTGTGCACAACGGGAATCAGCATGGTCGACAGAGCAACCCCTATTCCGCTACCCGCAAGGAGTGCCACGGTAAGAGCGACGATAAAGGCATCCACCTCACCACTGACGCCGAAGTATTTGGCGATGAGCAGTTCACGAAAAAAGCCAAGGCCCTTGCTCAGAAAAGCAACAGCGATCAATAGCAAGGACGCCGAGGCCCAACTCTGAACCGACAAGCCACTTCTCACGTCCTTGCTCATATTGCTCAAAGGGGTTTTTCGTCAATTCATGACGAGAATGCCGCATCCCCGTGGAAGCCACTCCATCTCGGGTAAAGTGATTGACGCCACGCCTGCCGAGTTCATATCATCAGCCCCCACGCGTGAAGCATTTGCTTGCCAATTCTTTCGGCCACGGTTCGACCCGAGTAGCCCTGCTCCTCGCTCTGGTCCTGTCGGCATTCTACAGCCCGCTTGTAGCGGAAGAGCTCGGCACGTCCGATGTCTCCCATCTCCTCGATATGCGCTTCTCCACGACAACTTTCCTGCTCAATCTGGAGAAGCAGGGCCTGGAAGACAATACCTTTACCAACGGATTGGGGCGCGACACGACGTTGATCGGCAACCTCGTCAACGCAACCCTCTACCGGCAGCTGCTTCCCGGTCTGGAAGCCGAGTTGGGCCTCTTCGCGAACATGCCGTTCGGCCATGACACGGAGCTCTCCCAGATCCGGCCCATCGTCCGCCTGACCTATCAACCGGTCGAGCAGATTACGGCTGTCGCCGGCACGCTTCGCACCCCTCATCGGGACTTCCACGACGCGGTGTTCGACAACGGCAACCGTTTCTTGCGCCCCATCGAGCAAGGGGCTCAAATGCTAGTGGATTCCGAGTTCTATCGGCAAGACCTGTTTATCAACTGGGAACAGGCCTTTCGAGGCTCCGCGACCAACCGTTTCGACGTCGGGTATGCCGGACAACTGAAGTTTGGCCCCCTGCATCTCAACGGACAAACCCACTGGGTGCGCAACGGGCAAGCGTTGTTCAAACTCGACCGGTCGTTCCAGGCAGGCGACAACCTCGTTGTCGCCGCCGGCCCTGAGTTGGTCATGGAACCCTCCCGCTATTTCCCATCCCTCCCCTGGTGGAATCAGCTCGGAGTCCGCTTCACCTATCTCACGAGCTACAACCAAACGGACGCCGGCGTTGAAGCTACCCGTGGGCGAGGCTATGAACTCCACGCCTGGCTTGACCTGGCCGGATGGCGCCCTTACCTTGCCTTCTGGAAGGGCCGGAATTTCCTCAGTCAACAGGGAGATCCGGAATACAGGACGAGCAGCTTTCCGGAAATTGGCCTCGCAAAAACGATCAGGCTGGGGGATCGCGCGTCCATCGAATTCGGGGCGCAGGCACGGCGTATCAGAGCCTTCTTCACGGAAGACGGCGTGAATTACCAGAATCGAGACACCTTTAAATGGGTGAACCAGGAATATCTGGTCTTCAACTGGAATTGGGATACGAACCACGCAGACCTGATCGGTGATGTGTGGGCCTCGCTGTCCCGGCCGTTCGGGGATCGGCAGGACGCGCCGGCGGGACGCCAATTCACTGCCAAGCTGGACACGTTGACCTATGTTTACAGTATTGCTTATTCCGGCATTCGCCAGATCAACGGGGTCCCGGTTTCAACCCAGACGTTTGCCGGGCAATATCTCTCGCCGGTGCTTCAATACCGGGCAAGCCCTCAGCTGACACTCGATGCCGGCCTGTTTGCCGGTCTGCCGGTGGGCGAGACCCAACGGTTTCACACGGTGCAACCGATTCTCTCCGCGCAATACGAAATGGTTCCGGCTGTCCGCTTGGTGGCCGGCACGCTGCACCGCAACCACCCGTTCGTGGATGCGCTCTTCAATGACGCGATGCTCTTGACCCGCCCGATCGAGCAGGGCTTCCAACTACTGGTCGATCGAGAACAGTACCAACAGGATCTCTTTATCAACTGGAACCAGATCGAAACGTTTCAGAAGGCAGAACGGTTTGATGTGGGTTATGCCGGCCGAGTGGCGGCGGGCCCCTTCGCCTTGAACGGCCAGGTGTATTGGACCCATTCCGGTGGCGCACAATATTCCGAGGCGCGCACATTCTTCGGATCTGGACTACCCCGCGATCGCCCGGCCGGCAACAATTTTCTCACGGCATTCGGCCCTCAATTCACCGTTCAGCCCAGGCAATACTGGCCGCAATTGTCCTGGCTGCGAGAAATCGATGTGCTGGCGCTCTATCTGACCAGCCAGAACGAACCCACGCAAAGCGGTTCACCAATCGTGCGGGGCCGTGGCTATCAACTCACCGCCGGGGTGAATCTCGATGGTTGGCGCCCCTATGTCACCATTTGGCGGGGGGAACATTTTGTCACGGAGCGAGGCGACCCGGCCTACTACGCGGGCGACTTCACCGAATTCGGCCTATTCAAAGATTTCATCCTGCCCGCCGGTTTTTCCTTACGACTCGGCGGATTCGGGCGCACAATCGAACGGCATCTCACCCATACCGAATACGCGCTGCTGAACTGGTCCTGGGATCAGTCGCCTTGGCGCGGATTCTGTCAGCGCCCCACGCTATTGCACCGGAGCGAGTCTTCATGCGGTCAATTCTGAGATACACTTCTCGCTTGCCACCCCGCGCCAAGCCCGTTAGAGTAGCACCGTAAGTGCTCTAAAGGCCGTCTGTTGTCTGTATGAGGAGGGCGCATGCGCCGTTGGTCGATCGGTCTTCTGTTTCTAGTCCTGCCGTGCATTCCCACTGTTATCCAAGCCGAAAATTATGTGGCCGCGGGGATCGGCATGAACGCTCCTAGTTTTGATACCACGGATGCCGGAAAGGTCTCGCTCCAGAAAGATCTGTTCTATGGAGGCAAGATCGGCCACTACTTCAATGACCGTGGGTACAATTGGTTCGGCCTGGAGGTGGACATGTATCGATCCACGCCCGGCATCAAACAACAGTCCCTGCCAACCTCCAGCAATCCACGGCTATCGGGGCCAATCCCGGGGGCTGATCTTCAGGTGCACTCGCTGGCCTTCAATGCACTGGTCCGGGTCACCGGGTATCAGTACAAAGTGGAGCCCTATGCGGGTCTTGGAATCGGCCTCAATGTGGGCAATATTTCCAATGGGACTTTCAGGCCTGAGGCCTCGTTCGCGCCGAGCTTCAATGTCCTCGCCGGCATCCGCTACTACATGACCGAGTCGATTGCCCCCTTTATTGAGTACAAATACAACTTCGCCCAATTCAAGTTCGACCGCAGCAATGTCACCGCTGACTACCGCGCGAACCTCTTTATGTTCGGCATCGCCTACCACTTCGGCCGCTAACGGTCGCCAGCCGAGATAGGATCCCCTCGCATCGGCCCCTGGCACAGCGGACTAAAAGCCAACCGATGACCGGCAAGGCAGGTTGCTCCACCCGGCGGTTGAGGCGCTCAGCGCCGGATCGCTGCCAGGATGGTTTCTGATCGCCAGGGAATGCGGGCCACGCGCGTGCGGAACGCGCTCCGTTCTCGCCGACCAACGCGACAGGATTCCCACCGTCACCCGCATCGATGGATCAGCCAGACTACACACCGTGCGTCGAGCCGATCATCCACGCTACTGGAACCTGCTCGACCGATTTGAACCGCTCTCTGTATATCTGCTCAACACGGCCTTCCAACATTCAGGAACCTGTTGCCTGCACGCCGGAGCAGGCGCCCGCGGCGTGTCTCAATAGTGGCGTCGATGCGCTGGTGATCGGGAATTACGTTATCGCGCGGAACCCAGTGGGGATGGAACGGCGTTCGCTTCAGCTATTTCTGCGCTGCATCCTAATTTTCTCTTGCTACCCTGATGCTCTGCGAAAGGCCTCTTGTTAGCTCTGCACGTCTGTTCCTGCGCTAGACGGTCTGAATTCCCGGCACGATTTCAGATACGTGAGAATGCTGGATTTCGGGACCTTCAAGGCCTGAAATGCATGCCGGATCAAGGTGTGCGCTCCCTCGACTTCCGGCAGAATGATTTCCGTCGCACCCACGCCCTTCAGGTCTTCTGCCTCCTTAAATCCATGCGCCCGGACAAGCACGGGTATGTGTTCATTCAAGCCGCGGAGTCGCCGCAGGGTGAGTGATGCCTCGTGAATCACAGGAAGGGCAACAATCGCCAGCGCTGCGCGCTGAGCACCGGCGGCTTTCAACAGTTCGGTTTGCGAGGCATCCCCGTACACGCACGAAATGCCGCGACGGCGCAACTGTCGCACAAGATCCGGGTCGCGCTCTATCACGGTGTAGGGAATCTCAAAATGATCGAGGGCTAACCCCACCGTACTGCCCACGCGATCGAATCCGCAGACCACCACATGCCCTGCTTGCTCATCCTGGACTCCTCCTTGGACCGGCACGAAAGCGCGTCCCATTCGCAAATGCAATGCCGCGATCCACCTCGGCGCATACCGGACGAGTGGGGCGTTGAGAAGAATGCTCAGAAGCGACGCGGCGAGAATGGCATTGTACACATCCTCGCCCACATGGCCGGCCGTTTTGGCGACCTGCACCAACACATAAGAAAATTCTCCTATTTGCGTGAGACCGACGCCCACCAGCAGTGCCGTTCCCCATGCATAGCGGAAGAACCGTACGACGAGCGTCCAAATGATAAATTTCCCCGCCATAATCAATCCCAGCATGACGCCCAGCAAGGGCAAATTGGCCCAGACGACGCGCGGATCGATCAGAATGCCGATCGTCACAAAAAAGAGGGCGACGAACGCATCACGTAGCGACAGGAGCCGGGCGAGCATTTCGTGCCCATATTCCGAACCGCTAATGATCAGCCCGGCCAGGAACGCGCCAAGGGCGAGGGACAATCCCGCCATTTGCGTCACTGCCGCCGTTCCGATGCCCAGGGACAGCGAGACCAGCAGAAAGAGTTCGGCATTCTGTGTCTTCGCAATGCGTGTCAACAGCGGAGGAATCGCTTTCGCAGCGAGGTACGAGAAGGGAACCAGAATCAGGGCCGCCAGCCATAACGCTTTTCCAATGGCGACGAAGCGGCCAGGTTCCAGAGCCCCGAGCGCCGGAAGCAGCACGGTAAGCGCCACCACGGCTAGGTCTTCCACCAGCGTGATCCCGATCATCACCCGGCCATGCTTGGCACGCAGGTCTCCGCTGTCCAGCAGCAAGCGGGCCAGGACCATCGTGCTCGCCACCGACACGACTGCGCCGATCACCACGCTTTGGATGAAAGTCCACCCCACCATATGGCCCGCACCGACCCCGAGCAATATGGAGAGGACGATGCCCATCGGGCCTCCCAGTAGGGCAACCCACCGGACTCGCAACAAATCGTTCAAGGAAAATTCAATGCCGATGGAGAACATTAGGAGGATCACGCCGATTTCAGCGAACAATTCGAAACTATGGACGTCCGAAATGGAGGGACCCGGCGTCAAGGGGCTGATCAAAATGCCGCCGAAGACATACCCCAGAATCAACGGTTGACGAAGCAGATAGGCGGAGGTCCCGCCGACGACCGCGGCGATGAACACATAGGCGAGATCTCGAAAGAAAATGGGATCCGGGGTCATGCATCCTCTTAGACAAGGGGATCGGCTTCTGCCACCTAGCAAGGAGCGGGCATAAACATTTTGGATATCTGGCCGAAGGGGCTATCCATACAATCCGATTCAAACGGAATGTCTTGAACCGAACTCATCCCGTGATGCGGATCCTTTCGGCTCATACACGTCACCACCTTCTAACTCCCGGCATGCTGCCACAGATGATGAGCAGGAAGTGAAGATTCTCGACACATGTATCTATACCAAACTAGACGCCTGCATTTGTCTCAGCGGACCATTCTCACCTCTGAGTAGTGAGCCAAGTCAGGTATTCTAACCATTTTCCGATTGAGGCCGTATGGTTCTTTGTCGAACCGTTAGCCAGCTGAGAATCCTTGCGGACCAGGCTACCTGCAGCCTGAAGGAGTCCTGACTACACGAACCGCATCGGCTCGAGCGAGCTCGGGAATCATTGCATGAAAACATGCGCCTGGAGCCTGTTGTAGCAGTCGCTTCTGGAGTCAGGTCGAGGGACACGTAACCGGGTTCAACGCCGGCTGCTCCCCGCGTCATGTTGGCGTGACACAATGTGCTGATGGCGCCGAGAAGGAGGAGGCTATCCCGTAGCAACGAACAGTTCGATAGGCTTCGGGGCGAGCAGGCAAGCAAACTTACTGGCGGGGTTTATCCGCTCGCCTTCGTAACCGGACACACGCGACAGGCGCACAGTCGAATCACGCAGGGTTTGGAGGCGCCGGGCGGGTTCGAACCGCCGCATCGCAGTTTTGCAGACTGCTCCCTTAGCCACTTGGGTACGGCGCCACGGGTCGGATTATAGAAGGGGGAGGTTCTGGAACTCAACCGCGAAGAGCGGCGAAATGGAGGAATCTTCGAACAACACAGCCGATGGTCTTATGCAGTTGATTACGGCTTGCTTGGGAGCACGGGAATGTCACGAACGATGGTGGACTGCTCATCCGGCGTGTGGCCCATCAATTCCCAGCCCGCTTCCGCTTGCCCATCCGACAACCCGTTGTGCGTGACGCCGGACGCTTCGGCTTCTTTTTCCTTGGCCAGTTGCTCGACTTCGTAGATGAGCGTATCCATAAGTTCGTCCATGGGCACCTTGCGCATCAGCTTGCCCTTCTTGAAGAGAATGCCCTTGCCTTCGCCGCCCGCGATGCCGATGTCGGCCTCTTTCCCTTCACCGATACCGTTGACGACGCAACCCAGGACGGAGACATTCAATGGGGTCTTGATATGGCCCAATTTCTTTTCCAACTCGTTGGCCATCCGCACCACATCGATTTCGACCCGGCCGCAGGTCGGACAGGCAATGACATTGATGCCGCGATGCCGCAACTCCAGCGACTTCAGGATTTCGAAGCCGACTTTGACCTCTTCCACCGGATCGGCGGCAAGCGAGACGCGCAGCGTGTCGCCGATGCCCTGCGAGAGCAACCAACCGAGGCCGATCGCGGATTTGACCGCGCCGGTCATGGCGGTGCCGGCTTCAGTAATGCCGATATGCAGCGGGTAGTTGGACTGGGTGGAGAACAGATAGTAGGCATCAATCGCGTGATGGACGTCTGATGCCTTGAGCGACACCTTCATGTTGGTGAAGCCTTCGTCTTCGAGCGCATGCACGGCGTTTAAGGCTGATTCGGACAGGGCCTCCGGCGAAGGCCACCCGTACTTATCCAGTAAAGGACGCTCAAGCGAGCCGCCGTTCACGCCCACGCGCAAAGGAATGCCCCGCTCATTGACGGCCTTGATCACTTCCTGCACTTTCCACCAGGCCCCGATGTTGCCGGGATTGATACGAACGCAATCAACGACTTCGGCCGCCTTGAGCGCCAGACGGTGATCGAAGTGAATGTCGGCAATCAACGGCACCGTCATTGCCGCCTTGATCTTCGGCAGCGCCGCCGCCGCCTCATCGTCCGGCACGGCCACGCGAATGAGTTCGCAGCCGGCGGTTTCCAACTGCTGGATCTGCTCCACCGTCGCCTTCACGTCACGCGTATCGGTGGAACACATCGACTGGACCGAAATCGGCGCATCGCCGCCGATCTTGACCGATCCCGCCTGAATCTGCCGCGTTTTTTTCCTGGTGATATGCATCAGTGTTTCGACCTGTCGCGTTGACCTTCGATCTGCCTCGGGTGATCGACCTTAGCTGCCCTGCTCATCGCCGTGCGGCAAGCTGCCGACAAGCGAGGCCAAGCGAGCGGCATCGTCCGCCACCACGCCGGCGCCGAATAGCGTCTTCACGCTGTTGTAGATGCCGTCGGCTGTCAGGCCGTACCGTTCGCGCAACAGATCTTGCGGCCCTTGCTCGATGTACCAATCTGGCAACCCGAGCACCTTGGTGCGCAACATCAGTCCGGCATCAGACAAGGTTTCCAAGACGGCGGAACCGAATCCGCCCATCTTGCAGCCTTCTTCCACCGTGACTAGGCAACGCACATTCTTCGCCGTGTTGAGGATGAGTTCGGTATCCAGCGGCTTGGCGAATCGGGCGTTGACCACGGCGGCGGAAATACCGTCCTGGGCCAACCGTTCGGCAGCCTTCATGGCCGGCCAGACAGTGACGCCGATCGCCACGATCGCTACATCCGTCCCCTCCCGCAACAATTCACCCTTGCCGATCGGCAATGCAGTGGGCTCAGGATCCATCGGCACCCCGAGGCTCACGCCCCGCGCGTACCGCACGGAAGCGGGGCCATCAAAACTCACGCAAGTCTTGATCATATGCTGCAATTCGTTTTCGTCCTTGGGCGCGGCCACGACCATGTTCGGCACATGGCGCAGGAACGCAAAATCGAACGCGCCATGGTGAGTGGTGCCGTCTTCGGCCACGAGTCCGCCCCGATCGATGCAGAAGGTGACCGGCAGGTTCTGAGTGGCCACATCGTGCACCACCTGGTCGTAGGCCCGTTGCAAGAAGGTGGAGTACAGGGCCACCACCGGCTTCATGCCCTGCGCCGCCATACCGGCCGCGAAGGTCACCGCATGCTGCTCCGCGATACCCACGTCATAAATCCGATCCGGAAACTCTTTTTCAAACGCATTCAGACCGGTGCCCTCACACATCGCGGCAGTAATGGCGACCACGCGCTTGTCTTGATGGGCAACCTTGATCAAGGCATCCACGGCCATACTGGTGTAACTGGGGCGCACGGCTTTCTTCGCCGGCACGCCCGTTTCACGCACAAACGGCGGGCAGGCATGGAACCAGACGGGGTTATCCATCGCCGCCTGATACCCCAAGCCTTTTTTCGTGATCACGTGCAGCAGGACCGGGCCCTTCATTTTCAGCACGTTTTCCAATGTCGGCAGCAGGTGCTCGAAATTGTGTCCGTCGATCGGCCCGGCGTACTGAAAGCCTAATTCCTCGAATAACAGTCCTGGCAAAATTGCGCCCTTGGCCAACTCCTCGGCCCGGCGGGCGATCTTTTGCATTTCGGCGCCAATGTGGGGAATCTTCCGCAGAAGCTGGCCGGTTTCTTCACGCATCCGGGCGTAGAATTCGCCAGTGAACGTCCGGTTCAGGTAGGCGGAAATGGCTCCGACGTTTCGGGAAATCGACATTTGATTGTCGTTCAAGACGACGATGAAATCCTTATTCGTCCCGCCCGCGTGGTGCAACCCTTCCAGAGTCATGCCCGCCGTCATCGCTCCGTCGCCGACGACGCAGACCACCTTGTGTTTCTCGCCCCGTTGCTCCCGCGCTTCCACCATTCCGAAGGCGGCTGAGACGCCGGTGCCGGCATGTCCGGCATTGAAGGTATCGTACGCACTTTCTTCGCGCTTGCAGAACCCGCTCAACCCGCCGTATTGCCGTAACGTATGGAACTGTTCCCGGCGTCCGGTGAGGAGCTTGTGGGTATAGGCCTGATTGCTGGTGTCCCAGACGATTTTATCTTTGGGCGTATCCAGAAGATATTGCAATGCGACCGTCAACTCCACGACACCCAGATTGGAGGCCAGATGCCCCCCCACATTCGAAACCACCGCGAGGATTTGCTCACGAATCTCCTGGCATAGTTCCGGAAACTGTTCAGGGGACAGACGCTTCAAATCAGCGGGACTGTGGATATTTTTTAGCAGAGACATTGCACAATCTCCTTGTCAAAGCATGACAATTGGACGCAGGTATTCATATTCGTGGAAAACAATCGTCTTGAGAAGGTCGTGGCGAAGCAGCGAAAGAAGTTTCGTACAAATCGCCTCATCCTCACATATGGAAACGCCTGTGTCAAGATTCTGTTCCCTCTCCACTGCTATCCGCCCATGTCGTTACGACCGGAACCGGTAGGTGAAGACGGTTGAGAGGGTAAAATCAGCCGCACTCCCGGTGATGAAATCCAAATTTTCGACTCCGTACACCTGCCAGAGCAGACCGGGCAGAATCCGATAACTGACGCCGATCACCGATTCGGTCACACCCTTGTCCAGCACCCTGGTTCCGGTGCCGTGAAAAGGCGGTGAGTAGTAATCGAACTGCGCGGTGATGGAAAAATTGTCCGTCCAGAGATATTCCACGGCCACCAACCCGCTGATGACCGGCTGAAGGGCGAGCCCGGCGATCTGTCCTGTAGGAAACACCCCGTTTAAGTTGGCATAGACGATCCACCCGGTCGCGAAGGTCTTATCCAGCGCGAGACCGATGCCCGCATCCGGATGTCCGCTGCCGAAGATCTGTTCCGTATCTCCGGTCGGAGCTTTGACCCCCACGCGAAACGACAGGGCCGGAAGCGTCGAGGTTTCTTTCAGCAGTTGATATTTCCCGTAGAACGAAATATCGCCCAGCCCCGTTGCGCCCTTGGCGCCCTGAAACAGGGTCCGGCCGCCGTTGGTCACATTGAAGGCGTAGGCCGTTTCCCTCAGTGCTTTGCGGGCCGGAGAAATCCCGGTCGTCCCCCGCTCTACCCCGAGGATCGGCTCCTCCATGAACCCGCGATACCGGTGATAGCCCGGCACTTCCGCCCCGATTTCCAGCCGGTCGGTCAGACCATACCGCAAGAACAACCCGGCCCGGACGGTCTCAAACTTCATGGTCACGTCGGCCTGCTCGCTCTGGTCACGGGCGATCGAGGCGGTATTGGCCGCTTCGAGACGGATGTCGAAATCGCCCTTGCGCAGCACGGCCGCCCGCTCGCCGGGCATCGCCAGCACCAATTGATCCAGTGCCTGGAAGTTTCTGACGGGAAAGGGACCAAACCCTTCCGCGCCAGCCGGGAGCGGCAGGCTGCACGAAAGCGCGAGGAGGCAACACAAATAGACGATCTGCCGCATGAGTCATACCCGGCCGTTCACTCAGGCGTTGAGGCGATTAATAGGGAAAATCCAACCCGGCGAAAATCGCCCCGCCTTCGCGGCTATATCCGTAATCCAGACGGCCAACAACGTTCGGACGGACAATCGCTCGAAAGCCCACGCCCGGCGTCATTCGGTAATCTTGAAAGCTCACATCCTTAAATGAGTTGAACACCTGGCCCGTATCCAGAAACGGAGCCAGTTCGAAATCCGCGGTCACCCCGGCCAGCTTCGTGCGCAAGATATGAATCCGCTCCTCGATACTGAAGGCGATCAAATGTTTGTCGATATAGCGATCCATCCCGAACCCGCGCAGATTGTTCTGGCCGCCCAGCGACGACTGTTCAAAGAACGGCACTTGCGAGCCAATCGTGGCCTGCAGATCGGCCCGGACAACGAGGATGGCACGCTTGGATTCGCTGGGAAATAACTTTTTCACTTCGATTTCGTAACGCGAATACACGGGATGGTCGCCGTTTTTCACATTTTGATTCAGCTCGGCGTAGGCCATGACGGACATGCCGTCAGTGGGCGTGATCAGGCTGTCACGGGTATCGTAATAAAATGAGGCCCGATGCCCGACAATGATGGACTCGCCTTGAATACCGTCCACGGTGGGGAATTGCTCGACCGAGAAGGGAAGGTCCGTGGCGCCCCGCTGGAGTTGCACCTGCCGGACCCGCTGCCCGACCGAAACTTGCGTCACCTCGTTCGCATAGAGGCCAAGCCGCCAGTAGGCACGCGCTTCTCTGGCCGTGTAATTCGATTCATCCGCCTGTACGGTCGACTGCCCCAAGCCGAAGAACCGCGAGGTCGCGTTTTTGAAGAAGGTCCCGCCGAAGTTCAGAAAATACTGCCCGTTTCCGAAGGCCGGATCGACATAGTCGAACAGCACCTTGCGCTCGATCTTCTCGGTCAGCGAGGCGATCAGCTTCATTTGTCGGCCGCCCAGATCGTACTTGAAGAGATTGAACACCGCGCGGCTGCCGACGATCGAGTTCTGAATCAGCATCGGCGCCATGAGGTACTTCAATTCGCCGTCTGGATCGGAAATCAAAATCGGGGCAATCAAGCCGACGTCGTTCCCATCGTTCTTGCTGGTAGAGACCGACGGAACCGGAAAAATTTGCGTGTCAGCCCCTGCCGGGGACGGAGAACCCGCGAAAAGGAGTCCGGCCAGCGCCAGGAGAATACGGATCGACGAAAAATAATGTCGCTGCATGGCGCTCGCCGGAACGGTCGCTCTCTCTTGACGCTACGGAGCTTTGATCTTGTCGGATTTCTTGCGGAGCTGATCAACGAGGTTGGAATACGAGGAGGTGTGAAGGATCTTCGTAAATTGCCCGCGGTAATTGTTCACCAGACTGACGCCATCGACCACGACGTCGTACACATGCCAATCGTTACTTCTATTCAGCAACCGATAGTCCATGGGAATTTCTGTTTTGCCGGACAAGACCTTGGTGCGCACTTCCGCATATTCTTTTTCCGTGCGTTCATTGAGGTATTGCACACCCTCGCCGGAATAGGTCTCCACCCGATCAGCATAGGTATTGGTCAACAGGGTCTGGAACAGGTCGACGAACTCCTGCTTCTCCTTGTCCGACAATTGATTCCACTGTGCACCCAACGATCGCCGCGACATTTCCGAATAGTCGAATCGCGCAGCCACAGCTTTTTCCAAGCGCTGCCGTCGGTCTTCATGCCGGGCAGGGGCCTTCAATTCCTTATCGCTCAAGATCTTGAGCACCTCATCGATAGTCCCCCTGATCGATTCGGTCGCCGGACCGGCCATGGCAGACGACAACCCGCCCATGAACAGTTGCAGCGCCGCGAAGACACCCACGACCATCCATCGCCTTACACGCATTTCAACACCTCTCCTGTGAGTGAGGATCTCCTCGCCCAACCGGTCCCGTTTGCCTATTGCCGTCCTCCGACGCATGAGCCGATGAGACTAGTTGACCTTACCATGTACATACTGGCTAACCAGTTCCTCCAGATCAAGCCCTGATTCGGTGTCACGGATTTTGTCGCCGGGCTTCAATAGATCACCGCCCCCGCCCACGGACAGCGCGAGATACTTATCCCCGATAATTCCGCGGGTTTTGATGGAGGCAATCGTGTCCGAATACAGCTTCACGCCATCCTGAATCGCCAGCGCCACCAGTGCCCGATCGCTGGTGAGGCCGATGGTGCGGACCCGGCCGACCTCAACCCCGGCAATTTCCACCGATGCCCCAGGCTTGAGCCCCGAGGCCGATGTAAACTCCGCCTCGACCGGGTAATTGTGTCCGCCGATGACTTCCAGCTTGCCCAGCTTGATAGACAGATACCCCAGGCAGGCAATCCCGACGAGCACGAAAATCCCGACCATCAATTCCAGTTTTGCACGCTCCATAACGTCTCCTATCAGCGACCCCCGGTCGACAACGCTTTGGGCGCGACCGTGCCTCCGACAAAAATAAACTCGCGAATCTCTTCATCGGTCGTGTTCACAAACTCGCTCGAAGGAGCCATCTCGGCAATCCGGCCGTTCTTGAGCATCGCCACGTAATCGGAAATTCCAAAAATTTCAGGAATCTCATGACTGACCATCACGGCCGTGAACCGGAATTGCTGCTGCATCGCCACGATGAGGTCGTGAATGGCCTTCGCCATCAAGGGATCGAGTCCCGTCGTCGGCTCATCGAACAAAATGATCTCCGGCTCCATCACCAGTGCGCGAGCCAATCCGGCGCGTTTGCGCATACCGCCGCTCAGCTCCGCGGGGAATTTATGCCCCATGCCCTTCAGCCCCACCTGCTCCAGCTTTTCCTCGACCCGCCTGGTCACGACGTCGCCTTTCAGGCGCAGTTTCTCCCGCAGCGGAAAGGCGACATTTTCAAACACCGTCATGGAGTCGAACAGGGCCGCCCCCTGAAAGAGCATCGCGAACTTCTTACGGACCTCGTTCAGAGCTTGTCCTTTCAGGCGGGCAATGTCCGTCCCGTCGATCCAGACTTCGCCGCGGTCCGGCTGCATCAGGCCGATGATGTGCTTCAGCAGCACACTTTTGCCTTCGCCGCTGCGCCCGATGATGGTCGTCAGTTTTCCTGTGGGAATGGCCAGGTCCACGCCGCGCAGCACGGCCTGTTTCCCCAACGTTTTTTCGACACCGACGAGCTTAATCATGTGAATCCAGCAAAGATACGATCAGCTTTCAGGAATCAGTTCGCATTCTAACGCTGAATGCTGAAGGCTGATGACTGACAGCTCTATAACAACACCGACGTCAGGAAATAATCCCACACCAGGATCAGCACTGCGGACAGCACCACGGCTTCGGTGGTCGCAGTTCCGAGACCTTCTGCGCTGTGCTTGGTGTGAAAGCCCTTATAACAACAGACCCAACTGATCAACAGCCCAAAGCTGATGGATTTCAGAATGCCGCCATACACATCCTTCCACTCCACCGCCGACTCGATTGAACTCCAGTAGGCGCCTTCATTCCCGTTCAGCAACTGCACACCAACCACGTAGCCGCCGTAAATTCCGACCACGTCGAATAGGGCCACCAGCAGCGGCACGGCGATCACACTGGCCACGAGCTTGGGGCCGATCAGATATTGCAGCGGATTGATGGCCATGGTATCCAGCGCATCAATCTGCTCGGTAATCCGCATGATGCCGATCTCGGCCGTCATGGCAGACCCTGCACGGGCCGTCACCATCAAGGCTGCGAGGACCGGCCCTAACTCACGAATGATGCTGAGCGCCACAGCTGAACCCAGCACCGCCTCGGATCCGAATTTCCGCAGCGTGTAGTAGCCTTGAAGGGCCAGGACCATGCCCGTAAAGACGGCGGTGAGGACGACCACGAAAGTGGATTTGTAGCCGATAAAATTCAGTTGTTTGACGATTTGATACAACCTGAACGGCGGACGGGTCAGCCAGGCAAAGGACGAGAGAACGAACATCATCATCCGCCCCATCTGCTCCGTCAGATCGATGGTAAACCGTCCGATGCGAGCAATACCGTCCACGCCTCGCCCTCCTTTTGTCTCCCGAACCGGACCCGGCCTCCCGTCGCTCCCGCTCAGTCGAGTCCTTCGCGCAGGGCCCGGTCGGCACAGGATCGATACAAGGCCGTTAACTGCGCCCCTGCGACCTGACTTTGTACCCTCAGACGATTGAGCCCGACCAGGCTCGCTGGATGGGTCACACACGCAACCACACCCTTTGCCCATCCAGATGGCCTGAGAAACAGGTTGAAGTCAAGCGGCAGGCTCTCATCCACGAGATCCGACACCGTACGCACGATCGCAAATGGAATCCCCTGCTCCAAAGCCACCCGCCCCAAGGCCGCGCTTTCCATGTCGAGGCCGATGCCTCCAACCCGTCCGGCGATCTCCCGCTTTTCCTCCGCCAGGCAGAGCACCCGCGGAACCGTGACAAACCTTCCACTTTGCATAGGCAGAACCTGCGTGCGAACTGCCTGCTTCACCCACTCGACCATCGCGGGTGCGCACGGAACAGGACGTCCCGCTTGTGCGCTGTTTTCCAGGGTCGCCTCAGTGCCGATCAACACATCCCCGATGCCGGCCGGTCCCAGAGCACAGGCAAATCCTGTGGACCAGATGGCCGTCAAACGCTGCGCCGCGAGCACGCGTCGGGCGGTTGCTGCAGCCCGCTCCAGACCGACCCCCATAGGAATCATCCACCACTCGACTGACGCTTGGCGTGCCACCACACACCGGACTCCGCCGACGACCCGGACTTCCCTCGCGGAAAAGGCCTGCCGCACGGCGGCCAACTCCCATCGGGTGGCGACAAAAACACCGATCGTGGTCACAGCTGCTCCCGATGACGGCTGACAAGGGAAAATGGACTCGATGAACATCCACGGTCAGCGGGGCGACCGGAACTGTCCTGATTGATAGGCCAACTGTCGCAATTCATCTGCCCTCGTCGTTCCACGAGTCTTCAGATTGCGGTACATGGCCAGCGCCCAGAGGGGGAAGTATTGGCAATACCAATGATAACGGAGGTAGAACACGCGAGGGAAACCGGTTCCGGTATGGCGTACCTCTTCCCATGACCCGTCCTTCCGCTGATTCCGAATGAGGTAATGAATACCTCTGGCCAGGCTGAAGGAGTCGGTGACTCCGCCGGCCATGAGGGCTAACAGCGCCCAGGCGGTTTGCGACGGCGTACTTTCGCCACAACCACTCTCCGCAACATCCGCATAGGAGAGGCAGGACTCACCCCATCCGCCGTCTGGATTTTGCTTCGATTCGATCCAACTGACCGCGCGGCGGATATACGGAGAAGAGAGATCTTCGCCGATGGCGCGCAGCCCGGACAGGACCGACCAGGTGCCGTAAATGTAATTCACGCCCCAACGCCCATACCAACTGCCGTCCTGCTCCTGGTCGTTTTTGACAAAGGCCAGCGCCGACGCCACTGACGGGTGCGTCCAGTCATAGCCCAGGGTCGCGAGCATTTCGAGACAACGTCCGGCCAGATCGGCCGTACTGGGATCCAATAACGCGCGATGGTCGGCGAACGGAATGTAGTTGAACACGATTCGATTATTGTCGACATCGTATGCGCCCCACCCGCCGTCGGACCCTTGCATGGCGGTGACCCACCGGCACCCCCGGCGAATAGCCAGCCGCTGCTGGTCTTCATCGGGCAGGCGCACTTTAGCCAAGGCCATGAGCACCACCGCCGAATCGTCTACGTCGGGGAACAGCTCGTTCTCAAACTGAAAGTACCAGCCGCCCGGTTCTGCGCCGGGGGACGAAATAATCCAGTCGCCGACGGTCTTTGTCTGTTTGGATAGCAGCCAAGTGGCCGCTTTTTGCAACGCCGGATGATCCTGCGACATACCTGCCTCGGACAGCGCATTGATGAGCAAGGCGGTGTCCCAGATCGGGGAATGGCAGGGTTGCAGATGCAACGCATCGACGCATTGCCCGCTCTCCATCACGGTATCGTGAATTTCCAGTTCCTCGATCTCCCGCATCGCTTTCATGACCAGAGGATCGTCATTTTTAAACCCCAGGCAATTCAGGGCCATCACCGAATTGGCCATGGCGGGATAAATGGCGCCGAGTCCACCGCTCCCCTTCATATGATCGAGCATCCAGTTCTCGGCGCACTTGAGCGCTTTCTGACGGACCCACTCGACAGGCGAGCGATCGTAGATTTTGAGCAGCGCATCGAGATTGATGAAAAAGTTTCGGGCCGTAAACCAGGTCCGGTCCTTCTTGAAAGGCGGTACCGTGCTGTAATCGATCTCCGCCGGGGGATGCGTATACAGCTCGTCGATACCCTGTTCCGGTGGAACGTAGCACTGGGGCCGTTTGGCGAAAATGATCAACAGCGGAATCAAGACCGCGCGCGACCAGTAGGAAATCGCGTAGATGCTGAAATAGAACCGCTTCGGCAACAGCATGATTTCCGGCGGCATGCTGGGGACGCCGCGCCAATCGTACTGGCCGAACAAGGCCAGGGCGATTTTTGTGAAGACGTTCGCCGCCACCACCCCGCCCTTGTCGAGGATGCAGGTTCGCGCGTTGACCATGAATGGTTCAGCGGCCGAAACGCCGGAAAGCTTCAAGGCAAAGTACGCCTTCACGGAGGCGCTGATATCCGCCGGCCCCCCATGATAAATGGGCCAGCCCCCGCACGGGAGTTGCGCGGACTTCAGATAACGGATGACCTTGCGCTCACGCTCCGGGTCGACGCAGTTCATGAACCGGCGCAACATCAGGTATTCGGAACTCAGCGTCGTATCGGCTTCCAGTTCGGCGACCCAAAAGCCTTCCGCCGCATCCTGCCTGGCCAGAAACCAGGCCTGACTCTTCCGAATCGCCTCTTCCAGAGCTTCTAACTGACCTGTCGTATGTGAAGGAGCCCGCTTGGTGCTCTCACCGGCCGGAGCGTCAGGCTTGCTGGAGACGAGGCGCAGCACCGGAGCGGAGGCAAAATCGCGCGCCGCCCTGATCCGGCTGGGCACCGACACCAGAAGACTATCGGACAGACGATTGAATAGATTCTTGAGAAGTCGCATAGCTTGTTGCCGTGAATCAGACAGAGACGGCGGGATCGATAGTCGAGACGGTTCCATCGATCAAGCAGCGATCATATGAAACCGCGCAGTACCACGCATAATCATTAGCAGGACTGTATAACAAACTGCTGAAAGCCAGTCAAGGGAAGCAGCGCCGATTTGGAGTCTAAGTGCGCGTTTGAACTGAAGACAGAGCGTCTCTAGTTATCCGCAAACCTTCCTCCGTCAGGCCGGCTGAAGGTCGCCGAGCTTGACGGAGATCAAGGTCGACACGCCGGGCTCTTCCATGGTCACGCCGAAGAGCGAATCGGCCATCGCCATCGTGCGCTTGTTGTGCGTGATGACGAGGAATTGTGCCGTCGCCGACAGGCTACGCAGCACCGCCGTGAATCGCCCGATATTTTCTTCATCAAGCGGCGCATCGATTTCGTCCAGGATGCAGAACGGGGTCGGACGGATCAAGAAGCTGGCGATCAGCAATGCCATCGCCGTCAGGGTCTTTTCGCCGCCGGACAGCATCGTAATGCTCTTCAACCGTTTCCCCGGCGGCTGAGCCACGATTTCCACGCCCGGTTCTCGGGCGCCATTGTCCTCCGCACCTTCCTCCAACGGCTCTTCGACCAACTGCAGTTCCGCGCGGCCGCCGGGGAAAAATTGCGCAAACACATCACGAAACTTCTGCTGCAGTTCGTTGAAGGTCTCCACGAACATGTCTTTGGTCGTGCGGTTGATCCGCTGAATAATTTCCTTGAGCGACGCAATGGAGGTGGACAGATCCTGCTCCTGGGTCGTTAGAAACAGATACCGTTCTTCCAGCTCACGATGTTCATCAATCGCCGCCAGATTGATCGCGCCCATGCGGTCCAACCGTTCGCGAATCTTCTGAATCTGTTCCCGCAACTGCGGCGTCTCGAGCAGAGACACGGGTGCGGCCAGCCCTTCCCCTTCCGATAGGGGCTGCTCCTCTGTTGGTGATGCCAGCAGAGTCGCCGGATCGATTTGATAGGTGCCGGCCAGCGTGCTTTCGATGGTGGACAGGTGCGCCTTGACTTCGGCCTTGCGCACCTCGGCCGTCATGCGGCGATCGTGCAACGCCGACAGACTCTGCCGCACCGTGGTGAGGGTTTCCTCCACCGCATGCAATCCGGTCATTTCCTGCGCCTGACGCTCCTGAGCCGCAATGAGTTCCGACTTGATCCCGTCAACCTCGGCGCCGAGTTCGCGGCAGAGCGCCTCCTGCCTGGTCTGCTCTTCCCGGCTGCTCTCCGTCGACTGCGCCAACCCGGTCACCTGCTCTTCAAGGTCGGTCGCCCGTCGCTGCGCGGCGTCCAGCCGTTGCGTGAAACGCGCAATATCGCTGTTGGCATGCTCTCGGCGTCCACGCATGCTTTCGAGCGACAAACGGACTTCGGTCAGCCGCTGCTGAATCGCCAGTCCTTGGCTCTCGATCACCACCAGCCGTTCACGCACCTGAAGCAGCCCGTTTTCCTGCCCGAGTTTTTCCGCTACCCATTGGGCAAGTTGGGCCTGACCGGATTGAAACTGTTCCTGCAACCGCGCCTGTTCAGCTAACCCACGCTGCAGTTCTTCACCCAACATGTCCATGCGCCGGTGCAACTCGCCGCGCTGGCGTTCAATGTTTGCATCGTCTTTTTGCAGCGACAACTCCAACATCTCCGCCTCGCGGATGGCCCTGCCAAGCTGCTGTTCTTCCTCCCGACCCAAGCCCAATGCCGACGCCGCCTCCTCACGCGCAACGCGAGCCAGTTCCAGCGCCTGCACCGCCTCCGTCCGTCGGGCTTCCAACTCCAGCACTTCTCGCCGGCGCTGCAGGAGCCCCGCACCGACACTGGAGCCACCGCCGGTGATCACGCCTGCCGCATCCAGTGTTTCACCCGATAACGTCACATAGGTCGGGCCTGCAGGTGCCGGCCATTGATGCTGCTCCCACAGCTGCAGAGCCACAGCGAGCGATTCGACAATCACGATGCCGTCAAACAAATAACTCAAGGTGGGAGCGGACGCGCCTTCCGCGCGGATGACGTCCGCGGCGCGCCCCACCACTCCCGGCTGGCCATTGAGCGCAGGCCACCAGGAGGCTGAGGAATCCGTTGACGTCTGGTCGGGCGACCACCGGATATGCTGCGGGATAAACGCTCCGCGACCAAGCTCTTTGTCCTTCAAAAACTCCACTGCGCGGCTGGCGGCTGAGGGCTGATCGACCAACCAACCACGCACCCGTTCACCCAGGATGGTCTCCACGGCACGATCAAGGCCCGGCGGAATCACGAGCCACTCTGCGAGTGCCTCCCGCACGCCGTCGCAGGTTTTCAGCGCGGTGCCTTCTTCCTCCCCTTCGCGACCGTATCCCATTTCCTCCCGCACGACCCCTTGCAGCGCGCCCAGACGTGACTCTACCGCGGCCACATCTTCGGAGAACCGGACGATCTCGCGATCCAATCCCGTGATCTGCCCGCCCAGCCCTTCAATGCGCTCGATCGCGGCCTGACGTTCAGCCATGAGTCCTTGAATCCGCTGACTCGCCTCCTCCCGCTGCGCCGCAAGAAGTTCTCGCTGCTCATCCAACCCCGCCACTTGCGCGACCATTTCCTCCTGCTCGCGAGCGACCCGTTCTGCCCGGGCCGAGGTTTCCTGCTGGCGCGCGGTCACCTGCGCGAGACTCTGCTCCGTGTTGGCGACGAGCACGGCGAGATTCAGAACATCTTTGCGGGCGCGCTCCTCTTCGCCGACTGCTGCAGCCCGATGCCCGGCCAAGGCCTTGGCTTCGGCATCCGCCTGCTGCCACTGCGCGTCCTGTTCGACAATGTCGCCTTCCAACTGGAGCAATGTCGCGCGAAGTTCTTCGATCTCCCCCCGGGCCTGCTCCTGATCCGCGGCCAGCCGTTCCATTTCCTGCGATGCCTGGACTCGTTGCCGCTCGAACAATTCCGTCCGGTTCCGCTCGACCTCCGCGGCCGTCAATGCCTGCGACTGGCGCTGCTCAGTACCCGCCAAGGCGTCCCGCACGCGCGAGATGGCCTCGGCCGCGTCGTTCATCCGGAGCCGGATCGCTTCCTGTTCCGAATCCAGGCGAGCCTGCTCCGCCACCTGCTCAGCCTCCAGCGCTTCTACTTCCCGCGCTTCGTGGTCCACAGATTCCAGGTCTGCATGCATCGTGCGATAGTCACGGGACAACAGCTCGATCTCGAGACCTTTGGCTTCCTGCTGCAAAGTTTGGTACGTCCGGGCCTGGCGAGCCTGGCGCTCCAGTGAATTCAGCTGTTTTTTGACTTCCGCCACAATGTCGCGCACCCGCAAGAGGTTTTGTTGTGTCGATTCCAGCTTACGAAGCGCTTCGGCCTTTTGCTTCTTATATCGGACGATGCCCGCGGTTTCCTCGATCAACTCCCGGCGGTCCTGCGGTGAGGCTTGCAAAATCTGTTCGATTCGGCCCTGCTCAATGACGGTATGGCCCTTCGACCCGGCTCGGGTTTCTATCAGCACATCGCGAATATCTTTGAGCCGGCAGGGCGTCTTGTTGATGAGATACTCGCTGTCGCCATTGCGATAAAGACGCCGCGTGATCATCAGTTCCTGATATTCGCTCAATTGACTCGGCAACCCTGAAATCGCATCCAACCGCAACTCGCCCAGTCCGCCGATGACCAGCGAGACTTCCACTAATCCGAGCGGTTTCCGTACCTCTGTTCCGTTGAAGATCACGTCTTCCATCTTCTCGCTTCGAAGCGTTTTAGTGCTTTGCTCGCCCAGGACCCAGAGGATGGAATCCACGACATTACTTTTGCCGCTGCCGTTCGGACCCACGATCGCCGTGATGCCTTTCGGAAATTGTATTTTCGCTTCCGCGAATGACTTGAAGCCGAGCATTTCCAAGGACTTCAGATACACCGGCGACCTCCAGAGCAAGAAGGTTGAGATGGGACATCTTGTGAGGAAGAAAACGGAAAACTTTCTATCACAGCGATAGATTCAATGCAAAGAAAAAGCCCTTGATATGGGGGAATAAAGAGGCCACTCCCCCAATATATGGAGGAATGGCCGGATCTACCTGTAGGAAATTATGAGCACTTCCGACGAGTTTAGTTCGCGGAAGCCGCAGTGCGTGACGCAGACTCGATGGTGACCAATTCCTTTGGAAGGAGAAATTCCACGTCCTCTTCGATGACGGTCAATTCCTCGACCTCTTCCGAAGAGCCCAGGCGCTTCAGATAGGCCACCACTTCCGTGACGAGAACTTCAGGAGCGGAGGCGCCGGCCGATAGGCCCACGCTCTTCGCATCCTTCAACCAATCCGGATTGATATCCGATGCGGCATCGATCAGATAGGAGGGAATGCCGCAATGCTCGCCCAATTCACGCAACCGGTTCGAGTTGGAACTGTTCGGCGACCCGATGACGAGAATGACATCGACCAGCTTCGACAACGACTTGACCGCATTCTGGCGGTTCTGCGTGGCGTAACAAATATCTTCCTGATGCGGGCCTTTGATATTCGGAAAACGCCGATGCAGGGCTTCAACGATATCGCGGCATTCATCCACGCTGAGGGTCGTCTGGGTGACGTAGGAAAGATTCTGAGTTTTTTCAACGTGGAGCGTTTCCACATCCTGCACCGAGGACACCAGGTGAAACTTGTCCGGGATCTGGCCCAGCGTCCCGATGACCTCGGGGTGCCCCGCATGGCCGATCAGAATCAATTCGTAGCCTTGCGTGTAATCGCGGTTAACTTCGTTATGCACTTTGATCACCAGCGGGCAGGTGGCGTCGATCACATGCAGGCGGCGGCTCTGCGCCTCTTCCCACACCGACTTCGCCACACCGTGGGCGCTGAAGATCACCACGGAACCTTCCGGCACCTCGTTTAACTCTTCCACAAATACGGCGCCCTTGTGCCGGAGCGAATTCACCACGTGCCGGCTATGGACGATCTCATGGCGCACGTAAATCGGTGCGCCGTATTTTTTCAGGGACAAATCGACAATATCGATAGCGCGGTCGACGCCCGCGCAGAATCCGCGAGGATTGGCTAAATAAATCTTCATCTGCTGGTTCCCTCTCACACTCATGAAGGGCCGCCCGGCCGCCGGGAAACGCGCGGCATCTCACTAACCAGTCACCTTACGTCAGACCCGCTCGTGACGTCAACCGCGTTATCCAGCCCGTTCCGGCCGAAAAGCAGTTGAGGCTGTTGACCTATTGTGCAACAATCCCGCCATGCCGGCTCCTTCCAGCACGCATAAAAAAATTCTGATCGTTGAAGATGAGAAAGATATTCTGCAACTCGTCAAACTCTACCTCGAGAAAGAGGGGTTCCGGACAGTTGCCGCCATGACCGGCACAGAGGGCCTTCGGCAGGTCAAAGCCGAACATCCCGACCTGATTATTCTCGATCTCATGTTGCCTGAACTGGACGGCCTGGAGGTTTGCAAGCGGATCCGCCTGAATCAGGAGACCGCGCTGCTTCCCATTCTCATGTTGACCGCCAAGGCGGAAGAGTCCGATACGGTCATTGGCCTAGAACTGGGAGCCGATGATTACGTGACCAAACCCTTCAGCCCCAAAGCCCTGGTGGCGCGGGTCAAGGCTTTGCTGCGCCGGCTAGACCGCAACGCGAACAGTCCTCAAACCCAATATCATTACGGCCCCTTGACCGTGGATCTCTCCCGGCATGAAGTCCGGCTAGAGGGTGAAGAAATCACGCTCACCGCGAAAGAATTCGGTCTCTTGGAACACCTACTGCGCAATGTCGGGCGGGTGCTCACGCGCGACGTCTTACTCAGCGCCGTGTGGGGGTATGACTACTACGGGACCACGCGCACGGTGGATGTGCACGTGCGCCGGCTCAAACAGAAACTCCCGCTTCTGGATGACGCCATCGTGTCGATCAAATCGCTCGGATATAAATTGCGCGAGTCCGACATTCCGGCATGAACCTCGGCATCCGGTGGAAAGTCGCCCTGGGCACGCTCGCCGCCGTCCTCGTCGGCCTCGTGGTCGCGGGCTGGCTCGTGATCCGCTCGGTCGAACAGACCGAACTCAGCCGCATGGCCGAGATGCTGGAGACGCGCAGCGGCCTGGCCGCCATGACCCTCCGGCCGCTCTTTGACCACCCCGGACAAGCCGTTTCAGTACCGCTGCTTCATGCCACCGTCCACGAACTGAGCCACCAGGCTCACCTTCGCATCACCGTCATCAAGCAGGACGGCACTGTGCTTTCGGATAGCGCCGTCCCCGCCGGGGGCCTGACACACGTCGACAATCATCTTGCTCGTCCAGAAGTGGCACAAGCCCTGGCATCAGGGCGAGGCATGGATATTCGAGCCAGCCAGACCACCGGAGAACGCACCTATTATGTCGCGCGACTCCTTTCAGAACAGGTGCCCCTGCAACCGGGCGTTCCGGTCATCCGCCTCGGCCTGTCGTTGACCTCCATTGATGAGCGAGTGCGGCACATTCAGCAAGATCTGGTGACGGCGTTCGGCGCCGCCTTTCTCCTCGCCATGGCCCTCAGTCTCTGGGTCTCGCGTAATCTGACGAAGCCCCTGTCTGAGATGGCCGCTGCCGCCCACCAACTCGCGACGGGAACGCCGGGGATCCGCCTCATTGTCTCCTCATCGGACGAGGTCGGTTTGCTGGCGCAGACCCTCAACCAGATGACCGATCAGCTGGAAACGAAAATCAAGGAGGTCTCCGACGACCGCGCGCAACTCCTGGCCATGCTCATCGCGATGGTCGAGGGCGTCATGGTGTTGGATTATCGAGGAACGGTGGTCCAGGTCAATCCGGCGTTGGAGCGCATGTTCGCCTTGGAACTGACGGAATCGCGCGGCCGCCACTATGCCGAACTCATCCGGCACGAAGGACTGACCACGCTCGTCTCTGGCGTGCTGCAGACGCGTTCCGGCCAAGGCGGTGAAATTATCCTCTCCCCCAGCGGCCGCTGCCTGCGTGTGGAAGCGTCGATCGCCGGGGGCAGTCGCGAGCAGGAAGCCTGTGCCGTGTTCGTCTTCCACGACATCACCGAGCTGCGCCGGCTGGAGAAAATCCGCAAAGATTTCGTCGCGAACGTGTCCCATGAGCTTCGCACACCGCTCACATCCATCAAGGGATACGTGGAGGCCCTGCTGGACGGAGGCAAGGATGATCCTGCGACGGCCGCCGCGTTTTTGGAAATCATCATGCGGCAAAGCAATCGCCTGAACCTCATCCTCGACGACCTGCTGCAGTTATCGCAAATCGAGTCCGGACAGGTGCTGTTTCGCCGGGAACCGGTGGAATTGCGGGCCTTGCTGGAACGAACGGTTGCAGTCATCAAACCGTTAGCGGACAAGAAGCACCATACGATCGAGTTGTCGCTTCCGGAGGAGTATGTCGTGGTGGAAGGGGACGAAGAGCGCCTGGCCCAGGTCTTTATCAACCTGCTGGAAAACGCCGTGAAATACACCCCGGATCAGGGACGAATCTCCATGACCATCCGGCATGCGACTCAAAGCCGGTCGGTTTCAGCCCGCCCGATGATTGAGGTCCTCGTGGCAGACTCGGGAATCGGCATTCCCGAAGCGGACCGGCCGCGAGTGTTCGAACGATTCTACAGAGTCGATAAGGCCCGCTCGCGCGAACTGGGTGGAACCGGCCTGGGGCTCGCCATCGTCAAACATATTGTCGAGGCTCATAACGGGCATGTCTGGGTGGAAGGCAATGCGCCGAGAGGCAGCCGTTTTGTGGTTCACCTCCCCGTGGCGCAGGAATCGCCTACAACAATTTCGACAGGAGCAGGTAACACATAGTCGAGAGGAGCGCCGCTCCCGGTAGGGTGAAGAGCCACGCCGACAGGATGCGACGGGTCACGCCCCACCGCACGGCCGATAACCGCTTGACGGCTCCGACACCCATCACGGTCGAGGTGATGGTATGCGTCGTGCTGACCGGAAGCCCGATATGGGCCGTGGCCATCAACACGATTGCGGCTCCGGTCTCGGCCGCAAATCCATGGACCGGCTCGAGTTTTACAATCCGCATGCCCAGGGTCCGTACGATTCGCCATCCTCCCACCGCCGTCCCGAGCCCCATCGCAACAGCGCAGGACCCGATCACCCAGGTCGGCACTTCCGCAGTAGGAAGCACCCCGGCCGAGACGAGTGCCAACGTGATAATCCCCATGGCCTTCTGCGCATCGTTCGCTCCGTGACTGAAGGCCATAAAACTCGCGGACACGAGTTGCAGCCGGGAAAACAACCTCAGGGCCAGGGCTCGCGGCACTCGAAAAAAGAGCCAGCTCAGCACAACCATCAACACCAGCCCGATCGCAAACCCGAAAAACGGGGAGAGGACCATCGCCTCAAGTACCGACCGTAGTCCGGAAAATTTGACGGCTCCCATTCCACCATGGGTCAGCGCGGCCCCCACCAACCCGCCAATGAGTGCATGGGATGAACTGGTCGGCAGCCCCAGCAAGAGGGTCATGAAATTCCACACAATGGCGCCCGCCAGGGCCGAGGCCACCACAGTCTGGGTCACCGACTGAGGATCGACGATCCCGGTGCCCACCATTTTGGCCACCGCAGTGGACATGAACGCGCCGGCCACGTTGAGACCACCGGCGACAAGAACCGCCGTGGAGGGACTGACCACACGGGTCGAGACCACCGTCGCGATGGCATTGGCGCTGTCATGCCAGCCGTTGGAAAAGTCAAAGAGCAACGCCAGAATCACCACGACTAACAATAATCCGCTCAGTTCAGCCATGACTGCCGCTTCCTACCCCTAGAGTATTGGTCAGGATGAGTCTCGAGGACCATGTGGGAGTCGCTCACGTGTGCTTCAAGGCGATGCGCTCGAGAATGTTGGCGACATCTTCACACCGATCGGTTCCCGCCTCGAAATTTTCGTAGATCTCTTTCCATTTGATGACGGCGATCGGGTCCGTCTCCTTCTCAAACAATGACGAGATGGCATCGCGAGAGATGCGATCGGCCTCATTTTCCAAGCTATTCACTCGCACGCTGCACTCCGTGACCGCTTGATGGGACTTGCCGAGCAAATCAACTGTCGCCCCGACTTCAACAGCCGCTTGATACAGCACATTTGCCAGCCTGATCGCCGCTTCCGTGGGAGCCACCACCTTATACAGCACAAATCGATCGGCAATCGCCTCGACCACATCCAGGATGTCATCCAAGGCGCTCGCCAGATCGTGAATGTCTTCCCGATCAATGGGCGTAATGAAGGTCTGATTCAGTTTCCGGGCAATCTCATGAGTAATGCCGTCCCCGACATGCTCGACGTCCTTGATGCGCTTCGCTTTCTCAACCGGATTCCGAAAGTCCTCCGTCATATCCTTCAATAGACGGCTCCCTTCGATCATGTTATGCGCCGCATTCTTGAACAGGTCGAAAAACGCTTCTTCCCGAGGTATGAGACCGAACATAACGTCCTTTCTATCAGGCTGTTGACCAAGCCTGGCGTATCTCCATCGCACGCCCCTATGCGACCTTGCTGGACAGCCTTTCTGAACTCCTTGCGATGGCTATTCCCTGCGCCAACACACCTTCGGGAGCCGACATGACCGGTGCCATGCCGTCGTCAACTTGCTTGCCGAGGGTGGTTACCAGCGCATCAATGCTGTGGCCCAGGTTAAGCCTCCGCCAAATGCCCCTAGTACCACGAGATCTCCTGCCACGACCCGCTGTTCCCGGACCGCATCGTCCAAAGCGATCGGAAGGGATGCAGACGAGGTATTCCCATAACGTTCGATCACCGAATGGACCACCTCCCGAGATAGCCCGAGGCGGCGACGGAGCTGCTCTAAAATTCTGGCGTTGGCCTGGTGGGCAATGACCCGGGTGACATCAGCGGCCGAGAGCCCAAATTCCTTCAGCAGTTCGACCATCGCCTGCTCCAGATGACGGACCGCAGCGCGAAACACGGCGCTCCCCCGCATCCGCAGCAGGTGCTCCTTCGCACGGACGGTTTCCATCCCACTTGGCTTCCGCGACCCTCCTGCGGGAATCGTGATGAGGCCATGCCCCGCCCCTTCCGCATACAGGCGCACACCAAGAATGCCGGCAGCCTCCGGCCGAACCGACTCATCCTGCACAACCACAACGGCACCGGCGCCATCACCGAACAGCACGGCTGTTTCTCTGTCTGTCGCGTCCAGCGAGCAAGACTTCACTTCGGCGGCAACGACCAAGCAGGATCGGATGTGACCGCTCCGGATCATGGCATCGGCCATCGACAATCCATACAGAAATCCTGAACAGGACGCCGACAGGTCAAATGCCATCACTGAACCGGCGTCTAGGGCCCGCTGCACGTGACAAGCCGTGGAAGGAAAGGCGCTATCCGGCGAGGTGGTCGAAACGAGAATCGCGTCCAGGGACCGGGGCGCCAATCCGGCAGCCTCGCAGGCGCGCTGCCCCGCCTCTACCGCCAGGTCCGAGGATGCCTGCCCCGGTTCGGCCCAATGTCTCGTGCGAATACCGGTCAGGGCTATGATGTGATCTGAATTCAGCCCAAGCGGCCCCCCCACCTCCTCGTTGTGGACCACTCGAGGAGGCACAAAGGAACCGGTCCCGACAATCCGACTGCGCTTCACGGAATTCCTACTGGAGCAAACTGGGAATTGGTCGTTAACAATGGGTCGCACCCATACTCAGAAGTGCGGCGCGATTATAGGACCCGGCTCCGGGAGGGTCAACTCCGGACATTGAATTCGTTGCTTTTCGGTTCATGATCTGCTAGAAAAATTGTGTAGTTACGTTCTGTTCACCGTCAATTCTTTCTGTGCGAAGGAGTCACTGAATGCATCGGCATTCGAGGGGTTGGTATGTGCGCCTGGCCGTCGTGGTGGGACTGCTGTGTTTTGCGTCCGGATGTTCCAGCAAACCGAAAACCACCGCTCAAGGCAAACCGGTGAGCGGGACAGACGAGCAGATCTTCCTCGGTGACACCATTGAAAAGAACTATGATCCCAATGTGATCATGAAACGCGGCGAGGCCTTCTTCGACAAGGAAGAATTCGCCGAGGCCATCGTGGAATACCAGCATTTTCTGGAATTGCATCGCAGCCACCAGCTGGCCGTGTATGCTCAGTTCCGTTTAGCTGAAAGCCATCTTCGGATGGGAAAATCGATCGACCGCGATCCGGAACCGATTCAGAAAGCCATCGCAGCGTTTGAGAAATTGCGGAAGGAATTCCCCAACAGTAAATATGAAGCCCAAGCGCTCCAGCGCCTGGCCGACTGCCATGATTGGCTTGCTCAGACTCACCTGTTTGTCGGGCAGTTTTACTATCGCCGCTCGTCGTACCTGGCGGCCGCCCACCGATTCGACATGATCGTGAAGGATTATCCGGACAAGAAGGTGGCTCCGGACGCCTTGTACTATCTGGCCTTGACCTATCAGGAACTCGGGGCGAACGATTGGGCGTTGGAAAAACTCCAGCTATTAGCGGAAAAATATCCGAACAGCGACGTGGCAGGAAGTGGCCGCCGGCTGCTGGCCAAACTGGGGAAACAATCGCCGCCGCCGGCCATCGCGTCCACCAAGGAAGCGCCGGCGCCGCAGAGCCAACCGCACGACACGCTGCTCGCGGCCTCGGTCCCATCAGCGTTTACTGCGCCGGCCGTGCCTGACCTCAAACGCGCTCCAAGCGCTGCCCTATCTCAGCCGTTCGTTTCGTGCCGGCTTGGCGCCTGGTGCTAACACGCCCCAAGACAGCTCACCTGCTTACCGCAAATGTAATGCTTCGAGGAGGAGGTCGTTGACTGATGCCTTCAGGCGTATCTTCGCGTTCGGGAGGAATGCCTGGGCCGTCGTACGTCCCTGCAGGACTTCGAAATAATCCTGCACGACGTCCTGGTAACGGCGCAGGAGCTTGAATGCGAGGCGAGGAAAGGCATAGATGACCCGGGCCATTCTGGCCGTCACACGGAAATCCGGAAGGATTTCCCGTTCTAGCGCCGTCTCGTACGCCGCCAGCGACTCGCTGTAATTGTTCTGATGCGCCAGTATCGCATGGGCCGCCAGTTGGCCTGAACGGATCGCATAATAAATGCCCTCGCCGAACAACGGGTCCACCAAATGGGCGGCATCCCCGACGAGCACCGCACGGCCTGCGGCAAAGCGGGAATCCCCTCCCTGACCCCGCCCTTCGGATTCTGTATAGACAGGAATCGGATGCCCTGCCGGGCGCGGCACCGTCCAGCCGGTCAAGCCTCGTTCTTCTGTGACAAAACGGTCGAAGGTCGCGCGCAGGCTTGTCGCTTTGCGACGGAATTCCCCGATTCCCACGGAAAGGCCTGTTTGCTTTGGAAAGATCCAACCGTATCCCTGACGAGCGGCCCCCACATCTACAAGAATCGTTGTAGCGGCGGGAAAGTGGTGATCACCTCTGATCGACACCTCACTCTCCAACGCCGGAGCCCGGTACTGCGATCTTTGCGGAAAGAAGCGGCGCGCAACCAGACTATTGGCCCCGTCTGCACCAATGACGATCTTTGCCCGATAGCGCCCCTGGCCGGTGGCCACCTCCACGCCCTGTGGGTCCTGCTGAATCTCCAGCACGCCGTGACCGGTTCGGATATGGGTCCCGGCCTGAATCGCTTCCTGCACGAGATAGTGGTCGAAACGGTCCCGCATGACCATGTAGGCAATCGGATGGGTTGATTGGATGAGCAGAGGATCCTGTCCACGGTAGACAAATCTGACGCCGTTCACAGACTGCTCGACCACGGATTGAAAACCAGGTTCCAGCACGTGGTCGATGCGCGCCGATAAGCCACCACCGCATACTTTGTATCGGGGATGCGACTCCTTATCCAAGCCGAGTACCGCTAGCCCACCGCGACTAAGGACCGCCGCAGCGGCCGCCCCCGCCGGTCCCATCCCGACAATGATCACGTCGTAGGTTGTGTGTCCGTGCCCATCAGCCATGTGCTGCACACCAGTTGAGGAATGCCGCTCCCCGAGCAAGTCCAATCTAACCGAAGTGAGACGAGACTGCTACGCAGGGGGGGCCAGAAGGAGCCGGACGGGGAAGAGCCTAGCCCGCCTTATTCATGCCGGGTCGTCGTGCAATCGCCGCGTCACGTTGCGAGACCGGCGCGCGGAGCCGGGAGGACCCGGGGCGTCCTCCTGCAGGACGTCGAGGGGCCGAGGAGCGAGCCCGCCGGCCGAAGGCCTGTCGCAGCAGCGGATCGGCGAGCGCAGCAGAAGTGCTCATGAATAAGGCGGGCCAGAGATCCTGACTACTGCCCGAGGTACCAGCCAATTCCGTATCGTTCGAGAAAGCTCGTGATCATGGTCAACGAGTTCGCATAGATCATCACGCCCACGACAATGAGCAATACCCCGCTCACCGTAGAGACGCCCCAGAGATAGGCGCGCACTTCCTTGAAGTAACTGAGGAATCGATCGACTCCCAACGCCGTGAGGAACAAGGGCAGGGCCAATCCCAGGGAGTAGAATGTAAGTAAGACCACTCCACTGAACATCGACTCAGTCGTGCTTGCATAGAGGAGGATCGTCCCAAGAACAGGCCCGACGCAGGGGGTCCATCCAGCTGCAAATGCGATCCCGATCAAGAACGAGCCAAGAAAACCGGCCGGACGATTCCGAAACTGGTACCGGTGTTCCATTTTGAGGAAATTCAGATTCAGGATTCCCAAGAGATAGAGCCCGAACACGATCACGACGATTCCGCCAAACCGTCGCAAATGTTCTTGATAGGTCATCAAGGCCTGGCCCAGCAAGCTCGCTGAAGCCCCGAACGCCACGAACACCGTTGAAAACCCGGCGATAAACAGCAGCGAGTTCACAATGATCGCCTTGCGAAACCGGCTTCGTTCAGAAACATCGGTCAGCTGTTCGATCGAAAGGCCTGTGATGTACGAAATGTAAGACGGCACCAGCGGCAGGACGCAGGGGGAAACAAAAGACAACAACCCGGCAGAAAACGCAGCCACCAGTGAAATCGATTGCACAGAGTCGGTCATGCTAAGACCCTTGCAACAACGCTTCGACTAACCGTTTCCCTGCCGGCGTGCTCCAGTCGCGAGCCCCGGGAATCCGGTTGCGAATGATGCCTTTGCGGTCGATCAGAAATGTCATCGGCAGCTGGCGAGCACCGTACTGAAGCCCGATCCTGAAATCGGCGTCATGGAGCACGGGAAATGTGAAGCCGACCTCCTGCTGAAAAGGCCGGGTGACAGCCGTGCCCTGGGCATCGGTTGAAACCGCCAGAATTTCAAATTCCTTGCGGCTGAAGGATCGATACAGCTGTTCCATTGCCGGCATTTCGATTTTGCAGGGACCACACCACGTGGCCCAAAAATTCAGAAGCACAACCTTCCCGCGAAACTGATCCAAGGTGACATTGAATCCTTCGGAATCCTTCAAGAGAAAGTTCGGCGCCTCGTCATCGACCTGCGGCGCACGACTCACTACCGTGAGGGGAGCAGGGTTCGAATTGGACGAAGCTCCGTAGACGTCGGCAAAAAGGACTCCGCCGGACACTAATCCCACGCCGATCATCGATAAGAACGACCAACGGTTCATCATACGTTTATAATACCGGAGCCGCTTTGGAAGAGGCTGCACTCGCCGCCTTGTCCGCAGGCTTCAGGAGTTGCGTCAGCACTTTGAGGTTATCCAATCGCGTCCAGTCCCTGGGCCCGATCACTTTTTCGCGCAGCACACCTTGCTGATCGATGATGTAGGTCTCGGGAACTCCCATCAATTTGTAGCGTTTATCCGTTTGCCCCCAGGAGTCGACCAAGACGGGAAAGGTCAGATTCAGGCCTTTGACAAAGGGTGGAATCTCTTTTTTTGTCGTGACCCGGTCGATGCTGACTGCCAGAATCACGAGTCCGTCTTTTTCAAAATTCTTGTACAACACTTCCATAGAAGGCATTTCTTCCCGGCAGGGTTTGCACCAGGTGGCCCAAAAATTTAAAAAGACGACTTTCCCTCGGTAATCAGACAAGCGTAAGGGCTTGTCGTTTAAGTCAGGCAGTTGAAAGTCCGGGGCCTCTTTTCCGACGATCAACGGCTCATACTTTGAGCTCTGCAGCCAGACAACGAGAAACATCACACCAAGAATGGCTGCGGCGGCAAGCACAACCACCGTTCGAGAGGGGCCACTTCGTACTGCGGGGCCGCCTGAACTCTGATTCACGTGATCACTCATGGCCTATGCGTACGCATGCAGACCAGAGAGCAGAAAATTCACTCCCCAGAAGCAGAAAATAACCATCAAAAATCCGAAGATCGCATAAATGGCAGCCTTATGCCCTTCCCATCCACGCGTCATGCGAGCATGAATATACGCCCCGTAGATCAGCCAGACGATCAACGACCAGGTTTCTTTTGGATCCCAACTCCAATAACCACCCCAGGCATAATTCGCCCACATGGCTCCGAGAATGATGCCAAAGGCCAGCAATGGGAAGCCCAACATGATCGCCTTGTACCCCAGTTCATCAATAGTTTCGAGATCAGGGAATGCCGCATAAAACCGGGACTGGCTGCCCCGATTCACCGCCCTCTCCTTGAAGAGATACATCAGACCCAACCCTCCGGCCATGGCAAATGCCGCGTAGCTGGTCAAGGTGACGGACACATGGATGTAAATCCAATAGCTATTTAAGGCCGGCACCAGCGGTTCTGCCGTCTGGTAGCGATAGGGCAGAAGAGAGGCTGCCCCCATCGCAATAAATCCGATCCCGACCACAAACGCGCCGACAGCCTTGATCCGGTAACGAAACTCCAAGAGCACATAGCCGAGGATGATCGCCCATGACACATACGCCATGGCCTCGAATTGATTGGACCAGGGGGCGAAGGTTCCGGAATGCTCCATCCGCTCGAAGGCCCTGGTCATCAAGGCCATAGTATTGAGCACCCATCCAAACACGGTCACCAGGGTAGCCACCTGTCCCAGTTGAGTCGCCCAGGCCCCATCGCGATCTTCAAGGTTATCGATGGGATGCCCGGCCGCAGCCATCTGCATCGCGGGACGCTTCGCGAACAGATACGCCACGTAGAGCCCTAGTGCAGCCAGATAGAGCCAGAACGTCATATCGAACAGAAACAATGATCGCATCATACGGGCCTCCGTCTATCGTATTGTGCAGCGCCGCCCTGAAATGAAAGAGTTCCTCACAGCGCTGAAACGGGCTTCAGGATGAAGTCTTGGCTTGAATTTTCTCCGTCAATTTCTTGAACTCTTTTTGAAAGTCGATCTGACTTTTGTGCGTGGTTCCACCGAGATGAACTGTCACGCCCGATTCACCGGGCAGGATCTTCGCCCACAGCCGCCGATGATAAATGAGTGATGACAGCGTCATCCCCACCACCAACATCGTACACCCGATCCACACCATCATGATGCCCGGATTTCTGGCGATCTGTAGACCGGTAAACTTCTTGGGTTGATACCCGATAAACTCGAACTGATACGCAGAGTCCTTAATCTCAAACAGGTCGGGGTAATGATAAAACACCCAGGGGGTGGATTGCACGGTGCTGCGCTCATCGACCGCCAGGCGAATGGCGGGATTGGCATGCTCGGCGGTTTTGGAAAACACTTTCTTTTCGGTGGAGTTGAAGGCGAAGTCGGCCACGAAATCGGTCATCTTCATTTTCAATGGAAGACCCTCGACCGCTTTTTCCTTGTTCCACTCCAAATCGACCGTCGCAACGACTTTATCCGCCTTCTTGTCTTTGATATTGATCCGCGCTGCTTCGATTTGATCCCAGGCATCTCCGTAACTGGATTGGTAGAACCAGATCCCTTTGTAGACCAACGGATCATTGACCGTGATCGTCTTGGTCATGGTCGGCGCGCCTTGATCAATCACCGTCAAGGTACTGTTGTAGGATTTCACTGAACCATTTTCATGATAATCGATCCAAAACTTGTCGACGCGCAGGTCAAAGTTCCCTCTCGGGATATGATACGTCTGACCCTCGAGGCACACCCCGAACTCTGAAAATCCGTAATAGCTGCCGAGCAGGCCTCCAAGTACAATCACCGTCGCACTGAGGTGGGCGACATGGGCGCCGACCCGGCCCATGATTCCTTTGGTGGCATAGACGGTCACCTCGCCGGGGTCGCTTTTGGCTAATACCTTGTAGCCTTTTTCCGCAAACAGCCTCACCAACGACTCCGCCACCGTTTCTTTCGGTTGATTGAGCGACAGAGTGGTCTGCTGTTTCATCCCTTGGATGAATGCCAACGAGACACTGACCTTATCCTGACGCATGGAGCGCCAGACGCTGGGAAACCGTTTGTGAAAACAGGTGAGCGAGTTGACGCAGAGCAGGCCCAGGAGACTGGTAAACCACCAGGTGTGATAGACGTCCGTAAATCCCAGGCGAAGAAACCAGCGATAGGCCTCTTCCCCATATTCCTGCACATATGTTTCCGGTCGCTCGCCTTGCTGGATCACCGTGCCAATGGTGGCGGTCATGGCGAGCACAATAAACAGGAACATCGCCAGTTTAATGGACGCGAAAAAGTCCACGACCTCGCGCGAAAACTCATCCCACCCGAGGCCGGATGTGGAAGGGCCAGATGCGCTCATCTCTGATGCTGCGTCGGGTTTATCGTTCATGAATCAACAGACCTCGCTGCTTCGACCTGGCCGTCATACAGATCCCATCATCATAACGAATGACGAGCTGCGTGTGGGAACCTGCATCAACGCAGGCCGATACCACGAGGTTGGAAGTGCCGGGGCAGAGCGCTTGATGAAAAATGTTCCAAATACGCGAAAAGTAAGCTATCTTACAAGTCGTCTCGAAGGACTGTCAAGCAAGACGCGGGTCTCACGAAAGACGCAATCCATTCTGTCAGAACGGTAGACAAAAACCACTCGGTCAGCTACTATTGCCGTAGCGTTTTTGCGGGGTTGTCTTATCAGTGTCCGTGCAACATCTTCCACGCTCGGTCGTTGTGCCGCCTAACTCTAACCGCCGCATCCTCGAATCACTTCACTTCCAGGGGGAACAATGAGACATAACTACCTGTTTACGTCTGAGTCGGTCACTGAAGGACACCCGGACAAGATTGCGGATCAAATTTCGGATGGAATTCTAGACGCCATCATCGCGCAAGACAAGACATCGAGAGTCGCGTGCGAAACTATCCTCACAACCGGTATTGCCTTTGTCGCCGGCGAAATCTCGACGAAAGCCTATGTGGAGATTCCCGATATCATTCGCGACGTGATCAAAGATGTCGGCTATACAGATGCCTCCTGGGGATTCGACTCCAACACCTGCTCAGTTCTGACCTCCATCCATCAGCAATCGGGTGATATTGCCATGGGTGTGGATTCCGGTGGCGCGGGCGACCAGGGGCTGATGTTCGGCTATGCAACCAACGAAACGGTCGAACTCATGCCCATGCCGATCGTTCTGGCCCATCGCCTGACCAAACGCCTGGCTGAAGTGCGGAAGAAAAAGATCTTGAAGTGGGTTCGCCCCGACGGCAAGTCCCAAGTGACCGTCGAATATAAGGATGGTAAGCCATTCCGGATTGATACCATTGTCGTCTCCACGCAACACAGTCCTGATGTGACCAATAAACAGATCGAGCGGGATCTGATGGAGCACGTCATCAAGCCGTCCATGCCAAAAGGACTGTACGATGCAACCAGCGTGAAACACCATATCAACCCCACCGGCCGATTCGTCGTCGGCGGCCCAATGGGCGACACGGGCTTGACCGGCCGCAAAATCATTGTCGACACGTACGGCGGACACGGTAGCCACGGCGGAGGCGCGTTCTCGGGAAAAGATCCCTCGAAGGTCGATCGCTCCGCCTCATACATGGCACGTTACATTGCCAAGAACATCGTCGCCGCCGGCTTGGCGTCGAAATGCGAAGTGCAGCTGGCCTACGCAATCGGCGTGGCAGATCCTGTCTCCGTACTGGTCGACACGAAAGACACGGAGAAGGTGGCTCCCGAGAGCTTGGACAAGTTGGTCCGGAAACATTTCCCGTTGACTCCGCGCGGGATCATCGACCATTTGAAACTGCGTCGTCCCATTTTCAAGAAGACCGCTGCCTACGGACACTTTGGCCGCAACGAACCGGAGTTTACGTGGGAAAAAACCGATAAAGCCAAAGCCTTGCGGAAGGATGCGGGCCTCTAAGGTCCCGTCACGTGTGGCACCAGCCGAGGGGGCGGGTTACAAGCCCGTCCCCTTTTTTCTGCGATCGAACAGCAGACATTACTTACGACACAGGAGGAGGAACCAGTGGATTACGACGTGAAAGATATGGGCCTGGCAGATCAGGGCAAACTGAAAATCGAATGGGCCGAGGCCACGATGCCGGTGTTGCGATTGATTCGTAAGCGATTTGAGAAGGAGCAGCCGTTCAAGGGTATTCGCGCAACCGCTTGCCTCCATGTGACGACTGAAACCGCCAATCTCATGAAGACGCTTAAGGCGGGAGGGGCCGACGTTCGCCTCTGTGCCTCTAATCCCCTGAGCACGCAGGATGACGTGGCAGCCGCCCTGGTGCGACACGAGGGCATTCCGACCTTCGCCGTCAAGGGCGAGGACAACAAGACGTACTATCGGCACATTGAATCAGCCATCGCCCACAAGCCGCACCTCTCAATGGACGACGGCGCCGATGTCGTCTCCCATTTGCACTCAAAACGAAAAGACCTGCTCCGTCATGTGATTGGTGGAACCGAAGAAACCACGACAGGCGTCATCCGGCTTCGCAGCATGGCTGAGAAGAAAGTGTTGAAGTTTCCCGTCATTTCCGTGAACGATGCGGACACCAAGCATATGTTCGATAACCGGTATGGGACAGGCCAGAGCACCATGGACGGCATCGTTCGTGCCACCAACCGGTTGGTGTGTGGTTCGACGCTGGTTGTGGCTGGTTACGGCTGGTGCGGGCGCGGCATTGCCACACGCGCGCGGGGCATGGGCGCCAACGTGATTGTGACGGAAATCGACCCTCTCAAGGGGCTCGAAGCTGTTATGGACGGATTTCGGGTCATGCCCATGGATGAAGCGGCGCCGCTTGGGGACTTCTTTGTGACCGTGACGGGCAATCTCAAGGTCATTCGCGGGGAACATTTCGCGGCCATGAAGGACGGAGCAATCGTGTGTAACTCCGGACACTTCAACGTGGAATTGGATATCCCGGCCCTCGAAAAACTCAGCAAGAAGAAACTGGCCGTGCGTTCGGGGGTGGACCAATACACGCTGAAGAATGGACGTCGCGTCAGCCTATTGGGCGAAGGACGCCTCGTGAATTTGGCGACCGCGGAAGGTCACCCCTCCAGCGTCATGGACATGAGCTTCGCCAACCAAGCGCTCGGCGCGGAATTCATCGTGAAAAACTATAAGAAATTGGAAAAGAAGGTGTACCCGGTGCCGGCGGATATCGACAAAGAAATCTCCCGTCTGAAACTCGCCGGCATGGGTGTATCCATCGACAAACTCACCAAGGAGCAAGTGAAATATCTGGCTTCATGGGAAATGGGAACATAATTCCGCCGTTCTGTCGTTGTTAGGAAGCGGCCGGCTGCGGTTTCCGCGCCGGCCGCTTGCTTTTCTCAGTGATTGTTGACCCGCAGGTACCGCCGCCTCCCTCCCAACGACCGCGCACGACAAGCTCAAGAGTGCCGCCAGGCTCGATGCGTGCTTCTCCAGTCTCCCTCGGTACCATTCGATGCCCTCCGGCAGAACCGCCTCATGATCGCTTTTATCCCGGTGATGATCACTTTGAATTGCAGACCAACCCAGGCAATACCGCACCGTCGAATTAGACGGAGTCTGGTTTCGACTCCTTACATTGTCCGCAGTGACAACATGGATCGGTCAAACCTTGGCTCATTGGGTTTCCAGTGAAGGCGCATCGTACAATGACACACGTGAAGCAGCTGAATCCCGAGGCAACGTCAGTTCCTCAAACCATGTTGGATCAGTTCGCCCCCTTGGCCGAGAAACAGGAGCCTAAACCAATCCTTCTCCAACTTCCTCCCAATTTCAAACGGAACAATGACCGGTTAGGCAAATTCTTCCACGGCCTCTCCGCCGCTTACCGCTGAGTCATGGCATTTCGACACGACAGCTGGAATCACTCTGCCGTGGAAGATTCTCTGCGCCGATTTCACGTCGCTTGGGCAACTGTTGAAGCGGATAATCGTCAGGCGGAATATCGAGACATGGCCCACTCCGTGTATGCCCGTCTCCGCCGCAGTCGCTATCCGATCAAAGGCTTAACGAGGTGGGGCGAGCACTTTGTGCAGGCAAGAAAAAATGGGAAGGACTGCTGCGCATACTGCAAGCATGAGGATGAAGGCCCACATCGGGTTTGGGCGGATCGCTTGCTGAAACGCACGGGTGTCGATACCCTACCGGGCAGAAATCATCGGTAACTCTCGCGCCCCCTCGGCCTCTTGCTGAATCCGCTGACGCTCCGCTTTCGATTCCTCAACCACGCTGTGCAGCAATTCATCGCTCAACTGAGTCAGCTGCGCGGCAGCATCTTTCATCTCGGCATGTTCCACCGCGCGTGACAGGACTTCTGCCTTGGTTGCCCCCTTCTTCTGCCCTAGGAATGGCTTGATGATGAGGTAGGCCACATCACGAAATGGCATATAGCGCATGAATCTGCGGAGTAATTTAAAGGTTTGAATCGGGTATCGGGTGAGCTTGTACATGAAGAGCTTCTTGAGCCCCTCTTGCCGCACCGAATTGATGGTCGCACCGGGCAAACAGGTCGGATCGATCTCGGAACATTTGAAATACTTGTACCAATCTTTGGCATCGCTGACCAAGCCACGCTTGATGTACTCCTGCCATAGTGGCGTTCCGCGATAAACACAGAGTCGGTTGAATCCGAACGTGTCTAACGGAAGCTTCGACGCGAAGTCGAAGGTTTTTTGCATGTCTTCCACCGTCTCATCAGGATTACCCACCGTAAAAAAGCCGTGGACAATTTCGATACCGGCTTTCTTGGCATTGCTCACCGCCGTCTCAACCTCTGCCAACGTCTGTTCTTTCTGCAAGCGATCGAGAATTTTCTGACTCCCACTTTCGATACCGAACATCACCGTGCGGCAATGGGCTTTCGCCATGGCCGGGAACAGATGCTGGGCCACAGAGTCAACGCGTCCTTCAATCCCCCATTGAATAGAGAGTTTGGCGTCGATGATGCCGTTGCAAATGGCGTCAATACGCTTGGGCTGCAGGAGAAAGTGGTCGTCCACGAAATAGACCGATCCATAGCCGTTTGCTTCGAGATACTTCAGTTCATCGACGACGTGCTGCGCGCTACGCGCGCGCCATTTTCCCTCATTGAAGATCGGAATATCACAAAATACACAGGGCCACGGACATCCCCGAGAAGTCTGCATGGTGGTAAAGCGCTCCATCGACAGCACCGCCGGCACATCCAACGGCATGGACTCGACGAAGTCCAACTCCAAGCTTTCCCGGTCTGGAAAGGGCCACTGGTCCAACTGGCGCTCCATACTCCGATTAGGATTATTGATCACCTTCCCATCTTTCGCCCACGTCACTCCACACACATCCTGCGGATCGTTTATACGATCAAGCAACTCCAATAACAGCTGTTCGCCATCGCCGCGGCACACAAAATCCACCTCCGGACATTGCAACTTCACAAGGCCGGCGTTGAGGCTGGCAAACACGCCGCCGAAGGCCAACTTGACCGCGGCATCCGCAACGCGAATCTGACGGGCGAGGATTTTTGCATAGGGATAGCTCGTCGTGCTGAGAAAACTCATTCCGACAAGCGCCGGTTTCCGTCGTTTTATTTCTTCAATGATAAATTCGTTCGGCGTCTCCGGATGGGCCTGATCGAACATGACGCATTCGTGACCGGCCCGCTTAAGAACGGCCGAGAGGGACATGATGCCGATCGGCGGAAACCCCATGACCCGAATACGGCCATTCTTCGCTCGAGTCTTAGCCGGAAGAGCGTAAAACTGGGGATCACGCACATGTATGAGAAACACGAGCATAGTGGCGTCCTTTCATGGACAGTTCGGACCTTTCTGGACTCTTACGGTTCCGGAAGAGCCCTGATCCGATCAGGCGGGCCAGCCTTCGAGGGTCATTCGCCTCGCGCTTGGCGCCATACAGTACCACGTCTGGCACGAGGGAAAAAGGAAAGATTCTGACACAACTGTCGGAGAGGTGAGTGCGACGAGGGCGCATCCCCGAGACGCGTCCTCATCCTCAAAACAAAGAGGGCGCCGGACCGGTCCGACGCCCTTTAATGCCGGTGTACCGGCAATTCAGCTAGCGGCCAAGAGCCTTCATCACAGCATGGCCGATCTCGGCGGGATTTTTCACGACTCGAACACCAGCGGATTCGAGAGCCTTCATTTTCTCCGTGGCGGTACCTTTGCCACCTGAAATGATGGCTCCGGCATGTCCCATACGGCGACCGGGAGGCGCGGTGATCCCAGCGATAAAACTGATGACCGGCTTTTTGACGTGCTTCTTAATATATTCGGCCGCCTTCTCTTCTGCGTCACCACCGATTTCGCCAATCATGACCACAGCCTGTGTCTCGGGGTCTTTCTCAAACAGCGGCAGAACATCCACGAAGCCGGTGCCGTTGACCGGATCTCCACCGATACCGACGCAGGTCGTCTCGCCAAGTCCCAACGTGGAAAGCTGATGCACCGCCTCATAGGTCAAGGTGCCGCTGCGAGACACCACTCCGACGACGCCGCGCTTGTGGATGAATCCCGGCATGATGCCGATTTTCGCTTCGTCGACCGTAATGACCCCAGGACAGTTTGGACCAATCAGGCGGACATCACGCCCATGTAGTGCGCGCTTCACTTTCACCATATCATTGACCGGAATGCCTTCGGTGATGCAGATGATCAATTTCACGCCTGCATCGGCAGCTTCCAGGATAGCATCCGCACAGAAGGGAGGCGGCACAAAAATCAGGGAAGTATCGCAGTCGGTCTTTTTCACGGCATCGGCCACAGTATTAAAGACAGGGATGCCTTCAACTTCCTGGCCAGCCTTACCGGGCGTGACACCGGCGACCATCTTCGTCCCGTAGGCTTTGCACTGCGTCGCGTGGAAAGATCCTTCCTTCCCCGTGATTCCCTGCACCACCACTCGCGTGTTTTTATTGACGAGAATGCTCACGGTCTTCTCCTTTACGCCGCCTTGCCGGTCAGCTTGACGATTTTCTGCGCTGCTTCCCACAGATCATTGGCAACCTCTAATTTGAGGCCGGAATCTGCCAACAGCTTCCGTCCTTCATCTGCATTCGTACCTTGCAGGCGAACGACTAGGGGCACGGTAATTTTCACTTCCTTGGCCGCCTCAATGACGCCGTGAGCAATACGTTCACACCGTACAATGCCGCCAAAAATGTTGATGAATATGCCTTTGACGTTTGGATCCTTCAAGAGAATCCGAAAACCAGCTGCGACGGTATCTTTCGTTGCCCCGCCGCCGACGTCCAGAAAGTTGGCGGGTTCACTGCCGGCCAGCTTGATGACATCCATCGTCGCCATGGCAAGGCCCGCACCGTTCACCATGCAGCCGATATTGCCATCGAGTTTCACATAATTAAGGTTATTCGCGGTCGCTTCGATTTCTAACGGGTCCTCCTCATTGAGATCCCGCATGTTCTGCACATCTTCATGTTTAAAAATGCCGTTGTCATCAAACGAAACTTTCCCGTCTAACGCCACCAGTGTCTTCTCCTTGGTGATGATTAACGGGTTGATCTCAACAAGCGCAGCGTGTTTCTCCATGAACAAGCGGTACAGATTGCTGAGCATCTGCACGAACGGATTGATGACGGCCGGTTCCATGGCCTGAAGTCCCAGGGCGAAGGCCACATTGCGACCATTATGCCCCTGAAATCCCACCGCCGGATCAATCGCTTCCTTAATAATCTTCTCCGGAGTCTTCTCAGCGACCTCTTCGATCTCCATACCGCCTTCAGTACTGGCAATAAAGGTAGGCCAACCGGTGTCGCGATCGACCAAGATACTCAGATAGAGCTCCTTGGCGATATTCGCGCCTTCTTCAAGAAGCAACCGGTGGACCGTTCTGCCTTTAGGTCCCGTTTGATGGGTCACCAGGGTCTTCCCGATCAATTCCTTCGCGAGGCCTGCAATGGCGCTCTTCTCTTTCGTAATCTTGACACCACCCGCTTTACCCCGTCCGCCCGCATGAATCTGGGCCTTGACGACAAAGACCGGGGTATTTAGTTCATTCGCCCACGCAGTCGCTCCCTCAGGCGAGGTAATTTCCTTTCCACGCGGCACGGGCACCCCAAACTGTGCAAACAACTGCTTGGCCTGAAACTCATGAACGTTCATTGAATCCTCATATAGAGCTAGTGGCTCATGACAAATGACATAGCGTGCACAGCAGCCCAGCGATCGCCCTTGTCAGACCGCACCATCAGTTCTTGGCCGTACGTTCTGGTTCCCTGCGCGTATAGGCAGGAAGGATCATAGGAGAAATCACTCCGCTGGAATTCCCGTGCGTCTTGGCCTCGGCTCGAAATCGCCGCAAATGGCTGAGCGTAAGTTTTCCCTGTGGCATGGACCCGACACGCGATGCGGCGGTCAAGCCTGAACGCTTGCCGAAGACCATCAAATCAAGTAGAGAATTACCCATCAATCGATTCCGGCCATGCAACCCTCCGGATGCTTCTCCTGCAACAAACAGATTCTTGACATTGGTTTCCGAGTTCGCATCGATCTTCACGCCGCCGTTCTGGTAATGCAATGTGGGGTAGATCAGCACGGGGTCTTTACTGATATCGATTCCAAACCGTTCGAACTGCATCATCATGGCAGGAAAATGCTTTTCCACCGTCCCAGGGCCATGCTCCGCATCGAGCAACGGCGTATCCAACCAAACTCCGATCCGGCCGGACATCGTTCGAATACCGCGGCCTTCCTCACACTCTCGAATGATCGAGGACGAAACAACGTCGCGGGTATCCAGCTCGTTCACAAACCGCTCACCTTTGGCGTTCACTAGATGGCCGCCCTCTGACCGGATACCTTCCGTGACCAAAGCCCCAATCAGTTGCTCAGGATACACCGCGCCTGAAGGGTGATACTGAAACGTATCGATATGATCAAGTTTGGCGCCCATCCGATACGAGAGGCACAACCCGTCGCCGGTGGCACCGTAGTGATTGCTGGTTGGAAATCCCTGGATATGTAACCGGCCGATCCCGCCGGTTGCAAGGATGACCGACTTGGCAGCGACAACGACATGTCGGTGGTTGTCGAGATCCTTAAAAATCGCCCCTGTACATTGACCGTTCTCATCACTCAGCAATTCGACTGCCGCGCAGAACTCAAGCAGCTGAATTTTTTGGTTCAGCACTTCATCCTTGAGTACACGCATGATTTCAAGGCCGGTATAGTCCGAGCACGTAAGGAGGCGCGGTTTCGAGCTTCCCCCGCCTTTTTTGACATGTAAATTGCCGTCGGCTTGCCGATCAAAGAGCACGCCAAGTTCAATCAACCATTTGGCAATCGACGGCCCCTCTTCCACCATGACCTTGAGCAACTCATGGTCATTCTGCATGTGCCCACCCTTGAGGGTGTCAAGGAAATGGGTGACCGGAGAGTCTTCAGGGGCAACCGAGATTTGCATGCCGCCCTGCGCCATCACACTATTGGAATCGCCAAGACGAAGTTTGGTGGCCAGGATCACTTTGGCACCGCTGACGTGCGCATGAAGTGCCGCGGCACACCCGGCGCCCCCGCCGCCAATAACTAGTACATCTGTCGTGTATTGAGGCGTCAGATCGATGTGCTCCGGGATCGAACTATCGCCCTCGAGCAGCGCGGCCAACTCGACAACTGTCTTGTCGTCGGCATTTGGCCCAAATCGAATCGGCCGATAGGCGCTCGCTCGATAATCCGGATGATACTTATGAATTAACTGGTCGCGATCGGCAGGAGAAAATTTTGGAATGGTTTGCTTGCGACGAGCATCTCGAGTTTGGTGAACAATCTGCTGGAGTGCATGAATATCCATGGCTTCACTTTCAGCGCGGAGCACAGTACCCGAGCCACGCGCTCAGAACCGGCTGACGGCACAATGCATTACTTGACGGTCGCACAGTGAGCGGCCAACTCCTGCTCATTCATCGCGAGCACTTTGCTCCACTCGTCGTTGAATCGGCCGTCCTGAATTTCTTTGATGCGGGTATCGAGGCCTTGCGGCTTCTCGGTAAAATGAGCGCCCTGTGCCCGGCTTACATACAATGCCACCAGGTTTGGGGCGATGTCGGCAATGCACACGGGTGTGCACATCCCGCACATGACACAGTCCATGAACATCTCTGATACGCTCTTAAAGTCACCAAATACTGCTTTCCAGACCCCTTCGCGGACATCGATTTTCTGGGGACAAGCCTCCGTACAAGCATTGCAATTCCTACAAAGCGGAGCCTCGGGGTACAAATTGAAGAGATCTTGTTTGGGATCTTTGAGCGACTGGATGTCATAGAGCGCTTTGCGCGCCGGAAACGGAGGCATGATAGTGAAAGACATGCCGTCTTCAACCGCCATCTGACACGCCAGACAGGTTCGAACCTTCGGGTCGTCCTTCGTGCGGTAATAGGTCGCACAGGCGCCGCAGAAGCCCCCGAGACACCCGGCGCCTCGCACCACCTCCTGGCCGGTATGCCACAACGCCTTGATCACGGTAATACCTTCCGGCACTTCGTACTTCTTACCGGAAATTTCGATGGTCACCATTTTGTGACGCAACACTTCCGGCTGATCAATCACATTGGTGTCTTCTTGTGCCATGGCTCTCTCGTGAGTCGTGAAATGGTGCGACGCAAGGAAGACTTTTGGGGGTCTTCCTTGCGTCTGACACCGGATCAAATCATAACCGCTTATGCAATCGCGTCGATAATCGCATTCAGCGTCGCGCTGGGTCGCAGGGCCTTAGCAGCCTTCGCATCATTTGGATGAAAATACCCGCCGACATCTTGGGGCTTACCTTGGGCTGCCAGCAACTCGCCGTCGATCTTCTTTTCGTTATCACTCAGATCCTTGGCAATCTTGGTGAATTTCTCCGCAATCTTTTTATCCGTGGTCTGGGAGGCCAATGCCTGCGCCCAATACAGCGCGAGGTAGAAGTGGCTGCCTCGATTATCGATTTCCCCGACCTTCCGAGCTGGAGACTTGTTGCTCTCCAGGAACTTAGCATTCGCTTGATCCAATGTATCCGCCAGAATTTTGGCGACCGCGTTGTTACCCACCTTCGCCAAGTGTTCGAGCGACGCAGCCAGTGCGAGAAATTCACCGAGCGAATCCCAACGCAGATAGCCTTCTTCCTGGAACTGCTGCACATGCTTCGGCGCCGACCCTCCCGCGCCGGTCTCGAACAATCCGCCGCCATTCAACAGCGGGACGATCGAAAGCATTTTCGCGCTGGTGCCGATTTCGAGGATTGGGAACAGATCCGTAAGATAGTCACGAAGCACATTGCCGGTGACGGAAATCGTATCCTTGCCTTCCTTCGCTCTCTCAATCGAGAAGCGGCAGGCCTCGGCAGGCGACATGATCTTGATTTCCAGACCGTTCGTATCGTGCTTCGGCAGGTAGGCGTTGACCTTCTTGATCAATTCCGCGTCATGGGCGCGGGTCTTGTCCAACCAGAACACGGCCGGAGCGCCGGTCGCGCGGGCACGCGAGACGGCCAGCTTAACCCAATCTTGAATCGGAGTATCTTTCACCTGGCAGGCTCGCCAGATGTCACCTGTTTCCACTTGGTGCTGATGCAACACCGTTCCGTTCGCATCGACGATGCGGATGGTGCCGTTGCCCGGAGCCTTGAAGGTCTTGTCGTGGGAGCCATACTCCTCCGCCGCCTGCGCCATCAGCCCGACGTTCGGGATCGTCCCCATCGTCCTTGGATCGAAGGCGCCCTTCTGCTTACAGAACTCGACGACCTCGTGGTAAACCGGCGCGTAGCTAGCGTCAGGGATCACGCACTTGACGTCGGCGGCCTTGCCATCCGGGCCCCACATCTTCCCGCCATCGCGGATGACCGGCGGCATGGAAGCGTCGATGATAATGTCGCTCGGCACATGGAGATTGGTGATACCCTTGTCGCTGTTCACCATCGCCATCGGCGGACGCTTCTGATAGACCGCCTGAATATCAGCTTCGATCGCCTTGCGCTGATTGTCCGGGAGGGACTTGATCTTTGCATAGACGTCGCCAAGACCGTTGTCCGGATCGACACCCAGCTTCTTAAAAGTCTCCGCGTGCTTCTCGAAAACGTCTTTGTAGTAAACGGTGACGCCATGCCCGAAGATCTTTGGATCGGACACCTTCATCATCGTCGCCTTCATGTGGAGCGACCAGAGGATGCCCTGCTTCTTGGCTTCTTCGATCTGCTGCTCGAGGAATGCACGAAGCGCCTTGACGCTCATGAACGTCGCGTCAAGCACTTCACCGGCCTGCAATGCGATCTTCTCCTTCAGCACGGTGGTCTTGCCGTCCGCTCCGACGAACTCGATCTTCGCAGTCGTGGCCGCCGGGATCGTCATTGATTTCTCATTCGAACGGAAGTCTCCGCCTTTCATATGGGAGACATGGGTCTTGGAATCCGTGCTCCACGGCGACATCTTATGGGGGTGCTTCCGGGCATAGGCCTTGACGGACAATGGGGCACGGCGATCGGAGTTACCTTCGCGTAGCACCGGATTGACCGCACTGCCCTTGACTTTGTCGTAACGAGACTTGATGTCTTTCTCTTTATCGTCCTTGGGATTCTCTGGATAGTCCGGGAGCTTATAGCCCTGACTCTGCAGCTCCTTGATGGTCGCCACAAGCTGCGGGATGGACGCGCTGATGTTCGGCAGCTTGATAATATTAGCTTCCGGCGTCTTCGCCATCTCCCCCAATTCGGCGAGGGCATCATGCTGCTTCTGTTCGGAAGTAAGGTATTCCGGAAACACCGCGATCACGCGGCCCGCGAGAGAAATATCCCGCAATTCCACGGTCACGCCCGCCGCTTTGGTAAAGGCATTGATGATCGGCAGGAAGGAATAGGTCGCCAGCATTGGCGCTTCGTCGGTCTTCGTATAGATGATTTTGTCTGCTTTTGCCATTGCGCTTCTCCCCTTTGCTGTATTGGTTTAGTTCAAAGCATTCAACGCTGATCCGGCCTTGAACCAGGTGATTTGCTGCGCGGTCATGCTGTGATTCGTCTGAATCTTGACATCGCCGCCAGTCTTATGAACGACCACTGTCACCGGCCTACCAGGCGCCAGATTGGCCAGATCTATAACACTGATGCGATCGTTCTGTTCGATCTTTTCGTAGTCCTTGGGATCGGCGAACGTGAGCGGGAGAATGCCTTGCTTCTTCAGATTCGTTTCATGGATGCGAGCAAAGCTTTTCGTGATCACTACCCGCACGTTCAAAAAGCGCGGAGACATCGCAGCATGTTCGCGGCTGCTGCCTTCGCCGTAGTTCTCGTCTCCCACGACAATGGACCCAATACCCTTGGCCTTGTATGCCCGCGCGATCTGAGCCATCGTCAGGTTGGATTCACCGGTCAGGACGTTGGTTCCCTTACCTGGCTCCGACGAGAAGCTGTTGTTGGCGCCGAGGAACATATTGTCGCTGATTTTGTCCAAGTGACCGCGGAACTTGAGCCACGGCCCAGCCGGAGAAATATGATCGGTCGTAGTCTTACCTTTGGTCTTGATCAGGAGCGGCAATTTCTCGAAGTCCTTGCCATCCCATTTGGGGAACGGTTGCAACAGCTGCAATCGCTCGCTGGTCGGCGGAATGTCGACGGTCAGATTTGAACCATCTTCTGCCGGCGCGACGAAACCTTCTTCGCCTTTGGCAAAGCCTTTCGCCGGCAACTCCTCACCAACCGGCGGTTGAAGCTTGAACTCCTTGCCGTCTGCCCCCTTGACCGACTGGTTGACTGGGTCAAAACCTAGATCGCCAGTGATGGCGTACGCCGTCACGACTTCCGGACTGGCGAGGAACGACAGCGTTTCGCTGATCCCGTCATTACGTCCTGGGAAATTGCGATTGAAGGAGCTGACGATGGAGTCTGCACGTCCTTTGACTCCGTCTGCCCGCTTCCACTGTCCAATGCAGGGACCGCAGGAATTTGACAACACGGTACCGCCGAGCTTCTCGAACGTATCCATGAACCCATCCCGCTTCATCGTGTGATAAATGCGTTCAGAGCCTGGAGAGATCAGAAATGAAGCCTTCGCTTTCAAGCCAGCCTTCAATGCCTGCTGAGCCACATGGGCGGAACGGCTGATGTCCTCATACGAGGAGTTCGTACAACTGCCGATCAACGCCGCCTTCAGTTCGACCGGATATCCCTTTTCTTGCGCCTCGGCTTTTAATTTTGAAATCGGCCGGGCCAGATCAGGCGTGTGGGGACCGACGACATGCGGCTCCAGCTTTGACAGGTCGATCTCGACAATCTGATCGTAGTATTTTTCTGGCGAATGAGCGACTTCGGGATCGGCCACCAGCAGATCTTTGTGCGATTGCGTAAAGCTCGCCAGATCGGCGCGGTCGGTAATCTTCATATAGGCCACCATCTTCTCATCGAACGGGAAGACGGAGGTCGTGGCACCTAATTCTGCGCCCATATTGCAAATGGTGCCCTTACCGGTGGCGCTGATGGTTTCGGCGCCCGGGCCGAAGTACTCAACAATCTTGTTGGTGCCGCCCTTCACCGTAAGCAGTCCACACAGGTAGAGAATCACGTCTTTTGGGGAAGCCCAGCCATTGAGTTTGCCGGTCAATCGCACGCCGATCAATTTGGGGTGAAGCACTTCCCAGGGGAGGCCAGCCATCACTTCTCCGGCATCAGCTCCACCAACACCGATCGCCAGTCCTCCTAAGCCACCGCCATTCGGAGTGTGTGAGTCGGTTCCGATGATCAAGCAACCGGGAAATGCGTAGTTCTCCAACACAACTTGGTGAATGATGCCGGCACCCGGTTTCCAAAACCCAATGCCGTACTTTTTTGCGGCAGAGGCGAGAAAGTTATAGACTTCCTTGTTCTCATCGAGCGCGCGGAGGAGGTCCTTTTGGGATCCCATTTCAGCGCGGATCAAGTGGTCACAGTGGATGGTGCTCGGAACCGCGGCCTTTTTCTTGTTGGCTTGCATGAATTGCAGCACGGCCATCTGAGCCGTGGCATCCTGCATGGCCACACGATCCGGACGGAGTGCCAGCATGGCTTTGCCCCGTTCCCAGTTCTGGCTATCAAAGTTGTCCGCGTGCGAGACCAGAATCTTTTCGGCAAGCGTCAAACCCCGGCCGAACTTCTTTCTAGCCTTGGCAAAGACATCCGGCATCTTGGCATAGAGTGCTTTGGCGAGATCCATGGACATAGTGGGTTCTCCGTCTGTTATACAATCTATAATTTGCATGACCCGTCCATTGTGAGCACGCGGACTCCATCCGGAACCCTCTCACAAAAGGCAGGTCACGTTTTATGCTACTTCAGCGGCGGCACTTCGCGACGCTTGGGCGCCGCATAATTCACCAGATAGTCGAACAACCGGATCAAGCGGCTATCTTGACGCTTCTGATCAACCCAGTGGCCGATCAAACCAATCGTACGCGAAAGAATGAAGAATCCGTTCAAGCTATCGATCGGGAACCCGATATCGACTAACACAGCCGCCATAGTTCCATCGACGTTCAGGATCAAATTGTCCTTCTTCACCGATGTGACTTTCTCAACTTCAAGCGCAAAGTCCAAGCAAGGGGTCTTAATCTTAAGGCTCTTGACATAACCCACCAGCTCCTTGACCCGTTTATCGGGATTGCGCAGGCTCTTCACACGATGGCCGATACCCGGCACCGGGCCATGATTCTTCTTCATGTATGCCAAAAATTCGTCGACCGACATTTTGTTGTCGACGGCATACTTAAAGAACCGTCCGGCATCAGTGACTGCCCCACCAAAACGCGGCCCAATCATGATCATGCCCGCCGCAACCGACTGTGACAACCCGATGCCTGCACAGGCAGCCAAGATCGTCGCGTAGGCCCCACTCACACATGGGCCATGATCTGCAGAGAGCATCATGATGCGCTTAATGATTTCGGCTTCCTGCTTTGAGATCAACCGCTTGTCCCATAGAAGGCCGATTACGTGAGGAATCTCGTACCCTTTATTGATGAGTTCGGAGGCGGGATATCCGTCGTAACAGGGCTCGTCGCCCCGGTCATCGCTAATGGTCGTACGGATCAGCGGTGCAACCATGACTTCATCGGCCTTCATCGCCTCCTCAACCGTCTTCGGCAGACGTGGCAAAACCGACGGTTCGACCGGCGCTTTTACCTGACCGGACTTCAGCAATTCTTCATAGGTTTCTTTGATCGCCGGACCCAAGGCGCCAAAGGTGGGGGGCACAAGTGCGCCAGATTTCTTGAGCGCATCGGACTTCGACCGAGCGGAACCTTCGCCTTTCATGCCTTCCTTGGCGCCGGCATGACCGAATTTCATCCCTTTGGGCAAACTCTCCTGGCAAAAACCGGACACCACGGCGATCAGCTTGACTCGCCGCTTCTTGGCTCCATACCATTCAGCCGCGCGCTCTTCAAGGTCGCCGCCCATTTCGCCCACAATCACGACCGCTTTCGTCTGCGGATCGTTTTCGAACATCTCAAGATAGCTGACGTAATCCGTGCCAGGGTAGGCATCGCCACCAATCCCGATCGCCGTCGTAATGCCGTCGGCAAATTGGGAACAGATCCAGATGATTTCGTTCGAGAGACCACCAGATTTGGTAATGACGCCGAACGAACCCTCACGATACAGCTTAGAAAGGACGAGGTTGTCAAACGCACCGCCAATCACACCAAGACGGCAGGCCCCCGCTGAAATGATACCGATTGAGGAGGGACCATTAAACACCTTGCCCAACTTGCGGGCATGGGCGCCCAGAATCTTTGCGTCCTTCTCCGGCACGCCCTCAGTGATCATCGAGACCACCTTGATATGCGAGTCATCGAGCGCTTCCATTCCACCCTTCATCGCACGGTCGGCACCGATGTACACCAGACTGGTGTTAAGAGTCGGGTGATGCTTCGTCGCTTCGGCAATAGACTTATAGACCGGAATGGCGATGAGGCCGCTGCCATAAGGAATCTCATTGGTCTTGCCGGCATCCGGCGGATAGACGAACGCCTCGACATTCAGCGGACGCTTGATGAGATAACAGAACTCGGCCATGCGGCGGGCGGCGTTGACACCGGCTTGACCACCCTGGATCACCACGCGGGTGTCTTTGTTTGCCAGAATACTCATCTCGGGATCTCCCCTTATATTCAGTTGGTCATAGGCGGCAGGCTACTTCGCTTGGAGTGCCTTGTCGACAATGTCGGTAAGCGGTGTGTTGCGGTCGAAGACATTTATATCGAAGCCCTCGTCTTTCAGCGCGCGCATCGCATCAAGGCCCTCTTTTTCACGCGGCCCGCCACGACGCACCCAAATCTTCACGTTCTTTAGTTTGCCTTCTGACTTTGCCTTCCGAAAACCGTTGATGATGCCGCCGAATGTCTTTTTTACATCGGTGAAATTTGCAATGGCGCCACCGACGATGATGTTCCTGATACCAGGAAGGGAGCAAACTTTCTCCGTTAGAACTTCGACCGCCCAATCTGGTGGATCCCCAGAGTACTCCGCATAATTCGCCAACTTGCCGCCACGAGCGACCACGGCATCCGAGTAATACACACTGGCGCCTCCGCCGGCAGGCAACATGGCTGTATCGCCGCCAGGAATTTCAATGAATTTGACTGAGCCCTTGATCTTGCTATCGACTGCCATGACCTCGAGCTCCTGCCTGGAGTACGCTCGGCCGAATTCCGCGGCAAAGGCAAAGTTCCAATCGGGGTGTCTGAACTTGGCATCACCATCGAGAAGCGTGACCGCATCAAGGGCAACCAGTTCATCATCCCCGGCTCGAAGAACCACCGGATTGACTTCGAGATACTGCGCGTCTTCACTATCAAAGCACGCAAACATTTTCCCGGCGAACTCAGCCATCTTTTTGGCGAGCGCGCCCGAGAATCCTGCTTCCTTACTCAGCTTTTCGAGGGATTCCGGGGAGGGGGATTGCCCAATCTCGAGACACAAACGTTTGACACGATCCCAATTTGATTCAACTTCAATTCCGCCACAATTGGCCACAAGAATCTCACTGCCTTCGCGCGTCGATTTCACGGCACAATAATATTCTTCCTTGTGCGGGATCATTTCGGAAACAATGACCTGAGTCACGGTGATGCTACCGACTTGTCGGCCAATCATCTCCTTGGTTGCGGCTTCCGCAGCCTTGAAATCTAAATCAACCTTGACCAAGCCCAGTTTGAAACGCGAGCCGAGCGCTTCGTGCGCTTTGGCAACAAGCTTAGATTTCTTCAACCATTCATTGGCTTGCCCCAATCTGGTCAGCTCATCAACTGAAGTGACGACCACGTAATTGGGGACATTGATTCCCCACTTCTTCATCAGCCCCATCCCGGGACCTTCCAGCACTTTCGCCATGATTGACGACTCCTTGGTGTGTGAGAGGGCAGAGAAACGGAGCGACAGAGTACCGAATTCCGTCGATTAGCTCAATCCTCCAAAGGGCCTACGCTACGAGCTCAGAAGTCCTACCACAATGCGCACTGAAGATTCACCACCATAAATTACTGATAAGCTTATCTTGTCATGACGAATGTCAAGATGAACAACCACCGACACTCCGCGCCTAGCCAACCCGAGGGCGACGAATCCGTTGACATTGAGGACAGTAAAATGAACTTCGTTCACCGACGGATCGCTTAATCACCGTCCCGCAATCGTTCGGGCAGGACTCGCCGGACTTGGCATAGACTAAATGCCGGCGCTTGTACTGTCCCTCCGTCCCATCCGGTGCAAAATAATCCCGTACGCTAGATCCCCCCATAGCGATGGCCTCGCGTAAGACGTCGACCATAATTTCATGCAGCCGCATCACCGCCTTTTCTCCCACCTGATTGGCGGCCTGGTCCGGATGAAGCCGGGCACGAAACAGGATTTCATTGGCGTAAATATTCCCAATCCCTGCGATAGCCTGTTGATGCATCAGCAGAGGTTTCAACCTGCTACGTGTAGATGAAAGCAATTGCACAAATTGCTTGAGACTTATCAGAAGAGGATCTGGCCCAAATCGACGAGAGGTATATTGATCCAGCCCGGCCTGGTCCAACAACGAAAGTCGTCCGAATCGACGAGGATTCCAATATCGAATCTCAGGTTCTTCCCCTCCTTCAAGTTGCAGGACAAAATGCGTATGTTGCGGGTATTTAGTCGGCGTATTCCGGAACAATAGCAGCCCTGTCATGCCCAATTCGGCTGCAAGAAATCGTGTCTGCGCTGCGCGGAGAAATGTGATGATGACACTCTTCCCTCTTCGCTCAACTCCTGTAATCGTTGCCCGGCGGAACCACTCCAAGGTGGACAAACCTTCCCGGACAATGTCTCCTCGCCCCACCCAGCAATCGCTCACCATGGCTCCAACAACTCGTTCGCGCAATTGACGCGTAGCGACTTCTGCTTCAGGCAATTCAGGCATGGGAAAAGGGGTCCTACACAAAGGGGAGGGAGATCCCCAAATAGCTAAATTACGCCATGGAGATGGGAGAAAATGCAACTCCCGCGGGCGCACATTCAAACAATTGGCAAAGAAACAGATGTAAGAACACACAGAACGGGTGAGGACTGAGAACGGGAAAGGGACTATCTGCGTTTTCGCAGATAACCTAAGAGCGGGAAGATTCCTTTATCCCCTGACGCTTGCGGCAAACATCCTCGATAACCTCACCAAGGCGAGGCAAGGGCATGCCACCTGGGCGTCTGGTGAGGGCCAGCTTAAGCGCGTCGGCATATGTCATGCCCTCTACACAGCAAAGATAGGCGATTACTATGGAGACCGAGCGTCCCATGCCCGCTCGACAACACACCATCAAGCGATTGTTAGGCAAGTGCGCCTCGATCCAGTGCACTGCTTCGTACACGGCTGTCACCGCTGGCTCACCAAACTCCTTCAAGGGAATCTTGGCATAGATAACCCGATGAGGAACCGTCACATTTTGCTCCTCTGCGACCATGAGTATCGCCCCGACTTGCGACGGAGGATTCTTCGCATCTTCGGCATTACCCACGAGGAGACGCTTGTTGATCATATGCATTGTGGGGTTAGTATAGGGTGCTGTGTGAGGGGGTCAAGGAATTCGTACGATTTGCCGTCCGACAATTGAAGAACTCCCATAGTGATGAGTATACTCTCCTCAGGTACCGAGGAAACATGATGACTCTTATTCCGATAGACCAGATAGAACAGCGGCTATCCAGTGTGCAGTGCGCCATCTGCAAAACGAACACATTCGGCATTGATCGTCGCACATTACAACCTGACGGAGAATGCCGCGGCGTGTGCCTGAAATGCCGCTATAGCTTTCCGGTGTATACGGACATGGACTTTTATGTGCGGACTCAACCGGATATTCCATACCGGCTCAAAGAGATTTCTTGCCCAAACTGTCAACACCAAGGGGTCTCTCTCGACTTCCGGATTACCATGTCTGTCAGAGACGCGATTTATTTTGTCACGTGCACTGAATGCCGCACCCAGTTCCCTGAACGTTCTTCGTTAGAAGCATTTGAATAGCCCTTACCATCGGAGTTTCGTGTATACTGAATGTACTATGAGCGATTCACAGAGCCCACATTCCCAGCAAGTACCGCCCCCTGCTCCTGAGACACCACCTAAGCCCCGTAAGGAAATTCCGCTCGTCTCGGTCCCGAACGACCAAGACATGATTGCGGCGGAAATGGCTGCGCTCTTTGATGAGGACCGCGTATCTCATCAACACGGCTCCTCAGAGCCTGAAGCAGACTAGGGCTTCACGCAGGCCGAATGACTTTCACAACGCCGGAAGAGAGAATGCGGCCGACCATTGCCGGGCGGCCCTTTCTTTCCTTTCTCACAATTTCATCGACCTGAACAACTGCTCCACGATGCCATTGGTCTAATGCTGCGTTCGACAATGAGCGCTCTTTATCTTGTCGGCCAACCTCAGACCTCCCCGTCTCATCGCACAACCAAACCCTTTTTTCGCCCTTCATTTCGCGCAACTCGCTCACCACGCGGTGGTAGCCTGGATTTCGAGGGACCAAAGTCTTCCCATCCTTGCGCAGGATGACATATGAAAATTTAAGTGCATCTTTGATAAATCCCACTTCTCGATCAATCTGACCGATCCACGCGGGAGTTTCCCACCTCCGCTCTTCATGGCACCAATCGTCGGGTTTGATCAACGCCGGACAAGGTTGGTCATGCAGGCAGGGGCTGTACACCGAACATTGCGATCCGTACAGTAGATTGTTCCGTATCTGATGCAACGCCCGGGATGCAGACTTCGACGCCGGCTCAATCAGCATCAAGCTTCCGTCGTTCGCCAGACAGCTCACCAAGTGGTTGACCAGTGCCGCCCGCTGATCAATGAGATCCGAACTTCCGGCAAACAACTCTGAGAGCAGATTCTGGACAATAATAAGGTGGTAGGCATTTTCCTGCTCAGCCATTGTAAGGACTGACGGAAGGGAGCGTTCAAGATTACAGACAACAGTCTTCAAGGGTTGAACGGCAGGAATGTGATTCTGCCTGACATAGGCCTGCCAGAGTTCTGCACACAATTTCATCGCCTCGGTCGAACGGTCAACCACCGTCATACGGAGGGACGCTACCGGCGGCAGAGACCGAGAACTGCACCAATCCAATAGCGCGAGGGCGCCGGTTCCAGGCCCTCCCCCTAGATCCAACACTCGAAATTCTTCATCTGAGAAGGAGGGAAGGACAGGACGCAACTCTTCCAAAAGAAGCTGGACCTTGCCCACGTTCACCGGCACATAATAATTCAGGTAGCTGGCACGGAGCCGCTGGTCTTCAAGATAGGCTTTCCCGCCCCCCCCATCTCCCCGGGTAAACATTTCGGAGAGATTTCTCACTCCATGAAGTAGTGACTCCGGAATACCCTGATCGCCTTTAAGAATATCGAGTTTGGCCAGAATCGAGATGCTCCTTAGCACGGCGGGTGATAATTGGTACATAGTCACGACCTTCGGTTGACCCTCCAAAGACTGCTACGGTATTCTGAGCACCAGAGGAGTACTTCACATGACAGACCCTATTTTGCAAGCCTATCGCGAGGTAGAAATGGCCATGGAGCGTTTTACCATGGTCCTTCATGACCATGTCGATCATCTCCGTAAAACCGAACCCCCCGAATCAGACAGGCTGCATCGCATGGCCAATGGAACCAAAGCCATGCGTGATAGCGCATCTATCTATTTGTCCTATGCCAAATACGTGGCTCACGGTATGCCAGAAAGCCCCGATCTCGTGGAAGATGATCTTCAGGGTTGAGCGCGTTCAGAATGATGAAATGCAGAGGGCCCGTTCGGCGAAGCCGAACGGGCCCTGCTACTTGACTAAGATTGCGCGGCTAAACCTCAGATGCTGCGCATGAAATGACCCATCGCTTCATGATCAGCAGCCGATGCGCCCATGACCTGGGAAATTGCTACGTTCGTTGACTTCTTTCCGGTTAAACCAGACTCAACTTCATCAACAATCAACTCTACCGGCATTGACTGCCCACCATAAACCCGTGGTCCGCCGATGATCTTCGCATTTGAAAAACCATAGATCGCGGTTGCCACTTCTTTTGCCAACCATCCGACATAGTTAAACTCCGGCACAACAATCAACTTGGCTTTTCCGCAGAGTTTACGCAACTCTTGGGTCGGGAAAGGTCGAAGGGATCGAATCTTAATCAGGCCAATCTTAATGCCCTTTTCCGCACAAATGCGAACGGCCTCGCGAGATTGAGCCGCTGCACTACCTGAAGCAATAATGACTGCCTCAGCATCCTCGACATTTTCAGCAGTAAGCAGCCCACCCATGTACTGATTAATGTACTTTCGGGAACGTTCGACCGCAGCCCACACTTCCTGCTGCCAGACAGCATGGATGTTGTATGCCATAAAGTTTGATTTTTGAACTGGGGCGTCTCGAGAGAGGCGGGCCGGTGGATTCTCTGCATCCAGAACTGGAACAGCTCCACGCCACGGCTCACGGGGCGGAAGCTTCATGTCGCGATCCTGCATGCGCACGTAACCTCGAGCATGGGTAACAAAGAACCCGTCACAACATACACCAACGGGAAGAGTGACATCATTCTTTTCGCTGATGACAAACCCCGCCAATGTAAAGTCATACATATCCTGCTGATTCTCAGCATGGAACACAATCATGCCGCAATTGAGCAGATACGACACTTCGATATTATCAGGCTGAATAGCCAAGGGCGCGTTCACCACTCGACAGGTAAACATAGCCACGACAGGCAACCGATGACCAGGCCATGATGCGATCCCTTCAAGGCCTCTCAATGTGCCGGGACCCGCAGTCGCGGTGTAACAGCGAACGCCGGCTCGCGAACCACCGGCAATAGCCGCCATGACGCCGACCTCTTCTTCGCCACGGTAATACTCTTTCACATACCCTTCACCGTAGAGCACACCAACAAGCTGCATGGTTTCGCTTTGAGGGGTGATTGGATAAGCAATGGCTAAATCGACGTTGGATCGACGGATGGCCTCTTTTGCCGCCTCACTGCCGGTAATAAATTCCTTGGTTCTTGGAGCTTCCAAGAACATGTACTCCGGCGTGACGACCTTCTGTTGCTTGGCGGCCGCATGCGGATCCTTCTTAGCTTCTACCTTGGCTGGCGATACGCTCGTGGCCGGATCGCCCTGTGGACTAGTCTTTTGTGCTTCGCTCATCGTTACACCTCTTGACTGTATCGCCTTTGCCTAAAACTCTAGCCTTCTCGCTTCATTTGATCAGGCGAGTGACCAAAAGCTGCTGCACTGCCTGCCCCAGCAGCTGAAGGCATAAAAGTCATAGGATTTGTGTGCGTTTTGCCATCGTGGACCTTCGACTGAGTCCCGGTGAAGCGGACATTTTCCCCATTGTCAGGGAGCTTAATGCCCATTTCCTCACGAACTTTCTTGAAAATTTGCGCGGTCTTCTTCAACTTTATAGTGTCGGAGTCCCGAATCGTCAGCATGGCGTCTTCATGTCCTTGCTCAGCGCAAATAGCCATTGTGCAGCAATTCGTCCCTGCGCGAATCATTTTCAGAGTGAGATTAGCATAGTGACAATGCACGCCAATAAAGATACACGCCTCAATCTTGTTACCCCAAATCGTAAGATTGGGGTGATTCGGATTGATCACCTCTTCAGGATCGATCTTCGGATACTTGGGACGATAGTCGGGCATGGGAATAATCATGACTTCCGGGATCTGCGCCGCAATCTCCAGAACTGCCTTTGCTTTTTCAGTTGCATGGTTGTTCCATGCCCACAAGACGAGAGGTCCTGGGAAGATCGTTGCATTCGGACTCGTCAACATTTTCCGAGCCATTTCTTCGATCACTGCGTCTTCATTAGGTTCGAGGAGGCCGTAATACAGGCCCTGCCCAGGATCAGGCAGCGACACTCCTAACTGAGCTGCTGACGGTGGATGGAACCCTGCCGGTCCCGGCACGATAATCCGCTCTCTAGCATCTTGCGTCGTTCCCACGCCCGTTCCCCTTTCGTCCAATTACCCAACTACGGGGCTAACCAATGTAGCCGTCGTACTCTTTTCCCCATAGGTAATATTGTCCGTCAATGCCGCCACCGGCAACTGGTCGATCATGATCATTTTAATGGCATTATTCTTAGCCATGTTGTCGCAGACCCACACGCATTGCGCGCAGCCCTTGCACCGATCTACCGCCACATACGCTGACCCATACTTAAACCCCTTATCCTTGCCCATTTCATCACTATAAAGAATGGTATTGGCTTCGGGGCAATATTGGGTGCACAGCTTGCAGCTTTTTGCGGCACAGATCTCAACGCTGATATCGGCTACGAGATACATGAGAACTCCTTGTCGTGAACCGGATTACGCTGTGACGCTCTCTGCCGCTTCCGAACGTTTCACGGATGGTGCGGACCATCCATGGTCAACAGCATAGTTCCAGCCAGCTCGAATGACCGCCACATTTTTCTCAATCAACTCTTGTTTTTTCTTAAACTTTCGCTCGACGACACTGTCCAAAGCCGCCGTTCCGCCAGATACGACAAAGCCCTTTCCGAGGAATCGATCCTTGACGGACTGCTCTAGCGCCTCTACCGAAGTGAGTCCAGTAATAGCTCCAATGCATCCCATGAGCGCCATATTGGTAGCGAGATCCATTCCCGCAACTTCCAGGGAGAGCTTTGTAGCAGGGAAGTAGTAGAGTTTTGCATGACGCTCTTCAAGTTCGCGAGCCTGGTCCCGATGCAATTTCATCGGACCGTCGTTATTGATCAATGCGATACCATTCTCCTTTAAGCCGAAATAGAATGGCATCGTATACGACTTGCCGTGCGTAATAACCTGGGGGTGAAAAATGATAATGATGTGAGGGAAGGTGATTTCGCCAATTTCGTAAATAGGCTCGTCTGAAACTCTCACGTAGCTCTCAACCGGCGCCATGCGCTTTTCCGACCCGTAAAACGGAACGATCGTGCTTTCTCCACCTGCATGAATAACTGCCGTGCTGAGAATGTGTGAACCGGTGACAACGCCCTGGCCACCCACACCCGCCATCCGAATATTGAACCGTGTCGCCATACTGAATCCTCCTTAAAGGTTGCTCAGGCCTTCGGGAGCCCAGGAGCAGGAGCAACGGGCTTCGGGAGGAACTCCTTGTAGCCATAGCGCTCCGTGAGAAATTGCTTTGCTTCATCGGTAATGTATTCGGAGAACTGGTAGCGATCGTTTTCAACGTTTTTGGCGTCTTCCATGACCTTGTCGGTTGGAATGGCGTACTCAATGTTACAAGAGGTGTAGGCCTGGATATACGTTGATCCAACCTCTCTGGCGATCAGCACAGCCTTCTTGATGACGCTCTCAACCCGGCGCGGATTGTTCGGGACTACGGTCGCAACGTACGCGCAGCCGGCGACCTTCGCCATCTGCAACATATCCATTTTCTCAAACTTTTTTCCCAATGGAGCCATCTTCAGCACGGCACCACGATTCGTCATTCCGCTTTCTTGCCCACCCGTATTGCCATATACTTCGTTGTCCAACATAATGGTCGTAAATCGTTCCTTCCGGAACCAGGAATGAAGGACCTGCTGGAATCCGATATCTGCCGTACCGCCATCACCGGCCATTACCACCACATCTTTTGGCTTATCACCAAAACGAAGGCGCAATCCGCGGGACAACCCGCTGGCTACACCGTTTTGGTCACCATAGTTGCCGTATACGAACGGAATGGCAGCCTGCGATATCGCCAAACGTCCACAGCCAGCCGTTCCAACAGTGATGGTGTCTTCGGGATTCGGAAATGCGATCATGGCAAGGCGGATGAAAAGGGTCATAGCGCACCCGGCGCACATTGGGTGCTCTTCCAGCACTTCCTTGAAGGATCCCATCTGCGAAACGGAGACTTTTTTCCCAAAGGGACCGTGCTCGACCATGTCCCGATATTCTTTCGGCATGAACTTTTCAAAGCCGCTCGAGAACTTGACGTAATCAAGACTCATAAGAATTCCCTCCCTTTTATGCGCTGGTGACTCCCTTCCGTCCTTCAATACGGCCGGAGAAAGCCAGATGCAAATTATATCGACGTTGTTCGAACTAAGTACTGGACTGTGTTCCTGAAACGGAAAGGAATGCCGACTTACGACCTAACTGCCTGATGCCGCCGAGTGTAACAAAGCGCAAAAAAATCTGTCAATCAAGTCGGCGCTACAAATTAGGAAGAGCCTGTCATTCCAAGGTAGCGGCAAGTCTATAGAGTCCACAAAAGCATTGCAACTTTGCAGAAGGCCCACACCGAACGAAAGAAGGCCTAGTGGGTGCTGCCCTGCTAGGCCCTTGGCCCTAAATCCGCTTGAACGCAAAGATTTTGGACTGAGGACAACTCGAAATAAGGTTCAATTCTGTTGCAGTTCACCTGAGAAGCGCGTAAAAATTATCGCTTAATACGATTAGCTTTCATAGCACCTATGGCAATACGAGTCCTTGCGCCAGGAGAAGAACAGGGCGATCAGCGCGTCGGAGGAGTGCATAAGCGCCCACCAATCCCCGATGGTTCGCTCAAAGCCGAATGCCCGAAATTCATGAGCCATGGCCCCTGCGGAGGAGTCCGCAAAGGCGGGTTTTGCGAAGTCTATCCGGATATGACCTGCCCCTGGGTCACGCTGTACAACAAGCTCAATGAGCTGGGCCAGTTGGAATGGATGAAACAAGTGTGATGATGCAGGTAAGGGGTGACGCGTGAGGGAACAGAGCAAGAAAAAACTGAAGGCTGGAGAATCAACGACCAGGCTCGGCTATAACGAGCGGCATGCCCGGAGCGGGATCTCCTCCCCGCTACCCGATATTGAAACCTTCCCAAACCAATACACAGGATACGAAATTACAATCGTAATTCCCGAGTATACGGCCATCTGCCCGAAGACCAATCTGCCAGATTTTGGAACGATTACTCTCCACTATAAACCGAATAAGCATTGCCTGGAGCTCAAAGCCCTCAAAATGTATGTTCATGCCTACAGAAATGTCGGCATATTCTATGAGAATGCGGTCAACCGCATTCTCGAAGACGTTGTTCGCGCCTGCCGTCCGACTTGGGCCAAGGTAACGGGTGAGTTTGCCGCTCGCGGAGGACTGCGCAGCGTGATTGAGGCAACATACCCCGAATAGCCTGCGCTCCAACATCATCCCGTCCATTTCTCAGCCGACCTCTCCAGAGCGTTACCTGGCTCTTCGTAGCCGGGTTCACGCAGCACTCCCATTGCACCTGGCCCCTGCGCCCTCTCCATTGCAGCCGTCCTGATCACACACGGCCTAAAGTCTCGCTCCGAATTCACCGACATCGGACAGTCGGGGTGTAGTACGGGTGCGCCTGGCGGCGACCGTTCGCGAGCAAGAAAAGGATGAGGGGTTGCTCACACGATCACTGAGAACTGTCATCGCCCAGCTGACGATGGCGGTTCTGGCCTTCATGACAGGAACGTATGCCGTGTCCGTTCCCACCGCAGACGCGATTCCAGCATTTGCTCGGAAGTACACATTGAACTGCACCGCATGCCATACAGCCCCTCCACGCCTCAATACATTCGGAGAACGTTTCCTGGAAAATGGGTATCAGCTCCCCGGAACCGAAGATGGCGGCATAACAGGCAAGAAACACCTGGGAGACCTGAGTTTGGACGATTTCGCCAACTACACCGGCGTCCGGCTGCGCGGCAATGTGCTGCGCACGCACAATTTTAAGCGACAAAATCCGGCCGCCGCAGAGCCGGGAGCCGTTCAAAACAACAGCGAGCTGGGGTTCCCTGAGATATTCAGCCTCTTTACGGCAGGTTCCCTGACGAGAAACATCGGATTCTTTGCCGAGCTTGAGTCCAACCTGGAAGAATCGTCAACAGGGATTGAGCGGGCCTTCATGACGTTCAACAATCTTGGCGGGAACAATGTCGCCAATATTCGTGTGGGAAGAATCGACCCATCTGCAACGTTTTCGTTCTCCACGCTCCGACAACAACTGGAGTTTGTCGGAGACAGCATCAACACCTCAACCAATACGGTACAACGCGCGGGACTGTTTCCGCTTGCAGCATCAGCCAAGTTTTACGGCCTGCACAATCGATCGGGTACCGCCATCTCACCCTACGCCCCTTCGCTCTACAACGCGGTCGCGGAAACAGGAATTGAGGTGCGGGGACGCCCGTTCGGTGAGTGGTTTATGTATCAGGTCGGCATACTGAACGGCGCCAATGAAACATTCGGCGACTCCAATAAGGGCAAAGACTTCTACGGAGCCGTGCGGTTCGATTACGCCCGCTCCGCACATTTTTCGGCGAGCCTGTCCGGATTCGCCTATCTCGGCAATAGCAATGCCACTGTCCTCACAGGATTCGGCCTGGCAGACGTGAACTGGAATCGCTACGGCATAGCGGCGCATCTGCGTTACAAAATGTTCGACCTTTACGGAATGTACACCCTCGACCGCATCGCCCACGTGCCGACCGCTGGCTTAGCCAACTTTGACAAGAGCGCCAGCGGGCTATCGGTGGCATTGGATACCTATGTGACCAACCGCACTCTGTTCTCCCTGCGATACGACAATATGGATGCCGGCGGTGACCTCAGTCAGCGCACATCTCAAAGCTTCGCTGGAATGCAGGTCAAACAATACCTCCGGTCCAATGTGGCCCTGTTCGCGCGAAACGACCTCAACCTGCGGCGGGCAGAAGACGGCAATGCGGCGGCCCGTAATTTACGACACGCCTTCTTCGTGGGAATCGATATCGCGTACTAGACGGACTGGGGCAAAGACTACGATGCGCACAAATACCTTCACATACTTCATCCTGCTGGTTGTCACGGGGCTCTGCGCATCTACCGTACAAGCCGTGAACCCCGCCACCAACCGGGACTCTCTCCTAGAAGGACGCCGGATCTATGAGCAAGCTTGCGCCTGGTGCCACGGCATCGGCGGGGAAGGAGACGGACCGGCCGGCTGGTTCATCGGCCGCTATTCCAGCCCACGCCCACGCAACTTCGTGAAGGACGGGTACAAGCTGCGCAGCACGGCTTCAGGCGAACTTCCAACAGATCAGGATCTGTTCAAAACCATCACGCAAGGCATTCCCGGTGTCATGCCGGCCTATCGCTCACTCAGCGAACGGGACCGGTGGCAGGTCATTGCCTACCTCAAATCATGGAATACAGCATTCGAAGAAGAGAAGCCCATCCCACTCACCTTCCCCTCCTCTCCCCCCTCGCCGACCGAGGCCGGCATCCACAATGGCCGAACGCTCTACATGAAATACGACTGCCGGGCATGTCACGGGGATAATGGCGAGGGGGACGGGCCGGAAGCCATCGCCGGCCACTTACGCGATACGAACGACCTTCCCATCCAGGCCACGAATCTCACCGCACCGTCGTCATGGAAGAACGGGGCCTCCGGCCAGGATCTCTTCCGCATCCTCATGACCGGACTGGACGGCACACCGATGCCCTCATACGCCAATGAATTTACCGGACAAGAGGAGGCGCTGTGGGATTTGGTGTGGTACGTCCAATCCTTATCCGGACAGCATGGAAGATAATTCACGGCCATGAACAGATCACAACCAGCTTTCGGACATTCGCACGCAGCGCAGACTGCCCGGAAAGAAGAACCTACTCTATGAAGGCCACCCTGATCCTTGCAACGTTGGTGTTGGCTGTTCAGGCAACCCCGCTCGTGCACGCGGAACCACCCACCGGCGCACTGGCCGGTCAGGTCCTCTATGTCGGCCCGGCGATCCCCGACCGGGTGGTCGAGGTGGCCCGTGATTCGGCCTTCTGTGGAACGATGGTCACCATCAAGAGTGTCGGGATTCACCCAAAACCGCGCGGCCTGGAAGGCGCGGTCGTGAGCATCGACGGGGTCCCACTGCCCGTATCCGATTCTTCCCTTCCACCACTCGTCTTGACAAATACCCGGTGCACCTTCGCCCCGCGCATAGCCGCCGGCATGGTGGGCCAACAGGTGGAAATCCGCAACGACGACCCGGTCATGCATAACACGCACATCTCGATGGGGCCGCGCACCTTCGTGAATGTTGCGATGCTCCCTTCAAGCCGACCGGTCGGAAAGCCCCTTAAACAGCCGGGGATCTATACGGTCAAATGCGACGCGCACAAATTCATGCAGGCGCACCTGCTCGCCTTCGCACACCCTTTCTTCAGTGTGACGGACGAGACCGGCGCGTTCCGGATCCCCAATCTTCCCGCAGGCGAACATCAGGTGACTATTTGGCATCACACATTGGGCACATTCCAACAATCGGTGACCATTCCGGCGCAAGGAGAAACCAGCATCACGCTCGAATATCCGAATCATGCTGACGCCAGAAAAAAATAATCGGCCGTGGCTCAGCGGGCCACGAGCCATGTGGCACGGAAGTCTCCGGCTCCGGCTCAGCGTCGGGATGGCGGTGATGATCACCCTTGGCATGACCATCTTTGCGACGGTGCGACTGATTGAAATCCGTCGCATCGTCGAGGATGTCGCACAGGCCCGTGCGCTCGCGATCAGTCGTACTTTCGCCATGATGGGAGCGGCCGCGGTTCTGGACAATCTGTTCCGCATTCAAGAGGCCCTAATTCGCTATGCCCAGGACGCCGACATCGTCAGTATCGTCCTGATCGATCCTGACAATATGATCGTCGCGGCGACCGACCCCGGGGAAATCGGTCAGCAGCTCACGGATCCCACGCTGTCCCTGGCTCAAGCCAGGGAAGTCGAAACTGTCGCTCACGACCTGCAGCCGGACGGAACGCCGACGCTGGTGATCGCCACGCCATTGTTAAACGAACAGACTGTTGCGGCCTGGGTCCGACTGGAGTTCTCGCTCGTGGCGATGAAGCAGGAAGTGGCGCGAGAATTTCGTCAGTTGCTCCTGTTCTCCGCCTTGCTGATGACCATGACGATTGTCGTGAGCCAGCTGGGGGTCCGACGCATGTCGGCATTGTTTCGAGACACCGCCGGAAAACTGCAGGACACGCTGCAGACTCTGCACCACCCTGCGGAGCAGGAACCGCCCGCGCCTGACGCGCCCCAACCCTCTGACGCCCCCGCCACCCTCTCCCATGAGGGTGAACTCGAACAGATGGTGTCCCTCGTGGAAACCACCACGACCCTACTCACCGCCCAAGCGCAACGCCTCCAGTCGTTCACCCAGTCCCTGGAACAGGCGGTACAGGAACGAACGACCGAATTGAGTCAGGCAAAGGAGGCCGCCGAGACAGCGAATCAGGCCAAATCTCAATTCCTCGCCAACATGAGCCATGAGATCCGGACCCCGATGAATGGCGTGTTGGGGATGGCCGAACTGCTTCTCACGACGGCGCTGACGCCCAACCAGCGTTCCCTGGCCGAAACCCTTCACCGATCAGGCACCGGTCTCCTGGACATCATCAACGAAATCCTCGATTTCTCAAAAATTGAAGCCGGGAAGTTGCACCTCGAACGCATTGAATTCGGGCTGAGACACACCATCGAGGACGCCGTCGACCTCTTAGCAGAATCCGCGAACCGCAAGCATCTGGAATTGACCTGCTTCGTGCCGGAAGAGATTCCGGACAACCTGGTCGGCGACCCTGTGCGACTCCGCCAAATTGTGCTGAATCTGGTCGGCAACGCCATCAAGTTTACGCACGCGGGTGAGGTCTCGGTCACCCTCTCTCTCTTGGCGCAACACTCTTCCAACGTGATGCTGAAGTGTGCCGTTCGCGACACCGGCGTCGGCATTTCCGAAAACGTACGCGCGCGACTCTTTCAAGCATTCTCCCAGGCGGACGGGTCCACCACCAGACAGTTTGGCGGCACGGGACTCGGCCTTGCGATCGTCAAGCAATTGGCACGCTTGATGGGGGGCGAGGTGGGGGTCGATAGCGTTCCCGGAAAGGGCTCAACCTTCTGGTTCACCGTCGCACTAGAAACCGTCGCAGCGACCGGGACCGCGGCAGAGAGCCAACCGGCTACGGTTTCGGGCATGGCCATCCTGATCGTCGATGACAATCCGACGAATCGGCACATTCTCGAAGCCCACCTGACCAGCTGGGGCGCCATCACGCACTCGGTGCACTCCGCCCAAGAGGCCTTACGCTTTCTCGACGCGCAGGAGCTCTCGCATCCAAGAGTTCGGCTGGCTGTGCTGGATATTCATATGCCGGACATGGACGGCATCGATCTCGCCCAGACCATCAGGAACTCTCCCACACTTCGCGACCTCCTGTTGGTGGCCTTGAGCTCCGTCGGTCATCCGGGCCAGGATCCTCGCCTTTCACCGACACTCTTCGATGCCTGGTTGAGGAAGCCGATCCACCAATCGTTGCTGAAAGACTGCCTGACACGGGTCTGCCGGAAAGCCCCGGAAGATGCGCCGCAGGCAATGGTCCAACCACAGGGTCAGACGCAGACGCTCGCCGGCCACATCCTGGTGGCCGAAGACAATCCCGTCAATCGCGAGGTGGCCTGCACCATGCTGGAACTCCTGGGCTGCACCACCGCCGTGGCGGAAAATGGCAAGGAAGCGGTGTCCGCGGCCGAGAACGGTTCATTTGATGTGATTCTCATGGATTGCCACATGCCTGAGATGGATGGCATGACCGCCACTGGCATCATCCGGACACACGAACGGCAACAAGAGCCTCCACGCCACACCGCCATCGTTGCCCTGACCGCGAACGCGCTAGAAGGTGACCGCCAACGGTGCCTCGCCGCCGGCATGGACGACTACCTGACGAAGCCCTTCACGGTGAATCAGCTCAAGACCTTACTCCAACGGTGGCTTCCCACCCCTGCCGTGGCCGCCTCAACCACGGCCCCCCTTCCGTCACAGCCACTGAGCGCCGAAATCCTCCCGGAGATCGGTCCCCCTGCTGCGCAACACAGACCGGCAGCAATCGACAACCACCTAGACCGCAACGCCTGGCAGGCCATCCGCGCCCGCCAGCGACCGGGACAGCCAGATTTCCTGCACAAGGCGCTCTCCCTGTACCTTCCCCACGCCGAAGCGCAGCTGATTCAGCTCGAGCAACACCTGACCAGCGGCGACATCCACGCCATCACGATTGTCGCCCATACGCTGAAGTCGTCCTCCGCGCAACTCGGCGCGCACCGTCTTGCCGGCCTGTATGCGGAAGTCGAGGCGGCCGGACGCGCCGGCAAAACCGGCGAGCTTCCCGCGCTCTTTCAACGCCTGCGTCCCGAACACCATGCCGTCTGTGCCCTCATGCAGGAAGAACTCAACCGAACAGGACGGTCCGCAGCATGACGGAGCCGAATGAGCAGAGCAGACCGGCCCACCCCCCCGCCAACAGCGAACAGGCCATCGCGCGGCAGCAGCATGAGTCGCATCTGCGTGAGAGTGAAGAAAAATACCGGCGGCTCTTCGAGTCGTCGCGCGATGCGATCATGATCCTCTATCCGCCCGACTGGAATTTCATCGCCTGCAACCCAGCCACGGTCACACTGTTCGGAGCACGGGACGAGGCCCACTTCACATCCCTGGGCCCCGGCGATGTGTCTCCCGAGTATCAACCGGACGGTGAACTGTCCATGGTCAAGGCACGCAAGGCCATTGAGGCGGCCATGCGGGAAGGCTTTCACCTATTCGAATGGATGCACAAACAAGTCGGCGGGCCGAATTTTTTGACAACCGTTCAATTAACCCGCATCACCCTCCAAGGCGTCGAGGGGCTACAAGCGACCGTCCGTGACATTACCGAGCAACGCCGAGCCGAAACCGAACTACGCGCCTATGCGACGTTTCAACGAGCCATCCTGGACAGTGCCGGCTACGCGATTATTTCCTGCCGACCCGACGGCATCATTCAACTTTTCAATCCGGCAGCGGAAGCGCTCCTCGGCTACAGCGCCGACGAACTGATCGGCCGCCAGCACCCGGGCATCTTTCACGATCCCGAAGAAGTCGGAGCACGGGCCAGACAACTCTCCGACGAATTCGGCAGCACCATCGCGCCCGGATTCGACGTCTTCATTGAAAAGTGCCGGCGCAACCTCCCCAATGAACATGAGTGGACGTACATTCGCAAGGATGGTACGAGAAGAACGGTCCTCCTGAATGTCACGGCAATGCGGGACGCCGACGGCGAGATCACGGGCTACCTCGGGGTCGCTTCCGACGTCACCCCGCTCAAACGGACCGCGCAGGAATTATTGCTGGCGAAAGAGGTGGCAGAAGCCGCCAACCGCACCAAGTCGCAATTCCTCGCCAATATGAGCCATGAGATCCGGACGCCGATGAACGGCGTCCTGGGCATGACCGAGCTCTTGCTTTCGACCACTCTCGACACGCGCCAGCGCCATGTGACGCGGACCATTCAACAGTCCGGCGAAGCGCTGCTCGCGATCATCAACGATATTCTCGACTTCTCCAAAATCGAAGCGGGCAAACTCCAACTGGAACAACTGGATTTCGACGTGCAGGAAACCGTCGAAAACGCCGTGGAGCTCTTTGCAGGCCCGGCCCAGCGGAAGCACATAGAACTGACCTGTCAGGTGCTGGGTCCCTTCACGCGCGCCCTCCGCGGCGACCCCATTCGCCTTCGCCAGGCGTTGCTCAATTTGACTAGTAACGCCTTAAAGTTTACGGCGAACGGGGAGATCAACGTGCGCGTCTCCGCGGTGACTGAAACGCCGACGACCGTCACCCTCCGATTCGAAGTCAAGGATTCCGGCGTGGGCATTCCGGCTGAGGCCCATCAGCGCATCTTCGAGGCCTTCTCCCAAGCCGACGGCACCACCACCAGACGTTTCGGCGGGACGGGGCTTGGCCTCACGATCGTCAAAGAACTTGTGGCGCTAATGCAAGGCCAGATAGGCGTGGAGAGCCAGGTAGGACGGGGCTCCACGTTCTGGTTTACGGCGGTCTTCGAGCGGCAGCCCGCGGTGACTCCAGGGCAGGAACAGGTCCCTGAGCGAGCGCTCATCAAGAAACGAATCCTGGTCGTCGATGACACAGCCGCCAATCGCGAGATCCTGGATGGACAGCTTCGCAGCTGGGGCGCGCTCTCGACCTTAGCCGCTTCGGCACAAGAGGCGTTGGTGTTACTCGGAACCGGCCACGACTCGCCGCACCCGTTCGACCTGGTCATCCTGGACCTGCATATGCCCGACATGGACGGTCTGGAGTTGGCCAGGGCGATTCGCGCCAATCCGCGACTCACCGGCTTGCCGCTCTTGATGCTCACGTCAGTAGGCTATGACGACAGTACGCCAGGCACGCCTCACTTGGACGCATGGGTCACCAAACCCGTCCGGAACACCCTGCTTCGCCAAGCCCTTCTCGGCCTGCTCCAAACCAGGCATCATGCGCCTGTTCAACCTCCGCCGGCACCGCCTTTAGCGACTGGCCCGATCCCGTTTAAAGCTGCCCGCCTGCTTCTCGTCGAAGACACACCCGTCAACCGGGAGGTGGCCATCGGGATGTTAGACATGCTCGGGCACTTTGTGCAGGCCGTCGAGAACGGACGTCTTGCGGTCGAAGCCGTCGCGAAGGAACGATTCGACCTGATTCTGATGGATTGTCAGATGCCGGACATGGATGGCTTTACCGCCACCACCGCGATTCGGCAGCAGGAACGAGAAGCCGCAGATCACCGCCACGTGCCCATTATTGCCCTCACAGCGAATGCGATGGAAGGTGATCGCACCCGGTGCCTGGCTGCCGGGATGGACGACTACCTGGCGAAACCCTTTACCATGGCACAGCTCAGCGACATGCTGACGCAATGGCTGACATCACCGACGGCTGTTGACTCGACCAAACCTGCCTCGTCCCCACCGGCATGCCCGGACCATGCACCATCTGACCAGCCACCCTCTTCCTCCGTTGCCGAGATCGACAAGGCGGCCTGGGACGCGATCCTGGCGCTTCAACGGCCGGGACGACCCGATATCCTGGCGCGAGTCCTGACGGCCTATCTGAACGATTCCCCGATCCTGGTCGAGGAGATTCGCACGGCAGTCCGAGCGCAGGACCCCGTTGCCCTTGCCAAGGCGGCGCATCGGCTCAAATCCAGCAGCGCGCAACTCGGGGCCTTGGCCACGGCAGCCCACTGTAAAGAACTCGAAAACCTGGGACGCCTCGCGCACCTCGAAGGTGCTGCCGGTCTACTGGCACAACTTACGGACGCCCATCAAGCCGCCTGCGCTGCCATGACCAGCGAGCTCTTGCAGCGCACTGCCGCCTGATTCATCGCTCGCCTATCCGTTCGTGACTTGCGAACGAGCCCGGTCCGCGCTAGTCTTGGCGTATCCATGGCCACCTATGCAATCGGCGACGTCCAAGGCTGCTTCAGCTCGCTCATCCAGCTCACGAAGACCATTCAATTCAACCCGCAGCAGGACCGCCTCTGGTTTGTCGGCGATCTCGTCAACCGTGGCCCCGACTCCCTCAACGTGCTGCGCTACATTCGCAAACTCGGCTCCGCCGCCATTGCGGTCCTGGGGAATCACGATCTCTTCCTCCTCGCCGTTGCCGCGGGCCTGACGCCTCTTCGTCCCAGTGACACCCTGACACCGATTCTCGAGGCGCCGGACGCCCCCGGGCTGATGACGTGGTTACGGCAACAACCGCTGCTGTATCGTGAGGGCGACGTTCTGCTGGTCCATGCGGGGCTTCTGCCTGGCTGGACGGTGGAACAGGCCGAGGAGCTGGCCGGTGAGGCTCAGACAGCGATACGGGGGGATCAGTTCATGACGACCTTGCAAGCGCTCCATCCGAGCGGCCCTTTGCAATGGCGACCGGACCTGACAGGCCCGATTCGTCTGGCCACCATCATCAAGGTGCTGACCCGATTGAGAGCCTGCTCGCAGGAAGGCATCATGGAATCATCCTTTACGGGACCTCCGGATCGGACCCCGGAGGGGTTTCAACCCTGGTTCGACGCGCCCGGCCGGCGTAGTGCGACGGCCACGATCGTCTTCGGACACTGGGCAGCCATGGGCTTACGGCTCACACCGAACCTATTGGCACTGGATAGCGGTTGCGTGTACGGGAGACAGCTGACGGCGGTGCGCCTGGAAGACCGGAAAGTGTTTCAGGTCCGCTGCGAGGAGACACGTGGCGGAAGGTGACCGGGCAACCGTGCCCGATTGGCCACGGTACACCAACAGCCTATTTCCTCCTTACCGGTTTCTTCCGGGACAGACCCCCCATCCTCGTCGCGATTCACTGGGCCATTCCTTCGAACAACCTGAACCTCGCCCGCGCCCATTCGAACCTGGACAATGGATGACCTCCGAGGAGTATCTGTATGGCATCGATCTCTATAACGGGACCTACTGGTGGGAAGCGCACGAAGTCTTCGAGGGATTCTGGCATGCCTACGGACGCAGTACGCCGGCTGGGAATTTCTTTCAGGCGCTGATTCAGTGCGCCGCCGCCAATCTCAAGCGCGAGCTGGGGAATGAACCGGCCGCCCGCAAACTTGTGGCCAGCGGCCTTGCCCGATTGCGGCAGACCCCCAGTCACTACATGGGGATGAACACCTCCGCGTTCGCCCTGGACCTCACGCAGTGGCTGAATGGACGTGAACCGATCGTCAGAATACGGCTGGAGCTGCCGGGGGCTGTCGAGACGCCTCGCGTGCCGGAATCGCTAAAGGCGGAGGGGCGTTCGGGTAGTTAGTGGTAGCTTTCCGAATCGGAAGGGAAGGCGCCCTGTTCGACTTCATCTTTATAGCGGCGTAGCGCGTGGATCGCATCCGCCTTCAGGTGGCCATAGGGCTTCACGAACTTCGGCACAAACTCATCGAACAAGCCCAAGAGATCGTAGATCACCAGCACCTGCCCGTCACAATGCGGGCCGGCGCCGATACCGATCGTCGGAATGGTCACCGCCTCGCTCACCGCCTTCGCCACACCTGCGGGAATCGCCTCCAACACAATCGCGGACGCACCGGCAGCCGCTAACGCCTGGGCATCATCGAGCAGGTGCTGCGCCCGATCCCGCCCTTTTCCCTGAACCTTGTAGCCGCCATATTGCTGAACCGATTGCGGAGTCATGCCGAGATGGCCGATCACCGGAATCCCGATACTCGTCATCGCCGCCACGCGATCAGCCATGGCCGCGCCCCCTTCGACTTTCACGGCGTGGGCCCCGACCTGGAGGAACCGCCCGGCGTTACGAACGGCTTCTTCCCGGCTCACCTGATAGGACAGAAAGGGCATATCTCCGATCACCAACGAGCGCTGCACTGCTCCGGCGACCAATCTGGTGTGGTAGATCATCTCCTCCATCGTCACCGAGAGCGTAGTGGACTTTCCCTGCACCACAACTCCAAGCGAATCGCCCACCAGAATGACGTCGATCCCTGCCTGCTCCACGATACGCGCGAAGAGCGCGTCATAGGCCGTCACGACCGTGATCTTGCGTCCGTCGCGCTTGCACTTCTGCAAGTCAGGGACCGTCATCAGCCCAGCTCGGCTTTCGTGAGAATTTCCGGCAACCGTTCCGTGGATTTGATGGCCATGATGTGGACTCCGTCGCAGTAGGGACGTACCGCCTTGATCGTCCGCACCGCAATCTCTACGCCCGCATCAAGCGCGCGCTTATCACCGGCGGCACGCATTTCGTCGATCATGTCCTGGGGCACACACACGCCGGGGATATTGGCGTTCATGAATTCGGCCATTTTGGCATTGCGCAGCAGCAGAATGCCCGCAAGCACCTTCACCTTGAACGGACGCACCGCCTCCATGAACGTCTTGAACTGTTCCGGCTGATAAATCGCCTGAGTCTGGAAAAACTGCGCGCCCGCGCGCACCTTTACCTCAAACTTCACCAGCATCGGCCCCAGCGGATCCGCTTCCGGCGTGACGGCGCCGCCGATCGTGAAGTCGGTGGATCCGTCGAGCTTGTTGCCCGCATAGTCCTTGCCATTGTTCAATCCGGTCACCAATTGCATGACTTGCACGGAATCCAGGTCGTACACCGGTTTGGCATCCTTATGGTCTCCTACGGTGGGATAGTCCCCGGTCAGACAGAGAATGTTCCGGATGCCCAGCATATGTGCGCCCATGAGGTCCGACTGCATGGCGATGCGGTTGCGATCGCGACAGGTCAACTGCATGACCGGATCATGACCCAGTTCATACAAGACCCGGCACACCGGCAGAGACCCGGCCCGCACGATCGCCGCGGTATTGTCCGTGACATTGACCCCATGCACGCGGCCGACCAGCGACTTTGCGCTCTCGACCACATGGGTCAAGTTCGTACCCTTCGGCGGGTTATACTCCACCGTCACGGCAAACTGCCCCTGCGCCAGCACATCCTTGAGTCGCCGCGGCTCCCGGCTCATACGAGTCTCCTATTTCTGTCCATCCTCTCCCACCCCCTATGAATTGCAGCGGTCAGGCGGCGTGCTCCTGACTGCGCGCGTCCAACGAGGGCCTTCGGAGGCCGCGCGTTGCGCGAGCAACAGGAGGATGCCGCTTGGCCGCTGTTACTTCATCCCTGCCATTCTCTTAGCAGATTCAACGGTATTGTCGAGTAACATCGCAATCGTCATCGGCCCCACGCCACCCGGCACCGGGCTGATCCATCCGGCTTTCTGGCTGACCGGTTCATAATCCACATCGCCGCAGAGCTTCCCGTCAGTCCACCGATTGGTGCCGACATCGATGACCACCGCACCCTCTCGAACCATATCTGCCGTTACGAACTTCGCCTTTCCGATCGCCACCAACAGCAACTCGGCCTCTCGACAAACCGCCGCAAGATCCTTGGTCTTGGAATGGCAGATCGTGACGGTCGCGTTTCGCTGCAACAGCATGAGCGCCAACGGCTTCCCCACAATATTGCTGCGCCCCAACACCACTGCGCGTTTGCCTTCAATACCGACGCCCGTGGACTCGATCATCTTGATCACGCCCTTCGGCGTACAGGCTTCAACTACCGGATTCCCCTCGACCAACCGGCCGAAATTGTATGGGTGGAACCCATCCGCATCCTTGACCGGCGACACCGCTTCCAGCACCACCCGGCTCTCGATGTGCTTGGGCAGCGGCAACTGCACCAGAATTCCATGAACCTTGGGATCCGCATTCTTCTTCTCGATTAACGCCAACAAATCCGCCTGCGTGGTCGTGGCAGGCAGTTTATAATCGTCGATATAAATGCCCGCCGCATCGCAGGCCTTCTGCTTGCTCTTCACATACTGGTGCGATGCAGGATCGTCACCCACGAGGATCGTGGCCAGGCCCGGCTTCACCCCGGTCTTTGCCAGGACCGCCGCCGATTCAACCGCCAGCCGGTCACGCACCTGCTGTGCCAATGCTTTCCCATCGATAATTCGTGCCGCCACAATATCCTCCCTGGCCTGAATAGAAGCGAAAAGTGAGGGCACCATAGCAGGCAATTTTTCAACAAGTCAACGCTGGAGGCGGCGAGACACTTGACGGAAGCCCCCGCCCCAACAGGGTCCTCGCGGGGTCATCAGGCCGCTTGTCCTGCCAGCCTCCCCGCCGCATTTCATTCGCGATTCCTCAGCTTCCTTGACAGTCTCCGAGACCCTTGGCTACGATGCACCAGGACAATCTGTGCGACATCTTCGTTGATGATTCCCATGACCATCTTTTCCGTCTTCCCCGAACGGCCGAGACGCCGTCACAATCGTGGACTGGCTCTTGCGGGCACCATGGGACTGTTGCTCGCCTCCTCCTGGGCCTGGGCCCTGCAAGTGAGCGGATTAGAATCGCCGCACAGCTTCCTGGCCGACCCTCCATCGAGGTCCTATTTCATTTCGAACATCAACGGGGACACCAACGCCCTGGATAACAACGGGTTCATTACCAAGCTGAGCGACGACGGCCGCATTACGGCCTTCAAGTTCATCGAAGGCGGCCGAGGGGATGTCACGCTCCATGCGCCCAAAGGCATGGCCATCGTCGATCAAGTCTTGTACGTCACGGATGTCGACACCCTGCGCGCCTTCGACAAAAACACGGGAAAACCTCTCGCCACAGTCGTGCTCCCCCGGCCCGCCAACGGCAAGGCCGCTCAATCGCTCGTGGACGTGGCTGCCGATGGGCACGGGCATCTGTATCTTGCCGATCAGGGGGGCAATGCGATCTATCGCGTGGATCTGACTCAGCCGTTGACCCTGTCTCTCTATGTTTCAGGGGTCCACTTAGCCGGCCCGTCAGGAGTTGCGGTCCATCCCAAAACCGGACATATCGTCGTGGTGAGTTATGATTCCGGAAAAATCTTCGATATAACTCCGGAAGGCACCCTCACCGAACTGGCCTCCAACGGATTCTTTACCGGGCGATTCCAAAACCTCAGCGGCGTCGATTTCGACCGGTGGGGCAGCATGTATGTCTCGGACCTGACGAAGGGGAAAATCTGGCGGATGCTGCCGAACAATAAATTTCAAGTCATCGCGGAATATCTGCCTGGGCCATCGGATCTTGGCATCGACCGCGTGAATCACCTGATTCTCGTCCCCTACCAGGACTCGAATGCGGCCGAAGTCAACGGCCTGGAATCTCCCACCGTGACGTCGGGCGACCGCGCGAAACGCACGCTGGCCGACTACGGGTTCATTGAGCCGAAAAAGTCTGAGAAAGAAGGAGCCTCCCGCAAATGAGCCAATGTGTCTATTGCACGCAGCGCAAAGGGAAACGCTCCTGTCCCGCCCTCACCGGCCTGATCTGCAGCCAATGCTGCGGAGAACACCGCCTGGCACGTATTTCCTGCCCGCCTGACTGCGAGTATCTCGATACCGGAAGCGACTATCAACAGAAACGGCTGGGCGAACAGTTTGCCCCGGTCCGGCGTGAACTTTACCGCCAGCTCAGCGTGGCGGGAGGCGAGAAAGCGGCGGCGTTGTTCAACCTGATCGAAGTCGTCACGTTCGGCTATTTCCATGACCGGCGGGACGGGCAGGATGCCGAAGTCTTTGCGGCCATCCAAGCATTGCGCCGTACCCTCAGCCCTCTCCACGTACCGGCCGCTCCGATGCCGGTCTTTGCCGAACGGCTCAAGAAAGAATATGACACGTTCGTGAAGCAGCAGCCCCAGCAGATTGCCGACGCCGGCACGGCCCCCGAAATTCTCGATCGCGCATTGGCGATCCTGACGGAATTTTCCGGACAGGGCTTCCAATCACGCCGCTTTCTCCTCGGCATGATCGGCTATGTGAAAACATTCCACCCCGAGATTGCAGAACACCTGACCAAGCAGCATGAAGCCGGCCGAATTGTGCTGCCCGGCCAACTGACTCCACCGCCCCAGGAACCGCCACCCCATGTCCATGGCCCCGAGTGCCATCATCACCACCACTGAGCACCCCCCGCTGCGCACAACAACGAGAGAGTTCCAATCCCCCGTTCACCAGACTGTCTACCGTTAGGTTTCGTTTTTCTCTTCAGCCGTTTTCTCTTTAGTTACCCCGCATTTCTGCCGATACAGGCGGGTCAGAACTTACACCTTCGTAAGAAGGCCATCAGGACCGCAGGCGTAACTCGTTGAAAATCTATGTACTCTTTTCTCAGTAATCTCTCAGCTGCTTTGCCCAAGGGAGATGCGCTGGACGCGTCGGCCTGGGCCGTCCGTCACCGGGGGATTCTGTACATCCTCTGGTTGCACGTACTGGGTGTTCCCCTGTACGGCGCCTATATGGGCGCAGGGCGTGGCCTCTATCTCGGTGGTGGAGCCCTCCTTGGAGCCATCGCCATCGCCGCGCAACTTCCCGCCATTAGCCGGCGGCTTCAAGGCGCCATTGCAACCTATGGGTTACTGACGGCCTCGGCGCTTCTGGTGCATCTCTCCGAAGGACGAATCGAACTGCACTTTCATTTCTTCGTCATGATGTCCGTGATCGTGCTGTACCAGGATTGGCTCCCGTTTCTGGTTGGACTGCAGTTCATCGTCATCGATCACGGGATCATAGGCACCCTGATGCCCCGCATGGTGTACGTCCATGCCGAAGGGCAGGCGCACCCATGGACCTGGGCACTGGTTCACGGCAGCTTCATTCTGGCTCAATGCGCGGCCCTGCTCTATTTTTGGCGAGTGAATGAGCTTGCCCGCGAGGAAGCTCTGCAGAGTGAGACCCGCACCCGGATGATCATCGAAACTGCTCTTGACGCCGTGGTCACAACGGACGCCTCGGGAGTCATCACCGACTGGAACACCCAGGCGGAATTCATGTTTGATGTTCCCCGCACCGAGGCTATCGGAAAACCCCTGACAACCTATCTCTCCACTGCCCATTCTACATCCGCGGCCGATGCCGGAGGGGTGCTCCCAGGACTCGTCCCCGGAGCCATTCTCAACCGCCGCGTGGAGAGTGTCGGCCGGTCGGGGTCCGGCGCGGAGTTTCCTGTCGAAATCGCCACAAGCTGCCTGGCCATCGGGAGGACCCAGCAGTTCACCACCTTCATTCAGAACATTTCCGAACGCAAGCAGCAGGAGGAAGCCCTTCGCCGGGCAAAAGACGCCGCCGAAGCGGCCAGTCAGGCCAAGTCCCAATTTCTGGCCAACATGAGTCACGAAATCAGAACCCCGATGAACGGTGTGCTCGGCATGACGGAGTTATTGCTTACGACCCCGCTCAACGAGAGACAACGGCGATATGCCCACACCGCGCACACGTCCGGAACCAACCTCCTGCACCTCATCAACGACATCCTGGATTTCTCGAAGATCGAAGCCGGCCGCTTAGTCCTGGAACACATCCCCTATGACCTGCGGCAGCTCCTGACGGAAACCTCAACGCTCTTTCACGAACAGGCGGTGAAAAAAGGGCTGACGCTCACCCTGACCATTGCGCCAGACATCCCCGTCACCTTCTACGGAGACCCGCACCGACTCCGTCAGATCCTGACGAACCTCATCAGCAATGCCCTCAAATTCACGACGACCGGGCGTATTGCCATTTCAGCAGCCATGGATGACGGCCACTCGGAACATGTGCGCATCGACGTGTCCGATACAGGGATCGGCATTCCGCGCGACGCGCAGGATCGAATCTTCGACTCCTTTTCGCAGGCCGACGGGTCAACCACGAGAAAATACGGCGGGACCGGGCTCGGCCTGGCTATCGTGAAGCAATTAGTCGGCATGATGGGCGGCCACCTGGGGCTCTCCAGTGTGCCCGGGGAGGGCTCCACCTTCTGGTTTACGATCTCCGCGTGTGCCACCACATCACGAGTCACGGCCTCGGACCAAGCCACCCCATCCACGGAGACGCTGCAGCACCCACACTGTTAACAAGGAGACGACCCCATGCAAGTCGCGACCACCTGTCTCAAAACCGGCCCCTCCGGAATTCCTGCTGAACTGGCCGCCCTCGACTCGGAGACCAGCCTCCTGTTGTTGTTCGGAGGCTCACGCTTGATTGACCGTCAGGACCTCATCCAGCAGGTGATGAACGCCTGCCCTCGAAGTCACGTGATGGGCTGCTCCACGGCCGGAGAAATTCATGGCTGTGAAATCTCGGATGACAGCCTCGTCGTTGCTGTGGTGCGCTTCGAGAAGACGCCTCTCCTCACCACCTGCGCGGCGGTTCACTCCCCTAAAGACTCATACGCTGCAGGACGCGCCATTGCCGCCCGCCTTCAACAGCCGGAGCTTCGAGGTCTGCTCGTGCTGTCTGACGGATTGAATGTCAACGGCAGCGAGCTTGTGAAGGGACTGAACGACACATTGGGAGGCGCCGTCGTCGTGACCGGCGGTCTGGCCGGCGACGGCACCGACTTCAAGCGAACATGGGTCATAAAAGACCGTGCGCCTCAAAGCGGTTATGTGACCGCCATTGGCTTCTATGGCAGCCATGTCCGGTTGGGCCACGGCTCAAAGGGAGGATGGGATAAGTTCGGTCCTGAGCGCCGGGTGACCAAATCCGACGGGAACATTCTGTACGAACTGGATGGGCGCCCGGCGCTGCAACTCTACAAAGAGTATCTCGGTGACCGCGCCGCCGGGCTCCCGGCCACAGGCCTGCTCTTCCCTCTCGCGATCAGAGGCTCGAACACCGACGGGAAAGTCCTGGTTCGCACCATCCTGGCTGTCGATGAAGCCGCTCAATCCATGACCTTCGCGGGCGATCTTCCGGAGGGCGTTCTCGCTCAATTGATGCGCGCCAACTTTGACCGCTTGATTCAAGGCGCCTCCGAAGCGGCAACCCTGACCCTCAAGGATCCGGCACGTGCAGCCAGCCCCTCTCCCACGCTCTCGATCGCCATCAGTTGTGTCGGGCGACGCTTGGTCCTCGGAGAACGAACGGAAGAAGAGATTGAAGCGACATTGGACATTCTGCCGGACGGCAGCCGCCAAGTCGGCTTTTATTCATATGGGGAAATCTCTCCCTATGACAGCGGAGCCTGCGATCTCCACAACCAAACCATGACGTTGACGACGATTACCGAATTCTAATTTCTATGCATCCGCTGCTTACACGACAACTCAAGCGATTGGGATTGGAACACGGTGCAGCGCCCACCTCGCTCGAGGCCTGGCAGCAATTGCTTGAACGGGTCAGCCGGAGCTACCTTGAATCCGATCAGGGGCGAGAACTGCTCGAACGCTCGATCGCGCTCTCCGCAAGAGAGATGCAGGACCTGAACGAGCAGCTACGCCGCACCTCCGAGAGTCAGTTGGCCGAGGAACGGGACAAACTTCACACCGTACTTTGTTCCATGGGCGACGGGCTCTGCGTCGTGGATCGGAACTGGGACATTGTGTTGCTCAATCCTGAAGGGCAGCGCTTGTGGGGGCTGACCGAAGCAGAGGTCGCGGGACGACGCCTGGGGGAGATGATTTCCCTCTCGTACGGCACAAATCTCACCGCGCCGGTCTTCACCCAGGTGCTGCTGGATGACACGGCTCAGGGGCACTCGTTCAGGACCGACGACGGCCTTCTCACCTCGATCACCGGCCGTTCGTTTCCCGTGTCCTGCGTGTTAGCTCCCATTGAGCGCGACAACCATGCCGCCGGGGCCGTGCTGGTCTTTCGGGACATTACGGAGCGCAAGCAGGCGGAGGATGTTCGTCGCTATACGGAAAATTTATTGCGGCAACATCAGGCCGCTCTCTTGGGCCTGACAAGCAACAGCATCATTCAAAGCGGTGTTCTGGAACCGGCCTTGAGGGAAATTACCCGCGTCACAGCCTCGACGCTTGGAGTGCGCCGGTCCAGCATCTGGCTTCTGCGCGAGGATCACAGCGCCATCACCTGCAAAGAACTCTACGACGCGTCCACCAACAGCCATTCCTCCGGCATGGAACTCCTCGCGACACAATTCCCGAACTATTTCCGGGAACTCCTCACGGAACGCGTCATTGATGCATCCGACGCGCGGACCGATCCTCGCACCTCCGAGTTCACCCACACCTACCTGACCCCGCTGGGGATCGGCGCCATGCTCGATATTCCGATTCGCTTCAAGGGGAAACTGGTTGGGGTGCTCTGCAGTGAACATGTGGGGCCGCCGCGCTCGTGGATGCTCGAGGAGCAACAATTCAGTTATGCGATCGCCTCGTTAGTATCTTTGGCCCTGGAAGCGGTCGAGCGGCTCCACGCCGAAGGAGCGCTGCGCAAGAGCGAGGGACGGACCAGATTGATTATTGATACTGCGCTCAGCGCAGTGATCAGCGTGGACGAGCAGGGACGCATTATCGGATGGAATGCTCAGGCGGAGCAGACATTCGGGTGGACGCGCCAGGAAGCCATCGGCCGGACGATGGCGGACACCATCATTCCACAGGCTCAACGCGAAGCCCATCGACGAGGGTTTGAGCGGTTCATCAAGACCGGTGACGGGCCTATTTTGAACAAACGGATCGAGATCACCGCCCTGCGCCGCGACGGCACAGAGTTTCCAATTGAGTTGGCCATCACCCCGCTCCGCCTGGAAAATGCGTATACGTTCACGGCCTTCGTCGTGGATATTTCAGAACGCAAGCAGGCGGAAGAAGCTTTGCGCACTAGCGAAGCCCGTCTCCTGATGACGGTGCAGGGATCTCACATCGGAATCTGGGATTGGAACCTCACGACCGGTTCGGTCTATTTCTCCCCGCAATGGAAAAGCCACCTCGGCCATGACGAGGCCACACTGTCCAATACATTCGAAGAATGGCGCTCCCGCATTCATCCGGAAGACCAGCCGCTGGTCCATACGACCATACAATCCTGTCTGGACGGCGACCACTCCCAGTTTGAGCTCGAACATCGGCTGCAGCATCGGGATGGATCGTACCGCTGGATCCTCTCCCGCGGCAGCCTCATCCGGGACGAGTACGGCGTGGCCGCGCGGATGGTCGGCATCCATATCGATACCACCGACCGCAAACGCACCGAGGAGGAACTCCGTGCGGCAAAGGAAGCCGCCGAAGCGGCCAGCAAGGCAAAGAGCGAGTTCCTCGCCAATATGAGCCACGAAATCCGCACCCCCATGAATGGCGTGCTGGGAACGACCGAGCTCTTGCTCAACAGCCCCCTGACGGACAAGCAGCGGCACCTCGCTTCAACCGTACACCGGTCGGGGAGGACCCTGCTCGCCATCATTAACGACATTCTTGATTTCTCAAAAATCGAAGCGGGCAAACTGGATTTGGAATGTGTCGGATTCGACTTGTCGCAACTGTTGGACGAATCCCTCGAGCTATTCATGGAGGCCGGCCGCCGGAAACACCTTCTCCTGACTCAACAGATCGACGAAAAGGTCCCACGCTACTTGAAGGGCGATCCGGTCAGATTCCGTCAAATCCTCATGAATCTTTTGAGCAATGCCATGAAATTCACCGAAACCGGAGAGATTTCGCTGACTGCCGGCTATGTGAGCGGTACAGCTACCCATGCGCAGCTCCGCATTTCGGTCACCGACACCGGCATCGGCATTCCGCCCGCGGCAAAATTACGTATTTTTGATGCCTTTGCGCAAGCCGATGGTTCAACCACCAGACGGTATGGCGGGACAGGACTCGGGCTGTCGATCGCTAGGCGATTGGTGGAGCTCATGGGCGGAACCATCACCGTTGAAAGTGAGCCCGGACGCGGCTCCACGTTTTCGTTTACGGCGCGATTCGAACTGCAACCGCTTGGCGCGGGAACGGAAACGGGCCTAACGTCGTATCCGCAATTTCCAAAACCGCATGTCACCCTCGAACCTGGCTACGGGCCGCCCTATGCGTGCCCGTCAGCCACCGGACCGGAGGCCAAGGAAGCGGGACATCGTGCGGCCCGGATTCTTGTGGCTGAAGATAGCCCGGTCAATCGCGAGGTCGCAGTGGGAATGTTGGAAATCCTCGGCTATGAGGTCGAGATGGCAGAAAACGGCCGGCAAGCGCTGGAATTGGTCGGGCGCAGCCAATTTGATCTCGTGCTCATGGACTGTCAGATGCCGGAGATGGATGGCCTGACGGCGACCGGCGAAATTCGCCGGCAGGAAACGTCTTCAGGGCATCGAAGGGTGACCATCATCGCCTTAACCGCCAATGCCATGCAAGGCGACCGGGAACAATGTCTCGCGGCCGGGATGGATGACTATTTGACCAAACCCTATACCCAGATCCAATTGCAGAGCGCCGTGCAGAAATGGCTGGAGAGGAGGGGACCTGCCCCGAACTCCGCCCCTGCCTCAGGAGAAACGCCTCCTGTAAATGGCAAGTCAACTCAACCGGCAACTGATTCCACAACAGGCAGCACCGCAGCCGCATCGGGCATGGACCCCAAAGCCCTCGACGGCATTCGCGCGTTGCAGCGCCCGAACCGGCCTGATGTGCTGGCCTCGGTCCTCCGAAAGTATCTCGATAATTCACGAGATAGTGTGGATACCCTGCGGAACGCGATTCGCGCGAACGATCCCTCTGCACTGCAAGCAGTTGCTCACCGGCTCAAGTCGAGCAGTGCCCAACTTGGAGCCCTTGCCGTGGCGGCTCGATGCAGGGAGCTCGAAGCGATGGGCGCTCAAAAGAACCTGATCGAAGCCGATCGGGTTCTGGCCGACCTACAGTGCGAATATGCTGCCGCTTGTGCCGTCTTTCGAAACGAGATCGCCAAGGAGAAATCATCATGATCCCGCTCTCATCGGGACGATCACCCTATGCGTTGGTCACGGACGATGACATCATTCTCCGCATGTTTGCCCGTGAAGCCCTGGAACAAGCCGGATGGGTCGTCGTGGAGGCTGAGAACGGGCGGGAAGCCTGCGACGCCTTTCAAAAAAGCCCGGCGGACGTGGTGCTACTCGATGTCATGATGCCGGAAATGGACGGCTTTCAGACCTGCGCAGCGTTGCGACAGTTACCAGGCGGCGAACACACCCCGATTCTCATCATGACCGGGCTGGACGACTTTGAGTCGATTACCAAAGCGTATGATGCCGGCGCGACGGATTTTATCGTCAAACCCTTGAACGCCATGCTGTTGACCCACCGCATCCGCTACATGGTTCGAGCCAACCAGGTACTCCAGGAACTGCGAGCCAGCCAGGCGACTCTCACGCAGGCTCGCGATGCGGCGATGGAGGGGGCCCGGCTCAAATCCGAATTCCTCGCGACGATGAGTCATGAAATCCGCACCCCGATGAATGGCGTGCTGGGCATGACCGACTGGCTCCTGGAAACCGACCTGACTCCCGAACAACTGGATTGCGCGCAAACGATCCGTTCCTCGGGCGATTCCTTGATGGTCATCATCAATGACATTCTCGATTTTTCAAAAATTGAATCCGGGAAACTGTCACTCGAATTGCTGGACTTTGACCTGCCAAAGTTTGTTGGTCGAGTCCTGGCGTTGTTCGCAGAGCGAGCGCAACGAAAAGGTCTTATCCTTCACTCCCGGATTGCGGAGGATGTGCCGGCCGCCTTATTGGGAGATCCGACCCGACTGCAGCAAGTCCTCAGCAACCTGCTCGCGAACGCCATCAAATTCAGCGACCGCGGAACCGTTTCCATCGTGGTCGACCTGGACCAACGGCCTTCTGGACAACGTCTCGAGTTTCCTGCTACCAGCTACGGCCAATCGTCATTGAATACCGACCGAGTCAGTCATGTCCGATTCTCCGTCGCAGATACCGGCATCGGGATTGCGCCTAGCGCGTTCGGGAAGTTATTCCAGCCTTTCGTGCAAGCCGACGGCTCCACGACCAGGAAGTATGGAGGAACGGGACTGGGACTGGCCATTTGCAAACAATTGGTGGAGTTGATGGGAGGCAACATCGGAGCGGAAAGCGAGCCGGGATCAGGGTCGGTTTTCCGGTTCACCGTGCCTCTGCAGCAACAACTGACAGACAGCGAGAGAAGAAAACCAGCCGCCTGATCACACGCATTGCACCCCTGCCCCACCAGTGCCGCATCTCGCGGGCTCTTAATTAGAGAGACCAAGACGTATCTTTTTAGATACTTTCCGTAAAAGTTCTCCCGTACACCCCTGCAATCGTCTCCCGGACTTCCGAATGATCCCCTTGAAATACCTATGGAAATCTAATGGCTTAAAGTTTGCTTTACTTCGTTGTGCACACATAGTATACAAAGCGGGTCGAAAGGGGTTCCTCTCCAACGTCAGCATGCAAACCCTTCATCACCGCAACGAGTAGGCAAAACCCTACACCTAAGGATTTCATCTGTGCATTGCCTGACATTCGACATCGAAGAACATTTCCAGGTCTCGCGGTTTGATTCGCCTATTCGCCGGCGACATTGGGGCGCCTTTGAAAGCCGCGTGACGGCCAACACGTGCAAGGTGCTTGATCTACTCGCGCGGTATGATACCAAAGCCACCTTTTTTGTCCTGGGATGGGTCGCCGAACGTCACCCTGGTCTGATTAAGCAGATTGCGGAATGCGGACATGAAATTGCTTCTCACGGATATGGGCATGAGTTGGTCACGGCCCAAACACCGGATTTGTTCCGCGCCGACGTGAGGCAGGCCAAACAGATACTGGAAGACCTCACGGGGGCTCCGGTCCATGGGTATCGCGCACCCGGCTTCACCATCACGCGCGAAACACTGTGGGCATTACCGATCTTGGCCGAAGAGGGGCATACCTACGACTCCAGCGTGGTTCCTATCCGGCACGATCATTGTGGTCTTCCCGGATCCGACCCCTGGCACCATCTGAAACAAACCTCTTCGGGCCCCATTTGGGAAGTGCCTCCATCGACGGTCAATCTCGGAGGAGTCCGGATTCCCATCGCCGGCGGCAGTTATTTCAGGCTTTTGCCATTTCCGGCCCTGTGCGGGCTGATGCGGAGGATTGAACAAAAAGGCCGGCCGCTCGTCATGTACTTTCACCCATGGGAACTCGATCCTCACCAACCCCATATGGAAGGCCCGTTCCTTTCCAAAATGTTCCACTACATGAATCTGGACAAGATGGAATTCCGCATGTCCACCGTACTGAATACCTTCCGGTTCGGCTCCATCGCTGAACAAATCGATCTTTCTCCGATTATGCCCATCGATTCCGCTGTCTTCCCTTCTACTTCGGCCGTCATCGCCCAAGACTTCGTGTGATCCCTGCCATATCGATCCTTCCATGGACGTAACGGAGCTGCACCTGGCGCCCGCACAAGCGTTCAACTGCTGCGCAAAAGTAAGGATTGCACTGCGCCAGCTGCTTCAGTACGGTAGGCACGTCACAGACGAGGCTATTGCAGGATATGAGGGAGACGAACCATGCAGAAGAGACACGCGAAGTCAGGCCGCCGATGGCTGAAGAAGATCAGTCTAGCCATGGCATGTACCTGTGGCATACTCTGGCCAACCGCAGGCTTCACTCAATCCCTGGATGACACCGTGCAGTTCATCAGCGACATGGCCAATGCGCACGGCTTTGTGCGAACCCTCAGTTGCCGGAATCCGAAAGCCGTGAAGCCGACCAAAATCACTGAAGTGTATAGTGTGATTCCGACGGGAACCAGGCTGGGCACAATCGAGCTGAACCATGGGCATGACGAGGTCAACACCGGTTTCACTCATTTCAATATGCAGGACATCGACACCTTCGAGTACCAGGGCCAGGACACGCGCGAGAACAACCTGGTCCTTTACGGGGTCCGCATTTCCTGCAACGCCAACGGCCCATGCATCCTGAAAACCAGCTTCTGCACCGGGGCGGTCGCGGAATTGAAAGGCCAGTTTGCTGAAGACACGCTGCTCTTTCGCTCCGCATCCCACGCAGAACGTATGACCAAAGCCCTCTCTCACTTCCTGACGCTGGTCCGCGCCCAGCAACAGACTCAGCCCTTCTAATTGGGATCATGAGCACCGGGCTGATCGCGTCACGCAGGATCGGCCCGGTGCTCACGTCTCCCGGTTCACTCGATAATCGTCACCGTCATCTCAACCCGATCGATCGGATTGTCGCACGGCCCCTTATCGGCAGGACTCGGCGCGCCGGTCTGACACATGACTCTTGGCAATGCCACGATCTTGTCCGCAACCCCAATCCCTTTCACCACTTCACCGAAAATAGTGTATTTTCGATCCAAGAAACGCGACTCCTCGACGACGACAAAAAACTGCGACCCGGCGCTATCAGGATCCTGTGCCCGCGCCATTGACACGACGCCACGCTTGTGGGGCAGGTCGCTGAATTCAGCTTTGACATTGTGCCCGGGACCGCCTTGGCCATAGGCGCCTTTTTTCAGTGTGTCCTTGGTGTTCGGGTCGCCCCCCTGAATCATAAAACCAGGGATGACACGATGAAAAATCGTGCCATTATAAAATCCGGATTTGGCCAACTTGATGAAATTTTCGACATGCTTCGGGGCAACGTCCGGCAAAAACTTCATCTCAATGTCGCCTAACTTGGTCTTGATGACTGCCCGCACATTGCTCGCATTAACGACATCGCCGCCCTTGTCAGGAGCATCAGCCGCTAAACCGGTTCCAACCATACCGACGACCAAGATCAGACTCATTACGCCCGCGCAGCCAAACCGATTGTGCCATCGTTGTTGTGTCATCTTGCCTCCTTCTTGCCAGTTCAGTGAATGGTAACTCACGCCGTTAATTGGGTCAGAGCTTCCCGCGCAGCCATCTGCTCCGCCTCTTTTTTGCTGTGGCCGCACCCGATCCCTCGCATCACTCCCTGGATGGTCAGCTCAACCTCAAACACCTTTTCGTGATCCGGCCCTGATTCCCGCACCGTGGCATACTGCGGGAGACTTTCGAACCGCTTCTGGCAGAGTTCCTGGAGCTGCGTTTTATAATCTTCCATCCCGGGCCGGGCCTGTTCCGCCCGTGCCGCCAGCAATTCCTCCTCCAACACCCGCAAGGTAAAAGTCCGGCTCGCCTCAAGTCCACCATCCAAATAGACCGCCGCGATTAAAGCTTCGAGCGCATCTGCTAATAAGGAATGTTTCTCCCGACCCTTCGAGAGTTCTTCACCCTTTCCCAATCGCAACAGGCGCCCCAGTTTCATTCGCCGGGCGGCCTTAGCCAGCGACGCCTCACTCACGAGATGAGCTTTCAGCTTGGACAGCCCGCCCTCGTTGCTCCCCGGAAATTCGGCGGCGAGGTACTCACTCATGACGAGCGACAGCACCGCGTCGCCCAGAAATTCCAGGCGTTCGTTCTGCGTTCGATCTTTAGCGCGCCGCTCGTTGGAGTAGGATTTGTGAGTCAGGGCTTCTTCCAGCAGACGAGGCTGGCGGAACCGGTAGCCCAGAAGGCGCTGGACCGCCTCAATTGACGTTGCCGGCGTCATACCACCTGACTCATGGCTGGAGAGGATTACTGGTCACATCTGCGAAAAAGCAGACAGGCGTTGACCCCGCCGAAGCCGAACGAATTGGACAGGGCGACCTGCGGCTGGGCCGGACGGGCCTTATTGGGCACGTAGTCGAGGTCACAGGCGGGATCGGGATGGTCGAGGTTGATGGTCGGAGGCAAGACACCATGGTGTAAGGCAAGAATGCTGAACACGGCCTCTATCCCTCCGGCCGCACCCAACAGATGGCCCGTCATGGACTTCGTCGAACTGACCGGAATCCGGTACGCCTGATCCCCGAACACATGCTTGATGGCCTTGGTCTCGATCGCATCCGCCATGGTAGACGTGCCATGGGCATTGATGTAGCCGATGTCCGTCTTGAGGACGCCGGCATCCGCAATCGCCATTTCCATACACCGAACTGCCCCCTCTCCCTCTTCGGGCGGCGCGGTGATGTGGTAGGCATCACTATTCATGGCGTATCCGATAACTTCGGCATAGATGCGTGCGCCGCGCGCACGGGCATGCTCCAGTTCTTCGAGCACGACCACGCCAGCCCCTTCGCCCAACACGAATCCGTCGCGGTCTTTGTCGAAAGGCCGACTCGCCTTCGCCGGTTCGTTGTTTCGAAAAGACAGGGCTTTCGCCGAGGCAAACCCGGCAACACCCAGCGGCGTAATTGCCGCTTCTGCACCGCCGGCAATCATCACATCCGCATCGTTCCGTCGAATGAGGCGGTAGGCATCGCCGATGCAATGGTTCCCGGTCGCGCAGGCCGTGACCGCACAGGAATTCGGCCCCTTCGCGCCCACCCGGATCGCCACCTGCCCGGAGGCCAGGTTGATAATCGTCATCGGAATGAAGAAAGGCGAGACCCGGCCTGGCCCCTTTTCCTTCAGCACGTCATGATAGTGCTCGATCGATCCCAGCCCGCCGATACCGGACCCGATGTAGACCCCGACTCTCGTCGCCTCTTCAGGCGAAACTTTCAGGCCGGCATCGTCCACCGCCAATTGGCTCGCCCCCACCGCATAGTGGATGAAGGTGTCCATCTTCTTGATTTCTTTTTTCTCGATGAACTGCGCCGGGTCGAAATCTTTCACCTCTGCGGCAATCTGCGCGTCGTATCCGCTCGGATCGAATCGCGTGATTCGGCCCACGCCGGACTCGCCGGCACACAGCGCCTTCCACGTTTTGTCGACGCCGGTTCCAAGCGGCGTCACCAGTCCGAGACCGGTCACCACCACACGTCTGACGGATCGATCGTGCATACTGCCGTCCGTTACGCTTTCTCTTTAATGTAATCCAGCGCTTTCCCGACGGTGAGGATCTTTTCTGCATCCTCATCGGGGATTTCAATTTCAAACTCTTCTTCCAGGGCCATCACCAATTCGACCGTGTCGAGCGAATCCGCACCCAAATCTTCGACGAAATGCGCTTCCAGCGTCACTTCGTCTTCCTCAACCCCCAACTGCTCGGCAATAATTTTCTTCACCCGTTCATCTACTGTTGCCATGGACTTGCCCACCTCCTTCCATCGTATCTCATCCGCCACATTCTTTGCCGAAACATCCGGGTCGACCGGAATCGATCGACTCACCGGCCCGACTCACTTATACCATGAGCATGCCGCCGTTCACGTGCAAGACCTGTCCCGTGATATACGACGCTGCATCCGACACCAGAAACCGAACCGCCGCGGCAATATCGGACGGAAGGCCCAACCGTCCCAGCGGGATCTGCTTCTGCAAAGCGTCCTTCACCTCCGGCGATAACCCCTGCGTCATGGCCGTATCAATAAAACCCGGCGCCACCGCGTTGACCGTCACGGCTCGACTCGCATATTCGCGCGCCGCGGTTTTGGTAAACCCAATCACCGCCGCCTTAGATGCCGAATAATTCGCCTGCCCCACATTCCCCATCGCACCCACAATCGAGGCGATATTGACGATCCGGCCAAACCGCTGCTTCGTCATGGGGAGCAGAACGGCTTTGGTGCAATGAAACGTCCCGTTCAAATTGACTTGCAGGACCAGGTTCCAATCTTCTTCCTTCATCCGAAGCAGCAACCCGTCGCGCGTGATACCGGCGTTATTCACTAGGATATCGATCCGACCCCATTCCTGCATGACCTGATCGGCCATGGACTTGGCATCATTCCAATCGGACACATTCACTTTGACACTCAGAGCCCGGCGTCCCAATTTCTGAATCGCCGCCACCGCCTCTTGCGAACGCCCCGGATCAAGGTCTGCCACCGCGATATCCGCGCCATCCTCGGCCAGGCCTTCCGCAATCGCACGTCCGATTCCCTGGGCTCCGCCCGTAACAATCGCCACTTTCCCCTGTAATGACATCGGTCTACTCCCCTGCAATCTCTACGCTGCTTATGCCTGACGCTCTACGCCCGCGGCGGTGAGTGCCGCGTCCAATGACTTCGGGTCATGGACATTGGCGGTGACCGCGCCTGGAAGGATACGCTTCACCAAGCCCGTCAATACCGTTCCCGGTCCGATTTCAACGAAGGTCGTCACACCCAGCTGAGCCATCGTCTGCACCGACTCTTCCCACCGCACCGATGACGGCAATTGCCGGACCAGCGACGCCCGAATGTCTTCCGAGCGCCGCAGCGCCACCGCTTCTGCATTATTGACCAATGGCACAGCCAAATCCCGCCAGGTCACTCCGCCGAATTCCGCTGCCAATCGATTTGCGGCACCCTGCATCAAGGGCGTGTGAACCGGCACACTCACCGGAAGCGGAATCGCTTTCTTGCATCCCTTCGACTTGGCGATTTCAATCGCCCGTTCGACCGCGGCCTTCTCGCCGGCAATGACAACCTGGCCGGGAGAGTTGAAATTCGCGGCGGCGACCACACCGGCGGACGCGGCTTCCTGACACACTGCCCTCACGACTTCCGCCGAGAGACCCAGCAACGCGGCGACCAATCCTGTCCCTGGTGGCACGGCCTCGGCCATGTAACGCCCACGCTTTTGCACCAGGGACACCGCATCCTGAAACGAGACGCCGCCGGCCGCGAAAACCGCCGAATATTCTCCGAGACTGTGCCCGGCAACGGCCACGGGAGTTAGTCCGGCTGGTTCCAAAGCCTTGAGCGCCGCCGCGCTACTCACGAACAAGGCCGGCTGAGTGTTTTCTGTGAGATTCAGTCGTTCAACCGGCCCCTCAAAACAGAGCTGCGCCACATCGTAGCCGAGAATGGAGGAGGCCTCTTCATACACCGCCCTCACCGTCGGGAACGCATCATACAACCCGCGTCCCATGCCCACTGATTGCGATCCCTGTCCGGGGAACAAAAATCCGATTGCTGAAGCTGTCATAGCCGCGTAAGGTATCGTAGAAACCATGCTCAATGTCAACGGGAAAAAGCCAGACCCATTCGGCACAACCTGCCTTTAGGCCCGATTACCGATCAGTGGCCGCCCCCTCACCAGCGAATCAACGTCGATGCCCAAGTCAGCCCCGCGCCGAATGCGCCGAACATCACCAGTTGTCCGTCTTTGACCCGTCCATCCCGCACCGCTTCGTCCAAGGCGATCGGTATCGAGGCAGCGGACGTGTTGCCGTACCGATCCATATTCAAGACGACTTTTTCCAGCGGAAGACCGAGACGATCGGCCACCGCTTTAATGATACGCAGGTTGGCCTGGTGAGGAATGTACAGATCGAGGTCATCGACCGACAGCTGATGCGCCGCAAGCGTTTCACGCGCCACTTCCTCCAGGGTCCGTACCGCGACCTTAAACGTTTCGTTCCCCTTCATCTTGATGTACTGTGAGCGTTCACCCATCATCGCTTCAGAAGGGGGAATCCGCGTTCCGCCACCGGGCACCACGATCAAATCAGATAAGCTGCCGTCAGAATGCAGATGGGTGGACAGAATTCCGCGTTCTCCCTCCGTCGCACTCACCACCGCCGCACCGGCGCCATCCCCAAATAAAATGCACGTATTGCGGTCCGTCCAATCCGTAATCGTGGACATCACTTCAGAGCCCACGACCAGGACATGGCGCATTCCAGTGCGAACATAGGCGTCAGCGACCCCCAACGCATAGACGAACCCGCAGCACGCGGCAGAGATGTCGCAGGCCGCGGCCCGCGTCGCGCCCAGACGATGTTGGAGCAGGCAGGCGGTCGATGGCAAGGGCATATCGCCCGTGCAGGTGGCCAGGAGAATCAGATCGAGATCACTGCCGGACAAGCCAGCGGCTTTTAATGCACGCTCTGCGGCGATCAGACCCAAGTCTGAACAGGCTTGTCCTTGAGCCGCAATGCGTCGTTCCCGGATCCCTGTGCGCTCGCGAATCCATTCATCGGAGGTCGCCACCAGCTGCTCCAGATCACCATTGGTCATCACCCGCTCAGGGGCATACGACCCGGTTCCTGTGATCCGCGCCCGTATCACGCCTGCTTTCCCTCCAACCGCTCGTCTTGATGCCGTCTCAGGCTCTCCTCGATGTCGCGTTGAATCAGCTCATCCAAACGGGTTTCGGCCAATCCCTTTGCTCGACGAATGGCATTCTTAATCGCCTTGGCGGACGAGCGGCCATGGCAGATCATGGTGGTCCCGTTCACCCCCAGCAAGGGCGCGCCGCCGAATTCCGCATAATCGATTTTTCGCTTCAAGTTCAGGAGCGGCTTTGCAATCAAGGGATAGGCCAACCGTCCGAGCCATGAACCGGAAAGTTCCTTCATCAGCAACTTCTTGATGACGTCCGCGACACCTTCCGAAATCTTGAGCGCCACATTGCCAATAAACCCGTCGCACACCACCACATCCGCACTCCCGCTGTACACGTCGCGCCCCTCGATGTTCCCGATAAAATTCAATGGGCTGGCTTTCAATAGCTTGAAGGCTTCCTTGGTGACTTCGTTGCCCTTGCTGTCTTCCTCTCCGATGCTCAACAGTCCCACGCGCGGATTGGGCTTGGCGTAGACATGCCGGGCAAATTCATTTCCCATCAAAGCGAATTGCTCCAGATGTTGCGCCGAACAATCGACATTGGCGCCCACATCCAGCATCACCGCGCTCCCCGTCAACGTCGGCAACATCGTGGCAATCGCCGGTCGCTCGACCCCCTTGATCAAACCGAGGACAAAGAATGAAGCGACCATGCTTGCGCCGGTATTGCCCGGACTGACCACCGCATCGGCTTCACCGGATTTGACCAGCTCCGTCGCCACCCAAATGGACGAGTCCCGCTTCTTCCTGGCCACAGCGGCAGGCGACTCGTGCATCTCCACCACTTGCGGCGCGTGCCGAATGGTAATCCGCGTATCGTTACAGTTGAGTTTGCGGCATGCGGCGGTCAGCTCGTCTTCCTTGCCGACCAGAATGATCCCGAGCCCCAGTTCCTGCGCGGCTTGCATCGCGCCTTCAATGACCGGGGCCGGTCCATGGTCTCCGCCCATCGCATCGACGGCAATCTTCATGTGCGGTTAGCGGTCCACGGATAGAGAAGTGAAGAATCGTGCAGAGACGCCCTGCCGGCTAGGACCTGAACGGCCTCACGCATGACATAGCGTCGGATCGTGATCACGGTGGGCAATTGTACCCGAATCACGTCGAAAAAATACAACGCGACTAGGATTCCTCGACGACGATAACCGCTTTGCCTTTGTAGGTTCCGCAGTTCATGCACGTATAGTGCGGCAGCTTCAATTCGTGGCACTGCGGGCAGAGAGAAAATCCAGGAGGCACAAGCCTGGTCTTGGCCGTTCGCCGCATGTCCCGCCGGGATCGTGAATGTTTATGTTTTGGATTTGGCATGACGACTCCTTCAACGGGCACATGACCCGGTTAACAGACTATGCGTTTTCACCTTTCGACCCGCGCCCTCGCAGCACACGGAACGGACTCGGCGCTAGCTCAGGAGGACAGCCGCATTGGCGCTCATTAAGGTTCTGCCCGCACCGAGGACAGAGCCCCAGGCAATCCTCGCGACAGATCGGCTGCATCGGAGCGGTCAGTATCACCTGCTCGCGCAGCATGGGGACCAGATCAAGGTGATCGCCTTGATACCAATACAGTTCATCCTCTTCGTCCGCCTCTTCTTCCGGTTCAACCGGCTGAACGCCGCGTCTCGAATGTCGTCGCCCCTGTTCCGCCGGGGCCGTTTTGGCAACCACTCCGGCCTGCGGAAGATATTCCGCATAGAGAGAGACACAGAGCGGATCGGAATATTCCGCGAGACACCGAACGCATTGACGGATCGCGGTGCCGTCCAACGTTCCGGTGACCGAGATTCGCTCTTCCTGCCTCGAAAGCTCAAGCTGAATCGCCAGCGGACCATCGAACTTGTCTTCGGGCTCATCCAAGCCCAGCTGAGGCCCAGAGGCCGTGCACGACAGGGACAGGCCTTCCGGACCGATATCGACAATCGCTGGGTTGAGTATATCCATGGGCACCGTCATGACGAGACGATCCGCCCCCGAATCGAATAGGAGACAGGCAGCCCGGCCACTTGATTCAACACTCGCCAAAACCTGGCCCTGCCCTAGCGCTCTTCCGCGAAACTCACCAAGGCGATCTGGCGAGCCCGCTTCACTGCTACCGTCAACACCCGCTGATGCTGCAAGCAATTGCCGGAAATGCGACGGGGAACAATTCGTCCACGTTCGGTCAGAAAATTCCGCAACAGGCCGACATCCTTGAAATCAATCGGTGCTTTATCGACGCAAAACCGGCATGGCTTGCGGCGCTGAAAAAACCGACCGCCTCCGCCCCCTCCGCTGTTTCCACGATCTCCTCGTTCCATGATCGCCTCCGTCTCCTACATCTGTTCGTCATCGTATGAAGGTGGTTCTTCGTGAAGGCCACCGCCCTCACCACCGGTCTCGCCCCGCTTCGGGAGAAAGGTCACACCTTGAGCCACGACTTCATGCTTACTGCGTTTCTGGCCGTCTTCTGTCTCCCAGCGTCGCTGCTGAAGACGCCCATCGATAATGACGCCGTTCCCCTTGCTCAAATACTGCCCGCAATGTTCGGCTTGCTTCCCGAACACCACGATATCGATGAAGCAGACTTCTTCCTTGAGTTCATCACCCTGCTTGAAGCGCCGACTCGTCGCCAAGCCAAAGCTGGCGACCGGCGTTCCGCTGGGCGTGTACCGCAGCTCAGGATTCCGCGTCAGATTCCCGACCAGAATGACTTTATTGAATCCCGCCAACGGTGGCTCCTTGTGGGGCTGGCGCCGCCACGGGGGCACCCCTGGGCGGAGCGGGCTCCTGCTCCAATTTTACGGTGAGAAACTTGATGATTGAATCCTCGAGCCGATACGCGCGCTCCAGGTCCGCGATCGTTGTGCCAGGACCTTGAAAATAAAAGTAGACGTACGTGCCCTTGCGTTCACGCTTGATTTCGTAGGCAAGCTTCTTGCGGCCCCAATTCTCGGCTCGCACGAGCGTGGCTCCGTTCCTGGTGACGGTACCCTTCATTTTTTCAATCAGCGTCGTCGTTTCTTCGTCGCTTAAGGTCGGACGAATAATAAACAGGGACTCGTAGAGCTCCATGCAGATTCCTCCTGGACATTGGCCCCCGTCACAGACGGGAGCGAGGTGTAGGCATGCCGGACCAGCCGACATGAGCTGGGGAAACTACCATAGGATTTTGCAACCTGTCAACCAGGTGGCCCTTCCGCGGCACCTTAAGATCAGCCGTTCCACAGACCAATTTCCCGAGATGGAAGGATCATGGGGTATCTTCCGGCACGATCCAATCCGTCAACGGCGAAATATAGGGGGGATCTTTGAGCAGACCGACTACTTTTGACGCCACACGTCCCAGTCGGCGCTGTACCCCGAATGTCACAGCAAACCCTGCCCCGGTGTCCTGATCGCGAAAGGCCTCCAGGGCCTCAATGACTGCATGGCGACTGAGGTCCCTACCCGCCTGCTTCAGGGACTCAGCCAGCATCGACACAGCGCCGTGGGCCATGCGGGCAAACCCCACACTCGATAACGCGGGCTGCTCACTCAAGGCCCGCAAATATATCATCTCACGCTCCGTAGGCGGATCAAGCGGGGTCACGAGAAATATCCGCGAAAGAAGGTCCGATGGGACGGCATGAGCCTGTGCGCCGACCATGCCGGCCGCACTCAACAACACCGGCGACATTCCCCGGCGGCCTAGCTCATTTGCCATGGAGACAAGATCTTCTCCGTCTCCCATGAACAAGACGGCATCGATTCCCTGCTGTTCCAATTGCGCAACAAGAGCCACCACGGCCAGACGGCCTGACGAATATTCGTAACTCACCGCCAGATTCAATCCATGATGCCGAATCTGCGCCAGGGCCCCACGCACAGCCTCACTACTACTGACTCCGCTCCTGTGCACGAGAGCCAGACGGGGCTGGGAACTTCCCGCGAGGGCCCTCATGCGGGACGCAAAAAAATCCACTAACGATCGAAATTGAAGATCGAACCCGGGCAAGGCATAGAAAACGGAAGGGTGGGGCGGATCTGAGAGCTCAAGAGACTGGCTCAAAGGAAAAATCAGAGGTATCTGGAGCCGCTCCATTCGTCCACGGACGGGTGCCTCTCTCGTCGGCTCGAAGCTCCCCACGAGGGCAAAGACTTGGTGCCTCTCGATCAGGCGAGAGACGGCCTGCGCCGTCTGCGCAGGCTCTCCCCGGGAATCTTCCACAATGAGTTCAATTTGCCGTCCGTATACGCCGCCGTGCTCGTTCAGGCGCCGCATAGTTCCCCGCATCGTCGCGGCTACATCCCGGCCTAACTGTGCGAGCGGCCCCGTCAAAGGGAGCGCCGCTCCGATCAGCACAACATCGGGGCTTACCCCGGGATCCGTATCGGATTCCTCTCCAATCCGGTTCAGATATGCGATCACGGCCGCCAATTGGCTGGATGTCAATTGATACCGCGGCATACTTGGGCGTAACGCATGGCCCGACGGATCAATGCCTCGCGTGATCGCCTTAGCCAGCGCCTCGTCCGTGTATCCGACCCGAGACCGTCCGGTACTGCTTACTTCTCGGAGCTGCCTGAGGGCCGAGGGCGTGAGTGGAGGCACCCGCAGCCCTCCCTCTTGTGTTCCTTCCCCGCGATGACCATGACATCCCGCGCATCGAAAAAGAGTCGGCAGGACACCTCCCTCGACTCCCTGCAAGTTCACGTGAACATGGTCCGCGGAGCCGTTCTCACCATAGTGATACAAGTCACGCCCCTGCCGCTCCTCCGGCGTAAGCGGATCAATCCATGCGGCGGTGGAAGGCCGTACCATACAAAACGTCATCATGAGCAGGCTTAGGATGACGCACGTCCCGCTCACCCGGAGAAATCGATGAGCCATGTTGCAATAACCTATTGACGTCCGCCAGAGGGAGCGGAATCCGGCAGGCCGGCTATGGCCTCGAGGCTCTCCAGCACCATCGGAACCGATGCTTCCCCGTAAAGACGTGTCCATGTCCCAGTCGCTTCATTCCCGATGACCACGATCGCCGGATGGTCCGCCTTGTTCGATGTGGAGACCTGCAGGGATGCCAAAATGCGGGCGACATCCGCCGGTGCACCGGTGAGAAAGTGCCATCCCTTCCCAGCGCCAAATTGCGCGGCATAGGCTTTGAGCCGGGACGGCCGGTCGTGTACAGGATCGACGGTGACAGACAGCAAGGTCACCGGCTGTTCCGCCGCTCGCAGGCGATGATACACACCACTGAGCAGCCCGGTTGCCGCAGGACAACTGGTCTTGCAGGTCGTGTAGATAAAATTGATGACTACGATTCTCCCCTGCACCAAATCCCCATAGAAGCGGTAAGAGAGGCCGTCTTGGTCAATCACCTCAACATCAGGGATGGCGGGCAGGGTGACATCGGACCAGGCCAGCGCCGCATACGCGCTACACAACCACAAGATCATTGTGGCTGCAACGATCCGGGACATCATCGAATGGACACGCTCATGGCTGTTGAGCCTGCTCAGGAGATTTCGAGGGAGGAGACGCCGGCGGCCCGACGGTGAGCAGGGCAGGGAGACTGTCAGAAAAGCGCACGTGCCGGGATGACGACTGCACGAGCACCCGATATGCTCCCGCATGCGGAAAGGCCTGGGTGATCACGTAACGCCCGGCGCGTTCTTCTTTGGCCCACCGCCGCTGTTGCCAGGTACCGGGCGGCTCGAAGAGCAACACCTGCACATCGTGAAGCCCAGTGATCGGTTCCTGAGTATCGGCATCCAGCAAGTCAAACCACAAGGCGGCTGAAACGTGCGCCGACACGGGATCGCTCCCAAACCGCACCTGAATGCGTACCGGTCGAGGGCGCGGGTCCGCCGTCGGGGACACCGCCGACTCCTGAACGGCCACCTGGAAACAGTGCGACACGCGAGGCTGGTCGAGCAGCACGGGAACGTCAAATCGACCGGAATGCGGAAGGGTCACGGTTGCTTGGTAGACGCCGGGGGCCACTTCTTTCAAACTTCGATCGAGTACGAGTATGCCACGCGGCATTCGACGATAATTCGAGAAGGTTCCCGTCGGAGCCATCATGCCTTCCTGATAATAATGGAGCGTCGCATCCGGCGCATTGGCAATCATGACGGCATTGCCTTCAGGTGTGGGAACGATCATGGGAGCGACTCCCAGTTCCTGCGGCGCAGCACTCGGCGCTTGCCGTCCGGCTTGCACATCGAGCGGTACTAATTTCCCATTCCTGGCCTCGCCTAGATCAATGAGCGTAAACTTTTCCGACTCGATGCCACGTACATAGGCATACCGCTGGGTGAACACGATTTGATCCGGATCTTTGACCACGTTCGTGGCGGCCGTTACGGTATTGGTGGCAGTATCGATGATGGACAGGCTGCTTGCAACTTGATTGACCGCGAAGATAAACCGGCCTTTCGGCTCTGCGGCCAACGCGACGACGCCCTGCGCCATGGGAATCCGGGCAACGATTCGCTGCGTCGATGGATCAATCGCTACAGCCTCCCCGCCATTCACTCCTCCGGCGTACATGCGCCGGGCGGCACTACTGTAGGTCAATGTTACGGGTGTTTTGCCGACCGGCACCGACGCCACAGGCGCCATGATCTGCGTATCGATCACCGACACCGTGTCGCTGTGGCTATTCGTCACATACATGAATCGACCGTCAGGAACAGCGGCCAATGTATGGAGACCTTGCCCTACCGCCATGGACGTGAGGAGCCTGGGATTCTCTCCGTCGAGTACTGCCACCTGACCCGTTCCGTCCAGCCCGACCCAGAGCCGGCGGCTTTCTGGCTGCCAGAGGATTCGTCCCGGACGTGATCCCTCACCAATAGCAATGATCTCGATGAGCTTGCGAGTTCGGGTTTCGATCACTGCCACAACGTCCTTGTCCGGAATGGTCACATAGAGGTGATTCTGATCCGGACTGAGGACCCAATCCGCGCCGATGCCAGGCAACGTCACGAGACTTTCCAGCTTCGTCGCACTAAACTCCAACTGGGGGTCGATCACCGAAACCGTCTTGTCGTGATTCATCGTCACAATCACATATCGATTCAAGTCGATCTCGGCACGGGCACCCAAGCGTCTGCCGGCCAGCCGACGGATCTTCTCGAAGCAGGTGACTTCATCAGCCGCCATCTCGGAACGCCGACCCGTCATCCACCCCTTCGGACGTATCCCGACCACCGGAGACCCGCTTTTCGCATCCATCAGTGCGACCTTCACCGTGGCTGGTTGGCCGGCGGTCAATCCTCTCCCGATTTCCGGTGAGCCGTTCAACGGAACAACCGTCAACTCAATCGCGAGACCGTTCTGTTCGAACCGTTGCACATCAGGCGGCGGCTGAATTTCTGCGGCGTCAGCCACCACCGAGGCTGTCATGAGCAACACCCCCGGGATATTTCGCATAGCCGCAGCCACGAGGGTGTGAATGGCTCCTCTCATGGCTGCATAACCGGCGCATCGTTCGACGTCTGAACCCTGCAAAGATCAGACGACGCCACTGTGTTGGTCTCATACCCGAAGAGATTTCCGGCCCAAGCCCAAGCCGGTTGATACCAGCGCAATCCGAGATTCTCCTCAACCCGGAAAATCCCCCATAATCCGCCGCCGAACATGAACCCTTCTTGCGTGCGGTAGAGATAGTCGCCCGAAACTTTACAGTCCCCGCCGGCCGTTGTCAGAATGTTCACGTCGCGGCCCGGCCCAATTCCTCCGGCCGATCCGACTCGCGTCAGACCATCTTGATTCCATCCCATGGTTTTGGACGCATCGATCCATGGACTCGGCACCCAATCATGGCCGAACACCGTGAACGCATGTTGTCGTGGATGGCCTCCCGGATGCACCACCCGAAACCGCACCGGCTCTCCGGCCTTCGCGGTAAAGATCGGCGTTTCGGGGTCACAATATTTCTTGTTCGCAAAATCCGCCTCGCAGCGGAAGTGCGGCACCGTTGAGCTCAAGACATTCGACCAATCGAACTGATTCATCGTCTCCGGATTATCGGCTGCACCGGCCCCTAATCGGGCCCAGAGCGGCTCTGTGCGATAGTTAAATCCCTTCTGCCCGGAGTCTTCGGAGTCATCCCCATTCCGAAGATTGGGAATGGGCTGGCCGTACTGCTGGACGCTCAGGTTGTCTTGATACAGCAGCACCATTTCTTTGAATCGATACAGCTTTCCAGAGTCCAGCTTGGGCTCAGTGGGACAGATCTGTTGTTTGAGATGCCTCCCCTGCCGGCCTGATGCCGATTCCGGCTTCCAATAGGTCACCACCGCCTCGGCGGTACCCGTCGACGGCACAGTCTCCCAGTGCGAGCATTGCGGCTCGATGAGTAAGGCGCCAATCGCCCCATGCGACGCATGTTTGATGGCATCTCCCATATCCTGCAAGCCAATGGCCCCAAACTCATGCGGGATGCCGACAATGCGAGTTCCTTTCTTGTTGGTCACGATGTCGCCGGCGTACCAGAGGTAGGTCTTGCTGGCGCCCGGCTCGACGGTGGAGTCATCATTGAGTCCCACGTGCGCTCCGTCGCTCTTCAGCAGGTTATAGTCCACCAGCTGCGGATGTAATCCGACCCGGCTCGACGAACGTACCTGATTAAACGAGAAGCCCGGGACGACCGGTGGCACCATGTTGTAACTCCAGGTCTCCGGATGGTCTGGGCCATCCTGCATGACTGCAGGGAGATGATTGGTCAGGGTGACACGGATACAGTCCCCCGCCCGAGCGCGGAGAATGAGCGGCTCCGGCCGCTTACTCCCTGATCGCAACATGGCCTTCTCGCCGGACTCCACGAAAATAATTGCATGGGGATCCGCAATACCGAAATGTTCGTTGTAGACCAGCTTTCCGCCTGGCAACAGGTCCTTCGCCAGCCACGCTTCCACCTCGTACGAGCGGGACAGCAAGTCCTGACCGCCCTTCTGACAAAACGCCTCCAGCGCGTCGCTCGGAGCGGCGTTCGTTCCCGCCTCATCGCCGGCGGCATCGTCCGAGGCGTCCAGCAATTCGCGATCCAACAGCTCATCCAGGTTCTGCATGAACGCGGACGCCAGAACATCGTGCGTTTTCTCCGTATTGCCCGGCAAGCGAACAAGGCCCTGTTCATCCTCCGTACGGGAATAGACACGCATCAGTCCCCACTGACCATCCCACAGATTGTCCGTCGCGGCCGATGAGTAAAGATGGTCGATTGATTTGTGCTTCCCCACTCCGCCGAACGATTTGTTTCCGTTGCTTCGGCCGAATGGCATAAAGTCGACCACGCGATCGTTGAATTCGAAATGCTCGGAAATCCCGATGGACTGGGCGTTCACGTAGCCTGTGTTCGGACTGTCCGGCTGGGCCAGCCATTTGGCTCCATGCATGGTGAATACATGTTGTTCCTCCTGGGCGCCCTGAATCAGCCGAATCTGGACATGATCGCCTTCATAAGCACGCAGGAGCGGTGTCGCCGGATCACCTGGCATACGTCCGTTACCGATGGGCTCGGTAAACAGACGCTCGTCTACGCTTTTTTGGTCTTTGTGAACGGTTGAACTGAACACATGCGCCAGATCGCCGCGCTCCTGATCGAGGGGCAACTGCTTGAACTGATTTCCGTCTGTGTCCTGCGTCCCGATGCGCAGCGGGATCGGTTCGTTCCTATAATTGATCAATTGCGTACCGGGATCTTTCGTCGAAATGCCTTCCGGTACTGGAATACGGCCTGGGAGAATAGGCGTCCGTAACCCGCCTTCGATCTGACTCGGTGAGTTCACCGGTTGATTCTCCTTGTCGTAGACAATCGCAAAATCCGCAAAGGCCAGATTGAATTCCCGGCCGGTCCGATCGGCATCGACACTGCCCCTGGAATCGAGCGCGTCACTGCAGGCGATCCCGTTCTTACCTGGAGTAATACAGGCCTTGCCTTGATTCCGAACAATCACGTTCGCGGCGTACGAGGTCGGACCGCCGTCCTTGCGCCCATTCACCGGTTCAGGAACACCCGTAGCATCGGTTCCTCCCATCACTCGTCCATCCGGGAAATACCATTTCGAATTTCTCGGTTCGACGACCAGCGCGGCATAAAACCCGTGATGCTGGTGTGAACTGGGACCGAAATGGTCGTGCGTGAACACGGTGCGCATCGTGCGATCTTTGGTGCCTTTGTCGCCCGGCTTTCCGTTCAGCACCGGATCAGCCCACCACCGTTGCGTCGTGGTCTGCGCTCCACACCAAGGATGACCGATCGGATCGTGATCATCAGCCTCTTTTCCGGTAATATCGCTGCACAGACCGCGGGCATCCCCTGCCATGGCGCCGTTCTCCGTTGCGCCAAGTTGCCCCTTGCGAAGAAAGAGCCGGTGGGTACGAGGCTTGAGCCGCTGCGCAGGACTTGTCTTGTTGTAGGCCTGAATTCGCTCCCGCACTTCATCGGCGGCCAAGGTGCCATCTTCATAATTCCATCCATTGCCCGATCCATCCGATGATGTGACGTCGAACTTCACGAGATGAATGTGCTGGCCGATCGTATCGGTCGGCGTATAGACCTGAAAATCATCCAGGTTGAGATTGCTCGGGATCAGATTCGTTGCGTGAAAGACCACGCATTCCCCTGACTGTGCTCGGAAGAAGAGCGGTTCGGTGGGACGATTGCCGTCCAAAGTTTCTTTGACATCGTGCTCCAAGACCGGGAAACGGGCTTGCGGATCATGCCAGCCCGATTTATTCACCGTCATATTCATTTGGATATAGACGGCACGGTACTCACGGGTCTTCACCTCATGAATCGAACCTTTCTCATCGACAAATTGCCTGGGACAGGGGTTTGAAAACGGAGCGCCGGATTCACCCTCTCCGCGTTTGGCCTCAATGACATTTCCGCCTCCGTTCACATGAAACAACACCCGTGTCCCGTGTGGATCGTCGCAGACACCGCTAGAAAGACAGGTCACATATCCAGGCGCCTCCCAGTTATAGGGAGTGTAGGTCCAACCCGGATCGCCAGGGCGAACTGCAGGAGCGCCGTTTACCTGAGCCATCCCGGCATGAAATTTCATCGCCTGTTTTTCCTCTGTCGTGCCGGCGGTCGCCATCACATCCAATTTCGCTGTAACCAATTCACGCGCCAACCCAACCAAATCCTTGTCGGTATTCTGCGTAGATACCCGCGCGGCAATATGTGCCGACTGCTGTCGTCCCTTATCAAACAAGTCATCGTTCATGGGAGGAGCTTGTTTCATCTCCTTCGGCCCATGCGCGTCCAGGGCATCACGAACCGTGCCGCCCGCCACCACGTGACGACGGAGGGTACCGGCATCGTCCCCGCCTTCCAGATCGAGTGGCGGTTGCGGCGGCCGATGGCCGATTTCTCCGGCGATATAAAACGGATATCCCTGGAACTGCTTCGTGGGCATAGGAGGCAGCGCTGTCCTCGGTAACGGCACAATCGCCGGCGTGGGTGTACCCTCGGCAATGTCGTAATCCTTCAAACGGCGGTCTGGTCCGCCGTCTTCAAACACATCGTGGGTCCGCCAGAGCTCCCACATGCCTTGAGCGAAGTGAGGGTAGAGATGGCAGTGGAAAATGGAATCGCCCGGTCCGAGATTCCGGTTACCTGACCCGCCATAATGCACTTCGTACGAAAAGGTCGTGCCCGGGGATATCGTCTGTGAATCGAGATAATGAGACAGAGGGTCGTGTTTATCCTCCAGCCATTGGTGAGCGTGCAAATGGAACACATGGGTCTCCTTGGGGCCCGCGTGCATGTTTCGGAAACGCACCGGATCGCCAAGATAGGAATGATGGACATTGGACGGATCATCAGGATATCGCGCCTGCATGACAAACCGTCCGTCGCGGTCCTTCTTGTACCTCCCGTCTTTGTCCCGCTCGTACCCGACCACCATCGCCGGATCGCCATTGACCCAGGAGGTGAGGAAAAACTCTTCGAGTTTGCATTCCACACAATCTCGCGCCGGCCCGAGCTTGTTCCGATTGGCCACGACCATGGATCCTACACCGGAGGCGCCATAGTTGATCCCCATGCCGTCGCGAAGCGAACTCAGCGGACTACCTTCTTCTCTGATTTCATCGAAGGCCTGTACGGCGGTGATCTCATCATGAAAAATCACACTAAACTCCCGATACGGTCGACCGCAGGCATTCCCTTCGCCCATTTTTTCGCAGCCGTTTTCCCGATCGATATCGATCACCGCATTCAGATCCGAATGGACGAGCTCGCATAGGCGGTTGTCTTGGGACTGACACTTGAGCATGTTCAGGATCGGGTCGCCCGCATGCGGCCCACTTTTGTAGGCCGCCTCATAGTCGATGACCGGCTGACTGAATCGTGTCGGCTGCGTATGACTTGCGGCCTTCAAGTCTTCATGGGTCACCTGCGAGCGATACCACTTCGCACCTCTGGGCTGCACATTGATCGCCCCGAAGAGTCCTAACCCGAGCTGCCCGCCGTCTCCCTCTCCTCCGGCGGGCGCTCCCATGGAATAGAGGAAAAATGTCCCTTCCTTTTTGGCGTACCACGTGTACGTTCTGGTTTCACCGGGTGCCGCCAGGGCACAGAGATCTTTACCAAAATCGCTTCGGTTCGATGAACATCGGCCCTCGATCTTCTTCCCGCTTTGATCGTGCCATCCATTCCGGCCGATATTCGCCCCCTGTGAGTCGATGGACTCCACCAGACTCAATCCGTTGACATGCATGGAAGCATGCCGGGTAGACGGTTCGTCGCTATCACTGACGGATGTCACTCGCTTATCCGGCCGGGTAAGCCGCTTTTCTGGGTCAAGCATGACTTCCTGGCCGTTCGTGTCCGGGGAAAGCAGGTTGGTGAAGGTGACTCGCAGGCAATCTCCTTCATTGGCCCGGAGCACCAGCGGACGAGGCCGCTTATCGGACCGCAATTTGACATTCCCGGCCAAACCGAGATCCGCAGGCCCATGCTGAGGAGAGATCGCTGTTTCTTTTTCGTCAGGCCAGTTATCCAGATCACCATTGATCAGTTCCTTTTCGTCCGTTTGAACGACATCCCGCCGCAGTGCGTACATGATGCCGGCCGGATTAAATGCACCGAACCGGTTGTAGTAATACACCTGGTCCAAGGCCACGACCTTGGCGGTGATGGTCCGTTCGCAGGCCGGCTTGACCACCTGCTGGGATTCCGGCAGTTTCGGCTTGGCGCAGCCCCACCAGATGAGAGACAGGCTGAGAATCGCTACGGCGTTAGCTACCGCTCTGATTCGTGACACATTCGGCTCCTGGCTGGGGCGAGCGACGAGAACTTCTCTGGGAGGCGTGTCTGCCTTTAATTGAGTGGGCACGGGAACGAATTCATCATCTCGCATGGTCTAGGTCTCCACTGGCCTCATTGTTGAGGATCACACACTATTGCGTGCAGGAAAACGTCGGCGTTGCGACTCCCGGCCAAGGGGTCAGGCGGGGAATATTGGGCAACCCGCTGTCCGGCAGCGCCCACCCGTTCGCGAGGAAGGCCAAACATTGAAAATTCAGCGCGGGCTGAGCGCCCCCTTGCACGCCTGTTGGTTCCGGGAAAATATACTCCCCGACCGGGGCGACATAGATGCCGGCTATCAGCCCATGAGCGGCTTTGGGTACGCTCGGCACATTGCTGCCGTCCGGTAACGGCGTAGGATCGTCAATGCGCACCATCAGCTCGCGCGTAGCTCCTTTCAAATTTCCGTTGAAATCGAAGAGCGCAGCGGCCGTCAATGGTGGGACGTAGCGGAACCGTCCAAAGACGGCTTGGTCTTTTTCCGTGCTATGCAGCAACCGCACCCTGGGGACCCCGCCTGGCGCGACGTCCACAGCATAGACGCTGACGCGACGGCTTGGATCCGTCGTGAAGCCTTCGACTTTCAAGCGGTCCTGGCATTCGGCAGCCGCGCCGCAATCCGCGACCGGCCCCCTCGTTCCAAGCAGGGATTCCTCCAGGCTGACATAAGCACGTCCACCGGGTTTGGTATAGATGCCGACATTCACCACCAACGTATGCACCGATACAAAATCCGCTCCCTGTGCATCACGAGCCCTCGTGCCCGAGAAGGTAATGTAGTCGCCGACTCTCACCGGCGCCTGCCTATTCGCATCACACAGCGGGCAGGCTTTAATCGCGTTATTTCCAAATTTAATCGGCGGCACGAGATCGACGGAGTCCATGACGAAGGTGAGCTCCACCGGTCGATTTTGACTGGGACATTGCGCATCGTTCACCAAGCGCGGCACGCACATCGGGAAACCGGTCAGCGCATGCACCGTGGGATTGCCCTGGTCGACTGTAAAACGCGGATCCGGGTAGCGAGAGTTCGGATCATCCATACCAACTGGTGGCGGCGCCGGATTCGGCTTGCCGTACCGTCCGTCTCCCGCAAAAGGGTCCGAGGCATCCAATGCGGGATCATTCAGACGAATACGCGTATCACCGCCGCCACACGCCACTGCTGTCGAACTTCCCCCCACACACATCATGCCGGTCGCGGTATCGATGTGATGGATGAAGCCAGCGCCGGTATTCAACGATTGCTGCGAGATGCTGACTAGCCCGGCAATATAGAGGCCATTCACAATATTCCCGCTCACATCGGCCTCAAATGCCGCCAGTGGAGGAAACTTATCGCTCAGTGCGAGCCCGGATTCTCCATACTTTTTTGAGACGCCCTGCGCCTTATCGAACAGCTGTTGCGCAGTGAAATAGGCCGCCGGCAATTGGATCACGAGATTCTTCGGCAGCACCACATCCACACCATTCACGGTAAGCTTGGCACCGGATAGAGGATCTGCTGGGTTATCAAGCGTGAAGCGTTGAATGTGTCCAACGATCTGAAACGGGGTCACGGCCTGCGAGAGCGCGTCGCATGGCTGGGTCATTCCGGCTAAGACAAGTACACCTATTATCCATAGGGTGACAGTGGACGGTACACGCATCGAGAATCCTCCTCCTGGAAACAGACGGCACTTAGCTCAATGATCACATGACATCGAGGCCCGGGAAGCAGCAATCCGCACGAACAATGCACGCAGAGGATCACCACCTAGTCCGCCTTCTTCATGAGCCCTTCTGCTGTACTCGCCGATTCACTGCTGCGACGGGCCTTCGGCCGGCGGGCTAGTCTTATCTAGGCCGGGCACGAGATACCAGATTGCACAATACTTGCCAAGCCATTTTCCGTCAGTCGGACGAAAAAATACCGAGGCAAACATTACGTGGACTGAGCGTGCCCTCATCAGAGCCATGGAACTGCGAGTTACACGTATACACCAATGATCTGACTGGCGCGTCGCTTCCGCGTTCGTCATGGTGAATGTGGATGACTTCGGACGAGACCCGGAGGATGCACAAGGCCGCTTGAGGGTGGGAACCGTATCTTATCGATTTGGATACAAGGCAGTATTGGTATGGATACAGAAAGGATTGACTCGGCGTGTCTCTTGCCAGACAGCGCGTCCTTCTTTGGGCGACTGACTCTCGTCGAACGTAACGTCAGGGCTCTCAGTATTTTTTCCTGAATTGTGGCGGCGCGTGTGGCGGCGGCGAAGGACGTGCTCCCGGCATGCTCGATGGTGGACGTGCGGCACCGAAGCCCCCATACCCACCGTACCAACCAAATCCCAGGGGCCCGTACGGAACGCCATAATATCCGAGCGGTCCCCCCCAATACCCGGCCCCATACCCAATGCCATATCCGTATCCTGGGCCAGGCCAATAGGAATAATTTTGGGCGCCCGCATATCCGGGGTCGAGCATGAAGTCTTGCTGCGCGAGCCGTTGCGTCTGGTGTACCGACTGGGCGCAGGCCGACATGAATACCAGGATCCCCAGCGCCATGGCGGCGCATGCGCATTGGCGCATACGTGCCGCTCCAAACCGATCTACAATGTGTCTGCCCATAGCGTCCGTGACCCTATTCGGCTCAATACCTCTTCTGAAACTGTGGCGGCGCGTTGTCCGGCGGAGCCGGGCGAGAGGCTGGCGCAGTTGATGATTGATGACTACCCGCGTAACCGCCGCCATACCACCCATAGCCGGACCTGTAGTATCCGAACGGATTCCACCAATATCCTGCTCTCCCGTAGGCTGATCCGTCTGAAAACCCGGCATGGGACCGGCTATTCCATACTTCCTTCCGCTGCCCCTGGTGCAGCGACTCTGCGCACCCTGCTGTCAACACCAGGATGCCTGTCGCAACGGAGCAGCCAACGAATCGCATCATGGCAAGGCTCTCCTAAAAGTGATAGGCCAGGCCCATGAACAGCTGATGGGCTCGATAGGTACCGTCGAAACCACCGACCGGCCCGAACGCGCCGCCGAAGCGAAACGTCGAATCGGTGTATTTATATTCGGTAAACAACGCCACCCTCGGGGTGACGAACGCGCGGATACCCACCAGTACATTGGCACCGATCGACACCTGCGTATCGCTCTCCGTGGTCGAAGATCGGCCAAGATGCGCCACCAGCAGGGCCGGTCCACCACCGATATACGGCTGCCAGGTCAGACCAGGATAGCGAAGGATGACGCTGGGGCCGATGTTGGTCACGGAGAGGTGAATGCCCGGCACATCGTCGAGATTCTTAATATGCGGGGTACTGTGGGAAACATCCACTTCGAGTCCCAGAATCCCATGATTGGGAAACCATCCTAATTTGCCGCCGAACGCGGGACTGGTTTTCAGATTGAAGTTAGGGGCCTCCAACCCGGCGAGGGAGCCGCTCCCTCGAACATTCCGGATGGGATCGGCGAAGTTCACGCCCAGCTGGGCGGCCGCATACCATTCCGCTCTGGTCGAGACAGGCGCGAGGAGGAGTAGGGACACAGACAATACTCCTGCGAACCCACTGCGTAGACATGTCATCCACTCCATGGTGGCTTACTCCATGGGCGAGGCCTACCCTGATCATAACAGTCCCTGGGCGGAGAACACTGGATAACTTTGCCGGGCTCACCTACGTGATGTCGAATTGCAAAGGAGGCTGTGGCGGAGTAGATGCCCGACAGGCAGGATCGATGCCGGATAGACCGACACCCGCGCAGCGACACGTCAATACAGGCGGCAGTATGCCCTGCTGGCTGCTAGGGCTCATTGCGGGCGGAAGAATTATAGAGCCGGTACAACGCAATCCCGCCCGCCACAGCAATTCCCAACCCCGCCAACGCGCGCGTGCCGAAGCTTAGCGGGCCGACAAAAAATTCCGCTGCCTGAGGCAACGCCACCGTGGCGAGAAGGACCACCGCCAGGGCGATCAGGTGTATCCGGAGGTAAATGGGTTCGCCGGGTTTGCGCATAGGTCAAATCACATCGGCACGCCGGCAGTGTACGAACTCCGAGGCCATTATTCCAGCCCGAAACACGGGAGGAGACAATCGCACCTGCGTGCTTAGTCCCGGAGAAGGTGCTTCGTCTCCTCCAGATGTTTGTTGAGATAGGGCATGAACGGCGTTCCGCCTGTGCCTACGGAGGTCGGATTACTCGCATGCGACTGGTGCTGACGGAAGATATAGCGCTCGGCGTACCCGACATGAATGTCGCGGAACTGGGCTAGCAAGTCTACGCAGGCGCAGAACGACTCCCATAATTGGGGATTGGTCGCCTTGCGATCGCGGACATACCCATACAGCAATGGCCGCTGTTGGCCGTCCATTCGCGCCTCAAGCGCGGAGACAAAGGCTCGATGGCGCGGCGGCATGTAGTCACGCATTTCGACCAGGTATTGCGTCAATGGATCGTCGGCATGGCGCACACCAAGTCCCGCATCCAACGCTGGTACAATCGAACTTTGCGAGCCGGTTTCCCCCCGGAATTGTTGCGGGCGGTCAGCATAGTCCGTCACCCCTTCGTACATCAGTCCCTGTGGCAATGCCGGACTGTTTTTCCACCCATGGATATAGGGTCGCACCCGGCTGTAATAGATGTAGGGGTCGCACCGTTCCGGCATGCGAAGGAGCGTCTCACGCATCGCCTCTTGCGCAACGGCAAGCGCATGCAACCCGGCCAGCACGGTCTCCGCCTCATCGTCCCGCGCGGCATTGTGGGCTTGAACCAAGCCCTGCAGTCCTGACCCGGCTTTCGCTTCGATCTCGATGTGGATCAACACAAACCATTCTTCATCGAGCCCGCCGAGGAAATTCTGCAGGAGCACGATATTACCCAACTCGATCGGCTTCTGCAGATCAAGCCGCCGCCAGTTGTGCAGCGCATAGGAGGCGTACGAAAGGACCGGCGGACGGCCCAGCTGTTGCGCAATGCGGCACCAAGGCAAGGCGATGCTGGCCGGCAACCTGGCCGCCGGAGAGTCGGGATTTTCCCAGACATAGGCATGCCCGGCAAATGACAGCGTCCGCATGGCGGAACGGAACACATCGAGCCCCCAATCGTCCGCCACCGCGCCCATGAGCTGCTGATGGTCCTGGACGAAAGATCGAAACTGTCGCGCCGTCAGGAATTTCGGAAGCTCCGCGCCGACCTGATTCAAGATCGGCTCATCCGGCAGCTGCGCCAACGGATCGGCCGCCGGAAGGAACCCGCGGTCAGGGGAAAGGTCAAACTGCGCAAGCGAGAGAGGCTGGTGGCTGGACGTCAGCATGGTCTCTTCCGTGGGTCGATGTTGCAACTATTTTTACTGTATCACAGTCTTCCCACTCACTGCCGGAACCATTCCTACGGTTGCCTCGTGAACGTCCCGCACAGGTTACGAGAAACGTCCGTCCATTCTTCCTCACCCAAACGGTGGAGACAAAATCACTCTCCACGGTAATGGCACACTCCTTGTCCCACTCGTACAATCACTCCGTCCCAGGCAGACCTTCCAGAAGAGATCTCTACCATGGTCGCCCGGTCCGCTTCAGAAGCCAGATCGCCGCCGTTTCCATTCGCACGGGGACGCACTGCTCACCCTTGGCGAGCCGGTGAACATGGCCGCTGAGATCAAGCGGTTCTCATCGGCTCGCACGCTCCGAAAGGAGTACCGCCATGAACTGGAGCAACCTTCAACACAGCATACGAATAATCCTACCGGCAAGCTGCGCCCTCGTACTCTTGTGCGGCGGCACAGCACTCGCGAGCGAGACGTGGATCGATGATGTCTGGAACATGGTCGCGTTCGAGAAAGCGACCTACCCCGCCTCGGACTTCGCCCCCTACTTCCAGAAACTCGACCGTATGAAGGCCGGTCTGGACCGAGGAGACCACCAAGTCGTGAAGAGAGAAACCGATCGCCTTCTCAAAATGCTGTTGGATCGACGACATGGCATCAATGATGTGGCGGCCGACGAAATCTATAATTTTGTCGTGAGCACCAGACCTAACGGATCAAACGATTCAACTGCGTTGAGCGCACCCATCGAACTAGGCATCGACACCGAACGTCCCATCAGCGTCCCCGACTTCTCGATGAACACGCCCTATGAAGGGGGACCACTCTGCGCCTCAGGCGGGTGCGATTATTGGACCAATGATGTGTGGGACCCAGGCGCTTCGTAACAGAGCCGACCGCGAAGGAAACGTGCCTCTCTTTCTCGGAAGGAGCGGTGGCCCCTGGAGGTCCCAGGGGCCACCGTACGTTGATTCGATTGATCGGGCTTCCACCTGCCAGCCGCAATGGGCCCAACGTGCAGCAAGTTGTGCCCCATGCTCGCGATGATGTGCGCCCCAACCTCTCTGCCCAACCCCTCGCCATACTCAAATACATTCCCGAGCTCAGCTGAAAAGTTGTTGATACTGGAAACATCAGGCTATGCTCCGCATACTCTACCTTTCAGCGAGGCCCCTCTAGCAGGATGCGGAAAAAGTCCACCAGCGGCGTTCTCGCATCGTTCAGCGGCTCAACGTACGACACGAGTACGATTCGCCGCTTCACTCGCTGCGGCCTTGCTGGATGGCCTTGTTGCGCATCCTGCCTACTATCCTGATACCAACACGCCACGTGAGCTGATCGCGGCGTAGCGTGCAAAAAATGAGTTTTTCCGCAGCCTGCTAGAGAGTTGGACCTATGCCCACGTCAACACGGAAATAACTCCGGTGACATTCATTCCGATAGTGGGCAGATTCGCAAGCAGCGCCACCGCCGAAGTCAACCAGCTGGCGATTACCTCGATGACAAGGAAATCCATCCAAGAGGTTGGGACAGGGCGCACCAGGGCAACGGGCAGGCCCGGATCGAGCACACCAGAGCAGTAGGTTTTCCTATGGAACGGGCAACGCCGGGATGGCTGACCACGTTGGGCATGAGTCCGCCGCAGGTACGGGAACTAAGTCCTCTCGCCGCCCTCGGCTTTGTCCCGCACGTTGAATTGGTTCATCGCCGTGGCGACATCGCGATTCAAGAGTAACTCCAGGGCATCGACGGCCCGGTCGAGACAGGGGGCATACAGCGCTCGTTCCTCTGGTGTGACAGGCTCCAGCACATAGTCGGCGGAGTCTTGCCGCGGTGCCGGGCGCCCCACTCCGACCTTCAAGCGGACGAACTTTGAGGTGCCTAGGGCTTCGATAATCGACTTGAGACCATTGTGACCGCCGCTGCCGCCGTCCTGCCTGATCCGCAATCGACCTGGCTCCAGATCCAGATCGTCATGCACGACCACTAGGGCCTCGGGCGCCAAGCCAAGTTCACGAAGGAGGCCTTTGAGGGGGGGACCGCTGAGATTCATCCAGTCGAGCGTACCGGCCAGCTCGACGAGTTTAGAACCGGCGCGACCCGAGCCTCGCTGGGCCACGCCTTTTCTGGTGAGACGTATCGACCATCGCGCCGCAGCCCGTTCGATCACCCAGCAGCCGATGTTGTGCCGGGTCTCGGCATACTCGGCTCCGGGATTGCCCAATCCAACAAGCAGGCGCAATGCCACTACTTCTTCTTTTCTGGTTCCTTCTTGGCTGGAGCCGCTCCCGCCTTAGGCGCCGCAGCCCCGGCCTTGGCGTCACCTGCCTTGCCGGCTTCCGCGCCAGCCGCGCCTTCAGCCGCCGCTTTCCCCTTGGCCGCCACTTCCGGTTCCTTGGCGCCCTCAGCTCCGGCTGCACCGGTGGCGAGCAAGGACTCCAGCTTGGCATCGGTCATCGGCGCCGCCACACTCACGACCATGTGGTCGGGATCATCCAGGAAGCGCAGGCCTTCCGTCTTCGGGATATCCTTCAGATGAATACCTTCGTTGATCTGTAACTGCGAGGCATCGACCGCGATGAAATCCGGCAACACGGACGGCAGACATTCAACATGCAATTCACGCAAGGCCTGATGCAGCACACCGCCCTCTTTCAGGCCGATCGGCTGACCGCCGGTCAAATGGATAGGAACCTTGACGCGAATCGGCTTATCCATGGCGACTTCAAAGAAATCCGCATGCAGCACGCTTCCGGCAATTGGATCCACCTGGAAGTCCCGCAACAAAGCCGTACGGTTGGGTTTACTTTTCGTCCCGTTGATGGTGAGGGAGATCAGCGCCGTGGATCCGGCTTGGGACCGTAAAATCTTCACCAGTTCGTCCGGCTTGACGGACAGCAGGAGACATTCCCCCTGTCCATAGAGGACCGCCGGAACGCGACCGGCACGACGAAGTTGACGTGCAGGGCCTTTGCCCCCACCTTCTCTGCTCTCAACGGTTAACTCGAATTTCATGATGCTCCTCCTCGACCTGTCGCTCCACGCGGACGGCCTACACGAATAACGAACTCACTGATTCATCCTCATGGATGCGCCTGATGGCTTCACCAAAGAGTGGGGCCACAGACAACGTTTTCAATTTCGGGCACGTTAACTCCTTGCCGCGCAACGGAATCGAATCGGTCACCAACACGTCCGTCAGTCCAGACTGTTGGAGACGCTGCAACGCGGGCCCCGACAAGACTCCGTGCGAACAGCCGGCCCAGACCTCCCGCGCACCCTTATCCAGGCAAGCCTGGGCTCCCTGCACAATGGTGCCCGCGGTATCGATCATATCGTCGAGGAGCAGAGCGCTTTTCCCCTGCACATCACCGATAATATTCATCACCTGCGCCTGATTCGGTCCTTCCCGCCGTTTATCGATAATGGCAAGATTGGCCTGGAGACGTTTCGCAAAGGCCCGGGCACGTTCCACGCCGCCTGCATCGGGTGACACCACGACCAAATCCTCTATTCTTCGTTTGGTGATGTAATCCAATAGCACCGGTAAGGCGTAGAGATTATCCACGGGAATATTGAAAAACCCCTGAATCTGGCTGGCATGGAGATCCATCGTCAGTACCCGATCCGCGCCGGCGGTGGTAATGAGGTCTGCCACCAATTTGGCTGAGATCGGCACGCGCGGCTGATCCTTGCGATCCTGCCGGGCATAGCCGAAATACGGAATGACCGCGGTAATGCGATTGGCCGACGAACGCTTGAGGGCGTCGATCATGATGAGCATTTCCATGATCGAATCATTGACCGGCGCGCAACAGGACTGGATAAGAAACACGTCCGCCCCGCGCACATTCTCTTCTATGCGGACCCGAATTTCCCCATCACTAAAAGAGGACACCGTGGCCGCGCCGATGGGCAAGTCGAGATATGAGCCGATCGCGCGCGCAAGCGCAGGATTGGCGTTGCCCGAAAAGAGCTTCAGTTCCCTGTTCATTCCACCCCTTCGATGCGGTACGTGGCGATGCCGATGCTGTAACGGTGCGTATCGAGTTCGTCTAACACGGTGGGCACGGAACGGACCCGCTATGAATCCCGCCGACCTCGCACAGTCAGGACAAGAGGACGCCTACCGAAGCTCAGCACATTAACGAAAAGCCTGGGAAGTTGTCAATAATCTTGCCGCAGGCGGCAGCCCTTAACGACCAAGATAGACCCGCGTGACCATATGTACGGTGGAAGGATCGTTCTGGCTGATCGACAGGGCCGGAATTCCGCCAGCTCCTGCCCATCACGCTATATGAGACTCGTCGAAGGCGCGCCTGCCGCCGGCACGGCATAGGCCGCCATTCCAGGATTGCGCGCAAACCGCATCGCGGCCTCCTGCGCGGCGGACTGGTCCCGGAATACTCCAAACATCGTCGCCCCGCTGCCGGACAACAGGGCGACCTCAGCCCCCAAGCTCAGCAGTTGACCCTTGATCTGAGCCAGCACCGGGTGTTGGGCAAACACCGGCGCCTCGAAGTCGTTTTCTACCAACGGAACGATCTCCGACCAATTCAGCTCGGAGCGTCGATCCAGGGACTGCACCGCTGCCGAGAGAGAGCGCACTGCGGAGCGAGTCGCGGCCAACTGCTGGTATGCCCATTTGGTCGCGACGGGGAATCCCGGATTGACCAACACGATCCACCTCTCTCCTGTCACCTGGACCGGACGTACATGCTCACCCCGTCCCGTGACACAGGCGGCAGGCGCCACAAAAAAGAACGGGACATCACTGCCCAACTGCTGCCCCACCTCCGCCATCTGCTCAACCGACCATGCCAGTCCCAGCAATCGTGTCAACCCGAGAATGGTCGCCGCCGCGTCACTGCTTCCTCCGCCCAATCCGGCCCCCATGGGGATGCGCTTGGTCAGGCTGATGGACAGATCGATCGTCTGACCGACTCGCGCCAACACGAGCGCTGCGGCCCGATAGACCAGGTTGCTCTGATCCACCGCCAGGGCGGCCTGGTCACAGCGCAAGGTGATATGGGACGCGGCGGCGGGCTGCATCGTGAGCGTCAACTCATCGTTGAGCCCAACCGTATGCATCAACGACCAGATGCCATGAAACCCGTCAGGCCGTCGTTCGAGCACCCGAAGAATGAGATTGACTTTGGCAGGAGTCAGAACCAGCAGACTGGTAGCATTCACTCGCAGATTACTGGGCGGCGCTAATCCCGGCCTCCTTTGATTTCATATTTTTCGAGACGGTACCGGAACGACCGGGTATTCAACCGCAACAACCGCGCGGCTCGCTTCTTGACCCATTGGCTCCGCTCGAGCGCTTTCAACAACAGATCCTTCTCGATCGTGTTGATCAGCCCCTCAAGGTCCAGGCCATCTTCCGGCAATTCCGACGGCACGGCCTGCTGGTTGCTCACCGGCTTATGGAGCCATCCGCGAATATCCGCATCCGTTACCGACGATCCCGTGGTGAAGGCCACGACGCGTTCGACGACGTTCTCTAATTCGCGAACGTTGCCCCGCCACTCATGCGCCAACAGCACGCGCATGGCCTCCTGGCTCATCGTCGGCACTGGTTTACCACTTTCCTTGGCAAATTTCTCCAGAAAATGTTGGCTCAAGAGCGGAATGTCGCCCGTGCGCATGCGCAGCGGCGGAAGCTTGATCGGAATCACATCGAGCCGGTAATAGAGATCTTCTCGAAATGCGCCTTCGGCGACCGCCTTTTCCAGGTCCCGATTGGTGGCCGCAACGATACGCACATCTACCTTCACATCCTGAGTTCCGCCTACCCGCCGGAACTCACGCTCCTGAATGACGCGCAACAACTTGACCTGAATCGCGGGCGTGGTATCGCCGATTTCGTCGAGAAAAATCGTGCCGCCGTTCGCGACCTCGAAGAGACCGGCCTTGTTGGAAATCGCGCCGGTAAAGGAGCCCTTCATATGGCCGAACAGCTCACTCTCCAACAGCGTTTCAGGCACCGCGCTGCAGTTGACCGTCACGAACGGCATCGACGCGCGCGCGCTGTTGAAATGAATGGCTCGCGCCACCAGTTCCTTGCCGGTTCCGCTTTCCCCGCCGATCAGGACATTGCTCTTGGAATCGGCCACCTTCTTGATGACATCGTAGACTTTTTGCATGGCCTCGCTCTGGCCGACGATCTGGGAAAACGACGACTGGCTGGCCAACTCCCGCTTCAGGAGCATATTCTCCGTGGACAGCCGGCGCCGCTCGATCGCGTTGCGGATAATCAGTTGCACTTCATCGACCTGGAACGGCTTGGTGAGATAGTCGTACGCGCCGTGCTTCATCGCTTCGACTGCCGAGTCGGCGGACGCAAAGGCCGTGATCATCAGGACCACGGTGTCCGGAGACGCGGCCTTGACGGCCTTCAGCACCTCGAGCCCGCCCACTCTGGGCATCTTGAGGTCGGTGATGACGAGATCGAAAATTTCCTTCTGCACTTGGGCGATCGCCTCGTCCCCGTCCGACGCCACGGTCACGGCATACCCCGCCCGCTTCAGCATGATGCTCAGCACATCGCGCAAGCCCTGCTCATCGTCGACGACTAGAATCTTTTCCACGGTTCCCTTCCCTCGTGCCGCAAACGAGCCCCTGTCTCCGGGGACTGCGGGAGGCAGACCACAAAACGCGCTCCGGCCCCCACCTCGCTCTCTACCTTGATCCACCCGTCGTGCAATTCTACGATCCGATGGACCTGGGCCAGCCCCAATCCGGAGCCTTCCTTCTTTGTCGTAAAAAACGGCAAAAAGATCTTGTCGAAGTTCTGCTTGGGAATGCCTTCCCCGGTATCGTGAAAGCGGATCTCAATCACATCGGCGCGGCAACCGGCGACGTCCACCCGCCGCAATCCGGTGGCAATCGTCAACATTCCTCCTCCGGGCATGGCATCAAACGCATTGACGGCCAAGTTCCAGAACACTTGTTTCAGCTGATCCTGATCAACCTGCGCCACGAGGGCGGTCGAGGCCAGGCGGGACACGATCGAGATGCCGGTTCGTGATCGCGCTTCATGTTGGATCAGATCCAGCGTATCGGCAAGGACTTTGTTCAAATCCTGCTCGGCCACATTCAATGCCGGCGGTCGCGCGTACTGCAAAAACTCCGTGATGATATTGTCGAGCCGCCTCGCCTCCCGGATGGCAATGTCCATCAGCCGTTGGCTGGTCTCATCGGACCCGACATCCTGTCGCAACATTTGCATGGCTCCGGCAAGCGCACCCAGCGGATTACGTATTTCATGCGCCATACCTGCCGACATCTCGCCCAGATTGGCCAGCCATTCCCGCCGGCGCATCTCTTCTTCCAGATACCGGATTTGCGTGAGGTCCTTGAAGACCCCCACCAAACCACGTTGCGTCCCCTGCTCCTGGAGCGGCGACAGGGTCATGCCCAACACCAGACAGCTGCCGTTGGCATGGAAGCAGTCTACCTCAAAGCGCAGGGGCGACAGCGACGTCATGTCCGTCGTCTGCGATCCGTCCGCCGGGTGCCAATTGAAGACTTCCTGCCACGAGCGGCCCTGCACATCCGCGAACCCATAGCCGGTCACCTCATCTGCCGCAGGATTGAACGAGGTAATACGGCCCTCTTGGTCGGTTGTAAACACGCCGCTGCTGATGCTGCGCACGATGCTTTCGTGAAACACCTGCAAGCGACTGAGTCCCTGCTCCTTCTCCCGCAAGGACTGATCCGCATGACGAAGCTCGTCGGCCAGCACACTGCTTAAGAATCCAACCACCAGGAACGCGAGCCCGTACACCTCAAATGTCTGCAAGGCCTCAGGCCCTTCCAGCTTGCTGGGAGGCAACCAGGCCGAGGCGTTCCACAGCCCGAAATATTGAACAGCCGTGATGGAGCCGAACAGAAGGGTGCAGCCGGCTCCCGTCACAATGCCGACGCGCCGGTGAGGAACCAGGCTGGCCACCGTCACCGTAATGACATACAGCACCGCAAACGGACTCTCGACACCGCCGGTTCTCACAATAAGAACGGTCTCGAGTACGATATCGACTCCGAGTTGCACCCAGGTGAAGGCGGTATGCGCCCCAGGAGACGTAAGATTTCTCAGTACCAGTGCGTAGACGATGGTGATGGCGTAGGTGAAGACGATTAAGGCGGTAAAGGTCGGCGCCGATTCGCCACGCGTCGATTGAAACGCCAGGGACAGCCCGAGCATCAAGGTCACGACTAGAACGCGAAACCCCATGAGCCAATGAAGTCTGGTCTTCAACTCAGGCATAGAGCGCTCGTTCGACGACTGAGGAGGCGCATCACACACCGGCATGGTCGACCCATGCGGGCTCAGGGATGCCTCTGAAGCGCTGGTGGAGACTGGAAGGGTTGGGGACAGCATGACGGGCGCGTTGCCCTGATGGATGTGCGGCGCACGGCCCTCTCGTCAGATCGGGCCGCGCGCCGGGAATCGGACGCGACGGTGGAGCGTCGTTATTGGATAGCCTGCGCCATCGTGAAGATCGGCAGGTACATGGCGATGACGATAAACCCGATGATGGTGCCCAGCACCACCATCATGATCGGTTCCAGGAGCGAGGTCAGTGTCTCGACGGCCTGGTCGACTTCGTCTTCATAGAAATCGGCGATCTTCCCGAGCATAGCATCGAGCGCGCCGGTCGATTCACCGACGGCGATCATATGCGTTACCATCTTGGGAAATACGTTACACTTGGCCAGCGGCTCGGAAATCGTTTTTCCTCCACTGATGCTCACCCGCGCATTCATGAGTGCTTCTTCGATCACCTTGTTGCCCGACGTCTTGGCACAGATACTCAATCCTTCCAATAACGGCACACCGCTGGTGATCAAGGTTCCGAGCGTGCGGGTAAATTTCGCGACAGATGCTTTCCTGATCAAGTCTCCGACGATCGGCATCTTGAGGAGCAGCTTATCGATCACCACGCGTCCATTCACGGTGGCATAGTAACGTTTGATCGCGAAGATGGCGCCTGCCATGGCCCCGAACATGGCGTACCAATAACTCTGGAAGAAATTGCTGACATCGATGACGATCTGCGTCGGACCGGGAAGTCCGACCTTGCCACCGGACATTTCGGTGAACATTTGCGCGAAGACGGGAATAACCCAGACCATCAACACACTAATGATGACGACCGCTACACCGACAATCGCCGCGGGGTAGACCATCGCCGACTTGATCTGGCCCTTCAGTTTCATGGCCTTTTCAATGTGCTTGGCCAACCGGGTCAGAATCGTATCGAGCAGTCCGCCCACCTCACCCGCATGGATCATATTCACGTAGAGATCGTCGAACACTTTGGGATGCTTTTTTAACGCATCCGAAAACGTGGATCCCGCTTCCACGCTGTTTTTCACATCGCCCACCGTCTCGCGCAGAACTTTATTTTCAGATTGGGTAGACAGAATGTCGAGACATTGAATGAGGGGCAAACCGGCATTGATCATGGTGCCGAATTGACGAGTGAACACCACGAGGTCCTTGTCTGTGAGTCCTCCTCCGATCTTCAGCTTGAATTTCCCGCCACCCGACTTTTCTTCCAGGCTCGTGACGACGACCTGTTGCTTGCGAAGCTGGTCCACCGCCTCGTCTCTGGTTTTGGCGGTAAGTTCCCCCTTCTTCACAGCGCCCTGGCGATTGCGTCCGACATAGGCGAATGTGCTCATAACGCGGTTTTCACTCCTTTGAACGCCAGGCAGGACACGTAGGTATGCAGCGGAAAAAACTATGATCGAAGTCTATAAGACGACCTAAAAACTGTCAAACAAATGCACGAAAGGCGGAACCGCAGGAAATGGCGCCATAAGCGGCCGAACGCATGATGGCAGGTTATACCTGGCTGGAGGTAATGCGTACGTAGCCTCGGGAAAGGTAATGCAGGCCGGACGTCAGCGTCACGGCACCCATCAGGTACAGAAGCGGATCGAGGGTCGCGAGATCGAGTCGCCGCGAGGCGAAAAAGATCACGGCGACCAGCGTCGCCAGTTGGATCAATGTGGTGCCTTTCCCCAGCACCGTCGGCGAGATATCGACCTGCGTATGGGTGAAGTGGGCGACCGCCGCCCCCAACATCAGCATGAGGTCGCGGCTGGCGACGAGAATCGTCAGCCAGAGCGGCACGAGGTGCATGACGGAAAGCGTGATAAATCCCGTGGTCAGCATCAGTTTGTCCGCCAGGGGATCGAGGACTTCTCCGAGCCTGGTCCGCTGGTTGGCCACCCGGGCAATGATCCCGTCGAGCGCGTCGGTCAACCCGGCGATGAACAGGATCGCCAGCGCATAGTCGAATTGCTCATAGTTAAGCAACCCGACATAGACCGGGATCAAGAGGATGCGCAACATCGTCAGGCTATTGGGAACGTTCATATTCATATGGCTGGAGTCGGCATTTCGGCTTCCGGATGACGCCGCCGGAATCGCGCATCATAGAAACCACTGTAGAACCTTGTCAACGACGGTTGCACTCGACGGGGGAGGTCCCTATAATCGGAACCCGTAACTCGCGGCCTACGGATGATCGACGGAGGTTTTGTATGAGCGGACTCCCCCTCCTCTTTAAGAAAGAGGGACTCATTGAACGGCATCAGGTCGAGGGGATCGATCCAAGCGATCGTTATTTTAACCGGGCCGTCCTCGTAAGCCGGGTGGCGGCTGGATATACGGGCAAAGTAACCTACGAAGCCTACGCCGTGGAGGGCACAGCCCATCCAACGACCAGTGCCGCCGTCAAAGCCGTCATCGACAAGCTGCTGAATGTCGGCTTTACCCGGTTACGCACACGCTTGAACTTCAAAGGCAACCGGTACCTTGCCGAAAAAGAAACCTGGACCGACTATCCCGACCTACCCGCCTAACCTCTCAAGAATTCCCGGCAAATGACATCGTGGATGTGCGGGCGGAAGATCCGGATCTGCTCGTTTCGCCTGGTGGGATGCACCCGGTTCGAGAGGAGCACCACTTCCAGCTCCTTGATCGGGTCGACCCACAACGACGTGCCCGTGTACCCGAGATGGCCGAACGACTCTGGAGAAAAACGCGTGCCTGCGGACGACCGTACCGAAGGCGTATCCCACCCCAGCGCCCAACTGGAACCCGGAACGCCCTGCCGGTTCGTCGTAAACATCCTGACGATATCGGACGCCAACAAGCCGGATTGGTTGCGCCAGCCATCCATCCAAGCCTGCGAAACCGCGAGCACCGCGCGAGCCGTGCCGAACAACCCCGCATGGCCGGCGACTCCGCCCAACGCATAGGCATTTTCATCATGGACTTCGCCGCAGAGGATTCGTTTCCGCCAGGGATCCTCCTCCGTCGGGGCAATGGTACATCCCGCACCGTGATGTATAGACAGCGACGACACCTGCCCACGTGGCGCATATGCCAGCGGGCAAGCGCCGAGCGGCCCGTACACCTGCCCCCTACAAAATTGATCGAGCGACTCGCCCGATACTCGCTCCACGGCAAAACCTAACAACATGAACCCAAGATCGCTATACAGACTGCGGGAACCTCGCTCATAGACCAACTCTTCCTTCGCGATGTACCCCAATACGGCCTCGCGCGCCGCAGGACTACCGAGGAATCCCGGCTGCGCCGCCTCGGCAGCAGCTACGCGTTCGTAATAGGGCCGCCAGCCCGGCAGACCTGAACTGTGGGTGAGCAACTGCCGCACCGTCGCCCCTCCGGTCGAACTGTCCCGCAATTCATTCAAGATCCCGTCAATGCGGTCGTCCACCTTCACAAGCCCTTGCTGCATCAACAGGGCCAGCGCTGTGGTGGTCGCGAGTACTTTGGTCAGGGACGCGAGGTCATAACAGGTCTGGACCGTGACGGCTTCCTCCGGCCCTTGCCGTGACAGCCGTCCGACAGCGCCTTCGAAGACGATGTTCCCGCGCAGCCGTACCGCCAGAACCGCGCCCGGAAATGTCCCGCCATCAACGGCGGCTTGCAGCGCCGACTGAATTGGATCGCTCATGGCCATGGCTTTGATCTACTTGTGGTCCACGGGTAGCGGGGGAAGGACGGGAGCGAACGGTCTGCTCCGCCGATTCAGGCGTGCAAGCAAGAGTGGACTGCCGGATGGACGCAGGAGACTCAACGCGCAGGGCTTGATTCGCCGGCCAGCTTTCCTTCGACCGAAGCAGCATCCGATTGATATGCGTCACTCTCTTCCACTTCCAGCATCCGCTCAAACGAACGCAAGGTCGAACGAAACCGCTCCACCATCATGAGTCGCTGCTTTTGAAGATCCGCCACGCCACGCTGCATCTCGGTGAGGCTGACCCGGGCCTGCCGGATAATTTCACTCGCCTTCAGTTCGGCCTCTTTCACGATCAAGTCGGCCTCGCGTTGGGCAGACCGTTTGACATCCTCGGCCAACGTCTGCGCCGATACCAAGGTGTTAGAGAGCGTCGCTTCCGTTCGGCGCAAGTCTGCCACCTGCTGCTCGGTGACGGTGAGTTTTTCGCGAAGCAGACTGTTCTCTCGATTCAGATTTTCGACGGTCAGCGCCAACTCCTCAAGGAAGCGGTTCACTTCGTCCCGGTCGAAACCCCGAAACTTGACCTGAAACACCATCTGCTGAATATCGATGGGAGTGATTTTCATGCGACACCTCTTGCCCAACAGTTAATGCATCCGCACGGCTATATCCCGCAAGGATTGAACCACGGCATATTGCAAAAAGACAAGGATCAGGATCGCGATCATGGGCGAAAGGTCCATGCCCATGCGCCAGCCTATCAGTCGCCGAATCGGCGTCAGCACCGGTTCCGTCGCACGCTCCAGGAACTGCACGATCGGATTCCACGGATCGGGATTGACCCATGAAATCAATGCGCGGGCGATGATCACCCACATATAGAGCCACAACATCGTATCCAACACTGTTGCCGTCCCCTGCAGCACATTGCTCAGCACAAACATCAGCGTCCCAACTCCTGTGAACGTTTTGTCGCCGCTTCGACGGCGGCCATCAGACAGCCCCGCATGCCTCCGACCTCCAACTGATGCAGCCCGGCGATGGTCGTCCCACCCGGCGAGGCCACCTGATCCTTGAGCGTGGCCGGATGTTCACCCCGCTCCAGAACCATCCGTGCCGCACCGAGTACAGTCTGGGCCGCCAACAATTGCGCAGTCGCGCGCGGCAATCCCATTTTGACTCCGCCGTCGGCCAGCGCCTCGATCGCCACGAACACATAGGCCGGCCCACTGCCGCTCAACCCGGTGACGGCGTCCATCAGCCGTTCTTCAACCGGCACCACAGAACCCACCGCTTCGAAGAAGGCCCGCACCTTCGCAACGTCATCTGCAGCCAGGTCCGGCTGATACGCCAGCGCGGTCACCCCTTCACGCACCAAGGCCGGCGTATTGGGCATCGCTCGCACGATGCCTCTCGCAGCCGACACCCGCTCCCGAATCCAGGCCGTCGTCACGCCGGCGGCAATCGAGACCACTAATTTCCCTGACAGGGCTGAACCAGCATCCCTGAGCACAGCCGGTAATACCTGAGGCTTCACAGCCAGGAGCACGAGATCCGCCCCGTCGGCAGCCCTGGCATTGTCTTCACCGACCAGAATGCCAAATCGAGATTTCAAAAGATCCCGGCGAGCCCCCACCGGATCCGTGCCGCAGATGAGCTGCGGTTCGCTGACCTTCGAGGCCAGCAGGCCGCCGATCAATGCCTCCGCCATCTGCCCGCCGCCTAGAAACGCGATGTTACCTTTGATCATGAACCTGCTCATCCCGTGCCCCGAAAATTGCGGTGCCGACTCGCACATAGGTCGCACCTTCTTCAATGGCGACCGCATAGTCATGGGACATGCCCATCGACAGTTCCTGCATATTAATGTTCCTGCAACCTAGCGCTGTCAATGCCTGAGCCAATTGTCGAAGCTGCCGGAAGTAGGGACGGGCAGCCTCCGCGGTCGGCATCGGCGGAGGAATGGCCATGAGGCCGCGAATATCCACCTGCTCAAACTGGCTCAGAAGGGGCAGGGCCGCAGCCAATGCCGCCGGAGCAAAACCGCCTTTGCTGGATTCTCCTCCGAGATTCACCTCCAGCAGAACCCGTTGCTTCAACCCCGCGGCCTTGGCCTGACGATCGATCTCCTCCGCCAGCGCCAGGCTGTCGACCGAATGAATTGTCTCGAACCGCCCGACGACCGACTTCACTTTTCGTCGCTGTAGGGTACCGATAAAATGCCAGACGACGCCCTCACGATCCAGTGCCTCGATTTTTGGAAGGGCCTCCTGAAGGCGGTTCTCGCCAAGATGTCGAATACCGGCATCCACGGCTTCCCGCAACCGTTCTACGGTGACAGTTTTGGATGCCGCGACCAGCCGCACTGCGTCCGGAGCACGCCCCGCACGGACCGCTGCGCGTTGAATCTCGTCGAATACCGCTCGCACCCGACCGGCAATTGTCCCCAGTTCTGCGTCCATCCTGCCGCCTTGCAGATTACCGGCCGGACACGAGCGCAATCCCGCTGACCATCGTGGCCTTGACGACGCCTTCCCGGCGGTAGCTGAAAAATACGTCCGGCTGACAAATGGTGCAAGCATCGGCAGTGGCAATCCGTTCAGCCTCTAAACCCTCCGCCATCGCTTGCGCTCGCACAAAGGCGCGCAAATTGAAATGAGCCTTTTCCGAATTCACCGGCGAGACGACGGACTGCCATTCGGGAAACACGTCACGAAGCCGTCTAAGCACTGGCTCGTCTACCTCATAACAACAGGAACCTGCGGAAGGCCCGATGGCCATTCGTACATCCTTGACCGTCGTCCCGAACCGGTTGACCAGCAACGCCACAGTCTTCGGCACAATACCCGCCACTGCGCCCCGCCAACCAGCATGGACGGCGGCCACAACCCGTCGCACAGGATCATGCAAGAGAACGGGCACACAATCTGCCGTCCGCACGGTCACCATCAGCCCCGGCTGATTAGTGACCAGCGCATCCCAGCCGCCTTCGAACCGGTCGCCCTCCTCGACCGGCCGATCCACCACTAAGGCATCGGTCCCGTGCACTTGCTTGACGGACAGGATCACCACTGCCTTGTGGCCCCGCCGTTCCGCTGTGTGCGCAGAGGCGCGTCCCGGCGTGACCGGCACTGCGGACAGCCGGGTGCCGAAAAAATGTTCTGCCCCGTCGGCATGGGTTGCAAACGAGGGAAGGGTAATGACCTCGGACGCCATCGTCTCTTCTGACCTTACGCTTTCCGGAACGAGCTGACCCTCAATCGGCCTGCTTGCGCAGGAAGGTTGGCACATCCCACTCATCGTCGCCCACGACCGCGATCCGCTCCACCGCCTCGCGCGTTTCACCCATGCGACGGAGGAAAGTCGGCCGGTCGATGTCCTTGATAGGTCGATCCGACCCTGACGCATGCACGCCGCTCAATACTTGTTGCGCAGGGCGTCCGTTGGGAGTTCGCGCGGCAGGGCGCTCGGCCGGGGCAGCCGGTCGAGCAGCCGGTTGCTCTTCCCGTTCGAATCCCGTCGCAATGACCGTCACAATCAGATCATCGCCGATCTCGGGATTGATCACCTGCCCCACAATAATGTTCGCTTCGGCATCGGCGGCATGTTGCACGATTGACGCGGCTTCTTCCACTTCGTGCAGCGACATATTCGGGCCGCCCGTGATATTCAACAAGACTCCGCGAGCCCCTTCCACGCTGCCTTCTTCCAGCAACGGACTGCAAATCGCCTGTTGCGCGGCTTCCTGCGCCCGGTTGGCGCCGCGCCCGATGCCCATGCCCATCACCGCGCGCCCCGTGTGGGCCATGATGGTCCGCACATCGGCGAAATCGACGTTGACGAGCCCGGTGGTGGTAATCACGTCGGCAATGCCTTGAATGGCTTGGCGCAGCACATCATCCGCCACCTTGAACGCATCCAACAGCGGGGTGGCCTTATCCACGATGCCCAGCAACCGCTGATTGGGGATGATCAACAACGTATCGACATGCCGCCCCAAATCACGAATGCCTTCTTCGGCATGGCTCATGCGCCGATGCCCTTCGTACTGGAACGGTTTGGTCACGACGGCGACGGTGAGAATCCCCAACTCACGCGCGATACTCGCCACGATTGGAGCCGCGCCGGTTCCGGTGCCGCCGCCCATGCCCGCGGTGACGAATACCATGTCGGCGCCGACCAGGCTCTCGCGAATCTCGTCTTTGCTCTCCAACGCCGCGTCGCGTCCGACTTCGGGTTTGGCGCCGGCCCCGAGACCGCGCGTCCGCTCCGGACCGATTTGAATTTTATAGGACGCCTGAGACCGATCAAGCGCCTGCACGTCCGTGTTCGCGGCGACGAAATCGACCCGGCACAATCCGCCGGTAATCATCGTATTGACGGCATTGCATCCCGCGCCTCCGACCCCGATCACTTTGATGCGAACGGGTGATTGCGGCTCCTCTTGAAATGAAAACATCGTGGCACCTCCCTTCCTTGGCGATGGCGCGGACGTGGCCTGAAGCCGTCCGCAACAGTTAGAAAAACTCAAACATCCACGATCGCATGCGATCGAACACTTTTCCCAATCCTTTGCCGTGACGCATGCCGGCAGCCTCCAAGTTGTCGGCATGTTGACGCGCGTGGAGTAACAGCCCGACGCCGGTCGCATGCATCGGGTTGCTGACGATATCCCGTAAACCGCCGATGCCTGTCGGCGCGCCTCGGCGAGCCGGCAGATTCAGCCCGCGTTCCGCCGCATCCGGCATGCCTTCCAACAACGAGGTTCCGCCCGTAATCACAACCCCCGCGCCGAGCATGCCTTCATACCCGGCCCGCACGATTTCGCGCTTGACCAGGTCGAACATTTCCTCGACGCGCGGTTCCAGAATTTCCGCGATATCGCGGCGCGTAAACTGGCGCGGTGGACGATCGCCGACGGAGGGCACCTCCACCATCTGATGCCCGTGTACCAACTCGGCGCGGGCAATGCCATGTTGCACTTTAATTTTTTCGGCGTCGGTTTGCGAGGTTAACAGGCCGATTGCCAGATCCTTGGTCAGGTTCTGTCCGCCGATCGGCAGCACGGCCGTGTGCCGGATACTGCCGTCGAGGAAAATGGCGAGGTCTGTGGTCCCGCCGCCCAGATCCACCATGGCAACGCCCAACTCGCGCTCCTCCGCACTCAACACCGCTTCACTGGAGGCGAGCGGCTGCAGGATGATATCGACGACATCGAGCCCAGCCCGGTTGACACTCTTGATGATGTTTTGCGCTGAGGTCACCGCACCCGTGATGACATGCACATTGACTTCAAGCCGGTTGCCAGACATGCCCAGCGGCTCGCGGACACCCTCCTGATCATCGACCATGAACTCGCGCGGCAACACGTGCAGAATACGCCGTTCATGGGGAATGACGGCCAGTGTGCGCGCACTCTCCACCGCGCGACTGATGTCGTCCCGCGTGACTTCCTGTTTCTTGAGCGCCACGACACCTTTGAGATTTTCTCCGGAAATGTGGCTGCCGGCAATACCCGTATACACCGAATTGATCTGCACCGCCGCCATGAGTTCCGCTTCCTCGACCGCTTTCTTGATCGATTCCACGGTGCTCTCGATATTGACCACGACACCCTTGCGAAGCCCGCGTGAGGGACAGGAGCCGACGCCGATGATGTTCAGCGGGCCCTCCTCCGGCACTTCGGCGACAATTGCGCAAATCTTGGTCGTTCCGATATCGAGCCCGACCAGGATATGATCCCGCTTAGACACTCGGCTCACCCCCTTCCCCGAACAATGACGCGGTCGGCAAAGCGAAGATCGATTTCATTCGCTCTGGCGCCCTCGCCGTCAAAGGCCACATCATGCAGTGCGGGCCGCATTTTGAGAAACCGATGCCATTGCTGATTCATCGACGACTCACTGAACTGAAACGTCACGCCCTGCACCTCGACCACCAGGTTATTCAAATTCCCCACATTGATGTCCGGCCGTCCCCCTGTGGTCTGACCGACCATGCGCGCCAACGCGGCGCCCACCTGCACGGGACGACGATCCTCCGCCCTGCCTTGCGCCAGCCGCTTGCCATCGACACCCGACAAGATGGGAAGCGTCGGGTCATCGCTGGACCCGAGACGCGCCAGCAACACCCCCTCCGCATCAGTCAGAAGATTTTCCGCCAAGGTGCGCACCACCACCGCCGGCTCACGCTCGACGATGTCGATATGGATTTCATGCAACGGCTTCAACACCACGGTCGCCTCTTTGATCCAGGGATGCGTCTTGATCCGTTCCGCCAACCACGTGGGATTGATGGAATAGAGCGCGGTATCGGGTTTGAGCGCCAACCGGCCGATCACCTCTTTTCTGGTCACATGTTGCAGTCCATTGACCGACACGGAGCGCACCAGAAACCATTCGCGCGTCAGCGGCCCTATTTCACGAGCCAGCACAAAGAGCCCTGAACAGCCGCCGACCAAGACGATCACCGTCGCGATCACTCGCAAGGAAATCAGCAGGCCACGCCCCAGCCGTGACCAGTAGCCGCCTGTCGCCTCGCCTCGACGGCGTTCCAGGCCCGATTCCGAACGGGCATTGGCCCGCGGATTCTGTTTGGCCGGTCGTGCTTTCTGCCACCTGAGCGGCATGGCTACCTCACGGCTCGAAATGATCCCGTTCCGGCACGCCGGAGCGCAGATTGGAGGATTCGTTCCGTCAACGTATCGTACGACAGGCCCGCTTTGCCCGCCGCCATCGGCAACAAACTCGTTTCCGTCATCCCCGGCACCGTGTTGATTTCCAATACAAAAGGTTTGCCCTTGGGCGTAATCCGAAAATCGACCCTCGCCGCGCCGCTACAGCCCAAGGCCTGATAGGTTCGGATGGCCAGCTGTTTGATCTCGCGGCTCACGGCGGCGGACAGCGGCGCCGGGCAGAGGTACTGCGTCAGGCCTTTCTCATACTTGGCCGAAAAATCATAAAATCCGTCCGGCGCCACAATCTCCACGGCCGGCAACCCGGCCACCGTTCCGTCGGCAGTCCCCAACAAGGACAGGGTGACTTCGTGCCCGGGGATAAACGCCTCGATCATCGCCTCTTCATCGTATCGATGGGCAATCTGCAACGCCTCTTTCCATTGCGACGGTGTGCGGACGATGGTCACGCCGATGGTGGATCCCTGGCTCGCCGGTTTCACGACGATCGGCAGCTTCAACGTACAACTCGTCAGGATACGGTTCAACGTGGGCGCCGTTCCCCGCCACACCACCGTCCCGCGCGGGACTGGAATGCCGTGGGCGGCCACCACCGTCTTAGTCACCACCTTATGCATACCGATGGCGCTGGCGCGCACGCCCGACCCCGTATACGGGATGCCCAGGGTCTCCAAGAATCCTTGAATCGCGCCGTCTTCCCCGCCCGGCCCATGTAACGCCAAAAAGGCCACTTCTATCGCCTGCTCTTGCACGGTCTGAGACAACCCCGGCCCCACATCGATGGCCACCGCATCGTAGCCGCTGCGAACAAGAGACCGGTACACGGCTTCGCCCGTCCTGAGAGAGACGTCGCGCTCAGAGGATTGACCTCCCATCAACACCCCGATTTTCGAACGAGTCAGCGGCTTCCGTTCCGTCACATCCACTCCCTTCCTCGATCTGCGTCAGGCCTGACCGACCACCTTCAACTCCAATTCCAATGTGACACCCGAGCTCTTTTTGACTCCGGCGCGGACTTTCCGGATTAAGGCCAGCACATCGGCCGCGCGCGCATGCCCCACATTCACCATAAAGTTCGCGTGTTTTTCGGAAACCTGCGCATCGCCCACACGCGCGCCCTTGAGCCCAGCAGCGTCCACCAGGCGGCCGGCGGAATCCTGCGGAGGATTCTTGAATACGCATCCGGCGCTCGGGAGCGTCAACGGTTGGGTGGTCTTGCGATACTGCAAATAATCTTTCACGGTCTTTTCAATCCGGTCGTGCGCTCCGGGCTTCAGTTGCACCCAGACTCCGGCCACGATGCCGCGCGGCAGATGCGCCCGCCGGTAACTGAACGGAATGTCAGCTGCCGGAATGTCCACCACCCGACCGCGCGGATCGACCATGCGAACGGCTTTGAGGGAATCCTTCATTTCACCCAAACGTGTCCCTGCGTTCATGACCACACAACCGGCGACCGTGCCGGGAATGCCGGCGCCCCATTCCAGCCCAGCCAGCGAGCGGCGGATGGCATACCCAATCAACGTCGGCATGCCCACGCCCCCCTCCGCGTAGAGGACAGATCCCGGCTCATGGCGGATGGCTTTGAGTTGCCGGAGGCTGAGCACGAGGCCGCGGATTCCCCCGTCACGAACGAGCAGATTCGTCCCACCCACCACGAAAATCGGGACGCGTTCGGCGTGAGCCTGCGCCACCACCCGGCACAAATCGTCCACATCGGCCGGCTCCACCAGAACTTCGGCCGGTCCCCCGATACGGAACGAGGTATAGGATTGCAACGACGCCTCGTACGTGATCGTTCCACGAATTCCCTCAAGGATGCGCGCCCAGTCTTTCTTCGCTCCCGCCGATTGCTCTTTCCGCGCCACACGTGACACCGGGTCCCGCCTCTCATCCCCCTCAGGCCGGCAATCGGTCGAGGATCGCCAGCCCCGCCTTCCAGATGTCTCCCGCCCCGAGGGTGATCACAAGATCCCCAGATTTCAGCGTCGGCAGCACCTGCTCGGCCAGGGTTTCCTTGCGCTCCACGAATGTGGCGGAGGGATGCCCGGCGGTTTTCACGGCCTCGACCAACTTGGCCCCGGACACGCCGGGAATCGGCTGCTCGCCCGCCGCATAGATCTCCGTCATAAACAGCGCATCGGCTTGGTCGAACGCATGGGAAAATTCCTGCATCAAGTCACGCGAACGGCTATAGCGATGGGGCTGAAACAATACGACCACCCTCCGGTCCCAGCCCTGCTTCGCGGCCGCAATCGTGGCCCGGACTTCGGTCGGATGATGGCCGTAATCGTCCACCACCATAATGCCGGCCTTTTCCCCGCGCAGGTGAAACCGGCGTTCGACGCCGCTGAACGCCGCCAGGCCTTTCCGGATGAGATCGACCGGAATATCCAGCTCCATGCCGATCGCAATAGCGACCAACGAGTTCGACACATTGTGGATGCCGGGAATGCCCAACCGGAACGGACCCAGGTTACGGCCGCGAAAAAACACCCGAAACTCCGAACCCCATTGCCGCAAGCTGATATCGGTCGCGCGAAAATCCGGCACATGATCGGAATGTTCGTTCAAACCATAGGTCTGGTATCTCTTGACCACACGCGGCAGGAGATGGCGCAGCCGTTCGTCATCGGAGCAGAGCACGGCCAGTCCGTAGAACGGGACCTTGTTCACAAACTCAAGAAAACTGTCGTTGAGCCGCTCCATGCTGCCGTAATGGTCCAGATGTTCCCGGTCGATATTGGTAACCGCGGCGATCGTCGGCGCCAGACGCAGAAACGAGCCGTCGCTTTCGTCCGCTTCTGCAATGAGCAGATCGCCCCGTCCGAGGCGGGCATGACTCCCCAACGCATTCACCTTGCCCCCGATCACCATGGTCGGATCCAACCCGCCTTGCGCGAGCACATTCGCTACCATTGATGTCGTGGTCGTCTTGCCATGAGCGCCGGCGATCGCCACGCCGAACTTCAACCGCATGAGCTCAGCCAGCATTTCAGCGCGCGGAATGACCGGAATCTGCCGCGCTTTTGCGGCCACCACTTCAGGATTGGTCGCAGCCACCGCGGAAGAAATCACCACCACCTGCGCTTCGCCGATATTGGACTCATGGTGGCCAATGGCGATGCGCCCGCCCAGTTCCTCAAGCCGGCGAGTCGTTTCCGACTGGCTGAGGTCCGATCCGCTGACCCTGTACCCGAGCGTCAACAATACCTCGGCGATGCCGCTCATCCCGGACCCGCCGATTCCCACTAGATGAATATGTTGTGTCTTTCTGAACATCGCCGTCCGCCTTAGCTCCTGTCCGCCAAATGATCGCTGTCCGTTGTTGCGATTCTGTTGCTGTCTCTCCCGCTCTCGTAGTTCATAGGGCGCGAGCGCTGTCGCTGGCCTCATGGCGCCTCCTTATGACGTCATAACATTCTCGCACGATAGTTTCCGCCGCATCACTGCGGCGCATCTTCCAACTGTGCCGGCTCATGGTCTCCAGTCGTTGCGGGTCGCCCAGAATTTCCGTCATGGCCTGCGCCAGACCGGCCCCGGTCAACTGCGCCTGAGGCAGGAGGACCGCCCCACCCGCCTTCGCCATCACTTCCGCGTTCCGCAACTGATGGTTGTAGATGGCTGTGGGGAGCGGGATCAGAATCGCCGGCTTCCCACAGACCGTCAATTCGGCAATCGTCATGGCACCGGCCCGCGCCACAACCAGGTCTGCTGCGCGGAGCGCCGTGGGCATGTCGTAGAGAAACGGAACGACCTGCGCGGAGATTCCCGCCTGTTCGTAGGCGGCCGCAACCCGGGCATGATCTGCCTCCCCCGTTTGATGCGTAATGGTCAATCGGGCATTCATGGTTGCGAGCAGGGGCAACGCGTCAATCATCGCGGAGTTGATGGCCTTCGCCCCCTGACTGCCGCCGAAAATCACCAGGCGCCGCTGCGGCCCTGTCTCGCTCCGCACCGCCTCAGGCGCGGAAGATTCCAAGAATGCCTGTCGCACGGGCGTTCCGACCACGCTCGTCTTCCGTCGATCGAAAAATTGTCTCGTCGACTCGAACGCCAGAAAAATACGCTGCACCAGCGGCGCCACGGCTTTGTTCGCCAATCCCGGATAGGCATTCGGCTCGAGAATTACGCCGGGAACGCGCCGCAAAAACGCTGCCACCAGCATCGCCGGGCTGGTGTATCCTCCCACGCCGAACACCAGATCAGCGCCCTGCTGTTTCAGCACCCTCAGCGACTGCCAGAGACTGACCGGAAGGGTGATAAGCGCCTTCGCCATCTCACCCGGCTTTTTGCCCATGAACGGATGCGCCGTGATGCACCGCAAGGGGAGCCCTTCATGGGCCAGGACCTTTTGCTCAATGCCACGCGTCGTTCCGACGAAGAGGATGCGCGTCGAGGGATCCCGCCGCAAAAATTCCCGGGCCACGGCAATGGCCGGATACAGGTGCCCGCCTGTGCCTCCTGCTGCAATCACGATAGTCATTCCGTGATCACCCCGCGCTTCCGCGCGCCTCGGGATCCGCTGCTGTCCTGGCCGCCGTGCCCGCCCTGCCGGTCGCGCGAAATGCTCAGGAGAATCCCCACCCCGAACAGGTTGGCCATGAGCGACGAACCACCGTAACTGACGAACGGGAGCGTCAACCCTTTGGTGGGTAACAGTCCCGTGACGACCCCTGCATTCACCAAGGCCTGCATGCCGATTAACATCGTGATGCCCATCGCCAGGTGCTTCCCGAAGGAATGCCGCGCTCGGCCCGCAATCTGAACCCCCTTGATCACGAAGAGGCCGAACAGCAACACGATCGTCACGGTGCCCAACAACCCCAACTCTTCGCCGACCAGCGCGAGCACAAAATCGGTGTGCGCCTCCGGCAGGAAGAATAATTTCTGTTTGCCCTCTCCCAACCCGACCCCGAACGGACCGCCGCTCCCGAAGGCCAAAAACGACTGCGTGATCTGAAAGCCCGCTCCGGAAGGGTCCTTCGTGGGATCCAAAAACATGAGAAACCGTTTCCAGCGGTATGCTGACGTCAGGATGAGCGCGGCCACCCCCGTCAAGGCGCACAAGGACAGGATCACCAGGTGCTTGATCCGCGCCCCTGCCAGAAACAGCAGGGTCGCCACCACGAGCCCCATCACCACCACAGTGCCCAGATCCGGCTCCAGCAGCACCAGCCCGCTCAGCAAGCCGATCACGATCAGCGGCGGTAACAACCCCCTTGCGAACTGCGTAATCTGATCCTGCTTCTTGGTCAGATAGGCTGCCGCGTAGATGATGGCCACGAATTTCGCCACCTCGGCCGGCTGAATATTGATCGGCCCCAGGTGCAGCCACCGCCGTGCCCCCTTGGCCACGTTCCCGAGCGATGGAATGAGCACCAGGACCAACAACAGCGTGGCCCCGCAGAGCAGGGGTATCGCCAGCTTCTTCCAGATCGTATAGTCGATCCGCGAGACGACATGCATGACCAGCAAACCGACGACCAGCCAGGCCACCTGCCGTTTGAGGAAATACCAGGGGTCGTGAAAGCGGTTTCCCGCCACCACAGCACTGGCACTGAACACCATCACCACGCCTATCAGAGCGAGGATAAGGGTAACCGCCAAGAGCGCCGGATCCACCGGCACGCGCTTGGACGCCCGCTGGGTCGAGGTCGACCAGGGCAGCTTCAGAGTCCCGAGCGCTTGCTGTGCCATTGTTCAGCTGTCGTTCCTCCGCGCGACTTCCGGCCTCACGCCGGAAGCGACTGGACCAGCGCCTTGAATTGCCGGCCCCGGTCTTGGTAATCCGCAAACATGTCAAAACTGGCGCAGGCCGGCGAGAGTAGAACCACCTCACCGGGCTGCGCCTCGCGAGCAGCAAGCTCCACGGCGTCGCGGAGAGTCGCTGCAGGACGACATCCGTCAAAATCACCCATCGCCTTTTGAATACGGCCCGCCGCCTCACCAATGAGAATGAGGCCCTTGACCCGCTGGCGTATCATCCCTTCCAAGCGGGAAAAATCGCCGCCTTTGTCGCGCCCTCCGGCGATCAACCAGATCGGCTGTTCGATGCCCTCAAGGGCTTTCAAGACCGCATCGACATTCGTGCCTTTGGAATCGTTCACATACCGAACCCCGCGGCGCTCACGCACCACTTCCAGGGCATGCTCCAAACCGGGAAAGGATCGCAGCACGGCGCGGATGGCTTCGATGGAGCAGCCGCACAACAAACCATAGGTCACTGCCGCCATCACATTTTCCACGTTGTGAAGCCCGATCAGGCGCATATCGCTCCGGCGACAGATTTCCTCGCGCTGCCCCCGCACCGTCGTCACGATGAGATCCCCGTCCAGCACCGTGGCCCCGGCCACGCCTGAAACCGTGGCTCCACTTCGGCTGAAACCCAGAACAGCGGCCTTCGTCTTTCCGCGAAGCGCGGCAACCCGCATGTCGTCCAGATTGAAGAGTGAATAGTCTCCGGCGGTTTGATTGGCGAAGATACGCGCTTTGGCCGCTACATACTCTTCCACCGAGCTGTAGCGGTCCATATGGTCCAGCGTCACATTCAAGATCGAGGCGATCCAGGGATGGAACTGTTCGATCGTTTCAAGCTGAAAGCTGGAGGTTTCCAACACCACATACTCATACGGGGCGGGGCTTCCCGGCTTCGCCTGGACACAAGCCAGGGCCGCTTCGCTGGCCGCGATGCCCAGATTGCCGCCGACGAAGGCCCGTGTGCCACTCTCATGCAAAAACTTGCCGATCAGTGTGACCGTCGTGCTTTTCCCGTTTGTTCCGGTCACGGCCACGATCGGCGCCGTCACATATCGCGAGGCTAACTCCAGTTCCCCGATAACTCGAACTCCGCGAGCGCGCACGCGATTGAGGGCATCCAGCTGCGTCGGTACGCCGGGACTAATCACCACAAGATCCGCGTCCTCAAGCGCCGATTCGTACCGATCCCCCACCCGGACGGCAATGCTCGTCCCGTCCAACTGCGACAGGATACTCGTGAGCTCCTGCGGTTCTTTCCGGTCTGCCACGATCACTCGCGCTCCAAGGTGATGCAAGAGCCGCGCAGCGCCGACACCGCTCCTGGCGAGACCGACGACCGTGACCTGAAGATCCTTGACGTTCATGGGTCCCCGTCTACCGCAGTTTGAGCGTGCTCAAGCTAAGCAAGGCCAGCAAAATGGCGATGATCCATAGACGCACCACGACTTTCGGCTCGTCCCATCCTTTCATCTCAAAATGATGATGGATTGGAGCCATATTGAAAATGCGCTTCCCCCGCAATTTGTAGGATCCCACCTGCAGGATGACGGACAAGGCTTCGATGACGAACACCCCACCGACCAGGAGCAACAACAGTTCGTGCTTGCTGATGGCCGCCACCGTTCCGAGCGCCGCGCCTAACGGAAGCGAGCCCACGTCGCCCATAAAGACAGAAGCCGGATAGGTGTTGAACCAGAGAAAGCCGAGGCTCGACCCTAAAATCGCACCGGTAAAAATGGCGATTTCTCCGGCGCCTTCGATGTATGGAATTAACAAGTATTCGGCCATCACGCGGTTCCCGGTCACATACGCCACGATAGTATAGGCCAGCGAGGCGATCATGACCGGGCCGATGGCCAAACCATCAAGCCCGTCCGTCAGATTCACGGCATTGGAACTGCCGACGATAACGAGAATGACGAACACAATGTAGAACCAGCCCAGATCGGGCGTAAAAAATTTGAAGAACGGGACGCTGAGTTTCGTCGTGTAGCTCGGGAGGCTGTAGAGAAAGACGCCGATGGCCAAGGCCACCAGAAACTGGCCGGAAAATTTTTGCGCAGCCGACAGACCTTTCGATTGGCGCTTGATGAATTTCAGATAATCATCGGCAAATCCCACCGCGCCGAACCCGACAGTCGCCACCACCACCAACCACACGTAACGATTGGTCATATCGGCCCACAAGAGCGTGGACAGGACCACCGCAAAAATAATGAGAATGCCGCCCATCGTCGGCGTTCCACTCTTGGCCAAATGCCGCTTCGGCCCGTCGTCGCGAATCTGCTGGCCGAGCTTAATCTCCTGTAGTTTCCTGATGACCCAGGGCGCCATCACGAATGCGATGAGAAACGCGGTGACCGCTGCGTAGATGATTCGGAAACTCTGGTAGCGAAAGACGTTCAGAAACGAAAACTGTGTATGAAGTGGGTAGAGCCAGTTGTATAACATCCTACGGCATCTTTGCCCGCCATGGATCGGCGGATGCTAAAATTCCCTTGAGTCTTGTTGCAGCTAACAGGCTTTTCTCGCCACTCGCCGCATTCCCGTCACGGCCTCCACGACCTGTTCCATGCGCATTCCGCGCGAGGCTTTCACCAGCACCACGTCGCCTTGCCGGACCATGCGCGCCAGGGCCGTGGCGGCCGCCTGCGCATCGGGCAGTTCGGCAATCCTCTCGGACGCCATACCGGCCTGACGAGCCCCTTCCGCCAACTCCCGTCCTAATGCGCCACACGCCAACAGGTGCCCGATCCCCTGCGCGGCCAGAAACGCCCCGACTTCCCGGTGTAGACGCTTGGTATCCGCGCCCAACTCCAGCATGTCGCCCAGAGCCGCGATCGATCGTTTCCCCCGCCCCAGCTCCGCCAACAATTGGATAGCCGCCTTCATGGAGGCCGGGTTGGCATTGTAGCAATCGTTGATGACCTGGACGCCATGCGATTGGCTGATTTGCGATCGCATCGCCGCCGGGCGGAACTTCGATAATCCCTCGGCGATGGCGGCGCCGGACAGACCCAAGGCATAACCCACGGCCGCCGCCGCTAAGGCATTGCTCACATTGTGCTGCCCCTGCGTTCGGATCCGCACTTCCGTCTGGCGACTTTTGCCCGGCAGGATGAGTCCGAAGCTGGTCCCGCCTTTTTCATCGGTTCGAACATTCGCGGCGCGAACGGCCGCCTTGGGTGACGCGCCGAATGCCACGACCCGGCATTGTGCCCTTGAGGCAAGATAATCGAAATACTCATCGTCGGCGTTCAACACGACGGCCCCGTCCTCCGGCAGATGGTCGAGCAATTCGGCTTTGGCTTGCGCAGAGCCTTCCATGCTGCCGAAAAACTCCAGATGGTCCGGTCCGATATTGGTAATCACGCCGACCGTCGGCCTCGCGATTTCGCACAACCGGGTCGTTTGTCCCTGCTGATCCACGCCCATTTCAATCACCGCAGCCTGGTGCCGCGGCGCCAATTGGAACAATGTCTGCGGCACGCCGATCCGATTGTTGAGATTGCCCTCGGTTTTGAGGGTTTTCCAGCGTTGCGCGACCACATGCGCGACCATTTCTTTCGTCGTTGTTTTCCCGTTGCTTCCCGTGATGGCAATGACCGGAATGGGAAACCGGTTGCGGTAGTGCGTGGCCAACCGCTGAAAAGCTTCGAGCGTATCCCGCACGCCGAGCACAATGGGCGCGCCGGTCCTGGGCTTCATCGGAGGAAGTCGGTAGTCTTCCTGCACGATGGCGCAGACGGCGCCTTGCGCAAACACTTTCGGCACGAACGTATGCGCGTCGTATCGCTCGCCCTGAAACGCGATAAACACATCGCCTTTACGCGCCACACGAGAATCGGTCACCACGCGACGAATCCGCTGCTTCAAATCCTGCGGACTCAAGCCTGTCGACGACTTGGCGCCCAACACTTCACACATTTCTTCAACGGTAAACAGCGCCATTACGCCACGATGTCCATGCTCCCGCATGTCATGCCTCGCTGAACGTCAGGACCGGCGCGCCTCGATCATTTCACGCGCCACTTCCCGATCATCGAAGTGATGTTTCGTCGTTCCCACGATCTGATAATCTTCATGTCCCTTCCCCGCGATCAGCACCATATCGCCGGCTTTTGCCTCCCCGATGGCAGCTTCGATCGCCGCCCGGCGATCCGCAATCATCCGATACCGAACATGGCTACGAGCCGCCAACGCTTCCTTCACCCCGAGCTCGACCTCGCTCAGAATCACAGCCGGGTCTTCCGTGCGTGGATTGTCCGAGGTCAGGATAACCACGTCGCTATACTGGACGGCGGCGCGCCCCATTTTCGGACGCTTCGTGCGATCCCGGTCGCCACCGCATCCGAACAGGGTAATGATACGACCGGTGCGCAGAGCCTGCGCGGCGGTCAACAATCGAACCAATGCGTCTTCAGTGTGGGCATAGTCCACCACGACCGTGAAGTCCTGCCCCGCCTCAACCCGCTCAAATCGCCCCGGCACATTGGAGACGGCGCCCGCCGCGGCGCGAACCTGGTCCAGCGTCAAACCTTCGTGCAGCACGACGCCGATGGCAGCCAGCAAATTGGAGACGTTGTGCTCTCCCACCAACCGACTTTGGATCGCGCAACTGCCGCTCGGGGTGCGCAGCGTAAAACTGGTGCCCGAAGGAGACAGCTTCACCTCATCTGCGCGAATGTCGGCCTGCCGGTGCAGACCATACGTCCATACCGGCACAGTGCAGGCTTCACGAATCCGTCCGCCCCAGGGATCATCCGCATTGATGATGGCTCGTTTCTTTGGCTTGCGCGCGCCCGACTGGCCAAGCCCGACAAACAATCTGCGCTTTGCCTGGAAGTACCGTTCCATATCCAGGTGGAAGTCGAGGTGGTCCTGCGTGAGGTTCGTAAACACCGCGACATCGAATTCCGAGCCGGCGGTTCGGTCAAGGGCCAACGCGTGAGACGACACTTCCATGACGACCGTATCCAACCTCTTCTCGACCATTCGTGCAAATAATTTCTGCAACTCCAACGCGCCGGGCGTGGTATGCGACGCCGGAATCGATTCGTTCCCGACCAGGTACGCGACTGTGCCGATCAAACCGACCTGCCGATTCACCGCCTCCAGCATGGTTTTCACGACATAGGTGGTCGTGGTTTTCCCGTTGGTGCCCGTCACTCCGATCATGCGGAGCGCGGCAGAGGGATCTCCGTAAAACCGGCTGCCGAGAATCCCCAATGCCGCCCGGGAATCCTGCACGCGAATGCACGGAGTCGATCCAACCTCAACATGGCGTCCCACGACGACTGCCGCCACCCCCGCCCTTACGACCCGATCTAAAAATTCGTGGCCGTCGACCCGCTCTCCCGGCACGGCGACAAAGACGGCCCCCGACTCAGCCTGACGGGAATCATCGGTCACGGCCGTAATCGTCACCCGCTGATCCCCGCTCCGCTCCAAAACGCCTAGACGCCCCTGAATGGGACTGATCAACTCATCCAGCGTCATCTCAGGATTCCAGCCCGGCCATCGCCAGCTTAACCGGTTCGTCCACTGCAACCCCCAGATAATTGAGCACCTGCTCTCCGACTCGACGGAACACCGGGGCTGCGACAACACCACCCCAGGCTTCTCCGCGCGGTTCATCGATCACCACAATCATGGCCAGCCGGGGATCTTCCGCGGGGACGTACCCGAGAAACGATCCGACCAAAAGGGTGGAGGAATATTTGCCGGTGCGGGGATCAACCTTCTGAGCGGTTCCGGTCTTGCCGGCCACTCGAAAGCCCGGGATGGCCGCCTTCCCGCCTGTCCCGTGGGTCACCACGCCCTCCAAAAGCGTCGTCAATGTCCTGGCCGTATCGGCGGAGATGACACGCCGTTTGGCTTGGGGCATATTCTGCGCGACCAATTGTCCCTTCGCGTTGCGAATCTCCGAGACCACATAGGGTTTCATGAGGACGCCGCCATTAGCGATGGCCGACATCGCCGTCACCATTTGTAATGGCGTGACGCCAACCTCCTGTCCCATGGAAATGGAGGCCAAAGAACGTTTGCCCCATTGGCGGGGCCCTCGCAGCAACCCGGCGGTTTCACCCGGCAGATCAATGCCGCTTTTGTCTCCGAAGCCGAACTCCTTCAAATAGTCGAAGACCCGCCATTCTCCCAGCGCCATGCCCACCTTGGCGGCGCCGATATTGCTCGACTTTTGAATCATCTGCGCAAACGTCATCCACCCGGCTTTCTCATGGTCATGGATGATCGTATTCGCAATCGCAAACTGCCCGTTTTCGCCATAAATCATGCTGCCCGGAGTCATGACCTTCTCTTCCAACGCCGCAGCTGCAATGACAGCCTTCATCGTCGAGCCCGGTTCGTAGGTGTCGGTCAAGGCGCGGTTACGCCATCGATCGGGAACCAGCGCGCCGACCGTATTGGGATCGAATCGCGGACTCACGGCCATAGCCAGCACGGCGCCGGTCCTGGGATCCATCACAATGATCGTGCCGGACTTGGCATTGGATCGAGTGACCGCCTCATCCAGCTCTTTCTCGGCAATATACTGCGCCACCTCATCGACCGTCAGCGTGAGGCTATGTCCAGCCGCGGCCCCTTCCTCATTCAGGCCCTTGGGGAAGACGGCGCGCCCCAGCGCATCCCGCTGCAACACGACGGCCCGCTTTTCGCCGCGCAGATATTGTTCGTACCGCAGCTCCACCCCTTCCAGGCCGCGATCATCCATCCCGGCAAATCCCAGCACATGCGACAGCAGCGGCCCCTTCGGATAAAATCGCCGCCCCTCCATCACCACGCCGACCCCGTCGAGCCCAAGTCGTTCAAGCCGGCGTCCCTGTTCCGGCTCCAGCTTCCTCGCCAGCCAGACGAAATGCTTTTCCTGCTTCAACTTTTTTTCGAGTTCCGCCGCCTTCACATGCAGAATCGACGAGAGATTGCGCGCCGCCACTCCCGGGTTGCCGAGCGAGGCAGGCACTCCGAACACGGACGGCACATCCATATTCATTGCCAGGACCTTGCTGTTGCGATCGTAAATTGTGCCGCGCGCTCCCTCCAGCGTGACATTCTTCTGATGTTGCCGATCGGCCTTGACGGTCAACTCCGCCGATTGCATCACCTGAAGATTCACGAGGCGGACGATCACCAGGACAAACGCGACCACCAACCCGCAGGCCACCACGATTCGGCGCCCACGAAAGGCGGTCGAAGCCACTATCGCGCTCTCCGAGTGACAATGTTCTTTGCAATCCGGACTTCGCCTTCTGTGGCGACGGGATTCGCAGGCGTCTCCGGCTCGATATTAATAACGACGACTTGCCCCTTCTCCGGCTGCATCATGCCTAATTTGTCGCTGGCCAGACGCGCGATCCGCTCAGGCGCCGTGAGCCCGGAAAGCTTGACCTGCAGCTCATCCCGCTCGCGCTCGAGGAGCACTTTTTGCGTCTTTAGCCGCTCGATGTGGTATCCGATGCGAACGATGTCCACCCGTTCCCACACAAAGAGCAACACCAACGACGTGACCGCGGCAAACGCGACGGCTTTCATTGCATAGACTCCTTGGACTTGCGCTCCACGACACGCAGCTTTGCGCTGCGCGACCGCGGGTTATGGTCACACTCGCTCTCCGAAGCGATGACCGGTTTTTTTGTCAGCACCTTCACTGAAGCCTCGGGGCCATTTGCCAGCGCCCGAAACGTATGTTTCACAATTCTGTCTTCAAGCGAATGAAACGACACGACGCAGACCCGCCCCCCAGGCGCCACAGTAGCAACGGCATCGCGCAGTGCCGGTTCGAGCACTTCCAACTCCCGGTTCACGGCAATCCGCAACGCCTGAAACGTTCGCGTGGCGCAATGGATCCGCCCATGGCGGTAGGAAGCCGGCACCGCGTGTTCCACCACCGCCGCCAATTCCCGCGTCGTCCCGATTGCGCATTGCATTCTCGCCTGCACAATCGCGCGGGCGATTCTGCGCGAATACCGCTCTTCGCCGAGCTGATAGATCACGTCAGCCAATTCGCGTTCCGACAAATCACGAATGAGGTCGGCCGCCGTGCGGCCCTCGCGCTGATCCATGCGCATGTCCAATGGTCCATCATCACGAAAACTGAATCCGCGCTCCGGACGATCGAGTTGCGGCGAAGAGACGCCGAGATCGAAGACCACACCATCCACATGTTGGAGTCCGGTCTGGGCCACGAGCGTTGTAAGCTCAGAAAAGTTTCCATGCCGGAGATGCACCCGGGACATGACACCTTGCAGGCGCGTGCGAGATTCTTCGAGTGCGGCCGAATCGCGATCGATCCCGATGAGAATGCCATCTGGAGCAGTGTGATGGAGAATCCTGGTAGCGAGCCCTGCATATCCGAGAGTGCAGTCCACGTAAATTCCACCTGGTTTGCACTGCAGCCAGAACAAGATCTCGTCGACTAAAACCGGCTCATGGGAACCGCGAGCAGAATTCATACACCCATTTCCACCCACTTTTCACCACATGTTTGCTGGAGTATACACCCAACGAAACAGCTGTCAACAGATTTTGCTCCAATTTATCAAGAATATTGTTCGCTTTTCGCCCATCGCATGGAGTGCCGAATTTGGCACGTGCGTTATCCACATCTGTGGACAATCTTGTGGGAAACTTACCCACCATCTTGTGAATTGCGGCATAAAAGAGGCCGAGGAAAGTGGGACCCGTCCAGAAAATCAGACAGATCGAATGGCAGCATTTCTGGTGATCGTATGACCGATCACCAGAACAGAAAGGATGGGGAAAACCTATGGATATAAGCGATACAACATCCGGGGAAAGGGTATCGTCTCCCGCACATGCTCCAACCCGCAGATCCACGCCACGGCGCGCTCAATGCCCATTCCAAATCCGGCATGAGGAACAGAACCGAACCGGCGCAGATCGAGATACCATTGAAACGCCTCTACCGGAAGATGATGTTCTCGTATCCGCGCCAACAATTTCTCGTGCTGATGAATGCGCTGCCCGCCGCCGATGATTTCTCCATATCCCTCGGGAGCCAACACATCCATGCAGAGCGCGAGATCGGGGCGAGCCGAGTCCGTCTCCATATAGAAGGCTTTCAGCGCAGCGGGATATCGATGCACAATGACGGGGCGATCGAATTCTTTCGACAGAATCGTTTCGTCCTCCGCGCCAAAATCATCTCCCGACTTTGCGGGATGTCCTTTCCGCTGAAGGATATCCACGGCTTCATCATATGTGATGCGTGGAAACGGCGCCGTCACACGCTCCAGCTTGGCGAGATCCCGCTCCAACACCTGCAATTCGGCACGGCGCGTCTTCAGCACAGCAGCCACGATATGCGAGAGAAACTGTTCGGCGAGATCCATCATGTCCGGCAGCTCCGCAAACGCCACTTCCGGTTCGACCATCCAGAACTCCATCAGATGCCGGCGCGTCTTGGATTTTTCCGCGCGGAACGTCGGCCCGAAGCAATACACCTTTCCAAAAGCTGCGGCGGTGGCTTCACTATACAGCTGGCCGCTTTGCGTCAAATAGGCCGTCTCCTCAAAATATTGCGTCTGAAACAGCGTGGTGGTGCCTTCACAGGCATTGGGTGTAAAGATCGGCGCGTCGACCAGTGTGAAACCGCGATCATCGAAAAAGTTCCGGCAGGCGCGAATGATCTCATGCCGAATACGTAGCACGGCATGCTGGCGGCTGGAACGCAGCCAGAGGTGCCGATGCTCCATCAGAAATCCTGTACCGTGCTCTTTGGGCTGAATCGGAAACGGTTCCGCGACCTGCACGACCGCGAGATGCTTCACATCAAGTTCGTACCCGCCCGGGGCGCGCGCATCCTGCCGTAACGTGCCGGTCAGGACGACGCTCGACTCCTGCGTAAGCTCGGCCGAATGAGTAAACTGCTCGTCCCCAACCGCGCCTTTGCTCACGACCGCCTGGATATCGCCGGTCCCGTCCCGCACAATCAGAAAATGGAGCTTCCCCTTATCGCGCCGGCTGCGGAGCCATCCGCGAATCGTGACGTCCTGTCCTGCGTGAGCCGCAGCTTCGTCGATATAGATCACGGGCATGGGCATTCCCCTTCGCTACGAACGTGAACAACCTCAATTATGCGGGAGGGTAGCGAACAGCCTCGGGCTTTTCAAGCACATCACAATTCCCCCCTTTCATTGACACAACGTCCTTCGCGGGGCATCATCAATCTCACGATGTATACCATTGCGCTGCATCCTCGTTATTCGTTCGCGTCAGTATTCACCGGGTTGGTCCTGCTGACCCTTCTGCCTCCCGCGCAGGCAGGAGAATTCAGATCGGACAACCCGCTGAACCAGCCTGGGAAAATCTACTGGTGCCCAGGTCGCACCGCCGATAAGCGCATCACCGCTACCCCTGATGCTGGCTGTACCCCTCTGTACGACGCGGAGCGGGATGAGAAGAAACCCGCCTCAGGGAATCAGGACAAGCACAGTGAATCCGAAACGAAAGCACCGCTCAAAATCGTCGACATTCAAAATGCCGCCTCGAAATTCACCCGCGACTACCGGGAATTTCTGGAATGCTGCGCCAGCGAATGGGATTCCGTCGATCGCATCGACGAACTTCTCGAACAGTCCAACCACATTTTGATGTCGGTCCAACAAAAAGGCATCTACAACAGCGCGGGATTCGGCGTAGGAAGCGGCGTGGACGGTTTGGGCGGCGGCCCCGGCCAGTCTCCAAAACTCGGCACCTTTGCCCGGCAATGGACGCTCAGCGAAATTGTCGGCACCGTCGCCATCGCGCGAGATGATCTCAAGAAACTCAGGACCCGGATGAAGGGCCTCCTCACGCGATACGAAAAGCTCGACTCACTGGATTACGAGCAGCGCGGGAGAGAAGAACGACGCATTGAAGATGAACGCGAGACGATTGCGCATGATATCCGACCGAAACGACCGGCAGCTTCCGCCCCGACCGGCATGGATATTCAGGATACCACCATCCCGACCAGGATCGGCGGCGACATCGAAAACACGAATTTGAACCGCGCACTCAACCCAAGCTTCGGCGCGGACATCGGCGCCACGGTCTCGCCCTACAGCAACGTCAACGAATCCCTACGCCCCAGAAGAGGGGAAGATCTCAGGGACAGCGTCTTGACGGATCGTGTCGGCGCCCACACGCAAGACACGACCTTGCCGAATGTATCGGGATTTGAGATCAACGCGGGCGAAAACGCAGAGCACTCCTCCTCGGCGCACATTCGAGGAGTCGGTCCTGCCATCGGCGACTCCTCCCTGAATAGCCAGCCCCGGCGATAACGGCAAATCCATCCGCGGGCGACCTCATCCGACAGCCTGCTAGTCCTTGGGAAACACCGACGGCATCGGCTGCCAATGGGCGCCGCCATCCACGCTCTTATAGAGCCCGCTGCCGTTCGTACCCGCGAACAAGACCTGCGGATCCATGGCGCTTTGCGCGAGAGAACGGATATTGGTGGTCGTCAGTCCCTCATTGAATGCCGCCCAGGTTTTGCCGCCATCTTCGCTCCGGTGAATGCCATCCCGCGCGGCGAGATACATCACCCCGGCCCGCGCGCGATCCAGTACCATCGCCACAATCATCTGATCTTGCAACGACTCACCGATACGTACCCATGAGACCGCGCCATCCGTGGTTTTATACAGACCGGCCAGCGACGCAGCGTAGACCGTGTCCGGCGCGAAGGGGTCGACCTGCACCGATGTCACGCCGAGTGCGCGCGATGTCTTCACCATACCTTCCGGCACCAGACCGTTATTCATCTGCAGCCAATGCGCCCCCTGATCACTCGTTTTGTACACGCCTCCGCTGGTGCCGGCATACATCACGGAGGGATGCGCGGGGTCCATCCCCAGCGTCACCACCATCAACACTTCCTTCATGCCTTCCATCTTCTTCACCCACCGCTCCCCGGCATTCTTCGATTCGAATACGCCCATCGTGGTGGCCAGGAAAATGTGGTTGTCGTCCGCCGGATCGAAAACAAACTGGTTGACGACGGACGAGATCGTCGCATCGTCCAAGCCGGTTCGAACCGAGGTCCAACGCTGACCGCCGTCATAACTTTTGTAGACCGCATCTCCCTTTGTGCCCGCATAGATCGTGGCGGGATAGACCGGGTCGATCGCCATCGCAATGACACGCGAGTAGCTCATCCCCTTCGAGAGATTGCTCCAGGTTTTCCCGCCGTCCCGCGATTTGTAAATGTAATCATTGGTGGCGATGTACAGAATGTCCGGATTGGTGGGATGGAGTTGAATGACGACGATCGGGTCACTGCCGGTGCATCCGCCGAGAGCGAAGACGAACATCAAGAGACAAAGGAGAAGTTTGGGCATCCTGGAACCGGGGAATTCCTTCTGGGATGGTCAAACAGGCTGCCCAGCAAGGCCGCAGCGAGCGAGGAGGCGAGGCGTACTACGTTGTACGTCGAGCCTCTGAGCGACGCGAGAACGAAGCTGGAGGCCTGTTTCACCACCCCAGGCTAGCGGTAGTTGGTGAACTGCAAATCAATCCCAAAATCTTTTCCTTTAAGGAACGCAATAGCCGCTTGCAGATCATCCTTGCTCTTGCTGATCACCCGCACCTGTTCACCCTGGATCTGCGCCTGGACTTTCAGTTTGGATTCTTTGACGGCCTTGGTAATCTCCTTGGCCTTCTCCGAAGCGATCCCGCTTTGAATCTTGATCACTTGACGGACCGTGGCCCCGAGCGCCTCCTCGATCCTGCCGTAGTCGAATGCCTTCAGTGAAACTCCGCGCTTCACGCATTTGCTCTTGATGATTTCAATGACCGCATTGAGCTTATACTCATCGTCGGAGAGCACGACGAGTTCCTTTTCCTTCTCCTTCAACGTCAGCTCGGTCTTGGAGTCCTTGAAGTCGAACCGCTGCTTGATCTCCTTGGTCGCCTGATCGACGACGTTTTTCATTTCCTGCATATTCACTTCCGACACGACATCGAATGATGATTGGTCAGCCACGATTTCCTCCTTCTATGCTCGCGCCATCGTCCAGAACCTAACAGCAGCCGCCGCCATGCGGCAGCTTGAACGTGCGGTCATCATGATGGTGAATCGCCGTCTGCGCGCGACCAGCCGATCCGCCGCCCGCAGTGGCGATGACTTCGCTGCTGCTGAATGGGCGCTTCAGAACCACATACCCATACCACTGCTTCAGGCTGTCGCTCAAGACGACGATCCCCAGAATCGCCACGACCGCAACGAGCACGGCGTCGAGATAGAGCGCGAAGGCCTGCCCTGCCGCCAGCGTCGCCGCCTTCGCCAGGAACATCCAGAACATCTCATACGAGCCGGCCAGCGTAATGCCTCCCACAAACAACATGGGGAGGGCCGTCACCCAGAGATACGGCGCCTTCCACATCTTGATCAATACCGTCGTGCCGATACAGAGCGCCAGCGTGCCCAGCAATTGATTGGCGGCACCGAACATCGGCCAAATGGTGGAAATGCTGCCGGTTCCGATCAAGTAGGCCCAGGCCCCCACGACAACAGCACTACTCAGCAGCACGCCAGGCTGCCAGTTCATCTGTCGAAATGGCGCATAGACACGCCCGGCCATTTCCTGAATCAGATACCGCGCGACACGCGTCCCCGTATCGATCGTCGTCAGAATGAACAGCGCCTCGAACACCAGCGCGAATTGATACCAATAGGCCATCAGCCCGGCCATACCTGGCAACGCGGAAAAAATTGACGCCATGCCCACAGCCAGTGAGACCGCACCACCCGGCCGCCCCGCGACATTCACTTCGACCAACTGCGACAACTCCGCAATGCGGGAGGGCGCAAACCCCATCGCCGTCAGCGTCTCTGCGGAAAGCATCGTATTGATGGCCAAATAATCGCCAGGAATCAGCACCGACGCCGCAATCAACGCCATGACGCCGACGAAACTTTCCAACAACATCGCCGCATACCCCACCACCGCCTGGGACTCTTGCTCAATCATCTTGGGGGTCGTCCCGGAAGACACCAGCGAGTGAAAGCCCGATACGGCGCCGCAGGCGATCGTAATGAACAAAAAGGGGAACAAGGTGCCGGGAATAATCGGTCCTCCCCCGTTAGCAAATGAGGTCAGGCGCGGCATCTCAATCGTCGGCGCCATGAGAATCACGCCAAGCCCGAGCAGAAACACCACGCCGAGTTTCATGAAGGTTGAGAGATACCCGCGCGGCACCAGCAACATCCACCCCGGCAATACCGAAGCGATGAATCCATACCCGGCCAGCAGCCAGACAAGCCCCGGCTTCTCGAACTCGAACAACCAGGCATAGGACGATTGCCCAACGACGCGCCCGAACAGCACCGCCGCAACCAGCAACACCAGGCCGATCACGGACACTTCGGCGACCGCGCCCGGGCGAAACTTCTGGAGATAAAACCCCATGATGAACCCGATGGGAATCGTCATGGCAATCGTAAAGGTGCCCCACGCGTTATGGTAGAGCGCATTCACCACCGCGAAGCCGAGCCCGGCCAGCGCGACCACCACAATAAACAGGACTGCCACCGCTGTCGCCGTGCCGGTAATGGACCCCAGTTCATCATGTGCGATCTCCGGCAACGAGCGGCCATTGCGCCGCATCGAGGCGACGAGAATAATAAAATCCTGCACCGCCCCCGCCAAAACCGCACCGATCACCAGCCAGAGAAAGCCGGGGAGAAACCCGAACTGCGCCGCCAGCACCGGCCCGAGCAAAGGACCCGCGCCCGCAATCGCCGCGAAGTGGTGGCCGAACAAGACGACTCTATTTGTGGGATGGAAGTTCACCCCGTCGTTCAACCGCACGGCCGGCGTCAAACGGGTGTTATCCAAGTGCACGACGCGACGCGCCAGCCAGCGACCGTA